>Ga0070675_100001746_pt1 | contig 16045 bp, 11 predicted proteins | sample KBSM43metaG_FD_65343 | JGI IMG/M metagenome (GOLD analysis project Ga0070675, IMG submission 65343) | Miscanthus rhizosphere microbial communities from Kellogg Biological Station, Michigan, USA - KBS M4-3 metaG | ecosystem: Host-associated > Plants > Roots > Rhizosphere > Soil ...
CGGCGCTAAACGCACGGCTCGGGACGGCGCTAAACGCACGGCTCGGGACGGCGCTAAACGCACGGCTCGGGACGGCGCTAAACGCACGGCTCGGGACGGCGCTAAATGCGCGGCTCGGGACGGCGCTGAATGCGCGGCTCGGGACGGCGCTGAATGCGCGGCTCGGGACGGCGCTGAATGCGCGGCTCGGGACTGCGCTGAACGCAAGGCTCGGGACGGCGCTGAACGCAAGGCTCGGGACCGCGCTGAACGCGCGGCTTAGTGACGGGGGCGGTGGAGTCGAAAAGATAGCGAGCATGAAGAATCCGGCAACTGAATGGGTTGAGCGACGGGCTGGGCAGAAGCAGCAATCAGTTGCTGGAGCAAAGGGCTGAGCGTTGAAGCACAGGAGGAAGACTCTTGAGACAATGGAGCAACAGCAGGATTCTAAATTTCATTGCTGCAGGATGCATTGCCAGTCTCGCTTCCGTGTATTCAGTGCCCGCAGCGAGTCGAGCCGGTCAGACTACGACTCGCGAGTTACTCCCGGATAAGTCGCTCTCGGTGCCGTTTCAGGACGGAGAATTGAGCACGCTCCATTTCCGTGTGACCGCGGAGCGTTTCTTTCAGATCCTCGTGTCCGCCGGGGCGACGGAAGTCTCGGTGTCGCTTTACGACCCTGGCCGTCACCTGAAGAGGGTTATCCAGTGCCGAAGGGGTGACCTGCGTTTGTCCGCAATTGCGGAAACCACGGGGCTGCATAGAGTCGAATTGCGTTCCTGTGACAGGCAGACTCCCGGCATGCGCGACATTCTCCTTTCAGCGTCCCGTGTGCCAACTCCGGCAGATCGTAATCGAGTTAATGCCGAACGCGCTGCCGAAGAAGCCGACGACCTGACAAGGACCAAACCCCAGCAACCCCAACTGGCATTGACCGCGTACCAGCGGGCTCTTCGGATATGGAGAACGATCGCCGACCCGGCAGAGGAACTCAGGACACTGCAGGGATTGGCGCGCGTCCTGCGAGATTCCGGGGATTCCGCTAAAGCTCTCGAATATCTGTCACAGGCGCTCAAACTCAGCGAAGGCGAACAGAGACAGGTCGCGCGGGCAGAGATTCTAAGAACCATTGCGACTGTACATTTTCGAAGTGGTAGCGCGGGTCCAACACTCGAATACGCTACGCAGGCTCTTGAGATCAGCAGGTCGCGCTCAGATCAGCCCGGTGTTGCTGAAGCGCTGATCATCATTGGGGATATGCACTATCAGTTCTCCGGGCAATTCGACAAGGCGGCCGGCGCATATATGGAAGCGTACGGCATTTTTGAAACGCTGAAAGACAGACGCGGTCAAGCGCAGGCTATGTTGTATCTCGCCCAGGTCGATTCCGACCGCAACGACTTCTCTCAAGCTTTCGATCGCGGCAAGCAAGCTCAGGCTCTTTTTGGCTCTGTCGGGGACAAGCTGGGCGCGGCGAGAAGTTCAGCACTTCTGGGACACATCCTCTCCTGCACCGGGAACAAACAAGAGGCTTTGAATCTGTTTGAGGAAGTGAAATCGACACTGGCCGTTAACCCGGAATTTGAAGCGACGCTCATGAACAGTATCGCTCGCGTGCACGCCGATTTGGGAGACTACAGCGCAGCAATTCCCTACTCAAAACGCGCTCTTCAGAATTACGCGGCCATGGGTGATCGCGTAGCCGAAGCTTTTGTGACGCACGCCACGGGTCTGTATTACTTTGCTAGCGGCGACCTCATCAATGCCCGTGCCTTCCTCGAACGGGCACAAAGAGGCTTTGAGACGCTTGCGAACGCCAGGTCTGAAGCCGAAAGCTGGCTTGCACTCGGCCTGGTCAGTCAGGAGGAAGGCAAGGTTCAAATTGCCATTGAAGACATGAACAAGGCGCTCGTAATGAGCCGTGAGGTTCGCGATCCACGTCTCGAAGCGTCCGCACTCCTTGCAGTCGGCCAGCTTCGATACAGCGCTGGTGACATGGAAGCCGGACTTGGTCTTTACCAGCAAGCGCTGGATCTATACAAGACGACACAGGACAAGTTCGGAGAGACAACAGCTCTGTATCGAATTTCCCTCGCACGGCAGCGCCTCGGTGATAACGAAGGGTCGATACGAGCGTCGGAAAACGCACTGGAGATCATCGAGAATACGTGGACAACTCTGGCCGGCTCGACCATGCGCGCTTTTTACTTTGCCTCAGCCAAACAGCACTTTGATGTTTTGATCGATTCCCTGTCGCGAATGAAAAACGGCGAGAGAGCTTTTGAGCTCAGCGAACGAGCCCGCGCTCGCAATCTAAAGGACCGAATCGGCGAGACTCGCATCGCTGTTTCCGAAAACGTTGATCGGGACCTGGCCAAAAGAGTGGCCACGCTCCGTGCCACAATTGAAGCCATGTCTGAGCGGTACAGCAACTCGCTCGGTACAGACTTCAATCGCGCAGAGCAAGCAACCATAAGCGATGAACTCCACCGCCTGGAAGCCGAGCTGGACCAGGCACAAGGTCAACTCGCCAACAGAAATCCACGTTACGCCGAGTTCGACAAACCTCAGCCTCTCACCCTGCAGCAGATCCGGCAGCAGGTGATCGATGATGACTCGCTCCTGCTGGAGTACGCCCTTGGCGAAGAATACAGCTATCTGTGGGCAGTAACCCATGACGGTTTTGAAATGCATGTTCTCCCCAAAAGGGTTGATATCGAAAAGAGAGTGCTACGCCTCCGAGAACTCATAACTGCTCCAATGCCTCTCGGCGGAGAGACAACAGCGGGCTACCGTAACCGCATTGCACAGGCGGAAGCCGAATACCCGCAGGCAGCTGCAGAACTAAGCAGAATCCTGTTGGGCCCTGTTGCAGATCGACTGGGTTCAAGACGGCTGGTGATTGTGGGAGAAGGCGCATTGCAGTATTTGCCGTTTGCTGCCCTGCCGACGCCGCAATCTGCCGCTACTACCACACCAGAGATGCTCATCATCAAGCACGAGATCGTGAGCCTGCCGTCGGCATCGACCCTGGCCGTTATTCGCAAAGAAGCGTCGTTTCGTGCCACGCCGGATCGGATGATTGCGGTTTTTGCCGATCCTGTCTTTAGCTTCACTGATTCCCGCTGCGCGAGGGCTCCGAGATGTGCGTCCGCGCAACGTAGGCCGGGCTCTGCGGCGCCGGCCTCCGGGACGGGCACCACTGCAGTTCGTGGGACCCCGGCAGGGAGTGACTTGCCGCGCTTAGGCTCCACCGGACGCGAGGCCGATGCCATCCTGGCCCTGGCCCTTCCGGAAGCCCGCTTTGAGGCAAGAGGTTTCAAAGCTACCAAGGCCGAAGCTATGAACCCGGAACTAGGGCGATTCCGAATAATCCACTTTGCAACGCACACCATGCTGAACGACAGTCATCCGGACCTGTCCAGCCTCGTGTTGTCCTTGATTGACGAAAACGGCAAGCCACAAAGCGGCCACCTCTGGCTGCGGGATATGTACAACATGCGGATTTCCGCGGAACTCGTGGTGCTGAGCGCCTGTGAAACCGCACTGGGCAAGGAGATCAAAGGGGAAGGGGTCATGAGCATGGTCCGTGGATTCATGTATTCCGGAACTCCCCGGGTGCTCGCGAGCCTTTGGAAAGTGGACGATGTGGCGACAGCAGATCTGATGGAAGAGTTCTACAACCAGATGCTTATGGGGGGGAAAACACCCGCAGCGGCGTTGCGGGAGGCACAGATTCGACAGCTGAACAAGAAATCCAAGCAGTCACCTTATTATTGGGCTGGATTCCAGCTGCATGGGGAGTGGAAGTGATGAGCCAAATGCTTAAGTCCAGCTCAGCACTGGGTTTTCCCGGAAGCCGCCGCTATAATGGCGCTCAACGAAAGGCGGTAGCGCCGAATGGCGATTTGCGGAGACTCCGGAGCTTGAGCAGCACCTACCCCAAGCCGGACCCTGATGAGATCACTCAAGACCAATTGAATCTACTTCTGGACTGGCTTGACCCTGACCGCGAAAAAGCGGGAATTCGTTACGAGCAGATTCGTAGGCGTCTCGTTAAGATCTTTGTCTGTCGCGCCTCGAATGTTCCTGAGGAACTCGCCGACAAGACCATCAACCGAGTCGCTCGCAAACTTCCAGAAATTCGCGCAACATACGTTGGCGATCCCGCACATTACTTTGCCGGCGTCGCCGTCAATATCCTGCGGGAAACCGTTCGTAAGGATCGCATTCCGGCGATCGGCATGCCTGAATCGTCACCCGCTACCGATGACCGGGAAAAAGATTACTCTTGCCTCGAGAAATGTATGGAAAAGCTGGATCCTGGAGATCGCAGTCTCGTTCTCGACTATTATCGGGAGGAAGGTCAGGCCAAAATCGATAATCGCAGGCAACTGGCTGAGCAGCTTGGAATTGGCTTGAATGCTCTCCGCATTCGAGCGTGCCGCATACGTTCCGACCTGCAGGCCTGCATGGAAAAGTGTCGCGCAGAAGGCGCGGAATTCGCGAAATAGAACGCCCGGGGCAGTCATTACCTAATGAAGAAGGGGGATTGCCAGAGGTGAAGGGACTTACCATCATGGTGCCGAAAACCACGGATGCAAAAGCTCTCAGGAAGTATCTTCTTGGCGATCTTTCATCTGAAGGTCAGGAGGCTTTTGAACTATGGCTGATGTCGGAAGACGAGGCCTACGACCTGGTTCTGGCCGCTGAAGACGACCTCATCGACGAATTTCTTGCGGGAAAGCTTAGCCCCACAGAGTCCCAGCAATTTCATGATCGCTTTCTGATCGCTCCTGAAAGGCAACGCAAGCTTGAGTTCAGCCGCATGTTCCGGGAGTATGCCGACAGGAAAACGGTTCCGGCTACGGCCGCGCTTCCGGCGCCTACTCGTTCATTCTGGCAAGAGCTGGGTGCAATCTTCCGCCTTCAACCCGCTTTCGGGGCTGTATCGGTGGCACTGGTTCTCCTTATGATCGGCGGGAGCGTCTGGTCCGGCGTGACCAGTAGCCGGCTTCAGAATCGCCTGGATTCCACAACCACGGTACTCCATGAAGTCGAAACGCAACGCCAGGACCTGCAACTCCGGCTTGCCGAGATCCAGGCTACGAGCAAGCAACTCGCAAGTCAGCTTGCATTGATGGACGAGGCTGTCGCGGAACTGAAGTCGGCCGGAGTCTCCGGGGGCGTGATTGCCTTGAGTCTGAGTTCGATCCTGCCGCGCAGTTCGACCAACCTTCCAACGGCTCAACTGACGCCTGCGACGCGCCTGATCGAATTCACGTTGCCGCTGCTCGACGATAACTACCCCAGCTATAGCGTCGTCCTTGCCGATGATGGGGGGGAGAGTCTCGGCAACAGGCAACGCCGGACTGCTAAATCCAAGGACGGAGTTAAGGTCGTCGTTGTCACCATGCCATCGAAGGACCTGGCTACAGGCGAATATAGCTTCAAGCTCAGCGGCATCACGAGCGCCGATTCGACTGAAGACATCGCGGAATATTACTTCCGCATCCGCTGATATAGTCACCTGATCGAGTGCTGATCCGTGTATCCGGGCGCAAAGCATTTATGCACGCCGTAATCGCCCCAGCTCTGTTGTTTTCCATCAGAAGAACTGCGAGCCATCCTGTCGTCATCTTTTTCATCTGGAGCCTCAGAACTTGTCTGTTCCTTAATCTTGTTCGCTGCCTATGCTACGAATCGTTGGAAGCAGTTCCAATGACCTAAAAGATACCTGTCAGCCGCTGCAGCCTGCTTGCTCGTAAAAATACTTAGCTCCCTCTGCGCCGGCGCCATTGCCATTCATGGCAAGCCCGGTGATAGGGCCGCATAATCCAACGCCGCCTCCAAAAACGACCATAAGAATATGTATCCCGGGCTTCGGCAAATGCAGCACGGTGAGCTTGAGCAGTTCGAGCAGCAGAGAAGGATTGCGCGCGCTGCTTCCCCAAGGCACGCATTTTCTGCCGCAATGGAGCATCCCACCACACCCTTTCTATTGCTTCGGCCATCGCCCGAGGAGATCCAGGGTCAAACAGAAGTCCCGCATCCCCAAGGACCTCCGGAATTGCGGTCGCATCTGCGGCAACTACCGGGCACCCGACCGCCAATGCCTCAACCAAGGGAATGCCAAAGCCCTCAAAGAGCGACGGAAAAACCAACATGCGCGCCCGGCTGTATAAATAGGCCATCTCTTCGACGCTGACATATCCGAGAACATGACACGTCGACTGCAAGCCGTACTCTTTGGTCTTCTCTACCAGGGGGTAACCATTCGCTTGCTCAAAGCCAGTGAACAGGACAGGAATACCGAGATTTTTCTCCCTCTGCAGAAGACTGAGGGCTTGGAGCAACCGGTCATGGTTTTTGTGTTTCCAAAAATTTGCAGGATAGAAAATGAATTCGTCGGGCAGCGGACGATCCAGAGGCCTGGCAACCTGCTCACTCTGGTAATAGCGCTCATCCGCGCTCAGGTGGGCTACGATGACTTTTTCCTCCGCGACTCGATGGTGTCTGACAATTGTGCTTTTTGAGAAATTAGAGATTGTTACCACTCGATCGGCCATGTGCGTCGAACTCGGGACGTGGAGGTCGTGCATGTAGCGGTCCGCAACTGTAAAGAACTCCGGATAAAAGACCTCCTGTATATCCGCCAGCGTCACGACTGTCGGCAAAGGAAGAGGTCTGGGGTACAGAGCACCAAACGGGCAGAAATACAGGTCAAGTCGGTCCAGGTACGCGGTCATCTCTCGCTGATCATTCAGCAATATCGCGTTCTCTTTCCAGCGTTCCGTCTCAAGCTTTTCCAGCTCGTCTGCATTGTGAGAAAACCAAAAAAAGACGTACTGGTTCTCTGAGTCGTGCAGCAGAAGTTCCTTAAATAAGGTGAGAAAATATTGCTTCAGTCCGCCGATATGAGCTTGCAGGAGAAAGCAATTGACCCCAATCCTCACCGTGCGCCCTCCCTGCTGCTCTCTTAAGGGACCTACTCGCAAAAACTCGAAACTCGACGCCTCGTCAGGCGCGCAGAACCCCGAGACGATAGAGCGCGTCGTATATGGTCGATCTGGCAAAGTAGAGTTTTGTTCTCGAGCAGACCTCTTCGCGACTCACCTTACGACCGTGAAGACTTTCAAGCAGCAACGCGACTTCCGCTGTGCCGCTCGTTGACGCATTTGCCTGAGTTTTCTGCAGGGCGTGAACCCGAAATCCCCCCAGAAATCGCGGAACGCGCCGGATACGCGCGCCATGCTTCATGAAACGCAGCAGAAGTTCCCAGTCGAGCGCATAAGTGAACTTTTCGTCCAATCCACCTCCGGTTCTTTCCCAGAGAGACCGCCGCCAGAACATGGTCTCCTGGGGAACGTAGTCCGTCCAGCGCAGCATCTCGCCGTCAAAGGGAGGCAAAATCCAGCGGCCGATTTCTCCGCCGAACTCATCAATAAGGACGCGATGGCTATAAATCAGATCGATGTCAGGGCACTGGGAAAAAGAGGCGGCAACGTAATCGAGCGAGCCGGGGAGCAGAATATCATCCGCATTCAGCCAGCCCATGATTTCACCGGTTGATTCAGCGAAGCCCAGATTCAAGGCGTGCGCCTGTCCGTCGTCCTCCGTAATTCTTATCGCGGTAATTCGATCTTCGAATCTACGCAGAACACTGCGACTCTCGTCGGTTGATTTGCCATCTCGGACGATATATTCGAGGTGCGGGTACTTCTGGGAAACCACGCTCTCACACGCCGCGCCCAAAAAGCGCCCTTGATTCAAGGATGGCGTGACCAGAGAGATTCTGGGAGCATTCGAATCCGACCTCTTTTTGTAATAGAAATCCGGAACCCTCAGCGGAACTGGATTGTGTTGATATAACAGTCCAAGCCGCGGGCGCCTCCACCTCCGGAATATGCTGTTGATTTGGGGCCTGATCCGGCCCGTTCCCTTACGCGAAAAAAAGGCGCGCAGTTTCGCAACGACATAAACGGCGCCGGCCAGCATCAGGCCAAGAAACGGATGCAGATAGCTGTCATCTGAATATGATTCGCGGTGCGACATTTCCCTGGGTTTCCGCCTTCAGCGTAATCCGCGCCGACTCGTGCGCACGCTCAGCAGAAGATTTCGTAGATTCGTACGGAACCGCGCGCCAGTATCCTGAACAGGGAGCCTATGAGCCTCCTGTGTCTGACGCGATACGACCATTTAGCAAAAAACGCCGGCCACTGCGCGCCAAAGCTCTTCTCAACAAGCAGCGGGATTTGTTTCTCGGGGTAAGAGTCGCTGCCCGTCTCGCCAAAAGCGAAGTCGAGGCCGGAGCTCCAGGCCGTAAGTTTCATAAAAGCGAGGCCCGCAAGGATTTCGGAGTTTACATCGGGGTAACGATGATCAATGTCGGCGAGAACAAGAGGCCGCCCATGGCGCACGACGTCTTGTACGAACGAACTAATTTCCTTACGGGAACAATTCTCGTCGGTAACGATGTATTTGACGACGACGTGCGCGCCGCGCTGACGATATAAGAAGAGGTTGCGCCAAACGGTTCGATATTCGTCGCGCTTCTTCATCTTTTGATATGTCTCGCGACCGCCTGCATCCACAGAACAAAGGATATGAATGTTGCTGCAATCGGTCGTCTCGTCCAGCATTGCTGCGGGCGCGCGGACGCCATTGGTGTGCAGCCACTGAGTGTATTTGCGTCGGCTGAACTGTGTCAGAAGTTCTTCAAACTCATCAAAAAGTGTAGGTTCTCCCCCGCCTCCCCAGTCAATCAAGGTACCGTTCTCGAGGAGGTCCCGTGCAAGGAGCTCGCGAAGCGGGCCCAGAACGCTGTAACGCATTTTTCGATAGGAAGCAGGATTGTGCCGCGGAGCGTAGTCGGCCCATTGCAGCCAGCAGTAGTTGCATTCGAGGTTGCAGCGAGCATCGTGGGTAATTCCGATCCAGTCGAACTTCCCGGTTCGCACTGGCCAGGGTCGAAAGACGAGATTTGGGCAACCTTTGCAAGCCGGATGCCCGCCTTGTTGATTCTGTCTGTAAATTTCATCTTTAGCCTCGCGAATCGCGTTGAAATCCAGCGGGCCGCCTGCGTAGTCCATAAGTTTCGGCTCGCCTCTGCCGTGATGGATTTCGGCGCAGGCCCGCAGTGCCCCGATCGAGAAACATAAGCCGCCTTCAAGCCAGCGGCAGCTGTAGTACCCATCCTCCTGCGCCGGCCCTGAGCTTATGGAAGCAACTTCATTCGGAGTTTCATTCATAAAATCAGGGGAAGTTCCAATTGTTTTACCAGCGTGTGCGCGAGTTCAGCCTGACGCAGTGCTTTGAGCGACTCATCGAAAATGCAAAGCGTTTCCGTCAAATCTTCCTCGGAATGAGCTGCGGTAGGCATCATAAAACCTCTAAAGCTGATCAGGCCGCGCTGGAGAAGCTGCTGCTGCAAAAATGTTCGGACGAGCGGGCCCCGCGCGGTGTCATCGGACGTAGGCGCGAATCGCAAAACCGTTCGAATGGGAAGGCCCTCCATTCGCGCGGCGATGTTGTGCCGCAGGCACAGGGCGTCGATCCCCAACATCAATTTGCTTCCGAAGTTCCATACCTTGACGTAGGGCTTTTCCGTCTCATGAATGCGAATCGCCTCCAGAGCAGCTGCAAAGGCGTGCGGTTCGCCTTTGTAGGTCGGATGGTATCGGATCTTATTCATGACGTCGGAAAAGATCCGGCGGCTCCCGAGGAGTGCAGAAATCGGAAAACCTGCGCCCAACGCCTTGCCGAGGCACGTCAGATCCGGTCGAATATCAAGCGCTCGTTGCACGCTCCCTTTTCGGTAGCGAAATCCGGTAAAGATTTCATCGAAAATGAGCAAGGCCCCTTCTCGGCGGCATAGCTTGCCGGCGCCATGAAGGAAGTTGGCGTCGGCATCAGGCACCGGGCCCTCTACGCCGCCGACCCATGCTGCCGGCTCAAGAATAACCGCCGCCACTTGTCCGCGATAACGAGTGAAGAGCTCAGCGAGGTCCTGGATATTGCCTGGGGCAAATGGCACGGACTGCGTTTCATCGGGTCGATTCCAATCATGCCAGCCGTGGTAGCCGCCATAGAGAATGAGGGGACGGCCGGAAAAATGTCGCGCCATGCGCACGGCTGCGGTCGTCACATCCGAACCGTTCTTTCCGAAGAGCGCCATTTCGGCGCCGGGAAATAGATCGCAAAGACGCTCCGTCAGCTCGATTTCGATGTCCTGAGGCAAACCGCTCAGGGAGCGTCTGCGGAAGGAGTCCGCCACCGCCGCTGCAATGCGGGGTTCTGCGTGCCCCAAAAAGCAGGCGCCCCAGCCGCAGGTGTAGTCCAGGTAAGCTCTGGCCTCAGCATCCAGGAATCGCGCTCCCTTTGCTTCCTGAACGAACAGTGGATAATGGGCGCCGCTGGAACTCCAGTGAATGCCTTCGGAAGGCAGGTAGAACCATGGGTTCCTGAGATAGGCTGATTCCATAAGACGGACTGAGCGCGAAGTCATTGACTTCGTAATATTCAGCTCTGTTCTGAGCACAGGAATCTCTCCCTTGCATCCATTCATCAGGTTGAGATGAAGGCAGGTTTGGCCTGTACGAGCTGGGCTTCGCCAGCGAAACGTAAAAACTCGATCTCGACCTGACGTGAGCGATTGCGTCGCCGGTCCCTGGAAAAGTGTTTGCCTTCCAGTTTCCAGGGAGAGACTGGGTATTTCGGCTGAAGTTGATTCCGGATCCTCAGCGTTCGTTTTGAGCATCCGGACATAAGCAATGCGGTCGCACGAGGCCGGCATCTCCTCAGGAAAATTGTGCTCAACCAGCTGTACTGTCATGGCTGGCGAATCTCTACTGAGTGATTCATCGTGAGCAAGACTCTCGTCGGTCGCAGGGCGCGCCAGTCAGGCTCGAGTTTCACCTTAATGAAAAGTTGGGCCTCACCTGTTTGCAGAAAAGGTGGAATCGAAAAAACGAAATGCGCACGGCCTCCGGGGTGGGTATCGTGCCGGGCTTTCACTGCTATTCGCTGCCCGTCAACGACGGCTTCCAGGTATGCTCCGCGGCCCATGTGCATCCAGGAATCGCGTCCCGAGTTCTCGACCCACAATCGGCCAACGCCAGGCTGACCAACGACCATTTCCCGCGGCAGATCCGCAGTCAGTACGCGCGCGCCGGCGGCATTCACATGCGGGTTCGGCGTCGGTGCACTCATGCTTCGGGCCAGGCCGGCTTCCTGCAGGCCGACCATCTTCTCGTGCAGTCGCATGAGACTCGCCGGGATATCCAGTCCGTACGGGCATTCGCATGTAACCTCGCTGCATTGCGAGCACGTGGAGGACTTCCTCGGATGCAGCGCGAAGTACTCGGCGTCGTCCCAATTTTCGTAAGCGGCGCCCGGATGCATACTCACGTACGCGGCTCGAAAGAGCCAGGAAACCGGCAGGCTTTGGCTACAAAGCTCTTCGCAGGCGCCGCAACGGCTGCATAGAGCGCTTTGAAGGGCGAAGACTCGTCGCTCCACTCTTTCATTGCCCTCCTGAGATTGCTGCGGCAGATGACCGGCTTTGGCGTTTTCGGCGGCTTCCCAGACTGACGCGGTTCCGGGAACGACGCAGGAGACCTCTTTATGGCGGAGGATAGACCGCAGTACGTCTCCGGCCTCTGGAGGGTCTCCGCACGGCGGCAGGAGACTGCGAATCGGAAAAGCGCCGCCCCCAGTCAGAAGGCCTCCTGCGAGAGGTTTCATGATCATCAGTCCGACGCCGCGTTCATGGGCCAGAGCAAAGATCTCTTGTCCGGTAATAGCCAGGTTCTCCGGTTGTCTAGGCGGAGGCGGGTGCACGGACAGCAGGTGAAAGCCCAGCGGATTGTAAGCCAGCATGAGCGCATCAAAGACGTCAGCGAGCAAGAGCTTGCGGATGAAATCGGGGCCACCATGAGTCGTGCAAAATGCTGCGCGAATCCTGCCGTCCTGCTTTTTGCGCGCCAGGAATTCGACCATTCCGCCGGCGCCCCACACGTTTTCGCCAAGGTTTTCGCGATCGTCAATACATGCTATGCCATAGAGATCGATACACTCACGGTCGAATGTCTTGCACGATTGCTCAAAGAGTCGTTCAAAGTGTTGAACTGGTCCGCGGGAGTTTCCGTGAACGTCGTACCCCTGCGTGCAAATCAGAACCTGCGAGCCAAATGGACTTTCGCGGACGGCCCGGGCGAGCAGTGTTTCCGCGCCCTCATAGTCCGGCGCCACGTGTACGAGATTAACTCCCAGCTCAAATCCGTGTTTGAGCGTGTTGAGTGCATCCTGCTCAGGTACAACACGCAGCTGACTGGTTCCGAAACCAACGGCCGAGACCATGATCCCGGTCTGTCCCAGCGGCCGATATGACATGTGCGTCGTCATACGTTGCGTTTCGCAAATGGCCTACATGCGGCGAGCTGTGGCCGAAGCGCGCCTATCCTGGGCGTAGCCTTGGAAAAAGTTTTTCAACTATATCATCATCATCGGATAGCAACTTTGGACTTTCCCGTCCAGATCGTTGCGATCGGGAGAACGACTCTGTGACCGTCCCGCGGGCTCGTATCCCTCTTCATCCGATCAAGACGGCTTCCGTGCATAGCAGATGACGGAGAGGCCGAACGGGAAGCGCCCACCGGAACCTACGACACGAGCTTCCGTCCCGAGGACTCCGCGAAACACCGGATCAAGCCATGACAGCGCCGTCGGCAGCGGCTTGACATCGGAACCTTGTCCAATCCCCAGATGCTTAAGGAGCCGACGAAGCAGAACAACCGGAAAGAGGAGTGTGTTGGCGTACGTAGCCAGGCGCACCTCGAAGCCGGCTTCTCGCAATTTTTCGCGCAGCTCCGGGCAGGCGTATCGATGCATCGTGTGGAGATCTTCGTCGTGAGAGGATCGCATCCATTCAAACGCAGGAACTCTCGCATAGAGAAATCCTCCGGGCTTCAACACGCGGTACATTTCCCGAATGGCTTCGTCTCCGTAAGGGACAGGCACCTGACTCAATACATCAAACGAGAAAACGAAATCGAACGTCGCTGAGGTGTAGGGGATCTCCACCACCGAAGCCTGACACACCTTTTGGAAGCCACGCTGCCGGACGCCGGCGATAGCTTCGGCGGAAATATCCAGAGCGAACACCGAATGACCTGCCTTCTGATAGTGACCTATGTTGTAGCCCGTGCCACAGCCGGCGTCGAGTATGCGAAGGTTACGGTCCTTTAGCTCGCCACCAACGATGGTATCCGTTATAGCTCGCATCGCGACGAACCACCAGAATCGTTCCTCGAGGCTGTACAGATACTCGAAGTCTTTTTCGCGCATCAGCTTTGCTTACACGGTTTCGGAGCGAGGACTCTGAATCGAGGTTCTGAATTCGCGCATGGAGATCCCTTGAGCCAGCATATAAAGAGCCGCGATCACGATTGTAGGCGCATAGCTCAATACGAACGCGAGCAATGCCGTTGCTGTCGCCTGCTCGACGGGAATTTGGAAGAAGGTCGTCATGCAGAATATCCATGCAACTTGAAAGCCGCCGCCAATTCCAGGAATCTGAGCTATCGAGCCTATCGCCAGCGCAACCATGACAAGCGTCGCCGCGCCGAAGGAAAAATCGAGATCCATGCCGAAGAACATGAACCATGATTGCAGTGCCATGCCGATCCAGAGCACCGCGGAATGGACCATGACTACGGCGAGGCTTCGGGCCCTGGCGAGAGCGCTCAATCCCTGGGCAAAAGTTTCCACGAGCTTTGCGATTCCAGGGAATCGGATGTGCCGGATAAACCGGGCGATCAAATCCACGTGACGGCGCAGGGCAACGAGGACCAGCATGGCTATAGCTGCCGTTGCCCCGATCATCCATCCTCCACGTTTCAGATTCGACAAGAGTGTGATCGATCCCTGAGGCACTTCGATCACGACGAGTGCCCACGCAAAGACGGCAATCAACATGAGCGAATCGAGGAAGCGCTCCACGATGATTGTCGCAATTGATGCGCTGGTCGGTATCTGCTCCCGACGCGTCAGCCATAGCGGCCGCGCGAGTTCAGCGGTCCGGCCAAGCACATAGATCGCAGAGAACCCCACAATTGTTGCCCAGAAGAGTTGGGCAAGGGGAACCCGTTTCAGGGGCGCGAGCAATTCACGCCATCGCGTTGCGCGAATGAAATACGTTCCCAACGACAAAATTATCGAAGCCACCAACCAGCCGGGATTGAGATTAGACAGGCTGGAAAAGAACAGTGCCCAGTCGAAGTCGACGCGGACAACCCGGTAAGCCACTATCCCGCCGATCCCCAGCGCGGCGAACAGGAACAATACTTTCCGATTCATTGCGGGGGATTATCCCAAAAACGTCTCTGAGTGGTGACACATTTGCAGTGCGGTGTTCGGGGCATGAGTCGACGGCAGCCTACTGCCTCTTCTGAATCATCGATTCATAGAGAACCGCCGGGTGGCGCTCGTCGGTCACCGAAGGATACGCGCAGGAGTCTTTTTCCTTTGGATTGAAGAGCTTTGCTTCGGCGAACGGGCGATTCGGACGATAACCCGGGCCCTTGGAATCAATCCCTGGACGGGCCATCAGCTTTTCGATGCCGTAGATCGTCTCACTCCGGTCATACGCGGTCTGATGGTGTTCGCGGCTCATCACGATCGCCTCCTCCGGGCAGGCATCGACGCAAAAGCCGCAGTAGATACAGCGCATCATGTCGATGTCGAATCGCCGCGGAAACTTTTCAATTTCCGGGTTGGGATGTTCTCCTGCTTCGATGTAGATGCACTCTGCAGGGCAAATCGTCGCGCACATATAGCAGGCGACGCATTTGAGGCTGCCGTCGTCTCTCACCGTGAGGATATGGGTTCCGCGAAACCGCTCCGAATAGTTGCGCTGTTGTTCGGGATAGCTGATTGTCGGCATGTCTCTCTTCACGAGACTCGCAAAGAGCCGGCGCAGCGTCACGCCGAATGCTTTGAAGGTCGAAAAAACTGTCGCCCCTTCGTGCCGCGCGCGTTCACTGACATTAATGGTCGGCACATCTACTGCGTAGCCACCCCGAACAGGTGTCATTGAACAGTCTCCTTTATCGTTTCCAATCCCAGGGAACTAATAGAGCCGTGCATCATGCCGGAGTACGCCGGTGTTTCACGTGCCATCCAGTCGAAGATTGCCGCAGGATCCGGGGTCACCTGCGTCCCGCTGAAGCCCAGCAACCGCGACATCATGGTGTGTAGTGGCAGCGATTCGCCAGGAGGTGCCACGGCGCGGTTCGTAATTTGAACGCGGCCGTTGTAGTTAGAATAGGTTCCCGTCTCTTCGGCCCACGCCGCCATGGGCAGGACCACCGTGGCGTTGGCTGTCCACGGAAACTCGTGGGTTGTACTCACAACGGAGTAATCCAGCGCCCGAAGCAATCGTTCGAGGTTGGTCGCGATATCGGGAGCGTCTTCGCCCACGAGTTGCGGGTGAAAAGCGATCCACATCGCGCGAAGCTCCTTCCGTTCGGCCAGCTCGACGATTCCCTGCAGCCCGTTGAGATTCCCCGCAAGTCCGAGATCGAGTGCGCCCTGAGTATTGGGGTGTTTGTCCAGGCGGCGCAACAAATCGTCCTGCTGCTTCTGGTAAGTCTGAGTTTCGTTACCCAGGCGAAAATCCACGCGCTCCTTGAAGTACTTTTTCATCAGGAACAGGGCTTCGTTCGTATTGGTGGCGGAGCCAAGCGCCGCGACTGCATTTGTTCCATGTTCTTTGCGAATCGACTCGAATCTCACGTGGATTTGATCCAATGAGGCAGACGGCCCATTTGTTCGTGCAGACCGCAGGCGGGGCCAGCGTTCCAGGGTATGGAAGCTGAGTCGTCCTTCATCGCAAAGCCAGCTCTTGTTCACGGCAACATTGCGGCGCCCAACGGTGCGATAGATCGTTCCCTCGGTTGCACTGACGCCGGGAATGCCGCCGCCCATCGCGCGTGCGGAGTGATCGATGCGCAAGTTGCAACCCGTACTGCATCCGCCACAAACAGAGTCTGTTTCCTTGAGGAAC
>Ga0070675_100001747_pt1 | contig 16043 bp, 11 predicted proteins | sample KBSM43metaG_FD_65343 | JGI IMG/M metagenome (GOLD analysis project Ga0070675, IMG submission 65343) | Miscanthus rhizosphere microbial communities from Kellogg Biological Station, Michigan, USA - KBS M4-3 metaG | ecosystem: Host-associated > Plants > Roots > Rhizosphere > Soil ...
GCACCGCCGCTCTCCAGATGTCCCTGCAACGCGACCAGCCGCGGCGACGTGAACGGCTGGCGCTCCAGGCGCTCGAGCAGTTCGCCGAGGACGTCGAGATCGCGTGCCGCCGTATCGGCGCCGTGCGATACGCGCTCGACCCGTTTCTGCTGCGGCCACGCGAAGCCGGCCTGCAGACCGAGGACAATCGCCATCGGCAGCGAGTTGTTCGTCGTCAGCCACACGACGAGCGTGACGATGAAGATCGCGGTGATGCCCCATGCGACGTATCGAACCCAATGCGGCGAGAGGAGTGGCAGGGCTTCACCCCATTCCACCAACCAGTCGCTACGCAGCGCCGCCGCGTCGGATCCGACGACCGCGATCGATTCCCGAAACTCGAGCGAGGACGTGAGCTCGGTGATCGCCTGTTGCCGTTCGGCGATCTCCGGCCGGGCGGCAGCGGTCTTCAGCCACGCCGCGAGGACGTCTTCACCAGACCTTGTTCGCGCGATCGAGAGCAACTCGAACAACGAGCCGCGGCCGAAGAGGTCGAGGTCGTTCGCGTAGAGGTGCCGGTCGTCGGCGAAGCGGTCGCCGGAGGAGCCGCCGCCGACCCACCGATCCTCGATGCGCGCCAGCCCGCGCTCGTAGAACGCGATGGCGCGCGCTGTCGCGTCGCGGGCACGGATCACGCGGTCGTGGCGCTGGATGAGAACGGCGAGCCCGACCACTGGGAGGATGAGCCAGAACGCCGAGAGCACTTCGAGCCAGGCGAAGACGGCGACGAGCACCAGCAGTCCAAACACTCCCAGTCGCGCCTGGCTGAACCGAAGCTCCGACGCGTTGAGTGCGGCATGGGTGGCGCCGCGCGCCTCGAGTCGCGCGCGGTATTCGTCGGCCGGGGGGCGAGACACGCCCTGATTATGTCGTGGGGTCAGACCCGGGGTCTGACCCCGGGTCTGACCCCGTTCTGATTGGGAGCAGACAGACGTCGGCGGAGAAAGAAACTTGAACTCGATTGCTGGCAATTTATGTTACAGTACAAAGAATATTTGGTAGTGGAACAATCATTAATACGCGGGGCGACGGCGGCTGATATCGCTGACTCCATCGAGCGACAGGCGCGGTCGGCCGAGCACGACGAGCAGCTGCCGACGATCCGCGAGCTCGCGGCCGCGCTCCACGTCAGCCCCGTAACCGTGGCTGCCGCATACCGTGTGCTCCACTCACGTGGTCTGGCTGTGGGGCACGGCCGCCGCGGCACCCGGCTGCGCGCCCACTCCACCCCACAACTTCCCACGCTGCGATTGGTCGGGTCCGAGGGCGTTCTCGATCTCGCGACTGGCAACCCGGATCCCGCCCTGCTCCCATCCATCGATGCCGCGCTTCGCGGACTTCACGCCGACACGCACCTCTACGGTGACCCCGCGGAACTGCGGTCGCTGATCGCCTTCGCCACCGCGGAGTTCGAAGCCGACGGCATTCCTGCGGCAGCGGTGACGGTCACGAGCGGGGCTCTCGATGCGATCGAGCGCGTGCTCCGCGAGCACACGCGCGCCGGCGACCGTGTGGTTGTCGAAGATCCCACGCTGCCGGGGTTCCTCGACCTCATCGTCTCGCTCGGGCTGACGCCGCAACCCTGCGCCATCGACCATGAGGGCCTTGAACCGGTCGCGTTCGATCGCGCGATCACACCGCAGACGAAGGCCGTCATCGTCACATCGCGTGCGCAGAATCCGACCGGCGCGGCGATGAGCACGCGCCGCGCCGCCGAGCTCTCACGCCTGATTCGTCGTCGCACGCAGATCGTCCTGATTGAGGTTGATCCAGTTGGTCCGGTGTCGGGCTCGCCGATGGTGACGCTCACCGATCCGTCTCCCGAGCACTGGGTGTCGGTGAAGTCCACGTCGAAGTTTCTCAATCCCGATCTGCGCGTCGCCGTTGTCGCCGGCGACGCAACAACGATCGCGCGCGTCGAGCGACGTCAGGCCCTGGGCGCACGCTGGGTCAGTCATCTTCTGCAGCGGCTGACGCTTTCACTGTGGTCAGATCCCTCGAGCGGGAGACGATTCGCACGCGCCGCGGCTGTGTATGCGCAACGGCGTCAGGCGCTCATCGACGCGCTTGCCGCGCACAAGATCACGGCCTACGGCCGCTCGGGATTCAACGTGTGGATTCCGGTGCGCGAGGAAACGGCAACGGTGCAGGCGCTGGCCGAGCGCGGATGGGGTGTCGCGGCCGGCGAGCGCTTTCGTCTGAGAAGCGTGCCGGCGATTCGCGTTACCACATCGGCTCTGGTACCGGAGGAAGCGCAGCGGTTTGCCGCGGACTTCGCGGCGGCGCTTCGCTCACGAGCAGGGGCCCCTGCGTGAGCCGCGGCTCAATTGCCCCATTGAGGAACTGGACCAGCGGTGCCACCGCTTTGAACACCTTGAGGAGCTCGGAATAGAAGCGGCGGCTCGTGGCAAGGGACGCTTCGTACTCGCACGCGCCCAGGAACTGCTTGAACTGCAGGTAGTGAGAAGCCGGATGATCCTTGGAGTAGCCAAGCGGCACGCGGGTCAGTCGATCGCCGGTCAGTTCGCCAACCGCTCGCTTGAATGCCGGTGCCGTCACCACCTTGTGGAGTCCGCGCGGATGTGTCGCGGCAATCTGCGCGCGAATGTCGTGCAGATCAGCGGTCGTCGGCATGTACATGCCGCCGCCCATCCACACCCAACCTGGCGCAATCTCGAAGTAGAGGCCGGCGCCTTCGCCCTTCGGCACGCCGCGCAGCGGAAGGCGCGCCGCGACGTGCGTCTTGTACGGCGTCTTGTCGCTGCTGAAGCGCGTGTCGCGGTAGACACGAAACAGCGAGATCTTTGGATCAGCGATCAGCTCCGGCGCAAACGTTCGCATGTCGATCGCGAGCCGCTCGAGCAGCGCGACCATCGGTGCGCGCACGTGCGTCTCGTATTCGTCCTTGCGCGGCTGGAACCACTCACGCCGGTTGTTGCGCTTGAGCGAGCGCAAAAAAGAGAGTGTCTTGGTCGTAAACGGCGAGGTCACGTTTCGGATCATACATTTCGCCGTTAAGATGGATTCCTGAATGGCTGAGCGCAAGTCTCGAAAGTCCGATCCCTCGCTGTTCGATCTCCCGGACGAGGCACCACCTCCACCGCCGACGGGTGGATCGTCAGACGCCGTACCGTTGCACGAAGCGGCGCAGAGCCGTTACCTGAACTACGCACTGTCAGTGATCACATCGCGCGCGCTGCCCGACGTGCGCGACGGCCTCAAGCCAGTGCAGCGCCGCATCCTCTACACGATGTGGCAGCAGAACCTGACCGCTGACACCAAGCACCGCAAGTGCGCCAAGGTCGTCGGTGACGTGATGGGCAGCTACCACCCGCACGGCGACGCCGCCCTCTACGAGACGCTCGTCCGTATGGCGCAGCCGTTCTCATTGCGCTACCCGCTGATCGACGGGTCGGGAAACTTCGGCTCGCTGGATGGCGACAGCGCCGCGGCGATGCGCTACACCGAGTGCCGCCTGGCGCGTATTTCCGACGAGATGCTGACCGAGATCGATCAGCACACGGTCCACTTCCGTCCGAACTACGACGGCACCAAGACCGAGCCAGTGGTGCTGCCGGCGCGGCTGCCGAATCTGCTGATCAACGGCGCGACCGGCATCGCCGTCGGCATGGCGACCAACGTGCCGCCGCACAATCTCGGTGAGGTCTGCACGGCGCTCATCAAGCTGCTCGACAACCCCGATCTGAGCAGCGCGCAATTGTGCCGCTACGTCAAAGGTCCGGACTTTCCCACCGGCGGGCAGATCCTCAACTCGGTCGACGAGCTGAAAGAGATCTACAAGACGGGATCAGGAACGGTTCGGCTCCGCGCCACCTGGGACGAAGGTCCCGAAACGCGCAGCACGCAGACGATTTACGTCGAGAGCATCCCGTACTCCGTGAACAAGTCCGCTCTGGTCGAGCGGATTGCCGACGTCGTCCTCTCCCGGAAGCTGCCGCCGCTGCTCGATGTCAAGGACGTCTCCACCGATGATGTCCGGATTGCGCTCGAGCTGAAGCGCGACGCCGATCCCAAGATGGTCATGGCGTATCTCTTCAAGAACACGCCGCTCCAGACCAACGTCATCGTCAACCTGACGTGCCTGATCCCGACGGAGAACGCTGAAGTCGGACGTCCTGAGCGTCTCGACCTGAAGTCGATCCTCTGGCACTTCCTGCACTTCCGGCTCGAGGTCGTGACCAACCGGCTCGAGCACGAACTCGACGCGCTCAACAAGCGGATGCACGTCCTCGAGGGCTTCGCAAAGGTCTTCGACGCGCTCGACGAGATCATCAAGATCATCCGCAAGTCCGACGGCAAGGCCGATGCGGCGTCGAAAATCATGAAGCGGTTCGAGCTCGACGCCGAGCAGACCGACGCGATTCTCGAGCTGAAGCTGTATCGTCTCGCCCGGCTCGAGATCCTCGTCATTCAGAACGAGCTGACCGACAAGCGCAAGCGCGCCCGTCAGATTTCCGGTCTCCTCACGGATGAGGACGGCCGCTGGAAGGTCGTTCGAGACGAGATCGAGGAGATCCACTCCACCTACGCCAAGAACGACAAGCGTCGGACATTAATTGAATCCGAAGAGGACGTGGCGTTCACGGAGGACGACTTCATCGTCGAAGAGGACAACGTCGTGATCGTGTCGCGCGACGGATGGGTGAAGCGGCAGAAGGAAGTGCGCGATCTCTCGACCACGCGTCTGCGTGAGGGCGACTCGGTGCTCGCCGTGCTGCCTGGCAGCACGCGCGCCAGCGTGGTGTTGTTCTCGAACTTCGGCGCAGCGTACACGTCGCGCATCATCGACGTGCCGGCGTCAACCGGATACGGCGAACCGGTGCAGAAGCTGTTCAAGCTGCGCGACGGCGAGCGCGTGATCGCAGCAATGAGCCTCGATCCGCGCGTCGCCGGTGACATCACTCCGAAGAAGGAAGGCGCGGTCCCGAAGGTCCACGCGATCGCGGTGACGAGCGACGGCTACAGCCTGCGCTTCGGCCTCGACGGATTCGTCGAAGCCAGCACGCGCGCGGGCCGGCGCTATGCGCGGCCATCGGACGGCGTCGAGGTCGTTGGCGTCGCGAAGATCAGTGGGGATGAGATCGTCATTGCCGCTACCGAACAGGCGCGCGCCATCCTCTGTCGCGCCGACGAGGTGAACTATCTCTCTGGACCTGGCAAGGGCGTGATCCTGCTCAAGTTGTCGGACGATGACAAGGTGCTCGGCTTCATCGCCTCGACCGGCGACCGCGACATCATGCGCGTCGAGACGACGCGCGGCGCGGAGCAGACGATCAGCACCACGAAGTACGAGGTCACAGGACGAGGCGGCAAGGGACGCGAGCTGCTGCAGCGCGGCCAGTTCACGCGCGTTATTCCTCAGGACGTGGAAAACCCTCCGCCGCTGTCGGAATAACGCATTGGGAGTTGTGTAGAATCCCGCAGCAGTGTCGCTCGAGCGCGGAACCCGCCTCGGTCCGTACGAAATCGAATCCGTGCTCGGCGCCGGTGGCATGGGCGAGGTTTATCGAGCGCGCGACACGCTGCTGAAACGCGACGTCGCGATAAAGGTCCTGCCCCAGGCTTTTGCCAGCGATCCTGAGCGGATTGCGCGGTTTCAGCGCGAAGCGGAAGTCCTCGCCACACTCAACCATCCCAACATCGCCGCGATTCATGGCTTGCAGGACAGCGACGGCGTCCGCTCGCTGGTGTTGGAGCTCGTCGATGGACCGACGCTTGCCGATCGCATCGGCGGCTCCCCGATGCCGCTGGACGAGGCGCTGGCGATCGCCCGGCAGATCGCCGACGCGCTCGAAGCCGCGCACGCGCGCGGGATCATTCATCGGGATCTGAAGCCAGCCAACGTGAAAGTCCGTCCCGACGGGACGGTCAAGGTGCTGGACTTTGGATTAGCCAAGGCACTCGCAGATCGTTCGCCACTGGAGAGTGTGAAGTTCGGCGTGTCTCAGTCTCCCACCATCACGTCGCCCGCGATGACACGGATTGGCGTCGTGCTCGGCACGGCGGCGTACATGAGCCCCGAGCAGGCGCGTGGACATGATGCCGATCAGCGCAGCGACCTCTGGGCCTTTGGCTGCGTGCTGTTCGAGATGCTGACCGGCCGCCGCGCATTCGAGGGAGACGAGGTCTCGGATACATTGGCCGCCGTGTTGCGCGCCGAACCCGACCAGAAGGCGTTGCCCGCCGCGACGCCGGCGAGCGTTCGTCGTCTTCTTCGGCGATGTCTCGAGAAGAACCCGAAGCGCCGGCTCGCCGACATTCGCGATGCGCGCCTCGAGTTGGACGACTCGTCTGCAGAGCCCCTCGCCGAGACACCGAATGCGAGCAGACGATCACCGTGGCGAGAGCGGATCGCGTGGTCGCTCGCGGTCGGCCTCCTCGCGGCAATCGCCGTCCCTGCACGACTCTGGCAGCGCGAGACGCCGTCGGTCCCGACGGCTCAATTCGCGATCCTGCCACCGGACGGTACGGCATTCGCACCAGACCCCGACACAGTGACGGTTGCTCCGGACGGCCGGTCCGTCGTCTTTGCGGCAGGCGGCCCAGATGCGCCATGGCAACTGTGGTTGCGGTCGATCGACGGTCTCAACGTCAGGCCTCTCGCTGGCACAGAGGGCGCGCACCTGCCCTTCTGGTCAGGCGACAGCAAGTCCATCGGGTTCTTTGCCGATGGCAAGTTGAAACGCGTGGATGCCGGCGGCGGCCCGGTTCGCCCAGTTGCCGATGTGGAGGGGACTCTTCCACTGGGCGGAACGTGGAACAGCGAGGGCATCATCCTCTTTGCCCCAGGCTTCGGACGACCCATTGTGCGCATCTCCGCCAATGGAGGCTCATCGACCTCAGTCACGAATTTGAAGGAAGGCGACACGGAGGTGCACAACAGCCCCTTCTTCCTTCCGGACGGTCGTCACTTCATCTACTCGTCGTCGACTGGTCCCAACACACATGTCGCCTACTTCGCGTCTCTCGACGGGGGCGAACCCGTGAAACTCGTCGAGACCACTTCAAACGCACAGTACGCCGAACCTGGGTACCTGCTTTACATGAAAGACAAGGCGCTCATGGCGCATCCATTCGATGCCCAGCGCGGGACGCTCGTCGGCGAACCGGTGTCGGTGGCGACGTCCGTGGTTCTTGGTGGCGTTGTTTTCTCCGCCTCGACGACGCGAACGTTGATGTACCGGTCGACAGTGACGACGAGCGAGCTCGTCTGGGTTGATCGTCAGGGGCATCGAACCGGTGTCGCCGCGCCGGTCGCCGCCTACGACTCCATCGCGCTCTCCCCCGACGGGAAACGCATCGCCTTCGACCGGTACAGTTCGACGGGCCAGGACGTCTGGGTCCATGACATCGACCGCCAGTTTTCATCCCGATTCACGACGCAGGGACCGTTTAACAATGTGCCCGTGTGGACCCCTGACGGCGGCACGATCGCTTTCGCGACGGGTCGCAATCGCGGGGTCGATATCTACCAGAAGAAGGTTGGAGCGACCGGTGACGATGACGCTGTTCTTCGCGTCAACGCAATACCGATTCTGTTTCCGTCCGACTTGTCACGCGACGGAAAATATCTGATGTACTACCGCACGGATAGGAAGACCAACCTCGACACGTGGGTGCTCCCGCTCTTCGGCGATCGCACGCCGGTGAAGATCCTCGGTACCGCGTACAACGAGAGCCAGGGGCAGTTCGCGCCCGATGGAAAGTCGTTTGCGTTCGTATCAGACCAGAGTGGTCAGCAGCAGGTCTATCTGCAGTCATTTCCATCGGCGACTCTGCAAAGACAGGTATCGACAGGGGGCGGCACGCAGCCGCGATGGCGTCCCGACGGTCGCGAGCTGTTCTATCTCGCCCCTGACGGGAAGATGATGTCAGTCTCGATACGAGGGAACGATACGCTCGAAACAGACGCCCCGCGACTGCTGTTCAATACGCCGCTCGATCCGCGCGCGCTCCGCCAGACCTACGCCGTCTCGCCGGATGGCCAGCGATTTCTGCTGCAGACGCCATCGGCCTCCTCGTCCTCGACCCTGACGGTCGTCCTCAACTGGCCAGGACTGTTGCCACATTAGAGTTGTGTAGAATCACGCTGCAGTGCCCCTCGAGCGCGGAACGCGCCTCGGCCCTTACGAAATCGAATCTGTGCTCGGCGCCGGCGGCATGGGCGAGGTCTATCGCGCCCGCGACACGCGCCTGAAGCGCGACGTCGCGATCAAGATCCTGCCCGCCGCATTCGCGCAAGATCCCGATCGCATCGCCCGCCTGCAGCGGGAGGCCGAAGTCCTCGCCACGCTGAATCATCCCAACATCGGCGCGGTCTACGGCTTCGAGGAATCGGCGGCCGCGACCGGCATCGTGCTCGAACTGGTTGAAGGGCCGACGCTGGCCGATCGGATCGTCCACGGCGCGCTGCCGCTCGACGAGGCACTGGCGATCGCGAAGCAGATCGCCGACGCGCTCGACGCGGCTCACGACAAGAACATCATCCACCGCGACCTGAAGCCGGCGAACGTCAAGGTCACGCCGGGCGGCAAGGTCAAAGTCCTCGACTTCGGTCTGGCGAAGATGGCGGATGCCGAGCCGGCAAGAGGGTCGTCGCTGTCGATGTCGCCGACGCTCGCCGTGCAGGCCACGTCTGCTGGGTTAATCCTCGGCACCGCCGGCTATATGAGCCCCGAGCAGGCACGCGGCAAAGCGGTCGATCGGCGCACCGACATCTGGTCATTCGGCTGCGTGCTTTACGAGATGCTGACCGGCCGCAAAGTTTTTGAGACGGGCGAGACGGTGTCGGACGCCGTCGCCGCGATTCTCACGCGCGAGCCGGATTGGAACGTCTTGCCGGCGAACCTGCCGTCCTCGATCCGGCGACTATTGCGTCGCTGTCTCGAGAAGGATCCCGATCGGCGCCTGCATCACATTGCCGACGCGCGGCTCGAGATCGCCGACGCGATGACCGGCCCCTCGTCCGATCAGGCGCCGGTGCAGGTCGTGCCATCGTCGTCGTGGCCCCGCTTCCTGCCATGGGCAGTCGCCGCGATCGCCGTTGGCCTCGCCGCCTTCGTGCTGCGGGGCGCCAGCAGTACCACGACAGAAGTTGCGCCGGTCAGGCGGTTGGAGCTCACGCTCCCGGCCGGCGTCGAGCTGTTCACATCGAATCGGACGGTTGCCGTCTCGCCGGACGGCAGCCGGGTCGCGTTCGTCGGTGTCCGGGCAGGAACTCGACAGGTGTACCTGCGTGCCCTCGACCAGTTCGAGGCGATCGCTCTGAAAGGTTCCGACAGCGCCACCGTGTGCTTCTTCGCACCAGATGGACGCTCGATCGGAATCGTCACGAATACCGGGGTGATCAGGACGGTCTCGCTGGCCGATGGTCTCGTGACCACCGTGACCGATGGTGCGAACTTCCTCTACGGTGCCGCCTGGGGTGAGGACGACCGGATCGTCTTCGTTCGAGGAGGGACCTTGTGGCAGATCGCTCGATCGGGGGGCAGCGCCACTCAGTTGACGAAGCTGGGTGGGCCGCGCGGCGACACGCTTCATGCCAATCCGGCGTTCCTGCCGGGCAGCAAGACGCTGCTGTTCGCGGCCTCATCCGGCGATCAGCGTCGTATCGAGGCGTTGGTGGTCGCAAGCGGCGAACGACGAACGGTGCTCGAGGGCGGGGCGTTGCCGCTCTACGCGACGAGCGGGCATCTGGTGTTCGTTCGAGGCGGCGAGTTGCTTGCCGCCCCATTCGATCCCAATCGTCTCGAGGTGATCGGGACTGCGGCGCAGGCGATCGAGAAGCTCCCCTCGCAGCTGCAAGGCATCCCGTCGATCGACATCTCGGCGTCGGGCACGATCATCTACGCGCCAACGGCGGCCGTGAGCCGTCTTGTGTTCGTGTCGCGTCAGGGTGCCGAGCAGCCGCTGAATGAAGTCGCCCGCAGCTACACCAACCCGCGGCTGTCTCCGGACGGGAGCCGCATACTCGTTCAGGCGGGTGATCTGTGGATTCAGGACGTGGCGCGTTCGAGCTTCACGCGTCTCACACCGCGGGATGCGGTGATCAATGCCTTCCCGATGTGGCTCCCCGACGGGCGGCGCGTGATTTACCGAAGTCCGGGTGGTTTGCGGATCCAGGACGCCGACGGAAGCAGCAACGGGCAGACGGTGAGGGGCACCTCCGATTACGACTATCCCGTGGAACTGGCCGCCGATGGCGACACACTCGTGTTCATGCGCAGCACCCAGGAAACCTCGTTCGACATCATGAAGCTGTCGCTGCGCAATCCCACAGAGATCCGCCCTCTACTCCAGACGTCGGCGTACGAAGGCGGCGCCAGGCTGTCGCCTGACGGCCGATGGCTGGTGTACATCTCGAACGAGTCGGGGCAAAATGAGGTCTACCTGCGCCCATTCCCGGCACTCGATCGACGCTGGACGATCTCCACGCAGGGCGGGACGCAAGCGCTCTGGAATCCGAATGGCAAGGAGATCTTCTACCGCAACGGCGACAAGATGATGTCGGTTGACCTGACCAACACTCCGGAAGTGAAGCTGTCGGCGCCGCGAGTGCTGTTCGAACAGCGATATGCGTTTGGCGCCGGCATCACGATGGCGAACTACGACGTGACGCGGGACGGCCAGCGGTTCATCATGGTCAAGGACGAATCTGGTGCGGCCCGCCTGAACATCGTGCTCAACTGGCTGTCCGAGCTGACGCGCATGGCGCCCGCGCGCTAGGCTATCGCCCGACGAACGTCGCCTGTCCTTTGAAGACGGACTCGATTGCGGCGCCCGCGCACTTCTCGCCGTCGCCGCTCGAGACGCCCATCGCGCCAATCACCTGACCGTCCAGGATGATCGGCAGCGCGCCGGGCTGCGGAAAGTCGTTCATGAACGTCGGCGCGAGATTCTCTCCGCTTTTCACCAGCTTGTTGGTCTCGGACGTCGGCCGTCGCCACCGCAGCGCCGAGCGCGCTTTGAGCAGCGCCGTCTCAATCGCGTTTGCCGCCGCGCCTTCCATCGCGTGCGACTCGAGGACGTTGCCGCCCCAGTCGATGACGGCCATCGCGAGAACGAGCTTGTTCTTCTCGGCCCACGCCGTGCACGCATCGGCGAGCGCGCGGGCGCCGGCGCTGGAAACGATCGTGATCTGCCGCGTCATGTTGGCAGACGGACCTGACGGGGCGCCTCTACGGCTGCCGTCAGATTGCGCGGACGCGGTGCCGGCAAAGACACCAGCGAGGAGGACGGAAACGAGCAGTCGCATGTGACCCTCCCCTAGGACGTTTTGGGAACTGACATCCCCTTGAACGTGAGTTTCTGCAAACCGGCCGCGGTTCCCGCGATGTAGAGATTGCCCTTGGAATCGACCGCGATCTGATGCCCGCCGCCGATCATGCCGGGCACCTTGATGGTGCCGACGACCTCCAGCGATCGTCGATCGACGATCACGATGTCCATCCCGTTGCCGACATACAGGAACTGCTGCACGGGGTCGGGCGACAGCGCCAGGTTGCGCGCGAACTGCGTGTCGGTCTTCACCAGCTGTTTCACGAACGTGCCGTTCGGCGTGAACGCCTGAATGCGGCGGTTCTCGCGATCGGCGACGTAGACCATGCCGTCATTCGCGACGCGCAGCGCATGGACGATGCTGAAGTTCGCCGGCCCCTGACCGGGCGGGAAGGTCTTCGGCGTCACCACCTCACAGTGGTCATCGTCCACGGGCTTGTTGCCGAACGCGCCCCACATGCGCTTGAAGGCGCCGGTGTCCGCATCGAACACGATCACGCGGTGATTGCCGTAGCCATCGGCGACGTACAACTCGTTCGTCGCCTGATGGACCCAGACATCAGCGGCGCGATGCACGTTGCGCGTGTCGGCGTTGCCCTTGCTCGCGTTGCTCTCGCCGATGCGCATCGCGAGCTTGCCGTCGCCGGTGAGCTTCAGGATCTGATCGTCATTGACCGGCTTCAGTCCGGCGATGCCGTTGGTGGGGCAGTTGTTGCCGGTGATCCACACAAAGCCTTTCGGGTCGACGTGGATGCCGTGCTCACGCTCCGGCCACTGCGTGCCGGCGTCCTCACCGCCCCAGCCTTTGATGAAGGTGCCGGCGGTGTCGAACACCATCACCGGCGGCGCGGCTGTCGCCGCCTCGCCTGGCTTCAGCGTGCGAGGGCGATGCAGCAGCCAGACGTTGTCCTTGCTGTCGATCGCGAAGCTCGAGGCGTCGCCAAGCTTCCACTTCGGCGGCACCTTCGGCCACGCCTTGTCCACCTCGAACTCGGGAAGATTGCGGGATCTCGACTGCGCGTCGACGACGACCGGCTGGAGCCCTGATCCGACCGCGGCGGTGATGGCGAATGCTACAAGCGCTACGTGTGCGAGGAATGAGCGATTCATGACGAAGGCGGATTATACGCCTTCGATGCGGGGATCCGGGATAGGCGATTGGGGATCCGGCACCAATGTTTGATCCCGATCCCCGATCCCCGATCCCCACTAAAATCCACCTCGGGAGGCAGCCCATGACAGTGCGATTCGCGGCGTGTGTTGCGGCCATGGCGGTGTCGGGCGGGTTCCTGCTCGATGCGCAGGTCAAGAGCTTCCGTCCGGTCACCGAGGCGATGCTGCGCGCTCCAGCGCCCGGCGACTGGCTGAATTGGCGGCGCACCGACAATGCCTGGGGCTACAGTCCGCTTGATCAGATCACCCGCCAGAATGTCGGGCAGCTTCAGCTGGCGTGGTCGTGGTCGATGGACGACACCGGCTCGCAACAAGCGACGCCGCTCGTCTACGACGGCATCATGTATTTGCCGAATCCGCGCGGCGTCATTCAGGCGCTCGATGCGGCAACCGGCGATCTGATCTGGGAGTATCGCCCCCGCGCCACGCCACCGCCCGCTCCAGCGGCTGCGCGACCGAGCGGCGGAGAGCAGACCGACATTCCGCGCCTCTCGCAGAGTTCCGCCACCGGAGGCGGAGATACCGGACGCGGCATCCAGCGGAACCTCGCGATCTTCGGCGACAAGATCTTCGGCACCACCAACGACGCGCACATCGTCGCGCTCGATGCGCGCACGGGCAAGCTGGTGTGGGACGTCAAGGTTGCCGACGAGAAGCTTGGCTACGAGTACACGTCAGGTCCCATCGTCGTTCGCGGAAAAGTGATCGCGGGCATGACCGGGTGCTCGCGCTACAAAGAAGACGTGTGTTTCATCAGCGGCCACGATGCCCAGACGGGCAAGGAGCTGTGGCGCACGTCTACGGTCGCTCGTCCCGACGATCCCGGTGGCGACACATGGGGCGAGCTGCCGCTGATGTTCCGTGCCGGCAGCGACGCGTGGATTCCAGGCAGCTACGATCCGGACGCGAATCTCGTCTACTGGGGAACGGCGCAGGCCAAGCCGTGGGCGCGTGTGGTGCGAGGGACCGATGGCGCAGCCCTCTACACCAACTCGACGCTCGCCCTCGATCCCGACACGGGAAAGATGAAGTGGTACTACCAGCACATTCCCGGCGAGACGCAGGACATGGACGAAGTCTTCGAGAGCATCCTGATCGACGTCGGCGGCCGTCCGTCGCTGTTCAAGATGGGCAAGCTCGGGATTCTCTGGCAGCTCGATCGGAAGACGGGCGCGTTCGTCCGCGCGACTGATCTTGGCTATCAGAACATCCTCGACGTCGATCAGTCAGGCAAGGTGACGTATCGACCCGGGATGATTCCGCAGCTGGGCGTGCAGATCAATTTCTGTCCCAGCACCGCCGGCTTCAAGAGCTGGCGCGCGATGGCGTTCAACCCGCAAACGAATGCGCTCTATGTGCCGATGAATCTCAATTGCGAGATCGCGACGTTCGGCCCGACCGCGAAGGTTGCAGGCGGTGGCGGCACCGGACCGGTGCGACGCAAGAACACCAAGCATCCGCAGTCGGATGGGAATCTCGGCGAGTTCCTGGCGCTCGACGTGACGTCTGGAAAGATCTTGTGGCGGCATCGTACGCCGTCGCCGTCGAACACAGCGGCGCTCGCGACGGCAGGCGGAGTCGTATTCGGTGGCGATTGGGATCGACACATGTACGCCTACGACGCGGCTACCGGGAAGGTGTTGTGGCAAACGCGCCTGCCGACGTCCGCACAAGGTTTCCCGATCACGTATCTCGCTAACGGCAAGCAGTACGTGGCGATGCCGGCGGGAATCGGCGGCGGGAGCTGGTCAACGCTCATTGCACCCGAGCTTGCGCCGGAGATACGACGGCCGAACTCCGGCAACACGTTGCTCGTCTTCGCGTTGCCAGATGGATCGCGCTGAGTTGCCACGCTGCGTTTCTTGTTGCGCGCTGCTCGTTGTCGCGCTGATTGGATCCGCGATCGACGGTCAGGAGCCGAAGCGGACAGTGTGGGACGGTGTCTATACTGCGGCGCAGGCAGAACGTGGCCGGAGCGCATACGCGGGATCGTGTGCGTCATGCCACGCCGAAGACCTTCGCGGCAGAAGCACGGCTCCGAGCCTCATCGAAGAGAGCTTCCTGTTTCTGTGGAGCGACATGACGGTCGGCGATCTGTTCGAGCGCACGCGCATGCTGATGCCCTCGGATCGGCCTGGCAGTCTCCAAGCCGACACCTATGCCGACATCATCGCGTTCATCGCGCAGAAGAACGGCTTTCCGGCAGGGCGCACTGAGCTTGGCACTGACCTCGAGGCTCTGAAGCAGATTGTGATTACCGACAAGCGGCGCCCGTAGGGCAGCGGACCCGCCGCGGTCAGCGTCCCCAGCGCAGCACTTCGAGGCGAACCCGCGTGCGGCCCTTGCGGACAAAGCCGAGGCTTTCCGCAGCCCCCGACGACACGTCGATGAGGACCCCCTCCGCGCGCGGGCCGCTTGCCGGTCCGCGGTCGACGACTCGCACCTCGACCTGCCGCTTATTGGCCAGATTCGTAACGCGAACGACGGTTCCGAAGGGATAGCTCGGATGGGCTGCGACCATGGCTGCCTTGTCGAATGGGACACCGCTGGCCGTCGTTTTCCCCTCGAATCCGGGCCCGTAATAGGACGCCAGACCCTGTCGAACCTCGAGAATCTTGCGGGGTTCCGTGCGAACCGCCCGAGGTTCCGTCGGCACGGCCGGCGGCGGCACGGCTCGAGCCGCGCAGGCCGAGATCATCACCATCGGCAACAGCACCAGGCCGACACGGGTCATGACTTTGATCTGAGGCAATTACCTGGCCAAACTGCCTCAGGTCACGTTGTCGGTGGCCTCGACCTCGAAGGGCTCACTGATGCGGCCGAGCGTCCCGCGGCCGAACCGCCCGGCCAGCCGCTCCAGCCGCAGGAACACCTGGGCCGTGATGAACGCATCGCCGCTGGCCGTATGGCGATCGTGCGGGATGACACCGAACAACGCGCAGAGTCCATCGAGCGTGAACTGCCGGATCGGCGGACGCCCGGCGAACGCACCATCACGTTCCAGGTGCAGAGCGAGATCCATGGTGTCGAGGCTGCGATTCGCGAGCGTGATGCCCCAGTGACGTTCGAGCGCCGCGTCAAGGGTGCTGATGTCGTGGCCGATGTGGTGCCCGACGATGACGCCGTCCCCCAGGTAGTCGAGAAACTGCTCGATCGCGACCGCCTCGTCCACGCCGCGCAGGGTCTGATCCCGTGTCACCCCATGCACGGTCACCGCTTCAGTGTTGCGCTCGATCTTGATCAACGCGTCGAAGGAGTCCTCGACGATGATTTCGGAGTTCTGCACCGCGACGGCGCCGATGGTGATCAGGCGGTCAATACGTGGATTCAGTCCCGTCGTCTCCGAGTCGAGCACGACGAAGCGCACCGAATCGATCGAGGTATCGTTCGCCCACGTGCGGTCGAAGCACCTGCGATATCGGTCGACGAAGGACGGCAGCGTCACAGACGATCGATCCATCCGCGGTCACCGGTGAACTCGATGAGACGGAGGATGGCGCGGAAGCCGCCCTTCAAGAGGTGACGATCGTGGC
>Ga0070675_100001749_pt1 | contig 16028 bp, 16 predicted proteins | sample KBSM43metaG_FD_65343 | JGI IMG/M metagenome (GOLD analysis project Ga0070675, IMG submission 65343) | Miscanthus rhizosphere microbial communities from Kellogg Biological Station, Michigan, USA - KBS M4-3 metaG | ecosystem: Host-associated > Plants > Roots > Rhizosphere > Soil ...
CCTGCGGCGTCGAGGTGTGATCGATCGCGACGCGTACGTCAGCGACATGCGCGAGCTATTCCGTCGCATGGTGTTCAACATCTTGATCGACAACACCGACGATCATGAGAAGAACCATGCGCTGTTGATGACCGACGCCCAGCAATACGCACTGGCTCCCGCGTATGACGTGCTGCCGTCAGGGCAGGCACTTGGCTTCCAGCAGATGAGAGTCGGCGAGGCGGAAGCGGACTCGACGATCGAGAACGCTCTCTCGATGTCGCGCATGTTTGGGCTCGATACGAATCAGGCCGCGAAGGAGGTCCGCACGGTCGTGCGCGTCGTCGACAAGTGGCAGGAGCACTTCAAGAGCCACCGCGTCTCACGCCACGACATCGAGCTGTACGCGCAGCAGATCGACCGGCCGTTTCTCAAGGAGCAGCGACAGGCGTATCTGTGATTGAAACCAGACGAGAACCGCTCAACGCCGCCGATCACGCGCGCGTGTCTTCGCGCGTCGAGTGCATTGGCTTGTTATACGTTCCCGTCCCACCCTGAGCGATCCCAACATGCCTGAACTCTCGCCCAAACCGCATCCGACATACTGTTGCGCCAAACGCCGCCGAGCAGATTTCTGAACTTCGCATCAGCCGCAGCTTGGACCTCGACTCGATCGATGACTCTTTCGCCGAGCTTGGCAATGTAGTCCTCGAGGGGACCAGCGGCCAAGACTTCAATCACCTCCGTCGGCGGATCGCGCTTCAGGATTTCCAGAATCGGATCCCAGAGTTCTTCCGGATTCTCCAGCGCAAGATCGATCATCTTTTCCGATGCCCATTCGGTTGCCGACGTGTCTCGCTTCGTCAACACCATGTCCTTGTCCCACACGTACTGATCGGAGAACTGATCAATGAACGCAATGGCCAACGCTTCCACCTCTTCCCTCTTCATGACGTATGACGGTTGAGCTGAGCGCCGCGCGGTCGGTTGCTTGGGCTCCCGCGAAACCTAACGGTTGAACTGAGCGGCGCGCACGCCGAGATTTGAGGATGGCACTTTATGTTTCACGCGTCCGCTCCAGCGAAGTGCTAGACCGCCCCACCGCTGCGCTCAACATACGCTGTGAGAAGAACGGCAATATCATCGGGGTAGCTGAAGAATTGGTTGTCTAGCGCGTCCCACCCTTCCGCTGCGTTCTCTTCAATCCGTTCCAGAGCGCATTGCCGCTCATCACGATCCGAAGGCGGGCCGCCAGGACCAAACGCTAGATTCGCTTGTTCTACGAGGCCAGCTGCTTGGTGGGCACCAATGGATCTGAGATGCGTTGGAGTCTCGGCGGCAAAGTCTCCGTAGCTATTGAAATAGTACTGACTAAAACCGCCGTTATTGACGTCAGCCTCCAGCCCCCAAATGGCGACCAAAAGCCGCTCCATCGGCGAGAGTGAGGCGGCCCCGAATTCGATGAATCGAGAAACGCTAGCGTCTGTCAGTGCGGTTACGTCCATGGCGGTCTAACGGCGACATTGAGCCGCGCGGGCACAACACGCCAAAGCGAGCCCGAGTTTCACCGCGTCGGCTCCATTGTTTTGTTAGGTTCTTCCTGGCTGTCTCTCGTTTGCATGTTGAGTCGCATCCCTGCGGACTTTACCGAGTCCAGTACCGCCTTTACTGAATCAAACGGAGCTCTCCGATCCGCAACGATTGATACGACCGATGCTTTGGAGGCGCCATTCGCTAACAGATACTCACCGGTGCGTTCGCAAGACACTTCAGAACCGCGCACGGAGCAAGCCCCGTCCTCTGCCACGTCCACACTTTGGAGCGAACTGACTTCTCGCCCTGGGCATCCTGCCACGGCAAGAGCCGCAAGCATGGCGAATGTGAAGCGACTCGCGATGGACACGTGAAACCTAACTTGTTTCGCTAACGCGCCGCTGACGGATAACATCCCCGTTGCTATAACATCGGCGTCGACGCAACTGCAACTTCCTCTTGGCCAACAGAATATCGACGTAGCGCTGTACATGTATTGAGGTATGACACCGGCGTACATGCACTGGGCTCTCTACCGGCATGAGAAGCGACGCGCCTCGACGATCGAGCACGAGGGCGAGGCCCAAGCCGACGCTATCGTTCTAACGCGCGAGCTCTAACTCGGCGAGGACTCACGCGAACAGAACCACGCCAGCCATCATCAGTACGAACGCCAGTACCACGACCAGAACTCCAAGAATCCCGCGCTGCCAACCAGCCAACGCATCCCAGGAAGACGAGACCTCTGATATCGGCGTGCCAACGGTCATCTCGACCAGGCCGACGAGCGCGAATGCACCTGGGATGGCAGGCCCGATGATCTTGAATGGGCTGCCGGTCGGGAGCCCATGACCCATGAAGTAGTTCACGATCGCGGCAAAGACCAGCGAGCCGGCGAGGAACTTCAGGAGTCCCATCAAGCGGATGTTCTGAGTCACTGCGTGTCCCCAGTGATGTCCCTGCGCAGGATCTTATCGAGGGATCGCGCGGCAGAACCGCGATGAAGTCCACGCTCTGCGGCTTTTTCCGGTGTTAACCTGCGCACCGCATGTATCAGAGCCACCTGGCAAAAATCCTGATTTGGGCGTGCGCCCTGCTCGCGCCCCTACCGGGCGCCTGGGCCGACGCGCCGCTGCATTTCATCGACGACCAGGTCGCGGCACATCCCGGTCAGAGCGGCAGCTACGTGCTCGACACCGGCGACGAAGCGCTCATCGCCCGCGCGTGGCTGACGGATCACGCCGGGCGCACGCTCGAAGTGCAGTACTTCATCTGGAGCAGCGACAACGTCGGCATCCTCGCCGCTGAAGCGTTGCTGCGCGCCGCCGATCGCGGCGTGAAAGTTCGCGTGATCGTCGATGACTTGCTCATGGACGCGCCGGACGAGTCCTTGCTCGCACTGGCGCACCATCCGAACATCGACATCCGCATCTACAACCCGAAGTCGTCGGTCGGCACGCCGGTGCAGAAGAAGGCGGTGAACGTCGCAACCGACTTTCGCGGCGTCAACCAGCGCATGCACAACAAGGTGCTGGTCATCGACGGCAAAGTCGCGATCACCGGCGGCCGCAACATGGCCGACGAATATTTCGACTACGACCACGAGTACAACTTCCGCGACCGCGACGTGCTGCTGGTCGGCCCCGTGGTGAACACCATGAGTGCGAGCTTCGAGCAGTTCTGGGCCAGCCCGCTCAGCGTGCCGGTCGAGCAGCGCTTCGACGGCGTCGGCTTGATGAAGAAGCACGTCGCAGTCGGCGACGCCGAAGTGCAGGAGGTCTACCGGAATCTGCACGCCTACGCCGCGGCTCCGGAAAACTTCGCGCCGCAAGTCCGCGCAGCCATCGAGGCCACGCCGCAAACTTTCCCGCGGCTCAGCGCGCAAGCCGTGTGGGGCAAGGTCGAGTTCGTCAGCGACGCGCCGGGCAAGAACGACAACAAGTTCAGTCTCGGCGGCGGCGGACTCACGACCGCAGCGCTCGCGCGCCTCGTCGAGACAGCGAAGGAGACGATCACGATCCAATCGCCTTATCTGGTCGCATCCGACGCGGCGATCGAGCTGTTCCACCGCGCCCTGGAGCGTGGCGTGAAGGTGCGCATCAACACCAACTCGCTCGCTTCCACCGATAATTTGATGGCGTTCTCCGGCTATCGCAGCCAACGCAAGCGGCTGCTGCAACTCGGCTTCGAGATCACGGAATTCCAGCCGGAGCCGGCCGCGCGGCAAGCGCAGCTCGCGAGCCTGGGCGCCGCGCACAAGACCAAGCCGGTCGCCGCGCTGCACGCCAAGACCATGGTCATCGACCATCGGGTCGCGTACATCGGCACGTTCAACTTCGATCCGCGGTCCGAGAACCTCAACACCGAGGCCGGCGCTATCATCCACGACGCGACGCTGGCGCAGTCGGTGGAGCGGGCCATCGCGCTCGACATGCAGCCCGGCAACAGTTGGGACGCGGCCAAAGACGATCCGGATTCGCACGCCTCGTTCGGCAAGCGCAGCAAGGTGCGGCTGTGGCAGATACTGCCGATCAAGCCTCTACTCTGAGCAGGAGCAGCATCCATGCTCGAACAGAAGATCAACGAATTCTTCGGTGACGACGAGCCCGGCGGCTTCGGCACCGGCTGGTGGAGCGGCGTACTTTCGGCCTTCTTCGGTGCGCTCGCATTCGGCGGCGTGATAGTGCTGCATTTCCCGCAGCTACTGTCCTCGCCCGAGCTGCGGCCGCACTACACCCTGCAGGCCATTCGGATCCTGCTCCAGTGCGTCATCGCGGGAGCGCTCGTCTTCGGCGTCGTGTCCGCGATGCTGCGCCGGAAGAAAGTCCTGGCATTCACCGGAATGCTGCTCGCGCTCGGCGCGACGTTACTGGGCGGTGCGAGTGTCGAGATCAACGAGCCGCTGCACGACGGCATGGCCATCGGCCTCGATTGGTTCCTGCTCGACCTGCTGCTGATGACGCTGATCTTCTCGCCGATCGAAGTGCTGTGGCCGGCGTATCCGAAGCAGAGCGTGTTCCGATCCGAGTGGCTGCTGGACATCGGCTACTTCCTCTCGACGCATCTGCCCATTCGCATCACGACGTTCCTGATCCTGCTGCCCGCCACTCAGCTCGTGCACGTGCTCGGCAACGAAGGCATGCAGCAAGCGATGAGCAACCTGCCGTGGATCGTGCAGTTCCTGCTCGCGGTGCTGGTGGCGGATGTCGCCGAGTACTGGATCCATCGCGCGCTGCATGAAATCCCCTGGTTGTGGCGCTTCCATGCGATTCATCATTCGTCCAAGGCGCTCGACTGGATCGCCGGCTCGCGCGCTCATCTGGTCGACGACCTGCTGATCCGCGGCTTGATGCTCATCCCGATGATGTTCGTGTTCTCTCAGAGCATCATCACGGCGTATCTGTTGTTCGTCACGATCCATGCGACCTGGGCGCACACGAATTTCGGTCCGACGGTGAAGTGGCTCGAGCCGTACCTGATCCAGCCGCGCTTCCACCACTGGCATCACACGTCGCAGAAGGAAGCGATCGACAAGAACTACGCGATTCACTTTCCGTGGGTCGACAAGGTGTTCGGGACTTACTACTTGCCGAAAGAGGGCTGGCCGACGACTTACGGCCTGGCCAACCAGCCGATCCCGGCCGGCTTCTGGGGCCAGTTCTTCTATCCGTTCACGCGCAGGAAGAAGAAAACTACAAGCCCGGCGTAGTCAGCGGTATGTCTCTCGGCAGCGTTGCGCCCTTGCTCGTCGCAGTCACGAGCCCGAGCGACTTCATCCACTTCACGGCGATGAACCCGAGGTCGTACTCCGAGTTCTCGTGACTCAGGCGCAGAAAGCCCGGCGAATGATGGTGATTGTTCTGCAGGCAGGCGCTGAAAGTCGCAGTCACCGGTAGCCAGTCGCCGATGTTCATGGCGTTGTCGTGCTCGTCGTGATAACGCCGGTAGCCCCAGCGACGATCGTGAGTCCAGTAGTTCTGGACCATGTTGATCCACAGCGCCCAGACCCGGAACCCGACCCAGATCGCCGCCGCGAACGGCAGATCGCCCACCAGCAGCCACAGCAAGCAGAAGTTGAACACCTGCGCGGCCACGCAGAACACCGGATGCGAGACGAGCCGGAACTGCCAGGTCTTGAAGATCGCATCGCTGGCCATGTCCTCCGTGGCTTTGTAAGGCGCCAGGCAGAGGTACAGCGTCCGCCAGAAACCATCGGCCGCGAGCTTGTTGGGATCGCCGGCATGATCGGAATACTTGTGGTGCAGCCGGTGGCGGTTCACCCAACTGACCGGGTTCACGTACACGCCGAACGTGTTGTTCACGAGCGTGATGCCTTTGACGAACCAATCCTTGTAGTCGAGCGCGCGATGCGCGATGCCCATGTGAATCACGCAGGACAAGTACACGCCGCCGACGAACCAGCAGACGACGAAGTACGCCGCGCCGATCGCCAGTCCGTTCCAGGGTCCGATGTTGCCCGGCGCGAAATACATGCAGCCCAGCGCGTAGGCGAGCACCAGCAACCAGCCGGAGATGTTGTAGATCCTCATCGAGTCCCCTTTCTTGTTCTTCAATTGATCTGGCGCTGTCGTCCCTGCCAATACGGTCCCCGCAGCTCGCGACGCAGGATCTTGCCCGAGGGATTTCGCGGCAGGATCGCGATGAAGTCGACGCTCTTCGGCACCTTGTACGCAGCGATGCGCTCGCGCGCCCAGGCGATGATCGAATCCGGGTTCGGCGACGCGCCGGGCTTGAGCGCGACGATCGCTTTCACTTCCTCGCCCCAGCGCTCGCTCGGGATGCCGATCACCGCGACCTCCGACACGTCGGGGTGACCGTAGATCGCGTTCTCCACTTCCGCCGGGTAGATGTTCTCGCCGCCGGAAATGATCATGTCCTTCACGCGATCGTGGATGAACAAGTAGCCGTCCGCGTCCATGTAGCCCGCGTCGCCGGTGCGCAGCCAGCCGTCGGCGCCGATCGTGCGCGCAGTTTCCTGCGGCAATTTCCAGTAGCCCTGCATGTTCGTCAGCGAGCGCACGGCGACTTCACCGACCGAGCCGACCGGCAGCGCCTCGCCAGCCGCGTTGAGAATGGCGAGCTCGACGTTCGGCAGCGCCTTGCCGGCGGAAATCATGCGCGGATTGCCTGCGAGATCGTGATCCTCGGGACCGAGCGCCGTGACCGAGCCCGTCGTCTCCGTCATGCCGTAGAGCTGCACGAAGCCGCAGCCAAACACCTCCATGCATTCGCGCAGGAGCGCGAGCGGCATCGGCGAGGCGCCGTACAGGATGTACTTCAGTTGCGAGTAATCGACTGCACGCGCCTTCGGATTGCGCACGACCACCTGCAGCGCTGCGGGCACCATGAACAGCTTGGTGATCCGCCAGTTCTCGATGAAGTCGAGCACCTTGCTCGGATCGAACTCGCGCGCGACGACGTTCAGCGCGCCGTGCATCATGCCGAGGATGGACCAACCGGTGCCGCCGATGTGAAAGCACGGCATCGCGCACAGACTGACGTCGTCGGCGCTCCACTTGCTCCACGTATACGTCCGCGACGACTGCGGCATGCCGACGAGATTGCGATGCGTGAGGACTGCGCCCTTCGGATTGCCGGTGGTGCCGGACGTGTAGAGCTGCACGGCGGCGCTGTCGCGCTTGATCAGCGTCTGCGGATCGCGCGTCGGCTGCGCATCGCGCCACTCCGTATAACTGCGACCTTTGAACGGCGCTTCGACACCGATGATCTCCCCGACGCGCAGCGGCTCCGCGAGCCCTTCGACGGCGGCGATGAACTCGGGACCGACGAACAGCACCTTCGCTTCGCAATCGTTGATGATGTACGCGAACTCGCGCGGCGCGAGCCGCCAATTGACGGGCGTCATCACCCCGCCCGCCTTCGCAGCGCCGAGCAGCAGTTCCAGATAGAAGTCGGTGTTCTTGCCGAGATACGCGACTCGATCGCCCGGCTTCACGCCGCTCGCGATCAAAGCGTGCGCAACCTGGCTGGCGCGCGTGTCGAGCTGCTCGTAAGTGGTCGTGCGTCCTTCGAACGCAATCGCTGGCCGCTGCGGCGTGAGACGCGCATGCACGCGCGAGATGTCGGCCAGCGAATGAATGCCCTCGGGCGGTCCTTCCGCCGGAGCGCTTGCTTGCAGCGCCATTGCGATCTCCCCAGTGTGGGTCAGGCTTCAGCCTGACTCCTTTCATCTACATCGATTGTCGCAACTTCGGGCTCGTGACCGCCAGATCCCGCTCGAGCCGGATCGCATCTTCGACGCCGCTGTAATACCCCGCGGTACGGCTGGTCTCACGATAGCCGAGCCGCGCATAGAAGCGACGCGCCGGCTGATTGCTGGCGCGCACTTCGAGTTGCATCAGGAACAGCCCCGCGACCGACGCGCTCTCCTCCACCCAGCTGACCAGCTGCTTGCCGAGGCCGGAACGCTGATAGGCAGGAGCGACTCCGAGCAGGGCCACGTGCACGGCGCGGCTGCCGAATTGCGCCAGCACGAAGCCGGCCAGCTCGCCGCCATTTGCGGCGATTACGGTGAGATGTTCGCGCGAGCGCATGTGCGTCGCGACGCGCCGTGGGGTCCAGCTCCAGGGCAGGCCGGCCTCGATCAACGTGCGCGAAGCATTGGCGATGCGCGGGGCATCGCCCAGGCGGGCCAGGCGTAGAGCGATCTCAGACATGTCGGCTCCGGAGAGGACCTGGATTCTAGCGCGTGCGGGTGCGAATTCAGTACCCTGACGGCCCGTGAGACCATCCCCGCATCCACTGCGCAATGTATTCATGCTGGCCGCCGCCCAGATGCTGGGCTCGTCCGGCCTGACCGTGGTCGTGATTCTCGGCGGCATAGTTGCTGCACAGATGGCGCCGCGCCCGTCGCTGGCAACCGTGCCGATTTCGATGGCGATCGTCGCGACGGCGCTGACTACGATTCCAGCGTCCCTCCTCATGCGTCGCATCGGCCGGCGCGCAGGGTTCATCCTGGGCGCGTCCATCGGCTTGGTCGGCGGCCTGGTCGCGGCCGAAGCGGTGATCCTCAGCAACTTCCTGCTGTTCTGTGTCGCCACGCTGCTCATGGGTAGCAGCATGGCCTTCACGCAGCAGTATCGATTCGCCGCGGCAGAGAGCGCACCACCTGAACGCCTGAGCCAGGCCGTCTCATATGTATTGGTGGGCAGCCTGGGTGCCGCGATCGTGAATCCTCAGCTCGCGCTGGCAGCACGCGGGTTGGTGCCGGGAACGCTCTACGCGGGATCGTTCGTCGCGGTCGCCCTGCTCTATGCGGCGACCATCGCCGTGCTGTCTCGACTGCACGTGCCTCCTCCGTCGGTGCCACGTCCAAGGGTCGCAGGCGACGAAAAGCACACGCCGTTCGCGACACCGCAGTTCAAGATGGCCGTATTCGCGGGTGCGTGCGCGTATGCGGTGATGAGCTTCGTCATGACCGCTGCGCCGATCAGCATGCACAACCTCGATCACCACGGCCTCGAAGCGACGACGTGGGTCGTGCAGAGTCACGTGCTCTCGATGTATCTGCCGTCGCTGTTCACGGGGCATCTCATCGCGCGGTTCGGTGAGCGCACGGTGATGATGTGGGGCGGCGCGCTGCTTGCGTGTTGTGCAGGCGTCAGTCTGTTCGGCCACCACCTCATGCATTACTGGCTGGGGCTGGTCGCGCTCGGTCTCGGCTGGAATCTGCTGTTCGTCGCCGGCACGACGTTGCTCGCGCGCAGTGTCGATCCGGCGCACCGTCATCGCGCGCAGGCGCTCAATGATTTCACGGTCTTCGGCTCGCAAGCGTGCGCGTCACTGCTGGCAGGGCTTGGCGTGCAGCTACTCGGCTGGCAGGCATTGAACCTGGTCACGTTGCCGTTGCTTGCGGTGATGATCTTCACCGCCAGCCGATTGCGTCCGCCGGCGCCGATCGTCGCACCCGTCTCCACTGTACCTTCAGAGTCGCGCTCGTGAGCGACGCGTGGTCGCAGCAGATCCGCTCGCACCTCGAGCGGCACCTCGGCCGCATCGACCGTGTCTTCGCTGGCGATCCGAGCCAGGGAACCGCGGACGTGCTGCACGTACGGCCGGTCAATTCGCGTCCGTACCACACACTCGTGACGGCGGGCATGAGCAGGACCGAGATGCAGGTACCGCCTGACGCGAACGCGCCGCATCGACTCGAGTTGATGATGACGCTGCCGGAAGGCTGGAACCCGAGCGACGAGCAATCGCAGTGGCCGATACGCTTGCTGCAATCACTGAGCAAGCTGCCGCGTGAGCGCAAAGGTTGGCTCGGATGGGGTCACACCGTTCCTAACGGCGATCCGCCGCAACCGCTGGCTCCGCAGACTGAGCTGTGCGGCGTGATCATCGCGCCCTCGCTGCTCGTGCCCGTCGCGTTCTACGAGCTCAGCATCGACGGCGAGCGCGTCGCGTTCTACGCCGCCATTCCGTTGTATCGGGAAGAACTGGAACTGCACGCACGCGAAGGCATGGCACAGCTGCTCGAACGGCTGCTGCACAAGGACATCAACGACGTCGTTTATCTCAAACGCAAGAACGTGGCAAAGAAGAAGCGCTTCGGCCTCTTCTAGTGAGTCGTCGCCGGCTCCTCGCGACTCGGCGGACCCTGCGGCGCCACGACTGCATCCGGGTTGAGAGTCCCCTTCGCGAGTTCGCTCAACTCGCCGTCGACTGTCTTGTCGCGCTCCGCGAGCTGTGCGAAATGCGCCGCTTCCGACGAGCGCTCGAGCGCTTTCGCATACGAAGCGATCGCGCCATAGCCAGCGATCTTGTAATGCATGATGCGCTGGACTGAAGCGGTGACCGCGGCATCGCGCACGTTGGCAGCGGAGACGCGCCACATCTTCTCTGTCTCCGCGATCAATGCGTGCATGGCGTCGTCCATTTCGCCGCGCGCCTCGGCGCCGATGCGCGCCAGGAAATTTTCCAGATCGCGACGACGCGCCTGCAATTCCGACGCGTATTCCTGCAGCCGGAAAGCGAGCTCCGGATGCGCCATCGTGCGCGCCAGATCGTTTGCGAGCTGACCGAGCTGTCCTTCCGCGCTGTGCAACTCCTGCAGCTCCGCCTCGTACATCCCTTCGAGGCTGTCGAGGCGTTTACTGCTGGTGAGATCGACGAGCGCATCGTCCGCGCGATTCGTCAGCGCGGCCTTGACATGGCAGTAGCCTGTCGCACCGCGCGTCAGCATCGAGACTGCCAACGCACCGCGGGCTACGCGACCCCATCGGCCGCCGCGGGCGGTCGTCAGCAGCATTCCGACTCCACCGAGCAGCGACAGCCACCGCTCGGCCGTTCCGAGGTTGGGTTGGTGCGTCATGGGTTCATAACCCTCGGTGACGCGGGAGGTTCCGCTTATTTTCTGGTCGAAAGCGCCAAGGCCCTTTCGACAACGCCCATCAAAAGGCGCGACTTTTGCCGGGCTATTCGAACCAGACCGCCTCGACGTTGTTGCCGTCCGGATCGAGGAGGAACGCCGCGTAGTAGTTCGGGCTGTAGTCGGTGCGCAGGCCGGGCCGGCCGTTGTCGCGTCCGCCGGCTTTCAGCCCTTCGGCATGAAATCGATCGACCTGCGCACGACTCGCCGCCCGCAATGCGACATGCGTGCCGGCCGTCTGCTTGCCCGGCGTCGCGTAGAGCCACAGCGCTGGTGCACCGCGCGGCCCAAGCCCGGCGTAGGAGTCGTCGTGCGAAGCGAGCTCGTGACCCAGCGCGCCCAGCGTCGCGGTGTAGAACCGCACACTCGCGTCAAGGTCGCGGACTTTCAGACCGATGTGATCGTACATAGCACCTCCGTCAGGGAGGGGAGATGCTAGAGAACGCGCGCCAGGCGATCTTGGAGAATCTTGCGATCGTTCGGGTCGCCGGTCCGCGCGGCCTGGCGGAAGCCGCGCGGCGAGACGCCGGCGGCACGGTGGAAGGTGCGCACGAAATTCGACAGATCGCCGAAGCCGACATCGAGTGCGATATCGCTGACCGGCCGATCGTCGGCCGCGAGAGCGCGGGCGGCGCGGCGCAAGCGCGAACGCAGCAGGTATTGATGCGGCGTCACGCCGACGATGCGCGCAAACAGTCGCAGGAAATGAAAGGGACTCAGCCCCGCCTGACGCGCGGCACGGTCGAGATCGACGGACTCGTGCGCGTTCGCATCGAGCCAGAGCGCTGTTTCGACCGCACGCCGGCGATCGCGTGGTGAGGCGCGCCGCAACTGTTGCGATCTCGCGCCCCCGATCGTTGCGAGGCGCATCGCGAGCAGCATGCCGGCCTCATCGAGACCGACGCCACTGTCACCCGCGGCAGCGGCTTGCGCGAGCTCGCCCAGAACCATGATCTCGGCGAGCGGCGGCAACGCGCCGCGCTTCCAGACGTCGCCGCCGGCGCCCAGGTTCTCGACGACTTCCGGCTCGAGGTGAAACGACAGACATTCGTCGCCGCACGCATGCTCGTGCGTGCAGACGAACTCGTCACCGGGAAAGCCGAGCAGCACCGCGCCCGCGACCATCTCGAAATGCCGACCGCGAATGCGATAGCCGAAGGTGCCGTGGCGGACGTACGACAGCGAGTAGCACTGATGCTGCTCCGGGAACGACGGATCGCCCGGCCCGGCGGCGCATCGATAGTCGATGACCGAAATGGGTCCGCTGTGCAGGGTGGTTGCCGTGAGCATCGAGGGCATGGTCGCCCAAGCAGCCGCGGACAACAAGAATTGCGTAGGATAGGGACATAACGACAAGGGGGGCTTATGACTTTCCGCATGGCATCGTTGTCCTTCGGCGCACTGGCTGCTTCGCTGCTGCTCGCGGGCTGCGGACCGGAGCCCAAGCCTGCTGCGCCGGCGGCTGTCGCGGCCACACCGCCCCCTGCCCCGCCGCCGCCGACTCAATATGACGCCGAAGCGTTCTTCGCCACGACGTCGTACCAGATGCCCGCGGGCTACGCGTGGTCGGCCGATGACAAGCAGCTGCTCGTCAGCTCCGACGAAACCGGCATCTTCAACGTCTACGGTTTGACGGCCGCGGGCGAAGGCAAGCAGCCGCTGACTGCGTCGACGACCGATTCGACCTACGCTGTCTCGTGGTTTCCTGCGGATGGCAGAGCGCTGTTCACCGCCGACAGCGGCGGCAACGAGATCAATCATCTGTATGTACGCGAAGCGGACGGCGCGACGCGCGACCTGACGCCGGGCGACAAGGTGAAGGCCGAGTTCTTCGGCTGGTCGGCCGACAAGCAGAATTTCTTCGTGACGACCAACGAGCGCAAACCGGAGGCGTTCGATCTGTACCGCTATGCCGCGAAGGACTATGCGCGCACGCTCGTGTTCAAGAACGAAGAGGCCTGGCAGGTTGCGGAAGTCTCGCCGGACGATCGCTATCTCGCGCTGGTCAAGCCGCGCACGAGCGCGGACGCCGATGTCTATCTGCTCGACCTCTCGGTGAAGAAGCACGCGCCGCAACTGGTGACGAAGCACGAAGGCAACGTGACTCACTCCGTGTACGCGTTCACGCACGACAGCAAGCAGCTGGTCTATGCCACCGACGAGTTCGGCGAATTCAACCAGGCCTGGACCTACGAGATCTCGAGCGGCACGCGCACGCCGCTCATCCGCGCGGATTGGGACATCTCGTTCGTTTCGTATTCGGAGTCGGGACGCTTCCGCGTCTGGGGCGTCAACGAGGACGGGCGCACGGCCGTGCACATTCTTGACAACAACTACGGCAAGGAAATCGCACTACCGGACCTGCCGGCCGGCGATCTCGCGCAGATCCGCTTTTCGCGCGACGAGACCAAGCTTGCGCTGCTGCTGAGCTCGGACACTTCGCCGAACGACGTGTACACGATCGAACTCAAGGGCTCGATGAAAAGCGCGCGCCTGACGAAGGCGCTGAACCCGAAGATCAAGGAAGACGATCTGGTCGAAACCAAAGTGGTGCGCTATGCGAGCTTCGATGGCCTGAAGATCCCCGGGATTCTCTATCAGCCGCACGTCGCGACGGCGAAGCACAAGGTGCCAGTGCTCGTGTGGGTGCACGGCGGGCCGGGCGGGCAGAGCCGGCGCGGCTACTCGGCGACGATCCAGCATCTCGTGAATCACGGCTACGGAGTGCTCGCTGCCAACAACCGCGGTTCGAGCGGCTACGGCAAGACGTTCTTCCACATGGACGACCGCAAGCACGGCGACGTGGATCTCAAGGACATCGTCGCGGCCAAGCAGTATCTCATCGGACTCGACTGGGTCGATCGGGAACGCGTCGGTATCATCGGCGGCTCGTACGGCGGCTACATGGTCGGCGCGGCGCTGGCGTTCTCGCCCGATACGTTCGACGTCGGCATCGATATCTTCGGCGTGATGAACTGGGTGCGCACGCTGACGAACATCCCGCCGTGGTGGGCCTCGTTCAAAGAGTCGCTGTACGACGAGATGGGCGACCCGGCGACGGACGGCGAACGACATCGCGCGATCTCGCCGCTGTTCCATGCGAAGAACATCCGCGCCCCGTTGCTGGTCGTGCAGGGCGCGAACGATCCGCGCGTGCTGAAGGTCGAGAGCGATGAGATCGTCGAGGCCGTGCGCGCGAACGGCGTCGCCGCGGAGTACAAGGTATTTCCGGACGAAGGTCACGGCTTCACCAAGCGCGCGAACAGGATCGATGCGTCCGACACGTTCGTCGTGTTCCTCGACAAGTATCTGAAGGCGGGTGCCGAATGAAAACCCTGTTTGCCGCAGGACTGCTGCTGCTGTTCGCGCAGGCGCACGCGGCGTGCGATCTGACGGCCTGGCAAGCGCCGCGTGAGAAAGAATGCGTGCGCGCCTGGATGGACGAGAACCTGCGCATCAACGATCTGCTGAGCATCGGCACGCACAACAGCTACAAGAGCGCGATTCCCGAGGCGGAGATGGCGCAACTGAAGACGCGTTCCGCCAAAGCTGCGATCGTTCTGGACTATTCGCATCGACCGCTCGACAAGGAGCTCGACGACGGGGCGCGCCAGCTGGAGCTGGACGTGTACTACGACCCGAAAGGCGGACGCTTCTCCGATCCTGCAGGTCCGCGCGCGCTCGGTCAGCACATGGACGCGGAGATGGCCGCAGAGTTCGCCAAGCCGGGGTTCAAGGTGATGCACATCCCCGACTTCGACTTTCGCTCCACGTGCGTCCGCTTCATCTGGTGTCTGAATACGATCAAGGCGTGGAGCACTGCGCACCCCGATCACATTCCGATCCTGATCCTGATCAACGCCAAGGATGACAATCCGCTCGGCTCGGGCGGTGCAGAGGTGCTCAAGTTCGATGGTGCCGCTTTCGATGCCCTGGATGCAGAGATAGCTGTAGTGTTTTCGGACAAGCAGCTCATTACACCGGATCAAGTACAAGGCAAGTACAAGACGTTGCGCGAGGCAGTACGCGCCGGCGGCTGGCCGAAACTGGGCGAAGCGCGCGGTCGCGTCTTCTTTGCGCTGGATGAGGCGCCGGCGAAGGTGGCGATCTATCGCGGGGAGCGGCGCTCGCTCGAAGGCCGACGTATGTTCGTCAACACCGACGAGGATTCGCCGGCGGCAGCCTATCTGACGCTGAACGAGCCGATGCAGGACGCATCGCGGATTCGAGAGGCCGTCGAGGAGGGCTTCATCGTGCGCACGCGCGCCGACGCGGACACGATCGAAGCGCGCGATGGGAAGACGGAGCGACGCGAAACCGCCCTGCGATCAGGCGCGCAGTACGTCTCGACGGACTACATGCAGCCCGATCCTCGCTTCGGCAAGTATGCGGTGAAGCTGCCCGATGGCGTGACGACGGTGTGCAACCCGGTGCGTGCGAAGCGGCGCTGCGGCGGTAACGCCGTCAACTAGCAGCCAATCGCGAGATCGTGCTGTCGACCTGGTCGTAGACCTCGGCGAGCAGCTTCTGCGCGTGGCGCAGGCACACGATCTCCGGGTCGTAGGAGCGTCGTGCCTCATCCTCCGTTTCGTCGAGACTCTGCCACTGTTCCAGCGAGCGAACTGCGCACTCGAGCACGCAACGCGCGTCATTGAAGCGGCCGAGGATCTCCCGCAACGCCGCTACTTCGCTGGCCCGTAGCGGCTCATCCGATTGCTTCGCCATGGGCGGATCATCCGTAATATCCTAATATAGGATACTACTGAAAGACCGGTGCAAACGCAGGGCCGATCCCCGGGCGATCAGAACGTGGCGCGTAACGTCAGACGGAGAGTCCGCGGCTCGACGGGATGGAAGTGAATGTCGCTCACCGGCCGTGCTTCTCCCGGCAGCTGCGACTCGTAGAAGTACGTGATGTCGTTGTCGCGGCTGTCGAAGACGTTGTAGAGCACGGCGCTGAGCTGGATGTTATCGGTGATGTGATAGCCGGCTTCCAGGTTGACGAGCGTCGTCGGATCGGACTCGACGCTGCCATCCTCGATGAGCGGCGCCTTGCCGAAGTGCCGCAGGCGAGCGCCGCCAAACCAGCCGCTCGGATGATCGA
>Ga0070675_100001760_pt1 | contig 15962 bp, 10 predicted proteins | sample KBSM43metaG_FD_65343 | JGI IMG/M metagenome (GOLD analysis project Ga0070675, IMG submission 65343) | Miscanthus rhizosphere microbial communities from Kellogg Biological Station, Michigan, USA - KBS M4-3 metaG | ecosystem: Host-associated > Plants > Roots > Rhizosphere > Soil ...
CCGGCAAAGAACGCCTCGTCGCCGAGCAGGCGGCGCAGCATGTGGAGCACCGCCGCGCCCTTGTTGTAGACGATGGCACGGTAGACGCGCAGGTCGGTCTTGATGTGGCCGAGGCGGTAACCGAGGTGCACGGGGCCCTGGTCCGACTGCGACAGCGACCAGCGGCGGAATTGCTTGAGCATGTCGCCGAACACCCGGTCGCCACGCGCCTGGCGCCCGTAGAGCGCCGCGAAGTACTGCGCAAAGCCCTCGCTGAGCCACTGCTCGTGATAGTTCTTCCAGCCGAGCGCCTGCCCCCACCACTGGTGCGCGAGCTCGTGCGCGAGGAAGAACTCGGGGAAGCCTTCGAACGCGGCCGGGTCGCCGCGCCACGACGCGTTGGCGCTCGGGACCGGCTCGTTGAGCACCGCGAAGTACCCCGGACTGTGGCCGCCGGGTAGCTCGCTCTCGACGAGCGCGATCGTCATCGTGGGGAACGGCGCCTCGCCGACCAGCGTCGAGTAGAAGCGCATGATGTCCTCGACCTGCGCGGCCAGTTGGCGGCCCCGCCCCTGCAGCCGCGGCTGCGTCTCCACTGCCACGGTCACCTTGTCGATGTCGGCGCCTGGGCGCGACGCCTCGATCGTCATGGTCTTCTCGGATACGCGCGACAGGCGCGACACCACGAGCGCCAGGTAGCGCAGCGGCTGATCGGAGCGGAACACGAACGCGGCGCCGTTCTGCAGCGTGAGCCCCCCGCGGAGCGGGATGACCTGAGACGCGGGCACCATCTCACCGCTCGCCACCGCGCGGTAGCCGTCGGGCACGGTGACGCGGATGGTGGCGGTCGCGAAATCCCACACCGGGTTCTGCGGATACCAGAACGTGCGGTTGCTCAGCAGGTAGTGCGGCTCGATCGGGAACAGCGATTGCGAGTCCTGGCCGGGCTCGCCGGCGACGGCAATCGTGTCGACGTCGAGATCCTGCGGCGACAGGCGACCGTCGTAGGTCACGATCAGCGTGAGGTCGGAATCCTGCGGGACCACGCGCGGCAAGGAGACCAGCACGGTGTCCTGACCGCGCACGCGCAGGTGCAGCAGCGGTCCGTACTCGACGCTGACCACGCTGCGCACCTGCAGCGCGTCGGCCAACCGCAGCGTCACCGACGCCATCGACGTGCTGCGCACGCGAATCGCCAGGCGGGTGCGTCCCTGGAGAATCTGCCGCTCCGGCTGCACCGAGACGTCGACGTTGAAGTCCTGAACGTCGTAGTCGCGGAACGCGTCGTCGCTGTAGAACCGGCCGCGGGCGGCCAGCTTGGCCGCCGACGCGTACAGGGCGATCGTCTTCTTGTTCTCGCGCTGGAAGAGGCTCACGTCCTCGGCCTGCGCCGACGAGCGCGAGAAGGTGAGCGTGTCGTAGCGGCGCGTGTCCACTTCGGCCACGAAGTCTTTGTTGGGCGGCAGCAGGTACCAATCGTCGGCGCTGAGATCTCGCAGCTCGACGAGAAACGACTTGGGCGACAGGCGCTCGAACACGCTTTCGGCGCGGCGCACCGCCCGGGCATCGATCGGCGCGGGGGGCAGATTCAGCGCCGCGACCTGGGCGCGGTAGTCGGACGGATTGAGACGAATGAACGCGGTCTCGAACGCGGCGTTCAGCGTGTCCCGCCCCGAGAAGATGCGCAGCTGCCCGCGCTCGGCCGGTGGCGCCGGCCGGAACTGCATCTCGCCGCGTCCGATCAGCACCATGCCCGTGACGCCCTCATCGGTCTGGACCGGAAACACGGTGCCCTCATCAAGGGCGATCGTGACGTCCTCGGACGCGACCTTGAAGTTCTTGGCCGCGAGCGGCTTCTCGGAGTCGAGGCGGAGACGGTAGAGGCCGTCGACGGAGCTGATGCCTTCGAGCGCGACGATCCGCCACGAGGCGAGGTTGCCGTTCGGGGGCCGGCGGACGTCCAAGCCGGTCGTGAGGATCCGTGCCCGGCCGGTGGTGGCGACGAAGAACTCGACGACCAGGCGGAAGCCGTCCCCCGGCGGCACGCCTTCGAGCGGGGCGCGCTCGCGCTCGCGCACGACGGCTTTCACCGCGCCGGCGAGGAAGAGGTCGTTTTCGTAGCGGCGGATCCCGGCTGGGGCGGCGCCCGGGTCGAACAGGCCTGCGAACTGGTCGCGTTCGCCGCGAATCAGCATCTGCTCGAGGCGCGTGAGCAGCGCCGCAACCGGGTCGGGAGCGTTCGAGCGGTCCTGTGCGGCGGCGGGCGCGGCCGCGCCCGCCAGGCAGGCGACGAGGAGGAGGGCACGAACCATCTGACTCCTGCTACGCCGTACAGAACACTTCCTCGGGCGACGCCCCGCTAGGCTACCACCTGGGGCAGTGGCGGCAATCGTCGCGCAATGAGCACGGTGAGGTCGTCCAGCAGACGCCGTTCCTCGGTGTGCACCTGCACCGCGGCGAACAGGGCCCAGCCCAGCTCGCGCGCCGATCCCCACTCGCCGGCGTCGGTGGTCCGCTCCACGCCGGCTTCGTCGAACGGCTGGCCCTGGCCGTCTTCCGCCTCGGTGATGCCGTCGCTGTACATGACGATGACGTCGCCCGCATTCATCCTGGTGCACCCTTCCTTGTAGGCGGCCTCCTGGAACATGCCGAGCGCCATGCCGCCCTCGCGCAGCCGTTCGTAACTGCCGGCGGCGCGGCGCAGCAGCGGCGGGTTCTGCCCCGCGTTGACGTAGCGCATCTCGCCGGTCGCCGGGTCGAGCGTGGCGAGGAAGAGCGTGATGAACCGCGATCCGGGCGCGTGCTTGACGATCTGCGCGTTGAGCCGCGCCGCCAGGCTGGCGCCCTCCAGCCCCTCGTCCACGAGTGTCCGCATCATTGCGAGCAGCAGCGCCATCAGCAGCGCCGCCGGGCTGCCCTTGCCGGCGACGTCGCCGAGCGCCAGCAGCACGCGCCCGTCGCGGAGCGGCAGGATGTCGTAGAAGTCCCCGCCGACGGTGTTGGCCGGGCGCGTCATGCCGAAGGCCTCGAGCTCGGCGGCGTGGAAGGCGCCGCGTGGCAGCATCGCCTGCTGGATCTGGCGCGCGATCTCGAGGTCGTTCTTGAGCGACAGGCGGTCGGCGACTTCCAGCAGCACCAGCAGGTTCAGCAGCAGGAACCCGATGAGCAGCCACATCGTGCCGGGCGCGAACGCCGGATGCGGCACGAGCAGGAAGTGCATCTCGCGATAGAGCTCCATCAGGCCGATGAGCGTCGCCACGAGCGAGATGGCGTAGATCAGCCGGCGGGCCGGCGTGAGGCGGAGCGTGAACGCGAGGAAGAGCATGCGCGCCGACCGCACGGCGCGTTTGTGCCACGGCAGCTTCTGCAGCTCGTCGAAATCGATGCTGCGCGAGAAGAAGCGGTAGGCGTCCGGCGTGTCGCGGGTGAACAGCCGGCCGAGATCGGTTGTGTTGAGCCCGCGCGTGTAGGCCTTGAGGAAGTGATCCTTCTCGGATCGCGGCAGCGGCGGAATACTCATGACGCCAGCGCCACTCCGAGCTCGCGCGAGGCCTTGGCGAACGCGTCGAGCGCGAACGACAGCTCGTCGCGCGAGTGTGTGGCCGTGACGATCGTCCGTATCCGCGCCTTGCCCTTGGCCACGGTGGGGAAGCCGATCCCCTGCGCGAAGACGCCGAGCTCGAACAGCCGGTCGGAGAGGCGCATCGCGAGGGCGGCGTCGCCGACCATGACGGGTGTGATCGGGCTCTCGCTGCGGCCGGTGTCGAGCCCGAGTGCGTTCAGGCCGGCCTTGAAGAAGCGTGTGTTGTCCCACAGACGGTGAATCAAGCCGTCGTCCGACTCGAGGACGTCCAGCGCTGCCAGGCAGGTGGCCGTCACCGACGGCGGGTGCGACGTCGAGAACAGGAACGGCCGTGCCTTGTGATGCAGGAACTCGATGAGCGCCCGCGAGCCGGCCACGTAGCCGCCGAGCGCCCCGATGGCCTTCGACAACGTGCCGACCTGGATGTGGACGCGGCCGTGCACGCCGAAGTGATCGACCGTGCCGCGCCCCTGACGTCCGAACACCCCGCTCGCGTGCGCGTCGTCCACCATCATCAGGCAGCCGAACTCGTCGGCCACGTCGCAGAGCGCCGGGATGACGCCGAGGTCGCCGTCCATGCTGAAGACGCCGTCGGTGATGAGGAGCGTCTTCTGCGTCCGCGGGAGTGCCGCCACGATCTCGCGCGCCGCGGCGGCATCGCCATGGGGAAACACCTTGATGGTCGCGCGGCTCAAGCGCGCGCCGTCGATGATGCTGGCGTGATTCAGCTCGTCGGACACGATGACGTCGTCGCGTCCGAGCAGCGAGGCCACGGTGCCGGCGTTCGCCGTGAAGCCGCTCTGGAACACCACGGCCGCCTCGGTGTGCTTGAATGCGGCCAAGCGGCGTTCGAGCTCCATGTGCAGTCCCATCGTTCCGGCGATCGGCCGCACCGACCCGGTGCCAACGCCGAGCAGCCGGACGGCTTCGAGCGCGCGCTCCCGAAGCAGCGGGTGCGTCGTCAGCCCGAGGTAGTTGTTCGACGAGAGATTGACGACCGAACGGCCGTCTACCGACGCGCGCGCGGCCTGCTCACCGTCGAGCACGCGCAGGGGACGGAAAAGTCCCTGCTGGCGAAGCTCGTCCAGCGCGGCATCGACGAAGGCCAAGGGCCCGGCGGACATGGCAAGGGGGCCAGTATAAGGGGGCTGGGGGGCTAGGGGGCTGGGAGGGTGAGCAGCACGTCTTGCGCGTCGCGAAACAGCTCGCGAGCCCCGTGTGCCTCGAGCGCAGCCGAGAGCCGTCCGCCCCCGCCATCGACGTAGGCGCCTTCGTGGACGATCACAGCAGTCGCACCGGCGTCTCGAAGGGCCGTCCATGCCCGCTCGCCGTCGACCACTGGGCTTCCGAGCGCGGCCACGAGCGGGCCATAGTGGACCGGCGTGAAACCGCTGTAGCCGTTCACGAGCCGTCGCCAGTGGAACGTCGAGTAGTACATCGCCCGCAAGTCGAAGTCCGGCTGGCCGAGCGGCAGTTCTGCGAGCACGGTGTCCGGTGGCTCGCGGGCTACGGCTGCGTAAACGGGCGGGGCGTCGTTTCGGAGCCGAAGCCGTGGCTCCGGAGCATTGAAGCCGGGGACCGGACCGGCGCCGTTGACGACGAACGGAGCCACTCGCGCTTCCGCCAGGCACAACAGCCATGCGAGGCCGAGGACCACGATACCGGCTGGCCGGCGCACAAGACGCGCGCTGCCGAAGCCGCCGAGCACCGAGAGGGCCAGGAGACCGATCATCCAGTAGCGGGCCGTCGCGCGGACGCCGTCGAACCCCGGCACGAGCTCGTACAGCACCCGATATGGCGCGAACAGATCGAGCGGCCGGCCCATCGACGTGGGCGACGGGCCGAGCGACAGCCACAGCACGGCCAGCAGCGCGACGCACCACGCGCCCCGCGGCCACCAGAACCCGGCAAGACGCGCGCGTGCCCGCCGGCTGATCGCCAGGATCAGCGCGGACGCGATGGCGGCTCGAAGCAGCAGCTGCGTGGCGTCACTGATGCGCACGACGACGCCGCCAAAGTCGAACGCGAACCTGCGGCCGAACAGCACCGCGACGAACAGCAGGAGGTGCACGACGGCCACCAATGCCAGGAGAGTTGTGAGGGCGGACGCTTTCTTTTGTCGGGGCCTGCCCGGCCAGTGAGGAATGATCCCGGCCATGGCGAGCAGCACGGCCGCGAGTCCAGGGAACAGTTGCCCCTCCGGCTTCGGGAACGCCTGCACGGCCCGGCCCCACATCGGATGCTCGGCAAACGCGGTCAGGTAGGAGTAGATGTCGGCGGAGTAGCGGCCCACTTCGGTCAGCGCCCGTGTTGACGGCTGGAGCTCCCGGAGCCAGAGATACGGCAGGAAGAACGGCACCGTGACCGCCGTGACGGCTGCGCCCGCGGCCGTGAGGTCCCGCCACACCCGAGCCGAGCGCCACAGCCCGCGCGCCGTCATCTCGGCCAGGATGTAAGCGGCGGCGAACGGCGAGAAATAGAGCAGGTAGTAGCCGCACGAAAGGTTCTGCACGATCAGTGCGGCCGCGCCGCCGCCGAGCGCACGGCGCCGGCCGGTGTCGAAGTAGCGGCGGAAGCCGTACAGGGCGAACGGCATCCACTGCGACGACAGCACCTGCAAGTGCGACGACTGCGGAAAGCGATACGGCGCGAACGCGAACAACAGGCCGGCGCTGAAGCCGGCCGCACGGCTGCCGGTGAGCTCGCGGACGAACAGAAAGCCGCCGAGCCCCGAGAGCACGAACGTCGAGAGGTAGAGCAGGTTGTAGCAGAGCACCGCGTTGCCCGTGAGGGCGTACACGGGCAGCACCTGGACAGCCTGCCCGATGAAGTGCTCGGAGTAGGCGAGCGTGTGCGGCGCCGGCGAGAAGATATTGGCGTCGAAGTAGGTGACGGCGCGGCTGGCGTCGCCGCTCAGGATAGCCAGGAGCTGCGAGCAGTTCCAGGCAAGTGCCCAGATCACGAGGACGGGATCGCCCAGGTCCCAGGCGACGTCGTGTGACAGCCCGCGGGCCAACGGCCACGTAGCCCACACGGCTATGACGGTGTAGACGAGCGCCGCGTGTGCGGCGCCAAAGGTGGTGAGGCCTCGGCCGGAGCTGTCGCTCACGGCCGAGATACTATCCGCGCGCGAGGTAATTGGCCGTGAACGCGCCGATGTCGGCGTAGATCTTCCGCAGCTCCGACGGCTGCGCGAGGAAGACGATGCGGAACGTGCCCGCCTCGGGCGCCATGCCGAACCCCGATCCGTAGACGGTCAGGATACCCGTCTCGCGCAGGAGCGACAGCACGAAGTGCTCGTCGGTGCGGCCCGGTGGCAGCGTCAGCTGCGGCATGGCATAGAACGCGCCCCGCGGCGCCACGCAGCGCATCCCGGGAATGGCGTTGAGGAGCTCCGTCGTGACCTGGGCGCGCTCCGCGAGCGCGGCGCGGAAGGCTGGTTGGTGCGAGCGGTCGCCGAGCAGCGCCGGCGCGACCGCGTGTTGCATCGGGCCGGGGCTGCAGAGCCGGCCATCGGCCATCTTCTTGATGGCCGCGAGCGCGTCGTCGAGGCGCGGCGTCCGGCCGACCACGAGCCAGCCGGTCCGCCAGCCGGGTGCCAGATAGGCCTTCGAGAGGCTCGAGAACGAGATGATCGGGGCGTCGGGATCGAGCGTCGAGAGGAGCGGCACCGGCCCGTCGTACCCGAGCTCGCCGTAGACCTCGTCGGCCAGGATCGTGAGGTCGTGCCGTTCGGCGAGGTCGATGATCGCCCGGCGAATCGCGGTGGGATACACCGCGCCCGTCGGGTTGTTGGGATCGATCATCACGATCGCCTTCGTACGCGCGGTCACGAGCGTGCGCAGGTGCTCCAGGTCCGGCATCCAGTCGCGATCCGGATCGGTGCGGTAGTAGCGGGGCGTCGCGCCAATCTTGGCCAGGACCGCGGTGTAGAGCGGATACGTCGGCGAGGGGACCAGCACCTCGTCGCCCGGGTCCGCGAGGGCGCTCAGCGTCAGCTCGATGCCTTCCGAGGTGCCGGCGGTGATGAGCACCCGGTCGGCCGACGTCGGGACGCCGCGCGCCGTGTAGTCGGTCGCCACGGCTTCACGCGCCTCGAGGATGCCCACCGACGCCAGATACCCGTTGTGCCCGTCACGCATGGCACGGGACGCCGCCTCGACGAGGTGGGCCGGCGTGGAGAAGCCGAAGGCGACCGGGTCGCCGATGTTGAGGTAGCGGACCGACGTGCCACGAGCTTCCACGGCCTTCGCTTCCGCCACGATGTTGCGGATCGCGTAGGAGAACCGGTTGACCCGGGAGGCCACCGGAACAGGCCGGGAACTCTTCGTGGGCATCTCCTTATTATGAGGTCGCCCCCCTGTTTTCGACAGGTGCTGCGCCCGAAATCCGTTCAAAAGTCGAGCTGGGCTCCGGCCGTGCCTGTAGCCGGGCAGTTCTTACATGTTCAAATGGCAGGCTGTGTAGAAATTGCCTGTTTTTGGCCTTTCAGGATGGGCCTCAAGCGGGACAGACCTTGTAAGTCATTGATTCTATTGATCTGGCCAAGGTGGCAAAGCCATTGGATCATACGCTGGCGTGACGAGGCGGCTCTGGCAGGCGATGACAGCGGGACTGGTGCTGACCATAGGGTCGCCCAGCTCGTTTGCCCAAGAGGCGCCGCAGGCCATCTTCAGGTCGGCGGTTGAGGTCGTGACCGTGTCGGCCGCCGTGAGGAACAGCAAGGGACGCGTCATCAAGGATCTTCAGAAGGCCGACTTCGAGCTCTACGACTCCGGCCGGCGCGCGGACATCAAGGACGTCTATTTCGGCGATTCGCCGATCAGCCTGGCCATTCTGCTCGACATCAGCGGCAGCATGGCGGTGGGCGGGAGCATCGAACGCGCGCGCGACGCCATCGGTATGGTGTCGGCCAACCTGCGCGATCAGCAGGACGAGGCGGCGCTTTTCACGTTCGACTCGAAGCTTCAGGAAGTCGTCGGCTTCACCTCCGATCTGCAGCGCGTGCGCGTCAGATCGCTCGAGGGGAAGCCGTGGGGCATCACGTCGCTCTTCGACGCCATCGACGAGACGGCGCGGCTCGTGGGCGAGCGCGCGAACAAGCACCGCGCGCTGCTCGTGGTTACCGACGGGGTTGACACGGGGAGCAAGCTGACGCCGGCGCAGGTGTCGGGCGTGGCGAGCTCAATCGACGTGCCGGTGTATCTGCTGGCGGTCGTCAATCCAGCCGACCATCCGGAAGGTGAATTTCAAGCGCGTCCATCGGACGCCAAGACCTCGCAGCAGGGAGAGCTGGCCGACCTCGCACGGTGGACCGGCGGTGACCTGCGCTACGCGAGCCTGCCCAGCCAACTTGTCGAGGCGGTACGCGACATCCTGACTGAGCTGCGTTTTCAGTACTTGATCACCTTCGAACCGGGCGCCCGTCCTGGATGGCACCCGATCGAAATCCGGACGAGGAAACGGGACCTGACTGTGCACGCGCGAGGTGGGTACATGTCCGGGCCTTTGCGGAGTGGCAGCGAGTAGTGGGCCGAGGTCCACGGAGGAGATAGGCATCATGGCGAATAAACTGTATGCGGTGTCCGTGCTTGCGCTGGCTGTGGCTGTGGCCCCTGCGTGCGCGACGAAGAAATTCGTGAAGACCGAAGTTGGCAACGTCAACACGAAGGTTGACACGCTGAGCGGATCGCTCGAGGAGACGCAGGAGCGCACGCGCAAGAACGAAGAGCGGATCGGTACGGTCGACACGAAGGCGGAAGCCGCCGGCCGGTCGGCGCAGGAAGCCCGCGGCGCGGCTGATGCCGCGGCGCAGAGCGCCCGCCAGGTCAACACCCGGGTCGACCAGGTCCAGACCGAGCTGAACACGGCCGTCGCGTCGTCGCGCAAGCTCGTCTACGAAGTGACGCTGAGCGAGGACCAGGGGCAGTTCAAGTCTGGCAAGTTCGAACTGCCTGACACCGCGAAGGCGCGCCTCGACGAGGTGATCGGCCAGCTGAAGTCAGACACCAAGAACGTCTTCATCGAGATCGAGGGTCACACGGACAACGTCGGCGACAAGACGTTCAACGAGACGCTCGGGATGGAGCGCGCCGAAGCCGTGAAGCGGTATCTCTACGAGCAGCACCAGGTGCCGCTGCACAAGATGAACGTGATCAGCTACGGCGAGGAGAAGCCGATTGCGCCGAACAACAACCGCGAAGGCCGCGCGCAGAACCGCCGCGTCGTCGTGAAGGTTCTTTCGTAAGCGACGCTACGCGCCGCCTGCCGCAGGTGAACAGGTGGGCGGGTAGGCAGGTAAGGCGTAGAGGGGGGTCTTCAGACCCCCCTTTGCGTGTACGTGGGCCTTCAGGCGGCCCGATCTCACCTCAAATTCGCAAGGCTCACGGACACCTGCACTCGCGTTTTGCCTTCCTCCTCAATCACCAAATCGCAACGGCGGTTGCAGGCGGCGGTCAGCGCCTGGCCGTCGAACGACGCGACAATCGTGGCGCCGAGCATCGGCTGCGATCGTCCGGGCAAGGGGCCGCCAGGCAGCGGCGTCGGCGTGAACGGGACGAGTCCACCGTCAACCCGCGGGCCGTACCGCGGCATGCTGCTCGTGTTGCGCGGCTGCAGGAGCTCACCCGACGGCGGGACGATCTGCACCCGATACAGCGGCACCAGCACGAACGAGTTGAGCGGGTGGAACGTCAGCTCGGCGTAGAGATCGACCTGGCGCGGCGCGGCGGCCTCGAGCTCAATCGCCTGGCGCTGGCCCCAGCGCCGGTCGCCGGCGCCTGCCCGCGCCTGCGCCGCCAGCACGATCCGCCGAAACGGCGTGACGACTTCGACGTAGTCGACCGGTGCGCGGGAAACGTCCACGCGGTAGGGCTGGTGGAACCGCCGCAGATCACCGCTTATCGAGGTTTGTCCGAGCGAGACGGCCTGCGAGATGACCTGCGCATCGAGATTCAGATCGACGGCGCGTAGAGTGGCCGCCCCCACCCCCGCCGCCAATGCGGCTGCGACTCCGAACCCGCCGAAGCGCCGGTGACGGCCGGGCGTGCGCATTCCGCAATGGTAGCCGCGGTCGATGTGATGGGGCCGGACGCGCTGGAGGGAAAGAAGTGTGCGCCGCGGCGGGGACGCGGCGCACACGGTCCGGGACTCCTGCTCTCGCATCGGTCTCGGATCTGCGGGGAGGAGAGCAGGAACCGGACCACTTCGGAGCACGCGCGATCCCGCGCCAAACGGGCCCTCGCACGCCGATGACCCGCTCGGGCCTTACGGCGCGCGAAAAACGCTTTCGAGGTCGGGTGAGTCAGGTAGGTCAGGTAGGTCTGGCCCACCTGGCCCACCTGACCCACCTGGCCTAGTATTTCCGCCATGGATCTCGCCAACCGGGTGACGCTCATAACCGGGGGGAAGCGCATCGGCGGTGTGGTCGCGGAACAGCTCGCGCGGGGCGGGTCGGACATCGCCCTTGTCTACCGGTCGTCGCGGGGCGAAGCCGAAGACGCCGCCGCGGCGGTGCGGGGCTACGGACGGGTCGCCGTCGTCATGCAGGCCGACCTCCGCGATCCCGACGCCTGCGCCCGCGTGGTCGATCAGACGGTCGACGCATTGGGCCGGCTCGACATCCTGGTCAACATGGCGTCGGTGTATCGCGCCGTGGCGTTCGACGACCTCACGACCGAGGACTGGAACGAGCCGCTCGAGGTGGACCTGCGCGCCGCCTGGCTGTGCACCCAGGCGGCCGTCCCGTACATGCGGCGGCTCCGCGGCGGCCGGGTCGTGAACATCTCGGACTGGGTGGCGGCGAGCGGTCGTCCGCGCTACCCGCGCTACCTCCCGTACTACGTGGCCAAACGTGCGGTGATGGCACTTACAGAGGCGCTGGCGCTCGAGCTCGCGGGCGACCAGATTCTCGTGAACGCCATCGCGCCCGGACCGATCGTCGCGCCAGACGGCACGTCGGAGCGCGAGTTCCGCGCCGTGGAGCGCGCCACGCCGCTCGGCCGCTGGGGTGGCGAGACCGAGATCGCCAAGGCGGTGGCCGCGCTGGTGGAGAGCGACTTCGTCACGGGGGAAACAATTCGCGTCGACGGCGGCCGACACTTGAAGTGACGACGCGCGTCACGGAGGCAGAGTAGGCAGAGTAGGCAGAGAGAGCAGAGTAGGGAAAGCGCTCAATTGCAGGGAGCGTTCTCCCCACTCCGCCTTCTCCGCCTACTTGGTCGCCGTCGGCGCGGGCGATAGGCCAACCGCGCGCATGACGAAGTCGTACTCCAGTTGGTGCACGTGCTTGATCAGCAGCGGATCGGCGAAGCCGTGCCGCTGCTTCGCATACACCATCATCTCGAACGGCTTGCCCTTCCGCTGCAGCTCGTAGGCGAACTGCACCGAGTTCTGCATGTGGACGTTGTCGTCCATCGTGCCGTGAACGAGCAGCATCTTCGCCTGCAGGCGATCGGCGGCAAACCGGGGGGCGGTGCGCCGATAGCCGTCCTCGTTGTTCTTCGGCAGCTTCATCAGGCGCTCGGTGTAGACGGAGTCGTAGTCGCGCCAGTCCGCCACAGGCGCGCCCACGACGCCGGCCGACCAGCTCGTGCTGTGCGTGAGCGCATAGGCGGTCATGAAGCCGCCGTAGCTCCAGCCGCTCAGGACGATGCGTGACGCGTCGATGTACGGCTGCTGCTTCAGCCAGGTGATACCGTCCTCGAGATCCTGCAGCTCGTATTCACCCAGACGCCCGTACACCGGCCACTGAGCCTCGACCCCGCGCTGACTGGCGCTGCGATTGTCGAGCACCCACACCACGACGCCGCTCTGCGCCAGCAGCTGGTTGAACATGTACGACTGCCCGCCCCACGAGTTGAGCACCTGGGACGCGCCGGGGCCCGCATACGTGAACTGGTAGACGGGATAGCGGCGCGCGGGATTGAAGTCGGGCGGTTTGATCAGCAGCGCGTCCATCGAGCCGCCATCGCGCGTCGTCACCTGGACGACCTCCGGACGCGCCATCCGGTACTCGGTCAAGGCCGTCACCGGATTGGCATCGATGACTCGCAGCTCGGCGCCGTCGGCGGCGTGCAGCCGGACCTGCGTGGGGGTTGTGAGATCGCTCCAGCGATCGACGTAGCGAGTGCGCGCGGCATTGAACCGGGCCTGATGCGTGCCGGACGTTTTCGACAGCCGCGTCCGGTTCCAGCCATCGAGCCCGATGCGATACACCTGGAGATCGAGGGCGCTCGGCTCGGGCGACGAGAAGTAGACCAGCCCTCTGGCCTCGTCCACCCCGTGGAGCGTTTTCACATCCCAGCGGCCCGTCGTGACCGCGCCGACGAGGGTGGCCTCGCCGGTGCCGTGGTCGCGATATCGATAGAGGTGCTTGAACCCGGTCCGCTCGCTGAGCCACAGGAACGAGCCGTCCTTCAACCATGTCGGGCTCCCCAGATTGTTCACCCACGCCCGTGTCGTTTCACGCAGCAGCGTCCGCGTGCGGCCGCTCGACGCATCGGCGAGGTTCATGTCGAGCCAGGTCTGCTCGCGGTTCTGCACCTGATGCTCGACGGCGCGCGAGTCGGGCGTCCAGCTCACCTCGACGATCAGAATCTCGGTGCCGGCGTAGGCGTTGGCGTCGGCCCACGTGATCGATCCGCCCGTGGCGGCCACGACTCCGAGACGCACGCCAGGATTCGGATCGCCAGCCTTCGGATAGTCGGTCACCTCGAGTCCGGGCCGATAGGGAATGTGATCGGTCACCGTGTACTCGGGCACCGGCCGCTCGTCGAGCTGCAGGAAGGCGACGCGCGACGAGTCCGGGCTCCACCAGAAGCCCTGGAAATCACCGCGGCCGAAAATCTCCTCCTGGTACAGCCAATCGAGCTGGCCGTTGAAGATGTCCTTGCCACCGTCGGTCGTCAGCGCACGCTCACGCGCGCCGGCCACGTCGACCGAGAACAGGTTGTGGTCGCGGACGAAGGCCACCATCTGGCCATTGGGGCTGAAGCTCGCCAGCTCTTCGTCGCCGGTCTGGTTCGTGAGTCGCGCGGCGCGACCCGACGCGAAGTCGTAGTAGTAGAGGTCCGACGCCAGCGTTACGAGCGCGGCGGAGTGCGCGTCGTTGAACTCGAGCGACCCGCGCGCAGCCGACGCGGCGGCGCTGCGCGACACTCCGGGCAGGGCGGCCAGCGCGCTTTCCACCGCGGCCTCGTCGTAGAGCGGCGTGCTCGCACCGGTAGCCACGTTCACTTTCTGCCACGGCCTGCCCGCGCCCGGCCGGCGCACGAGATAAGTGTCGTCGTCGAGCCACGCGGTCTGCTGCGGGAAGCCGCTGAAGTTCACTTGGGTGCCCGGGGCGAAGATGACGTCGAGCGAGAGCGGCTTCTGGCCAGACTGGGCAAGCAGCGCGGCCGCGCCGAACGCGAGCGCAATCGCCACCGCCGCTGATCGGAGTAATCCTGTCGCCATACGGGGAGGGTACAACGCCCGTAGCCTCCAAAGCTGATATCGTCCATGCCCGTGCCGGAACTCACGTTTCTAGGGGCGGCCCGCACCGTCACGGGGTCGAAATACCTGCTGAATCATGGACCGGCCGTCGTGCTGTTCGACTGCGGCCTGTTTCAGGGATTGAAGGAACTGCGACTTCGAAACTGGCAGGATCTGCCAATTCCTGCATCCTCGATCGACGCGGTCGTGCTCACCCACGCGCATCTGGACCACGTGGGCTACGTGCCGCGTCTCGTGAAGCAAGGCTTCAAAGGTCCAGTGTTTTGCACGGCCGGCACCGCGGAGCTCAGCCATCTGGTCCTGCCGGATTCGGGTCGGATCCAGGAAGAAGATGCGCGGCAGGCCAACCGGCACGGATACAGCAAGCACTCACCGGCGATGCCGCTTTATGACGAGGCGGACGCGCATCGCGCGCTCAGCCACTTCCACCCGGTTGGCTTCCATCGCCAGATCGAGGTGGCCGAGGGCGTGACGGTGGAGTTCAAGGGCTCGGGGCACCTGCTCGGTTCTGCGTACGTCGTCACCCGATTGAGCGGAGGCCAGACAATACTGTTCGGCGGCGATCTCGGGCGCTACGCCCGGCCCGTGCTTCCCGATCCGGAGGACGCGGTGCAGGCCGATACCGTGCTCGTCGAATCCACCTATGGAGACCGCGATCATCCGGCCGATGATCAGGGTAACGATCTCGCGGTGGTGATTCGTGAAACCGCGGCGCGCGGCGGGAAGGTTGTGATCCCCGCCTTCGCGATCGGCCGCGTGGAAGAGCTCCTTTACTGGATCCGCCGGCTCGAGCGCGATCGCCGCATTCCCGTTCTACCGGTTTACGTTGACAGCCCGATGGCCAGTGAAGCTCTTCGTTTCTACATCCAGCGCTCGCATGAGCTCGATCCAGACATGCAGGCAGTCAGGAAAGATGGTGTCAAGCCGGGGGCACACGACGCCTCGGCGTTTGCGACCGCCCGCTTTCAGGTGATTGCGTCGCCGCAGCAGTCGAAGGAACTCACCGCCAGCCGCAAGACGGGCATCGTCATCTCGTCGAGCGGCATGGCCACCGGCGGGCGGGTGCTGCACCACTTGGCGGCCGCGCTGCCGGATCCCAGGAACACCGTGCTGCTCGTGGGCTTCCAGGCCGAGGGCACGCGCGGCCGCCAGTTGCTGGAAGGCGCGCCGGAACTGCACATTCACGGGATGCCGGTGGCGGTGCGTGCCCGTGTCGCCAAGTTGAACTCGATGTCCGGCCATGCCGATCGCGGGGAGATCGTGCGCTGGCTCAAGACGATGCCGTCGCCGCCGCGACGTCTGTTCCTCGTGCACGGCGAGCCGGGCCCGATGGACGGGCTCAAGGCGACGATCAAGAGCGAGCTGGGATGGGTTGCGGCCACCCCTCAGCACCTCGAGCGCGTGAGCCTTTGACGGGGAGCAGATAGTGCGGCGCTACCTCCTCGAGCACGTCGACGACGTGGCCGTGGTGCAGATCTACGCCGATGGCTTCCCGGCGCTCTCGCTGCGCGAGAAGCAGCTCGTCTGGCACCTGTATCAGGCGGCGATTGCCGGGCGCGACATCTATTACGACCAGCGCTACGCCCACAACCTCGAGCTGCGCGCCGTGCTCGAAGGCATCCTCACGCACGCGGCGCGCGCGCTGCCCCCTGACGTCGAGCAGGAGATCCGGCGCTACACCAAGCTGTTCTGGATCAACAGCGGTCCGTACAACGGGCTCACCGCGCGGAAGAGCCTGTTGCGCATCGAACCGGACGCCTGGAGCGCCGCCGTCGAGGCCGCGGAGTCGTGCGGTGCGCCGCTGCCGTTGCGCCCGGACGAGACGCCGCGCGATCTCGCGCTCCGTCTCGCGCCGATTCTGTTCGACGCCGCGTTCGATCCGATCCTCACGAGCAAGTCGCCCGGG
>Ga0070675_100001764_pt1 | contig 15948 bp, 18 predicted proteins | sample KBSM43metaG_FD_65343 | JGI IMG/M metagenome (GOLD analysis project Ga0070675, IMG submission 65343) | Miscanthus rhizosphere microbial communities from Kellogg Biological Station, Michigan, USA - KBS M4-3 metaG | ecosystem: Host-associated > Plants > Roots > Rhizosphere > Soil ...
ACAAGGAAAAGGCCGACGCGAAGAAGGTCGCCGCCAAGGAAAAGGCCGACGCCAAGAAACAGGAAGAGGAAGAGAAGAAGGACGCCAAGAAGAAGTAAGATTTCACCTTCGCCCGCGAAAAGCCCCGCCGCGCGCGGGGTTTTTCATTCCACCACCATGACTCCCACCCTGGAAAAATTCGTCGGCAACACGCCGCTGGTGCGCTTGCAGCGCATCCCGGGCACCTCGACGAACGTCGTGCTCGCCAAGCTCGAGGGCAACAACCCGGCCGGCTCCGTGAAGGACCGCCCGGCGCTCTCGATGATCCTGGGCGCCGAGCGCCGCGGCCAGATCAAGCCCGGCGACACCCTCATCGAAGCCACCAGCGGCAACACCGGCATCGCGCTCGCGATGGTGGCCGCCATGCGCGGCTATCGCATGATCCTCGTCATGCCCGAAAACCTTTCGGTCGAGCGGCGCCAGACCATGGCGGCCTTCGGCGCGCACTTCGTGCTCACGCCGCAGAAGGGCGGCATGGAGCTCGCACGCGACACGTCCGAGCGCATGCGCGACGCGGGCGAGGGCATCATCCTCGACCAGTTCGCCAACCCGGACAATCCGCTCGCGCACTACAACGGCACCGGCCCCGAGATCTGGCGCGACACCGGGGGGAAGATCACGCACTTCGTGGCGACCATGGGCACCACCGGGACCATCATGGGCTGCTCGCGCTTCCTCAAGGAAAAGAACCCCGCGATCCAGGTGATCGGCGTGCAGCCGGCGAGCGGCGCCTCCGTGCCCGGCATCCGCAAGTGGCCCGAGGAATACCTGCCGAAGATCTTCGACCGGTCGCGCGTCGACCGCGTGATCGAGGTCACCCAGCAGGAAAGCGAGGAGATGACGCGCCGCCTCGCGAGGGAAGAGGGCATCTTCGCGGGCATCTCGTCGGGCGGCGGCCTCGCCGCGGCCATGAAAGTCTGCAACGAGGCGAAGGACGCGGTCATCGTCCACATCGTCTGCGACCGCGGCGACCGCTATCTCTCCACGGGGGTCTTCCCGGCCTCATGACGCCCATCCTCGTCTTCGACATCGAGACGATTCCCGACGCCGACGGCTTGAGGAAGCTGTGGGGCCTCGATCCCGCGGTGACCGACCAGGGCGTCGTGGACCTCGCCTCGCAGCGCCGCCGCCAGGCCACCGGCAGCGATTTCCTGCCCGCGCACGTGCAGCGCATCGTCGCCATCTCGTGCGTGATGCGCAGCGACGAGGGCATCCGCGCATGGTCGCTCGGCACCGCGCAGGATTCCGAGCGCGACATCGTGCAGCGCTTCTTCGACGGCATCGAGAAGTACACGCCGCAGCTGGTCTCCTGGAACGGCTCGAGCTTCGACCTGCCGGTGCTGCACTACCGCGCGATGATCCACAAGATCGCCGGCTGCTGCTACTGGGACCTGGGCGACAACAACCGCGACTTCAAATTCAACAACTACATCTCGCGGTTCCACACGCGGCACCTGGACCTGATGGACGTGCTGGCCGGCTACCAGAACCGCGCGTGGGCGCCGCTGGACGAGATCGCGCAGCTCTGCGGCCTGCCCGGCAAGCTCGGCATGGATGGCTCGCAGGTGTACGCGGCCTTCAAGCGCGGCGAGATCGAGGCGATCCGCAACTACTGCGAGACGGACGTCGCCAACACCTATCTTCTCTTCCAGCGCTTCCAGCTGATCCGCGGCGTCATCGACCCGGCCGCCTACGACCGCGAGATGGCGCTCTTCCGCGACTGGCTCGCGACGCAAGCGGCGCCGCACTGGCGCGAGTTCGCCACCGCGTGGAACCTCCCCGAGGGCAAGCAGGGCTCCCTTCTCTGAAAACTGTGCCAGGTTGAATTTCCGCGAGGAAATTCAACCTGGCACGATTTTCATTCTTTCCTGAAGGGGGTTCGTTCTTCCAGCTCGTCAAGGTAACCCGACAGGTGAGCGCCTTCGCGTTCGAGGAAGTCCTCGACCGCCTTGCTGAAGGTGGGGTGCGCGAGCCAGTGGAAGGAACGGGTGGGCTCGGGAAGGAATCCGCGCGCGTGCTTGTGCTCGCCCTGCGCGCCGCCCTCGAAGAGCGCGATGCCGCGCTCGATGCAGAATTCCAGCGCCTGGTAGTAGCAGACCTCGAAGTGCAGGCCGGGCACGTATTCCACGCTGCCCCAGTAACGCCCGTACAGCGCGGCCGGGCCGAAGAGATCGAGCGCCGCGGCGACGGGCTTGCCGTCGCGCTCGGCGATCACGAGCAGCACGTGGCCGGGCATGCGGCGCACGAGCTCGGCGAAGAATTCGCGCGTGAGATAGGGCGTCGAGCGGTGCTCGCGGTAGGTCTTGCGGTAGCAACGGTTGAAGAAGTCCCAGTCCGCTTCGCTCGCCTCGCGGCCGGTCACGCGGCGCAGCACGACGCCTTCGGCGGCGACGCGTTTGCGCTCCTGGCGGATCTTCTTGCGCTTGTCGTGGGAGAGAGCTCCGAGGAAATCCTCGAAGTCGCGATAGCCGGCGTTGTGCCAGTGGAACTGCACGCCGGTGCGCTCGGCGAGCCCGCACGCGCGCAGGGCCTGGGCGTCGCCCGGCGCGGGGAAGAGGACGTGCAGCGAGGACAGGCCCGATTCGCGCGCGAGGTCCACCATGGCGCGCGCAAGGCGCGTGCGCGCCTCCTGTGTCGCGGCGAGGAGCCGTGGGCCGGTGGCCGGCGTGAAAGGCACGGCGCAGAGGAGCTTCGGGTAGTACGGGATGCCGTGACGCTCGTACGCCTCGGCCCATGCCCAGTCGAACACATACTCGCCGAACGAATGCGTCTTCGCGTAGAGCGGCACCGCGCCATCGAGCCGCCCGCCCTGCCAGAGCGTCAGGTACTGGGGTTGCCAGCCGGTGCGCGCCGACGCGCAGCCGGTCGCATGCAGCGAATCCAGGAAGGCGTGCGAGACGGTGGGGTTGCCGCCGGCCAGCTCGTCCCAGCGCGCGGCGTCCAGCTTGGAAATCGAATCGACGATGCGTAGGTCTGGCGGCTCCACCACAATATAATAAGCGCCACATGAAGATCGCCGTCGCGCAGATCAACACCACCGTCGGCGATTTCGAGGGGAACGCCGCGCGCATCCGCAAGGCCGTGGACGCCGCGCGCGCCGCGGGCGCGAAGCTCGTGGTCGCTCCCGAGATGTCCCTCTCCGGCTATCCCGCCGAGGACCTCTGGCTTCGCGACGATTTCTGCGACCGCTGCCTCGCGGCGCTGGTGAAGCTCGCCACCTACTGCCTCGACGTCGCGCTCATCGTGGGCTACCCGCACCGCGAAGGCCGCACGCGCTACAACGCGGCGGCGGTCCTGCGCGGCGGGCGCATGGAGCGCTTCTACTGCAAGCAGCGCCTGCCCAACTACAAGGTCTTCGACGAGAAGCGCTACTTCGAGGTGGGCAATACGCCGTGCGTATTCGATCTGGAAGGCCGCAAGGTCGGGCTCACCATCTGTGAGGACCTGTGGTTTCCCGAGCCCGCCGCGCAGGCGCAGAAGGCCGGCGCGGAGCTCCTGTTGTCCATCAACGCGTCGCCCTTCCACCGCGCGCAGCAGGCCGAGCGCTACCAGCGCATGGGCGCGCGCGTGAAGGAGACGAAGCTGCCGCTCCTCTACGTGCACGGGGTCGGCGGCCAGGACGAGATCGTGTTCGACGGCGCGTCGTTCGCGCTCTCCGGCGACGGCATGCTGGGCTACCAGGGCGAGACCTTCCGCGAGTCCATCGACATCGTCGAATGGGAAGGCGACAAGCTCACCGGCACGAAAGCCAAGCCGCTTACGGAGGAGGAAACGATCTACCGCGCGCTCATCACGGGCACCGCGGACTACGTGGACAAGAACGGCTTCCCCGGGGTCCTGCTGGGCCTGTCCGGCGGCATCGATTCCGCGCTCGTGCTCGCAGTTTGCGTCGACGCGCTGGGAGCCGACCGCGTCCACGCCGTGATGATGCCTTCGCAGTTCACGGCGCCCATGAGCGTCGAGGACGCGCGCGAGATGGCGCGCATCCACGGCGCGCACTACACCGAGATCCCGATCCAGCCCGTGTACGAGGCGTTCGCGGCGCAGCTCGCGCCGACATTCGAAGGCTACGAGGCGGACAAGACCGAGGAGAACATCCAGTCGCGCATCCGCGGCACGCTCCTCATGGCGATGTCCAACAAGCTGGGCGCGATGGTGGTCACCTGCGGCAACAAGAGCGAGATGGCGACGGGCTACGCCACGCTCTACGGCGACATGGCCGGTGGCTACGCCGTCATCAAGGACATCGTGAAGACCCTGGTCTATCGCGTCGCGAACTGGCGCAACACGCAGTCGATGGTGATCCCGCAGCGCGTGATCGACCGCGCGCCCTCGGCGGAGCTCGCCGACGGGCAGACCGACCAGGATCTGCTCCCGCCCTACGAAATCGTGGATGCGGTGGTGGAGCGCTACATGGAGCGCGACCTCACGCCCGAGCAGATCGCCACGGGCGGCTTCGACCTGGAGACGGTCAAGCGCGTGGTCCGCATGATCCAGGCCAACGAGTACAAGCGGCGCCAGGCGCCGCCGGGCGTGCGCATCACGCCGCGCAGCTTTGGCAAGGACTGGCGTTATCCATTAACATCCCGGTTCAAATGAAGAAGATCGAAGCCATCGTCAAACCCTTCAAGCTCGACGAGGTGCGCGAAGCGCTCTCCGAGATCGGCGTCACCGGCCTCACCGTGACCGAGGTGAAGGGATTCGGGCGCCAGAAGGGCCATACCGAGCTCTACCGCGGCGCCGAATACGTCGTGGACTTCCTGCCCAAGGTGAAGGTGGAGGTCGTGGTCGCCGATTCCCTCGTGGACAAGGCCATGGACGCCATCGTCAAGGCGGCGCGCACCGGCAAGATCGGCGACGGCAAGATTTTCGTCGTGGACGTGGGGCAGGTGGTGCGCATCCGCACCGGCGAGACCGGGGAGGACGCCGTCTAGAGGCCCAAAAGCCTTTGGGGTATCCTAGCGGCCACCAAGAAGAGAAAGACTCCCGGGAAAATGCTCCTCGCTGCGTTCTACGTGTTCGCCATCGCGGCGATCATCCTGCACTACACGGGCCACCTGAAGCGCTGGAACTGCGAGTGGATCCTCATCGTCCTCGCGATCGCCGTCTTCCCCGCCGTCCTCTTCCTCTGATCCCCTAGTCCGTTCGACCCGCTCCGCCCGGAGCGCTCCTACGCATACGCGCGGGCTTGTCCGATAACGGGCGCGCGCTGCCCGAAGCATCATGGGGGCGAGGAGGATTTATCCCATGAATCTCGTGAAATCCCGCGCCATCGCCCTGGCGCTCGTCGCGGCAGCCGTCTCGCTGGCCGCTTGCGACAAGAAGCCCGGCACGCGCACCGCGCTCTCGCCGGATCCGTCCGCGCAGGTGATCGGCAAGGAACCCGCACCGCCCACCGGCGATCCGCCGGGCACGACGCCTGTCGCGAGCAATTCCTCGGAGATGTCCAAGGCCGTCGAGTCGAACTCCATGCCTTTGCCCGGCCAGCCCAACGATCATTCCAACGTAGCGCCGCTGCCTTCGCAGAACGCGGACACCCAGCACGTGCTGAAGTCCACGGCGGCCGCCGATCAGGCGAACAACGGCCCCGAAAGGAAGACCCAATGAATCCGTCCAACGACAGCAAGGACCAGAAGCCCCAGTCCGGCCAGCAGCAGCAACAGCAGCAGTCGGGCGAAGGCCAGCAATACGGCGAGGGCAACTACAAGGCCACGCGCGACTACAACCGCGGCCTGAAGGAGCACGTCGAGCACCACGACATCGAGAAGGAAGCGCGCGACGCCGCGCCCCGCTCGAAGGACGAGGAGCGCGAGCTGGAAGACGCGGAACGTGAAGCCGCTTCGCGCGCCAAGGGCTCCTCCGCGAAGGCCGAGGACGACCCGAACGTGAACTAGACCGCGAGGCGCGCCAGCCGCGCCCGCGGGTCCTGTTTGTAGAAGAGTCCCAGCTGCTCGTAGACCGCGGGGTATGCGGGCGCGAGCAGCTCCGGCGTCTCGAAGAATGCCTCCGACGCGACGGCGAAGAATTCGCCGGCGCTTTCCGCCGCATACGGATCCATCGGCAGCGAATCAAGAGCCGCCTGCGCGCGCCGTTGCGAAAGCGCGTCGGCCGCATCCACCTTCGCGCAGAAATCCTCGTATGCCGACTTGAACGCATCCTTCCAGCGCGCGGCGCTCATGCCGCGATGCAGCGGCGGAAAGCCGTTGGGCTCCCCGCTGCGCATGTCGAGCTTGTGGGCGAATTCGTGGATCACGACGTTGTAGCCGGCCACGCGCGCCTCTACGTCCGCGGCCATCGCGACGTCCTCGTACGAGAGTATTACCGGACCGCCCAGCCATGCTTCTCCCGCCATCGCATCGCGCGTCACGTGCACGACGCCCGCTTCGTCCACGTGCTCGCGCTCGGGGGCGAACTGCGCGGGATAGACGATGATGTCGCTCCAGCCGTCGTACCATTCCTCGCCCAGCTCGAGCACCAGGATGCACGCCTGCGCGGCGATGGCCACGCGCATCTCCTCGGTCACTTCGAGCTCGTGGGTGCCTTCGAAGCGCTTGTCGCGAAGAAAGCGCTCCGAGATGCCGCGAAGCTTCTCGCTTTCATCGGCGCTCACGCCGCGCATGAACAGCCACGAGGAAGTGGCGCGGCGCCAGAGCGCCGGGTCGATCGGCCGCAGCTTCGCCTTCGCGCGCGACCGGAACCAGCGCATCAGGAGGGGTTGGCCCCCGCGCGGCGCAGCGTGCCGGAGCCGGTGACGCTCGTCTTGCGCACCGTGGGATCGCCGAAGTAGCGCACGTCGCCCGATCCCGCCACCGACGCGTTCAGGCTGGTACGCGCCCAGACGGAGGCCGAGCCCGAGCCGGCGACACCGACCTTCGCGTCGGCCACTTCGAGCTTGCCGGCCTTGAGGTCGCCTGAACCTGCGACACCGGCCTCGAGCGACTGCGCGCGGCCCGCGACCGTGAGGTCGCCGCTGCCGGCGACCGCGGCATGCACGAGCGTGGCGGTGAGGTCTGCGATGCGCAGGTCGCCGGAGCCCGCGACCGCGAGCTTCACGTCGCCCGTGCGCAGCGCGCCCGCCACGATGTCGCCCGAGCCTGCGGCGGAAATCGCGCGGATGTCCTTCATGGTGACGTAGGCCTTGACCTTGTCCATGTATTTCACGTGGCCACGGCTGCGCTGGCGCAGGAGAAGCGAGCCGCGTTCCACGTAGGTCTCCAGCTCCGCGAGCGCGCTCTCTTCGCCTTCCACGACGAGCGATTCCGCGTCGCCTTGCTTGAGCTCCACGCGGATGGGCGCGGAGACACCGAGGCCGTCGAAACCCGATACGTCGCGGGTCTCGCGCCTGTCGGCGGCGGATGCCGCGAAAGCGAGGCTGAGGCAAGCGGCGAGGAGAATGGATTTCATGGCACCTCCGGGCGGGTTATCGCCCTTGGACGCGCTTCTGCGGGGGCGCGGATTCGTCGCTTGCGCCGATTCCGAGGGCGGCGCGGATCTCGAGCGCCACCTCCAGGGCGTGTTGCGTCGTGTCCTCGCAGATGGTCACGTGTCCCATCTTGCGCCCGGGACGCGCCTCGCGCTTGCCGTAGAGGTGCAGGTGCGCGCCGGGATGGGCCAGCACGGCTGTCCAGTTGGGCTCGCCGCCCGACCAGATGTCGCCCAGCAGGTTCACCATCACCGCCGGCGTGTGCTGCGACGGATCGCCCAGCGGCAGGCCGCAGAGCACGCGCACCTGCTGCTCGAATTGCGAGGTGCGGCACGCGTCGATCGTGTAGTGGCCGCTGTTGTGCGGGCGCGGCGCGATCTCGTTCATGAGGAGCTTGCCGTCCACCACGAACATCTCGACCGCGAGCACGCCGACGTAGTCGAGGCCGCTCGCGATCTTCGATGCGAGCGCGCGCGCCTCCACGGCCATGGCGGGCGCTATGCGCGCGGGCGCGATGGTGACGTCGAGGATGCCGCCCGCGTGGCTGTTCTCCGCCACGGGAAAGACCGCGACGGCGCCATCCTCGCCGCGCGCCAGGACGACGGAGACTTCCAGCTCGAGCGGCAGGAGCTGCTCCAGCACGCACGGCACTTCCTTCCAGTCGCGCCAGGTGGCTTCGAGGTCCGCGCGGCCCCGCACGCGCGCCTGCCCCTTGCCGTCGTAGCCGAAACGCGCCGTCTTCAGCACGCCGGGGAGCTCCACGCGCTCGAGCGCCGTCGCGATATCCGCTGCGGATTCGATGAACGCGTGCGCGCCGACGGGAAGCCCGTTGCCGGAGAAGAATTCCTTTTCGCGCCGGCGATCCTGTGCGACCGCGACCGAGCTCCCGGCAGGTCGCACCACGGTGCGGTTCGCGAGCGCGTCCAGCGCCGCGGCCGGCGCGTTCTCGAATTCCGTGGTGACCGCCGCGCAGGTCCTGGCGATCTCATCGAGCGCAGCGGGGTCCGTATACGGTGCCGCGAGGTGCTTCGTCGCGAACTCCGCGGCGGGCGCGTGCGGATCGGGATCGACCACCGTCACGCGGTAACCCAGCGTGCGCGCGGCGACGGTGAACATCCGGCCCAGCTGGCCGCCCCCGAGCAGGCCGAGCGTGGCGCCGGGGAGGATCACAGGACGTCGGGCAGTTGCATCGCCGCGACCTGCTCGCGCATCTTGTCGCGGTACTCGGAGAGCTTCTTCGCGAGGCCCGGATCGGCGTTGGCGAGCAGGGCGACGGCGAAGAGCGCCGCGTTGGCGGCGCCCGCCTCCCCGATGGCGAACGTCGCGACCGGGATGCCCTTGGGCATCTGCACGATGGAGTAGAGCGAATCCTGGCCGGCGAGGTGGCGCGAAGGCACCGGCACGCCGAGCACGGGAAGCGTCGTCTTCGAGGCGATCATGCCGGGCAGGTGCGCCGAGCCGCCGGCGCCCGCGATGATGCACGCGAGCCCGCGCTCGCGCGCCGCTTCGGCGTATTCGAACATGGTGTCGGGCGTGCGGTGCGCCGAGACCACCTGCGCCTCGTACGGCACGCCGAAATCCTTGAGCACCCTGGCGGCGTGCTGCATCACGTCCCAGTCGCTCTGGGAGCCCATCACCACGCCGACGACCGGTTTTTCTTCCATTGGCTCTATTCTAGAAGATTAAAGCTCAACACAGAGACACGGAGAAACCAACCAGAACACAGAGCAAACATTCATGTCGTTTCGTGCCAGACGCCGACGTTTCGCGAAGTTCCATTGTCAAAAACTCCGTGTTCTTGTGGTTGCTCTGTGTCTCTGTGTTGAGCTTTAGCTCGAGAGCGCGCGGGCGTCGTCGAGTTGCGAGCGGTACGCGTCGAAGATGTGCTTCAGCGCCGCCTTCATGTCCACCTTCGGCTTCCAGCCCAGGTCCTGCATGGTGTTGTCGATCTTCGGCACGCGGTTCTGCACGTCCTGGTAGCCCTTGCCGTAGTACTTCCCGGCGCTGGTCTTCACGAGCTTCACCTTCGCGGCGTTCTTCTTGTATTCCGGATACGTGGCGGCGAGCGCCAGCATCATCTCCGCCAGCTCGCGCACCGAGTAGTTGTTCTTCGGGTTGCCGACGTTGTAGATCTTCCCGGAGGCCACGCCGTCCTTGTTCTCGATGATCTTCATGAGCGCGGAGATGCCGTCGTCGATGTAGGTGAAGGCGCGTTTCTGCGCGCCGCCGTCCACGAGCTGGATCGGCTCGCCGCGAACGATGTGGCCGAGGAACTGCGTGATGACCCGCGAGCTGCCTTCCTTCGGCGTGTGGATGGAGTCCAGGCCCGAGCCGATCCAGTTGAAGGGGCGAAAGAGCGTGAAGTCCAGCTGGCCCATGGAGCCGTAGGCGTAGATCACGCGGTCCATGAGCTGCTTCGAGCACGAATAGATCCAGCGCTGCTTGTCGATGGGTCCCAGCACGAGATCCGACGCGTAGGGATCGAACTGCTCGTCCTTGCACATCCCGTACACCTCGGAGGTGGAAGGAAAGAGCACGCGCTTGCCGTACTTCACGCAGCTGCGGATGATCGGCAGGTTCGCCTCGAAGTCCAGCTCGAACACCTTCAACGGCTCGCGCACGTAGGTGGCCGGCGTCGCGATCGCCACCAGCGGCAGGATCACGTCGCACTTGCGGATGTGGTATTCGATCCACTCGCGGTTGATGGTGATGTCGCCCTCGAAGAAGTGGAAGCGCTTGTTCTGGGTGAGCTCCCTCACGCGCTCCGAGCTCATGTCCATGCCGTAGACCTCGTAGTCCGTGTCGGCGAGGATCCTGTTGGACAGGTGATGGCCGATGAAGCCGTTCACGCCGAGGATGCAGATCTTCTTCATTCGAGTTCTCCAAGGGCGACGGGCTCGCCGCCGAAATGCTCCGCGAATTTCTCCACCGGCAGCGGCACGCCGTCGACGTCGCATTCGACGATGCGCAGCACGCCGCCGTCGGCGCACTCCGCGACGAGGTGCTCGCCGTCGAAGCGCAGCTGCGGCGGGCCTTGCCGCGCCGAGCGGCCCATGAGCCGCGTGCGCAATAGCCGCAGGCGCTGGCCGCCCAGCATCGTGAAGGCGCCGGGGTAGGGGGGTGCCACGGCGCGCACCAGGTTGTGGATCTCGTTCGCGCCCTTCGTCCAGTCGATGCGCCCGTCGTCGGAGTTGCGGCCGCGGAAATAGCCGCCCTGCGACAGGTCCTGCTCGAGAGGTTGCGCCATGCCGTCCAGCACCGCGGCGAGCGAGCGGTCGAGAAGCAGCTCCGCCGCGGTGGTCACCTTGCGGAAGACTTCGATCGCGCGGTCGTCGGGCAGGATCGGCACCGGGAACTGGTCGACGATGCGGCCGGCGTCGGGCTTCTCCACCATCTCGTGCAGCGTGGCGCCGGTCATGTCCTCGCCGCGCAGCACCGCCCAGTTCACCGGCACGCGCCCGCGGTACTTGGGCAGGAGCGAGCCGTGCATGTTGTATGCGCCGCGCATGGCGGTGGCGAGGACCGCGGGCTTCAGCATGAAGCGGTAGTAGAACGAGAAGATGAAATCCGGCGAGATGCCCTGGAGCTTCTCGACGAACTCGGGCGCGTTCGGGTCCGCCGGCATCGCCACCTCGATGTCGTAGGCGCGCGCGAGCTTGGCCACGCTCTCGAACCAGATGTTCTCGTCCGGGTTGTCCTCGTGCGTGACGACGAGCGGGATGTGCACGCCGTGCGCCAGCATCACGGAGAGGCAGCGCACGCCCACGTCGTGGTAGGCGAAGACGACCGCGGTGTACTCGGAGCTGCTCATTCCCGCTTCTCGAGCACGGCCTGCACGAGGTAGCGCGGCCGCTCCCGCACCTGCTGGTAGATGCGCCCCACGTATTCGCCGATGAGGCCCAGGCCGAAGAGCATCACGCCGGTGAGGAAGAACTCGAGGATGTCGCGATCCCAGATCACCATGATGCTGTCCGCCTCGCCCGCGAGGATGCGCTTCGCGATCACGACCACGTAGACGCCGATGGACACGAGCGACACGAAGATGCCGAAGAGCGAGAAGAGCTGCAGCGGCAGCACCGAGAAGCCGGTGATGAGGTCGAAGTTGAGCCGGACCAGCTGGTAGAGCGAATACTTCGATTCGCCGGCCTGGCGCTCCTCGTGGGCCACCTCCACCTCGGTGGGGTTGTGCGAGAACGAGTACGCCAGCGCCGGAATGAACGTGCTCACCTCGCGCGAGGCGCGGATGGCGTCGACGATGGGACGGTCGTACGCGCGCAGCATGCACCCCTGGTCGGTCATGCGGATGCGCGTGATGCGTTCGCGGAACCGGTTGGTCGCCTTCGATGCCCAGCGGCGCCAGGCGGCGTCCTGGCGCTGCATGCGGATGGAGCCCACGTAGTCGTGGCCCTGGTCCATGAGCGCCAGGAGCTTGCCGATCTCCTCCGGCGGGTTCTGCAGGTCGGCGTCGAGCGTCACGACGCGCCCGCCGCGCACGTACTCGAAGCCCGCCATGATCGCCATGTGCTGGCCGAAGTTTCCGTTGAACAGCACCACGCGCGTGACGTCGGGGCGCTTCTGGAACTGCTCGCGCAGCATCGCGGCCGAGCGGTCCTGGCTGCCGTCGTTCACGAACACGATCTCGTAGCTCACGCCCAGGGCGTCGAGCGCCGGATAGAGGCGCGCGAAGAGCGCCGCCAGCACGGCTTCCTCGTTGTAGACGGGAATGACGACGGAGAGCGAGGGCGCGGCCACGGTCAGGCGGCCTTGCGGCGGAGCACCCGCTTCATGCTCTCGCACACGCGCTGCACGTCGGTCTCGCGCATCTCTGGGAAGAGCGGGAGAGTGACCGTCTCGCGGGCGATGCGCTCGGACACCGGGAACCGTCCCTCGCGGAAGCCCTTGCCGCGGAAATAGCGGGTGAGGTGGATCGCCTCGTACGAGATCCCGATGCCGATGCCTTCCTTCTGCATCGCGTCCATGAACTGCTTGCGCGTCGTGCGCGCGGCGTCGAGGGGCAGCAGCACCGTGAACATGTTCCAGCTGTGCCCCGGGTTGTCGCGCGGCGGAAGTGCATCCGGGGCGATGAGGTCGTCGCCGGCGAGGCACTCGAAGTAGTGATGCGCCAGGCGCTCGCGGGCGCGGCACCATTCGTCCAGGCGGCGCAGCTGCTCGAGGCCCAGGCGCGCCGAGACGTCGGACATGTTGAATTTCGAGCCGGGCTCGGGTACGTCGCGCGTGCCGTCGGCGTTGCGCGTGATGCCGTGGAAGCGCAGCTCCTCGACGCGGCGCGCCTCACTCTCGTCGTTCACGACCAGCGCGCCCCCCTCGATGGTCGTCATGTTCTTGTTCGGATGGAAGCTGAACGACACCAGGTCGCCGGCCGCGCCCACGGGCTTGCCGCCCGCGCGGGAGCCGATCGCGAGCGCCGCATCCTCGAGCACGCGCACCTTGTGCCGCTTCGCGAAGGCCGCGAGCGCGGCGGGATCGATCGGCGCGTTGTAATGCGTCGGCAGGAGCACCTTCGTGCGCGGCGTGACCGCGGCGTCGGCCTGCGCGAAATCGAGGTTGCGGCTCGCGAGCTCCACGTCCACGAAGACGGTCGTGGCACCCGTGCGCTCGATCACGTTGGCCGTAGCGAAGAAGCTTTGCGCGGGCGTGATCACCTCGTCGCCGGGACCCACTCCCAGCATCTCGAGGGCGACTTGCATGGCGGCCGTGGCGGAGGTGAGCGAGCGCACCGGGCGGCCGCCCACGTAATCGCCCAGCGCGCGCTCGAACGCCTGCACCTGCGGGCCGCTCGCGATCCACCGGCCGCGCAGCGTGTCGGAAACGGCGGCGATCATCGCCTCGTCGATGGTGGGCCGGGCGAAGGGCAGGTAGTCCAAGGGTGGGCCGTCAGGGTTTGCGCACGAGGACGCGCTTGGGATCGGCGTGCAGGACCGCCATGGGCAGGCCCTGCCTCTTCAACTGCTCGTAAACGCGGGGTTGCATTATAGCGAGCGCGTCCCCCGGCCGCTGCCATTCAGGCGGAAATTCGTGCAGCTCGCGCTTCGCGAAGCGCGCCTCGGCCTTCTGGCCGGTCTCGAACTCGTCCTCGTAATCGAAGAGCTGCAGCGTGCGCCCGAGGTAGAAGGGCACGGTCTGCTCGTAGTGGCCGACGAAATAGAAGCGCGAGTCGAGCCGCGCCTGGGCCTTCATCTTCGCGGCGACTTCCACGCCCGACTGGCGCGGCGTCAGCTCCTCGTAAGCCTCCTCGCCGCAATCCATGAGCAGGATGGTGGCGAAGGTCGCGATCACCAACGCGAGCCACCGCTGCCGCCGGATGAGCAGCGCCGTGGTGAGGATCGCGCCGATGAGGAGCACGGCCGCCGCCGCGACGGCCCAGGGCCTCGCCTCGACATACATGCCGCGCGTCCATTCGTCCTTTGCCGATTGCGGCAGGCGCCATGCGACGACGACCAACGCGACGGCCACGGGAATCACCAGGCCGGACCAGAGGGCGAGGCGCTTCTCCGGGGCGAGCATCAGGTAGCGGCCGAGGACCAGCGCCAGGGGCGGGAACACCGGCAGGACATAGGCCGGCAGCTTCGATCCCGACGCGCTGAAGAAGAGCACCACGAACGCGCACCACAGGAGCGTGATGCGAAGCGGCTGGAACGGGGCGGCCCTTTCCTCGCGCCACGCATGGATCACCGCCGCGGGCAGCGCGAACATCCACGGCAGGAAGCCCAGCGCCACGATGGGCAGGAAGTACCACCACGGCTCCACGCGCCGGTGCGTGGTCGTGAGGAAGCGCGCGAAGTGCTCGTGGAAGAAGAAGAACTGCGCGAATTCGTCGTTGGCCATGGACACCGCGACGAACCACGGCGCGGCGATGGCGAAGAAGACGATGAGGCCGGGGATGAGGCGAAGCCGCGCGAGCGCCGCGCGTTCGCGCCGCAGGAAGACCACGATGAGCATGGCCGCGCCGGCGAAGACGATGCCGACCAGGCCCTTCGAGAGCACCGCCATCGCCATCGCGGCCCACGCGAAGAGCATCCAGCGCAGCTGGGTGCGGGGCCGCTCGCGCGCGTGCTCCGCGCCCAGGTAGCAGAAAAGTGTCGCCGTGGTCCAGAGCGTGAGGCCCATGTCGAGCGTGACGATGCCGCCCAGCGCCATGAAGTACGGGCTGCACGCGAGCGCGATCATCGAGGCGAGCGCCATGTCCCAGCCCCACAGCCGCCGCCCGATGAACCCGACCAGGGCGATGGTCGCGAAGCCGGCTAGCGCCACGTAGAGGCGCGCCGTGTAGTCGTTGACGCCGAAGAGCTTGAAGGAAAGGGCGCTCGCCCAGTACTGCAGCGGCGGCTTCTCGAAATACTTGATGCCGTTCAGGCGCGGCGTGACCCAGTCGCCGCTCAATGCCATCTCGCGTGAGATCTCCGAGTAGCGACCCTCGTCGGGGTTGGCGAGCGGGCGCTCCATGTTGTCGATGCCCACGGCGACGGCGGCGAACACCAGCACCGCCAGCACGATGCGCGAAATGGGCAGCCGCACTCGGTCAGGCTTCGATGAGGACGACGACGGCGCCGGAGCCGCCGTGGACGTTGCGCGGCTCGACGAACGCGAGCACTTCGTCGCGGCGCGTGAGGATCTTGCGGATGCGCTTTCGCAGCACGGGCTCGCGTCCCACCGACCGCAGGCCCTTGCCGTGGATGATGCGCACGCAGCGAAGCCCGCGGCGGCGCGCCTCGGCCAGGAAGACGGCGGTCTCGGCGACCGCCTCGTCCCCGGTGAGTCCGTGCAGGTCGAGATCGTCCTGGATCACCCAGTGCGTGCGCCGCAGCTTCCTCAGGATGTCGCGCGGCAGGCCGGGGCGCAGGAAGGACGCGTCCTCCTCGATCTCCGCGTCGTCGTCCAGCGTGAGGCGCGCCAGCTCCTCGATCACCGCGCGCTCGTCCTCGTGCCGTTTCGCAGGCACCGGCGCCGGCTTCACGCGATACGGCTCTACGCGATTGGTGGCCTTGAGGGGCGAGACATCGCGCATCGCATCGCGGAAGCTCTCGTCCTTCTCTTTCACTACAGGCTCTCGAGATACTTGTCGGCGTCGAGTGCGGCCATGCAGCCCGTGCCGGCGCTGGTGACGGCCTGGCGGTACACATGGTCCTGCACGTCGCCCGCGGCGAACACGCCCGGGACGCTGGTCGCCGTGGCATTCCCGGCGAGCCCGCACTTCGTGATGATGTAGCCGTTCTGCATCTCGAGCTGGCCCTCGAAGATGTCGGTGTTGGGCTTGTGGCCGATGGCGATGAAGCAGCCGGTGACAGGAAGGACCTTGGTGGCAGCGGACTGGGCCCCAGCCTTCGCTGGGGCGCCGGCCGCGGTCGGCCCTGCGGGCCCCGCTTCAGCCGTCGACTTGATGCGCACTCCGGTGACGCCGCTCTTGTCGCCAAGAACCTCATCGAGCGTGTGGTTCCATTCGATCGTGACCTTGCCCTCGGCCTGTC
>Ga0070675_100001765_pt1 | contig 15948 bp, 11 predicted proteins | sample KBSM43metaG_FD_65343 | JGI IMG/M metagenome (GOLD analysis project Ga0070675, IMG submission 65343) | Miscanthus rhizosphere microbial communities from Kellogg Biological Station, Michigan, USA - KBS M4-3 metaG | ecosystem: Host-associated > Plants > Roots > Rhizosphere > Soil ...
AATAATTCTCGCAATTCAAACTGAGACACTACTCCGCGAGGCTACTTCTTCCACGGATCTGAGAACCGTGGATCCGTAAGGACGCTGGCGTCCGTGAGACTCTTCAGAAACTCGATAATGTCCCGCCGCTCTTCCGGAGTTGCGTTGAAGCCCGGAAGAAAGATGCTCTTGTTGGAATTGGCGGCACCCACGCCCGCATTAGCTCCGCTCAGAATGGTGCGTCCGCCGTCACCATAGTGATCCAGCACTTCGTCAAGGGTTCGAACACTGCCGTCGTGCATGTAAGGCGACGTCACGTCAATGTTCCGCAGCGTTGGCACACGGAACTTACCGATGTCGGTTCTACGACGTGTGTATTCAAAGAGCCCCGTATTCGGTGCGGGATAAGACGTGTTCCCCTGAAATGGAGAAAGTCAATCGCGCCAGGCCTGAAAGTGCGCTTCCTCCACATCGGCCGCCCGCGCTTCGCGCTATGATGTCGTGGTGAAAAAGTTCACGCAGTACTTCGGAAGTATTGCCATTGTTGTTCTGTGCACCTTGGTCGCGGTAGCACTCCGGTCAAGGATCGAGATTACCAGCCTCGCAATGATCTACATCTTCGGCGTCCTCGTTGCTTCGGTTCGTTATAACCGGGGAGCAGCCGTCCTGAACGCCGTGCTCGGCGTTACAACCTTCTTTTACTTTTGCGTTCCCGTCCACGACAGCTTTGTCATGGAAGACTCCTCATATCTGATTACCTTGAGCGCGATGCTCGCTGTGGCCCTGGTGATCACGGGACTTCTGGACCGGATGCGCGCGCAAAGTGATAAGGTCCGAGATGCGGAGTTGCGAATCCGTAGTGAGAGCATGAAGAACTCGCTTCTGAGCGCTGTTTCTCACGATATCAAGACACCTCTCGCAGCGATTTACGGCGCCGCGACAAGTTTTCTCGAAGAGGAAGACCGTCTCGACCGCGCAGAAGTGCGGGGACTCATCGGAGGCATCGCCGCGGAGGCCGAGCGATTGAACCGGGTCGTTACCAATATTCTCGAGATGACGCGCCTGGAGAGTGGAGTCGAAGTCCGCAAGGATTGGTATCCGCTCGAGGAAATCATTGGTGCTGCGCTCTCAAGATTCGAGCCTGCTCTTAACGGGAGGCCGGTTACGGTCAAGATTCCTCGGGACCTGTCGCTCGTTTGTGTCGATGATGTTCTCCTGGAACAGGTTTTCGTCAACCTCGTCGATAACTTCGTGAAATACACGGATCCCGGCACACCCTTGCTCATCGACGCCGTGCGGTCCGGCGAATCCATTTCAATCATTGTCCAGGACAAGGGGCGCGGTTTCCCCTCCGGATCTGAGGAGCGGCTGTTTGAGAAATTCTTCAGAGGCCAGACCAGCGGCGTTCGCGGCGTCGGGCTGGGGCTCGCGATTTGCCGCGCGATTGTGAACGCTCATCATGGAACAATCAAAGCCCGGACTATGCCTGAGGGCGGGGCGTTGGTATCGATTAACCTCCCTATTGGCGGCTCCCCCCCGGATTTGACTGAACTTGCGGAAGGCTCAACAGCATGACTACCCAGACTGCAACCGAACCACGAGCGGAAATTCTGCTCATTGAGGATGATGCTGAGATCCGTCGCGTGCTTCGCACCACTCTTGGCGCCGAGTGTTACCGCATGCGTGAGGCCGCATCGGTTGCCGAAGGTCTGCAGCAGGTGCATGCGCGGCAACCCGATCTGATCGTCCTCGATCTGGGCCTGCCGGACGCCGATGGCATTGAGGTCATTCATTCCGTGCGGAAATGGAACCGGAATCTCCCGATTCTGGTTCTCTCTGTTCGCGCCAACGAGCGCGACAAGATCCTGGCTCTGGACGCGGGCGCCGATGATTTCGTGAACAAGCCTTTTGCTGTAGGTGAACTGCTTGCGAGGTTGCGTGTCGCGATTCGACGCGGGACTTCGGTCCACCGCGAGGATGCAGAAGGCATCTTTCACCTGGGAGACATCGCAATCGATCTCTCGAAACGTTGTGTCGTTGCGAATGGACAGGAAACGCATCTCACTCGGATCGAGTTCAAGCTGCTTCAGGCGCTGATCAGACACGCCGATCAGGTCGTCACTCACGGCCAGTTATTGAACGAAGCGTGGGGGCCGAATCATACCGAACAGACGCACTACCTGCGGGTGTACATGGTCCAACTGCGAAGGAAGCTCGAGGCGGACCCGGCTCGGCCGCGTTATCTGCGGACCGAGCCGGGCATCGGGTACCGACTAGTTACGGAACATTCGGACTAGTGCGCCAGCTTTGAAGCGACGGTCGCACCCTGAGGAGCCGGTGTCTTGAATTCGACCATGCCATCCGGACGTCCGGCTGCCGTAATCACGTACTCGGGATAGGCCGGAATGCCGTGCTCGTGCAGATCGAGTCCGTAGGCCTCGCCTTCCTTCGAAACGCGCAGTTGCCCAAGAGCGTTCACGAAGGTCATCACGGCCATTGCCACCGCGAAGGTGGAAACCGTAACGATCGCGCTGCCGATTGCCTGAGCTGCGAGTACCTGGAAACCGCCGCCGTAGAAGAGTCCCGTGAGCGGAGCGGAGTTGTCGGCTGCGATGGTTCCGGTAACTCCGTATTCGCCGCTTGCAAACAATCCCAGCGAGAGCGTTCCCCAGATACCGCAGATACCGTGCACCGGCACCGCGCCGATCGGATCATCGATTCGCAGATATTCCAGCACTTCTGCGGCGACGACGACGATCACTCCGGCGATGGCGCCCAGAATGATCGAACCGGTTGGGCTCACCCAGTAGCAGGGGCACGTGATGGCGACCAGGCCTGCCAGAAATCCATTGACCGTGAAGCTGATATCCCACTTCTTCGCCATCGCATACGAAACCGACATGGCGACAAGCCCAGCGGCGCACGCAGCCAGCGTGGTGTTCGCCGCAACGCGTCCGATGCCCTGGAAGTCCATTGCCGAGAGCGTGCTTCCGGGATTGAATCCGTACCAGCCGAACCACAGCAAGAGGCCGCCGGAGGCCGCGATTGTCAGATCATGCGGCATCATGGGACCGCCGCCATCGCGTTTGAATCGTCGTCCGAGGCGCGGCCCGAGCACGATCGCTCCAGCGAGCGCCACCATTCCACCGATCGTGTGAACGACAGTTGAACCCGCGAAGTCATGGAAGTTCATGCCGAGTGAAGGAAGGAAATTTCCGGCGCTTCCCATCGTTGCGAGGAAGCCATCCGGTCCCCATGCCCAGTGGCCGATGATCGGATAGATGAATCCGGACACCGCAAAGCTGTACAGCAGGTCGCCAACAAAGCCGGTTCTGCCGATCATTGCGCCCGATGTGATCGTCGAGCACGTGTCCGCGAATGCGAACTGGAACAGCCAGAACGCGAGGAAGGCAACACCCGACGCTTCATAGGTTGCCGGCGCTCCTTGCAGGAAGAACCAGTTCATTCCGATAAAGCCATTCCCGTGGCTGAACATGAATGCGAAGCCAAAAGCAAAGAACAGCAGGCCGCACAGGCAGGTGTCCACGATACATTCCATCAGAACGTTAACGGTTTCGCGCGAACGGCAGAAACCCGCTTCCAGCATTGTGAATCCGACCTGCATGCCGAAAACGAGAAACGCGGCAATAAGAGTCCAGACGGTATTGAACGGATTAACGATGTCCGAAGCCTTTAGCGTGTCCGCCGTCTGGGCGAGGGCGCCGAACCCGAGAAGGCTGGGATTGAAGAACAGGATTCCCAGTAACAGGACAGCAATACCCGTCAGTTTTCCCGTAAGCAGCAAGGCGCCGTAGCGACGCCATTCCGGCAGGCGGAGTCTTGCTCCCAGCCGCCGAACCTTGTCAGACAGTGTCATTGATCTCATGCGATCCTCCCCGATGATGAGTTCACGAGCAAAAAAAAGGTCCACGGCCGCTCTTCTATCGGCCATGGACCTCATCGTCCTGAGTTTTTGGTATAAAAACAAAAAAGCCCTCGGAGCACACAACCCCGAAGACTTCGTCGTCACCAACACTGCATTGTGTCGATTGTAAATTTTTATCCGCTACTGATGAGAACGGTCAAATAAAGATCCCATAAAGATGTGGTTAAAATTGCGCTAAGACGCCCACTGGAAAAAGGGCCCATGATCGGTGGAACCATGGGCCCAAGAGGATGAGAAATCATTTAACAAAGAAAACACAAGTTCAGTGTGTCGCAGGCTTTCTAGCCGCTCGGGCGCATCGACGTCAAATAAAAATCCCGTTAAACGCCTATCAAAATTACGTTTAGGTGCGTTCGTCAGCGAACGGCGTTGCCGGCCTGACCGATCGGCGCCATCGTTAGCGCGCTCGAATAGCGGATCACTCCATCGACGACTATGTAGTAGCCGTATCGCCCCATGTTTGCAGACAGCGGTTCCGCCATCGCTGTGTACGCAAATCTCGTTGCCGTGATGGAGTACCTGTAGCCGCTGAGTGACCCTGTCGCAAAGCGATCATCGAGGAGCTGAGTGTTCACCAAATCGGCCGTACTGCCATAGTACCCACCACTCGCAACCAGATATGCCGCCTCCGCGCTGCTGATGGTGCGAAGGTTGGCAACAGCGGAGTTTTCGTTGGCGAGTTGTCTGGATTTCAGAAGACTCGGAATCGCAATCGTTGCGATGATGAGAATGATCGCTACAACGATGAGCAGTTCAAGCAGGGAGAATCCCTCCCTGGATTCGAATTTCCTATTCATTTTTCCCCCTGAGAAAAATCCCTTACGAAAATGCTCGCAAGAGGCCAGCGGCTTGCCAATTAAAAATGAGTACAATTCGCTAATGAAAACGATCACCTTTGACAGGCCTGACGGAAAAGCAATCGCGGGGTATTACGCCGAGCCGGCAAGCGGCTCAAATGCGCCGGGAGTCGTCGTTATCCAGGAGTGGTGGGGATTAAACGACCAAATAAAAGGTATGGCAGACCGGCTGGCCGCGGCGGGATATCGGGCGATCGTGCCGGACCTCTACCGCGGCAAGGTCGCCGTTGAAGCGCAGGAAGCCCAACATTTGATGGGCAGTATGAACTTTGGCGATGCCGCAAGCCAGGATATCCGCGGTGCGGTGCAGTATCTGAAGAAGGACAGCGCCCGCGTGGGAGTGACAGGATTTTGTATGGGCGGCGCCTTGACACTCCTGGCGGCCGTGAACGTCCCTGAAGCCGATGCCGCCGCGGCCTGGTATGGATTTCCTCCCCTCGAATACATCGACGCCGCAAAGATCAAGATTCCCCTGCAGGGACACTTTTCAAAAGAAGACGCCTACTTTCCTATCGCCGGCCTCGACGAACTGGAGAAGAAGCTCAAAGCCGGCGACGTCAAGTTCGAGTTTTACCGATATGACGCTCCGCATGCCTTCGCGAATGATTCAGGGCACAACTACAGGCGTGACGCGGCAGAGCTCGCGTGGGGAAGAATGATCGAGTTCTTGGGCAAAACGCTGAAGGGGAATTAGATTGGGGTCAGACCCCAATCTCGCCGATTGAGGTGACGCCGGCCCTGTAGGAGAGAAACACAAAATCTCTCTTAAGTTGGGGAACCGGCCACTCCGTGCAGCCCGTCGCCTTGCGGACTCTGGCAAGGGTCAGAACCTCATGCCGCCAGAAACGCTTGAGCTCGTCGAGATGTTCCTGCACTGCGGCCCGCTTCCGTCGGGCGCCGGCATTCTCCACGAGTTTGAGGATGAGTTCTTCCATGGCGAGCTCAGACTGCCCGCTATAGAAAGCGCCCCACGCTCCGGCCCAGTCCTGCGGCAGTCTTCGGAAACTGAAAATGTAGCTGTGTTTGATGATCCGGTTCCGTCGGCTCGGACGATTGACGTGGCCAATGAATCGCAGGAGCTGCATGAGCGCGAAGAAAGCGTCGCCAGTGATCCGCCTGGAACGGAAGGCTCCATGAAAATCGAAGCCGGGATATTGTTGGACGACAGCGTCCGGAGTCGTCGTTAGGCAGAAATCGATATTGCCGTTTGCGGAACGGACTCCAATCAGTGGGTAGAGAAATGAATATGCGCCCACGATGTTCCAGCGCGGCCGGTGCTTCTGAATGAGGTTCATCTCTGTAACGCACGCTTCAAAATCCGTCTCCGCGCGTTGGATCTCGATGCGAGCAGCATCCTTCACAATCCCCCGCATCCGACGATGCTTCTTTCGCCGGATGGTGTTGCGGTACTGGGACAGTCGCCTCTTCAGGTTTTTCGCTTTGCCGACATAAATCAGCTCGTTCTGCTGATCGTAGATGAGGTAGACACCGGGGGAGCCCGGAAGGGACTCCACGAACTCCGCGCCAAATTTCCGATCGAAGTCTAGGACGGCCATGGCTCATGATAATTGTTCGTGGTGGGCTTGGCTTTAACTCGCGAACGGTGGAGAAACGCCACGGAACTATGTGCCGACGGAGAAGTCGTTAAGGTCGTTACGGGCGCACTCATTGACCGGTGAGAGTTGTCAGCCAAAGTTCGCTCGACGTGCTGCGGGTTCGAACCCAGACGATCTGACCGGTGGAGGAATAGTCGACGAACTCAAAAAAGCCGTGCAAGTCCGCCAGTTTCCTTTCATCTCGACCATTTTGAGAGATAGACCACACTTCGAGGCTTGTTCGGACCGGTCCATTCCGGTCGAAGTAAATCCGAGAGTCACCGAATAGCCATCGCGGCGCCCATCCGTTGGCTGCGAGAGGCTGACAGGCGCCTCCATTTGCGGGACATTTCGTGATATTGCCGAAAGAATCTCTGCCTGCCACAAATCTACCGTCCGAAGACCACTCCGGATGACGAAGTGCGGTCGTGAACGGCACATCCACTTCGGTTTGCATATCCCGGATTGTCGTCTGAACTGGCGCACTTCGATCCAGCCTGGAGTAGATCACCCGCTTCTCCTCGCGATCGACCTGCGCTCCATTATGTGTGCCCCAGGTCCATCCCGAACCGATTTCGACACTTTGACCGCCTTGAGCGGGAATCCGTCTGAAGGACGGCGTTGGCGATATCTGGTAGTAGTAGAGTGAGAAATTATTCCGAGACCATTGCGGAATCACGCTCTGGGTTTTCGGTCCACGCGTAATTTGAGTCCGGTTCGAGCCGTCTACCCGCATTGTGAAGAGCTGCAAGCCGGTTTCCGTCATCTCGTTAAACGCGATCATGTCGCCGTTCGGTGAAAAGGTAGTAGCGGCTTTCCGGGTTGGTGATGAATAGATTTCCTTCGACTGACCCGTAGTGGGATCCGTGAGGACAACGGCGTACGTCGTGTGAGTGTTCGTGTAGAGAAGTCTTCGACCATCACGGGAAATTTCAGGGTCTCGGTCTTCTCCGATGCTGGAAAGGACAGGCTCAGGTTGCCCTGCCTCTACGGGAATCTTCCATAGCGTCAGAGTGCCACCGCGTTCAGAGGAAAACAGTATGAAGCGGCTGTCGGGAGTCCAGGTCAGCCCACCAAACCAGGACGCGTCCCACGTCACGCGGCGCGGCACACCCCCTTCGGTCGGGATCACCCAAATATCTCCCCACGGCGCCGCGGACTCATTTTGAAAAAACGCGATAAGACTGCCATCAGGTGACAGCGCAGGATGCCGTTGCTCCAACAAAAGATCCGCCGACGGAAGATTCTCTATCCGCCGTTGGCCGAGCCCGTCAGCATTCGCAATCCAGAGGTCTGCACCGCGTTCAAATACAATCTGCTCGCCTTCCCAGGACCAGTTTGGATTAACGCCGTTTGTGATGAGCTTGCGAGGAGCGCCGCCTTCAGGTGAAACCTGCCAAATATCCCCGGACGGATATCCCTGCGGCGTATTCGGAGCGGACAGAAGAACATAGAGAATCCGGTCTCCTTTCGGAGACCATCTCGGACGGCTCGCCGGTTGCACGCCTGACGTGAGCCGCAGGGGCTCTCCTGCCGCCAGTGTCTTAACCCAGACCTGAGGCACACCATCAACGTCACTAATGAACGTGATTCTGTTGCTGTCCGGTGAGAAGCTCGGCTGACGATGCGCCCCAGGGAAAGTAGAGATTCGTGAAGGAGAAAATATCGGCTGTGCGGTCGAGCCCGTGTGGAGCCACCAGGCCGTCGGCGCACTGACAACAGCCACGCACAACAACAGGAACAGAAGCGTCGACCTCTTCTCTAACTCCTGGAGCCAACCCCGCCGGTTTCCCGCCGTCCGGGAATCGACGTGCTCGAAATCGCCGCGCGATCGGCTGGCACGTTGCAGCCGTGTAAGGTCATCGCGCAATTCCTGGGCGGACTGATAGCGCCGACCCGGGTCCTTCTCCAGACACTTGCGGACGATGCGTTCCAAATCTCGCGGTGCCTTCGGGTTCCACTGAAGTATCGATTGCGGATCAACATGCAGGAGTCGGCCCAAACGCTCTCCGGTAGTGGAACCCGGGAAAGGCAATCTGCCGGTTGCCATCTCATACAAAACGACGCCGAGACTGAAAATATCCGAACGGTTATCAGCGTCGTTTCCCAGTATTTGCTCCGGACTCATATAGTCCACCGTGCCCATGACGGTGCCGGGCTCGGTTTCTGATGCGTGGGAGAGGACGCTCGCTGGGTGTTCCGAAGAACGAAAGAATTTGGCCAATCCAAAGTCCAGCACTTTGACGTGGCCGTGTGGTGTCAGCATCAGATTCGCGGGTTTCACATCGCGGTGAGTAATGCCTTTGAGGTGGGCGGCATTTAAAGCGTCCGCCACCTGCCTTGCAATCTCGATGAGCAGTGCGGTTTCTACGGGCTCACCTTTGAACCTTTCGGCGAGTGTTTGCCCTTCGACGTGTTCCATCGCGATGAAGTGGACGCCATCGCTTTCCCCAACATCATAAATGGTCGCAACATTCGGATGGTTTAGAGCAGAAGCAGTCCTGGCCTCACGCATGAACCGCCACAACCGTCCCTCATCCATCTTGATGAGTGGCGGCAAAATCTTGAGAGCTACCGGGCGCTGCAATCGCTCGTCATTGGCCAGATACACCTCGCCCATGCCGCCGGCGCCACAAACGGAAAGAATTTTGTAGTGACTGATTGTCGCTCCGAGGAGCAAGGCGGGTTGGCTGCCACACATCGCTCTGGCTGCAACTTCCAGGGCAGAACTGTCGAGAAAGCCGGAGCTGTCATCATGCGATTTCAAGAGGTCTTCGACTTTTCGTCGCAACCCTTCGTCGCCTGAAGAAGCCCGGGCGAGAAAATCCTTTCGCTCACCGACCGGAAGCTCGAGAGCTGTGTGATAAAGCTCTTCGATACGCTGCCACTGATCAGGCGTCATGCTCGCCGCCTCCACTCAACTCGCAGTGCAGCCATGCCTGGGCCAGGCTCCATTCACGCTTGACGGTCCGAGGCGAAATCTTCAGGAATTCCGCGGCTTCTTCAACGCTCAGGCCACCGAAGAAACGCAACTCGACCACCTGACTCTTTCGGCGGTCGAATTCGGCCAATCGGTTTAGTGCATCATCCAGGGCCAGCAGATCCGGGTCGCGCCCGGATGAGCCGAGTTGTCCGGCCTCCAGTGAGACTCTTACCATTTCACCACCGCGCTTGAGGAAGCGGTAATGTCGAGCGTGATCTACGAGGACGCGTCGCATCATATTGGCTGCGATACCCATGAAATGAGCTCGATTCTGCCAGCTCACTTTTCTCCAATCGAGCAGCCGCAAGTAGGCCTCATTTATCAGAGCAGTGGGTTGAAGAGTGTGTCCCGGCCGTTCCCCGCGTAAATAGTGTCGGGCAAGCCGCTGCAACTCCGCGTCGACCAGCGGAGCCAGCTTGCCGAGCGCATCGTCGTCGCCCTCACTCCACGCAAGAAGCAGTCGCGTGATGTCGTGTCCGCCAGGCGCCGCCATGAATCGCCCCGCAAAACTCGTCTTTGAACTGGAGAATCTCAAAAAAGTTACCACAGATGGTGGCCCCGATTGCACGCCCTTCGCGCCTTACTAGGGCAGGTTTAAGAAACCGAAACGACTCTTAAAGGAGACGACCCATGAAGCGAAGCATTGCTTACGGATGGTTTGTTGTGACGATGCTCATGATTGTGGCCCCACCGATTCATGGACAGCAGGGTGGCCGATTTCACGTGGATTGCGATGGCGGTGGTCCGAAATTGACCAAGGCCATTGAACTCGCCAAACCAGGCGATACGATCGAAGTGAGTGGTACCTGCCGCGAGAGAATCAAAGTGACCAGAGGTCCTCTTGTCCTGGACGGAGGCGGTAACGCCATACTCGATGGCGCAGGAGTTGGCCCGAACGAACAGGAGTTTAATGGCCTCCTGACTGTGGATGGCGCACATGGCGTGATCATTACCGGATGGTCAATCCGAAACAGCGCCGGCGAGGGCATCCTTGGGATGCACGGCGCCAACATGGTGATCGAAGATACAGTACTCGAAAAGAATTCCACCGGACTCGGGTTATCGAACTCGGCAGCGGAGGTGGTTGATTCCGCGATGCGGTACAACAGCATCGGACTGGATGCGTATTCGGCCTCGACAGTAATTTTTCGTGGTGACATCGATATTTCGCGCAATACGGCAGAATCGCTGACATTGAATGGAAAGAGCCTGGGCGAAATCCGCGGCGGGCATCTGAACGTCCACGACAACCTGGCCGGAGGCGTAATCGTCAGCGCTGAATCGAGCCTGGTCATCTTTGGTTTCCAGACCTCGCAGACAAGCCGCCTGACAGCGAACAACAACCAGGGGCCGGGAATCGTTATCGGCCAGTCACAGCTATTCGTAGCCGGAGCCACGTTCCCGCCTGGCGGGATCGCGATAACGTCGTCAGGCAACGCCGGCCCGGGCGTTTTGCTGGTGAACGGAAATATATCCAGTCCGTTTGGGGCCGCGAGGTTTGTTATCGAGCATAACCCGGCCGGAATGCAGTTTCTTCAGGGATCAACCGCAACCATCGTGGGGGGCATGAATGTCAGAAACAATATCTTCGGAATTGACGCAGACAACGCCACAGGACTGACATTTGTATCGACACCGCCCAATCCATCAGCAATTCAGTCCAATGGCATCGACGTCAGGCTGACCTTTGGAACGAAGTCGACGATTAACGGAGTGTTGGTGGGCAATATCGTGTGCGATCAGACCGTGCTCAGCCGAGGCACCACGGTATGTCCATAGTCTGAAGTGAGCGGAGACTGACGCGCGAATTTTCACTTCGTCTCGCGGCTTAAAGCAACAGTGACACAATGGGACGGTACAGCCTATGTCGGACCAGCCCGCGAGCCAGTCTCCGCATAAACTCACCCCGTGGGAGTTCCCAGTCTTCCTTTCAGAACTTGGGTGATCTCCTCCCAGCCCCCGGGTAATGTCCTCCCTTGAATGCGTTTTCGGACAAGTGATTGAATCCGGCTCATCCTTCCCCCCTGACATTCGAACAGAAACCTTCGAGGAGCTGAAGCTATGAAAAGAGCCGCAACGATTTTTGGCATAGCGGGGCTATGCCTTGTTTTCAGTGGTTCTGCATTTGCGCAGGGAACCGGTGGGACACTCACGGGAACCGTTGAAGATATTTCCAAAGCGTTAATTCCCGGAGTAACCATCATCGCAACCAACAGCAACACAGGAGTCACAAGCACCGTCATCAGCAATGAATCCGGTGCATACACGATACCTGCGCTTTTGCCCGGCACCTATCAGCTCAGAGCGAGCCTGCCGGGATTCCAAACTCACACCATCAACAACATCGAATTGGGAAGCGAGACCCGGCGAATCAACATCACGCTGCAGGTGACCGGGCTTCAAACAGATGTTGAAATCAAAGTGGACGCCTCCGTGTTGCCGACTTCGAGCGCGACGGTGGGCGAAGTTATGACCTCGACCAGGGTCACGGGCCTTCCACTGGTGAGCGGCGATGTCCTTGATCTGGTGCGTATCATGCCGGGCGTACGTCTTGGAGCCTTCGGACAGGAAACCTTTGCGGGCATGAGTTCAAACACGATCAATACTGTCCGCGATGGTCTGAGCGTTTCGGACGGGCGCTATTTGAATGGTATCTTCGCAAGCTCCACTATCAACCCGGACCTCGTGGGAGAGATACGGCTGATCCTGACCCCCGTAGACGCAGAAATGGGACGCGGCAACGGACAGGTTCAGATCACGACGAGATCCGGAACCAACAGATTTTCGGGGGCTGCGGTTTGGAACATTCGCAATACATCCTTGAATGCGAACACATGGGACAACAACAACGACATCGTCACGGAAAATGGCGTGAGCCGATGGCAGCCGACCCAGCCGGACTGGACTAATGAAAACCAGATCACCCTGAGCTTTGGCGGACCCATCGTACGCAACAAGACGTTCTTCTTTGCTCTCTACGACCGTAATATTCACAACCAACGCACACTTCAAACGGGCGTCGTCATGACGGACACGGCGCGCCAGGGGATCTTCCGCTACTGGGAAGGATGGAATAACGGCAATGCGAGCCAGGCGATTCCATCCGCGACTGGGACCACGATTGCATCCGTAGACTTTGGTGGAAATCCGATGCGGCCTTTTCGTGCACCCGGCGCTGCAGGTGGGGACTATACAGGGAACCTGCGGTGCGTGAGCGTCTTTGGACGAACGAAGGCGGACGGTTCGCCCTTCACAGACACTGATTGTCCAGGGGGTATAGCCACTTACCCCGGAGGCACGGCGACAGCGTGGGATACTCTGCGGCCCGTGATAGACCCCACCGGGTTCATCCGCAAGTTTATGCAGACGATGCCCCAGGCGAATTACTTCGGGGCGGGCGACGGACTGAACACGGCAGGGATACGATGGCTGCGCGGGAGCAACGCCAACGGCAGCAGTCTCGGCAATACAGCCAGCCTTCAGACCGGGCAGAATATCAACGCCGATCGATCACAGATTAATATCAAGATCGACCATAATTTCTCTGCCAACCACAAGGCAAATGTCGGCTTCACTTGGGAAAGAAGCGGAGGCGACGATTTCCTGACCAATTGGCCGGAAGGCCTGCCTGGAGAGACTCAGCGGCGACCGAAGATTTTGACCAGTAACTTCACTTCGACTTTGTCCTCGACGCTTCTAAACGAAGCCCGTTTTGGAATTCGAATCACCAAGACGGAATCAAACGCCGCATGGCAGCATTCGAATGAGGAGATTCAGACGAAGGCGCAGGAGTTTTTCCTGTATGGCGGTCCGAGCCTCTTCAACGGCGGGGATCCCACGCCGATGCCCGCTCTATTCATCCCTGGCGCGGGAATCTTCCAGTTCCCGGCCGCGACAGGCGCCAACGCCGGCGCCGCACCTTTCAACACCAATGCAGCGTATTTGGGCAACTTCAATCCGCTTTATAACTTCGCAGACACCCTCCGCTGGACGAAAGGCGTCCATTCGTTTCGGCTTGGAGGCGAGTTGCGAATTACGCGGTCGAATGGCTACAACTTCCTGCCCTATAACCTGCCACGGTTGAACGGTGGCAATGGGACCGTAGTCGCGTCAGGCCTCAGCGCAACGGGTGCCAATGCGATTCCGGGCCTTATCGCAGGCAATACCGGAACCGAAGCGAGTTTGAGAAATCTGCTCTACTTCATGGCTGCCTCCGTGGGTACAACCACACAAAATGCCAGTGGTAGCGTCGGGTATTGGATCGACTCTCCAGACGATGTCGCCAACGGCCATTGGGAGGACTATCTCACCAAGCAAAAGAAGTATCGCGACCAGAGAGCGAACGAGTGGGCTGCATTCTTCCAGGACGACTGGAAAATCAGTCGAAATCTCACTCTGAACCTCGGGCTTCGCTATGAATACTACGGAGCGCCATACCTCAAGGGCGGATTCACATCCACCGCGATTGATTACGGAGACGGCCTATTCGGTGCCGGCAGGGGCAACGGCGATCCGTTCAATACCTGGTTGACCCCGGGCAATATTTTCCTGACCGGATATGGCGGTGTGCCTGCCGGACAGACCGCCACCTCACTGCTGCAGTGCACCAGTGGATTGCAACAAAGCCTGGTTCTGCCAGTATCCAGCTGCGATGCCTCAAAGATGACAACCCTGCAATTTGTTGGGCCCGATTCGCCCAATCCAGGCAAGACGGTTGCCCCGGTGGACAGGAACAACTTTGGTCCGATCGTTGGCTTCTCCTGGCAACTTCCGTGGTTTGGAGAAAGTAAGACCACCGTTCGTGGCGGGTATCAAGTTACCTACGGCGGCTCAGGGCGCAATGGTATCGATCTCGACGCAATCCTTGGTGGCGCTCCGGGCGCGACGAACACGGCACAATTGAACGCAGTGGGCTTCAATGAATATCTGGATCTGACAGATATCCAGAAGCTCGTACCCATCGTGCCCACACTCGCTCCAGGCGGTACGTTCCCGATCTATCAGCGCGGAGGAGACTTCACGGCTTACGCGCCCGATTGGGTAACTCCGTATACACAAAACTTCAACTTGTCTGTTACGCGTACGCTGTCACGGCATTTCACTTTGGATGTCCGGTACGTTGCAACCAGGGGAATGAAACTATCGGGCGAGCAGAATCTTAATGCTGTGAATGTCTTCAACAATCCCGAACTTTTCGACTCTCTCGAGCGGGTGCGGAGGGGAGAAGAAGTGGAATTGTTCGATCAGATGTTTGCGGGTTTGAATCTGAATGCGAATACCACGGGAATTGGGGCCACCGGAAGCTACGCAGCGGTCGGAACAACGAACACGGCCGGCATTCTCCAGACCGGATCGATGCACCTGCGCCGATGGATGAATGACGAACTCGCCACGGGCGATTACGTCACTATCGCTCAAATGCTGAATGGCAACGGGCCTGGAACTAGCGGCCTGACGCAGATGCCGACTGGTGTCAGCGTCGGCGGAGGACTTCTCCGGAATGGGTGCGACCAACTCGCCAGGGGGACATCCATTGGCGGGGCGCCGGCAGGTCAGGTCATGACGGCCAACGGACTCCGCCCCATCCGGTGCTTCGCGGAAAACTACATTGTTGCGAATCCACAGTTCAATGATGGTGACGGGTTCAACGGCCAACCGGGGTACATCAATAACACCGGGTCGTCCAATTACCATTCCCTTCAAACGCAACTCGTGATGAGGCCGTTCGCCGGCGTCAGCTTCACGGGAACTTACACCTGGTCGAAAACGCTGTCTCTCGATGACGAAGACTATACCGATCCGCGGGACAGAAGGAGCGACTACACACTCTCAGGAAGTCATAGGACACACGACTTTCGCGCCAATGGGACCTTCGAATTACCCATGGGCCCGAACAAACTCTTTTTTGGGGGCACCTCGGGGTGGGTCGCCAGGGCGTTAGAGCGCTGGCAGGCCAGCTTCATCCTGAACCTCAACACTGGAGACCCCGAGACGGCTGAAGGCAGGACTTCGCTTTGGGATGGCAATCAGGTGGATGTTGTTGGACCGTTCCCTGTACGCGGAGGAAACGTTGAGTGGGGTGTACCGGTCGGGAATCAAGGCCAGCTCGGTGGAACCTATTTCGGCAACCCCAGTGCGTTCGCCAAGGTTGTGGATCCGCAATGTGCGCCTGGCGGTCTTACAGACCATACAGATGCCATGGGGTACAACCTTCGAGGCAACATCGGCACGAACGGCACCTTCACCGCACTCTGTGACCTTAGCGCCGTCGCGAACGCTGGAACGGGTCAGATCCTGCTGCAGAATGCCCTTCCCGGAAAACGTGGAACACTCGGACAAAATACCATCGAAAACCGGGGCGTCTGGAGTCTGGATGGAAGCATCGCGAAGGCCTTCCAGATCTCGGAATCAAAGAGTATCCAGATCCGCATGGACGCAACCAATATCCTTAACCATCCCACGCCTCCGACGCCGGAGTTCGATATCAATGACGACACGGGCTTCGGGATCATCGACGGCGACAAAACGGGCAGCAGGTCCTTCAGAGGTTCGGTTCGAATCAACTTCTAGGGCTCATTGCTAAGGCCT
>Ga0070675_100001766_pt1 | contig 15937 bp, 17 predicted proteins | sample KBSM43metaG_FD_65343 | JGI IMG/M metagenome (GOLD analysis project Ga0070675, IMG submission 65343) | Miscanthus rhizosphere microbial communities from Kellogg Biological Station, Michigan, USA - KBS M4-3 metaG | ecosystem: Host-associated > Plants > Roots > Rhizosphere > Soil ...
AGCATGGCCGTCACGAGCGGCGCGAACGTCAACGCCAGCACGGGCATGAGCGGGTCGGTGCTCGATCTGGCCAAAGTGCACGGCGACACGCCTCTCGTCCGTGCGCTGATCCGGTCGGGCGCCACCGGGCGGTGGCCGCCCGCCGCGGTCGCCGCGCCTACGCCGGCAACCACCGCCCGCGCCGCGATCGAACGCAGTCTGCCGCTGCTCGATCGCGCCGACGTCGCCTTCATTCAGAAGGCCGGCTGCATCTCGTGCCACAACAACTCGCTTGCGGCGCTGACCCGCGAAGCCGTGCGCGCCAAGAGCATCCGCGTGAACGAGCCGATCGCGTCGTCACAGACGCAGGCCATGGCGGCCATCCTCGCCGGCAACCGTGAACGGGCCCTGCAGGCGCTCGGGCTCCCCGGACGAGGAGACACTGTCGGCTACATCCTCCTGGGCATGGCGGCTGCGAACTACCCGTCGAACGAGATCACGGACGCCTGGGCGCGGTACATGAAGAATCTGCAGCAGGCCGACGGACGCTGGCGCGTTCAGGCGCAGCGGCCGCCGATTGAATCGAACGACATTCAGGCGACGGCGACCGCGCTCAAGGGGATTCAGACGTACGCGCCACCATCCAGGCGCGACGAATATCAACGGGCGGTGCAGCTGGCGGCACTCTGGCTCGAAACCGCCACGGCGAAGTCGACCGAAGAACGTGCGTTCTGATCCTGGGGCTGGATTGGGCGCGCGGAAGCCGGCAGGTCATCACGCGCACCGCCCAGGAATTGCTGGCCGAACAACGCCAGGACGGAGGGTGGCGCAGCTCCCGACATTGGCGAGCGACGCGTATGCGACGGGTCAGGCCCTGATCGCACTGAAGGAATCGGGCGTCCTGAGTGCGTCGGCTCCACCCTATCGACGCGCGGTCGAGTTCCTTCGGCGCTCACAGCACGACGACGGATCGTGGTTCGTGCGCACTCGCACGAACCCGGTGCAGCCCCAATTCGACAGCGACTTTTCCCACGGTGCCGACCAGTTCATCTCGGCTGCGGCCACGCACTGGGCGACGATGGCCCTGGCCCACGCCGTGAGGTGAGCTACCTCGAAAGAGCTATGTCCGCCGCAGGCCTCTTTGGTGCAGGCTCCACTCCATGAAGAAACAACATGCCACGGTACTGGCGTTGATTGCCGTCGCGTGCATGGGCCTGGCGTCGAGCGCGCAAGGACCGCAGCGACGCGCGTCGTCCCCCGGCTCGTACACCGCGCCGAGAAACGCCTTCGGACAGCCGGATCTCGAAGCGGTGTGGACCAACGACAGCATCACGCCGCTGCAGCGCCCGGCGGCGTGGGCCAACAAGACCACATTGACCGACGCCGAACTCGAGCAGCTTCAGCAGGCCAGCCGGCAGTTGGAAGAGAGCGGTGATGCGCTGTTCGGGGACGAGCTGATCCTCGATGCGCTCGAAGGCAAACAGAAACCGGCGTCGCACGACACCCAGACCGGCAACTACAACAGCTTCTGGCTGCCGGGCCGCAGTATCGACCACCGGACCTCGCTCATCATCGATCCTCCCGACGGCAGAATTCCCCCCGAGACCGCCGAGGCGAAGGCCCGGCGCGCGGCTCAGGCCGAGCAACGGCGTCTCCACCCGGCCGACCGCCCGGAGGATCGTGGGCTGAGCGAGCGGTGCATCACTTTCGGCGTGCCGCGGTTCCAGGCCGCGTACAGCAGCGTCTATCAGATCGTGCAATCGCCCACGCACGTCGTGTTCTCCATGGAGACGATCCACGACGCGCGGGTCATCCCTCTCGACGGCCGCAAGCCCCTGCCGGGATCGATGCCGCAGTGGCTGGGCGACTCGCGCGGGCATTGGGAGGGCGAGACGCTGGTCGTCGACACACGCGGCTTCTCGCCGAAGGCGAACCTCATGGGCTCGTCGAGCGGCCTGCACCTGGTAGAGCGCTTCACGCGCGTCGCAGACGACACCCTGCAGTACGACGCGACCCTCAGCGACCCGGCAACGTGGACGAAGCCGTGGACCGCGAGAGTCCTGTTCAAGCGCACGAACGAGCCGCTCCTCGAGTATGCGTGCCACGAAGGGAACGTCGGGCTGCTCGGCATCCTGTCCGGCGCGCGGAAGCAGGAAGCCGAGGCGGCAAAACGCTAGGTCACGGCAGCGCTAGACGCCAGGTCACGGCAGCGCGTAGATCACCACACGTGCCGGCCCGGCCTTGGTCATCCAGGTCCCGGCGTTGAGGCCGGTCGCGGCGGCGATGTACTGCTTGCCACCGATGTCGTAGGAGATCACGCCGCCGCCGATCGCTTTGCCGGTTGCGTGCCGCCACAACTCCTTGCCGGTGGGCGCATCGTAGGCGAGCAGGTGGCCATCGAGATCGCCGGTGAACACGAGCCCGCCCGCCGTCGCCGTGATCGCCGCGACCATCGGCTTGGGCGTCTGGATCTTCCACCTGATCTCCCCGCTCTCGGCGTCGAACGCGGTCACCCACCCCTTCCACTGATCGACGGGATCGTGCTTGCCGAACAGCCACCCGTCCGCGAGCTCTGCGCCCGTCCATGGTGCACCGGGCACGCCTTTCATCCTGGCGGCAGGCTGCAACCTCACGGACGTGCACCAATCGATCGCGTTGACGAAGAGCAGGCCGAGACCGGGATGGTAGCTCGGGCCGTTCCACTCGACGCCACCTTGGACGCCCGGGCAGAACCGGGTCGCATGCTCCGTCGAGAACGGCGCCTCCGTGTTCTCGCGAGTGGTCGCCAGCGCCTTGCTGCGAATCACGAGCTGGGTCGCATCCGTCCCGCCGCCCGTGCTGTTTGTGACGGCGCTCCGATCGATGTTGTAGACGTAGCCATCCTTCGCCCCGGCGGCAACGAACGGGCGGCCGCTTCGGGTGGTGAAGAGCGCGGGAGGCGCTGCCAGGTCCCAGTCGTGGAAATCTTCCTTGATGGGCTGTACGTATGACAGGAGCCGGCCGGTCTTCGCGTCCAGCGCGAGCAACGCGTTCGTATACAGGTTGTCCCCGGGACGCAGCGCTCGAGCGAAATCTGGCGAGGGATTGCCGGCCGGCACGTACAGGATGCCGTTCGCCTCGTCGAGGGCATAACTGGTCCAGGTCGCCCCACCGCCAGGCGGATTCTCGGGTGACGCCTTGAGCCACGTCGCGCGCGCCGGACCCGAGCCGGGGACCGTGTTGAACTGCCACACCACCTGACCGCTCGCGGCGTCTAGAGCGTAGATCCGGCCCGTGACCCCGAAGTTGTCGCCGCCGGCGTTCCCCGCGAAGACGAGTCCGTTCCACGCGATGGGCGCCATCGGCGCCGACTCACCCATCTTCGGGTCGCCGATGGAGACGTCCCAGAGCTGTTTTCCGTCGGCGGCATCGATGGCCAGCACGTGCGCATCGCCCGTGCCGCGGAAGAGCCTGCCGTCGCTGTAGGCCACACCGCGGTTGACCATGAGGAAGGTGTCGGGTTCCGGCCGCGTGTGATGCCACTTCTGCTGGCACGTCGCGCCGTCCACGGCGTAGGTGTGATTGAACAGCGTGAAGTAGAGCACGCCGTTCACGGCCACGATCCCGCTCTGAAAATTGACGGCTTCCGGCGCGTCGAACGCGCACACCTGCCGGATCTGGCCGACGTTGGCCGCGGTGATCTGTGTCAACGGCGAATAGCGATCGCCCGACAGCGGCCCGTTGTAGGTGACCCAGTCCCCAGGCCGCATGGACGGTCCGGCGACCAGCGCGGCTGATGCGGCGTCGCGGGCAGCCGGCGCGTCCGGTCTGGTGCATGCACCGGCGAGCCCGATCAGGAGCAGGACGAGAGAAACGCGCGTCATGTCGGGCGAATCTTACTCCCCGGAAGGATCTGCGACTTCGAGCCGCCGTGCTGTACTGTCTGTCCCTACGCCACCTGCCAACCCGGCGGGCTGGAACGATGAGGGAGGCTGGTTACACATGGCGATTGGGGTTTACTTCTCACCGCCCGCGATGTCCGCGGCAAAGTACGACGAGTGCATCAAGCTGCTGCGAAAGGCCGGGGCCGGTAACCCGCCTGGCCGGTCGTATCACGCGACGTTCGGCCCGAAGGACAAGCTCATGGTGTTCGACGTCTGGACATCACGAGCCGCGTTCGACAAGTTCGGCAAGACGCTCATGCCCATCCTCCAGCAGATCGGGCTCGACGCCGGTCAGCCGACCGTGATGGACATACACAAAGTGATTCTCCCTGCACCGAAAGTCGCGGCCGCCAAGAAGCGGGCGAAGCCGGTCGCGCGCCCGCGTCTGCGCTAGCGCCGGGAGTCCGGCTTCCGTGTGAGGCTACCGCGACACGAGGGTCCGACTCTGGACCCGCCGCGGTAGCGCTCCGTCACCGCTTGCGGGCTTCTTCGATGATCGACGTGTCGATGAACCCCGCCAGCTCGGCGCGTGTGCGCGGCGTCCTCGACTGCACCCCGGCTACCCACTTCTCTTCTTCCACCAGCAGATCGAGCGTGTCCGGCGAGATGCCCAGCGGGAATCCGTGATGCTCCCAGCCTCGCGCGATCTGGTCCGCCGGGTGCTTGGTGACACGGCTGATCAGGTCGAAGTACTTCGACGGGGCCTTCTGCAGTTCGGCGGTCGTGCGGAGGATCTCGCGGACGAAGCTCACCAGCTCCTTGCGGCGGCGGGGATCGTTCAGCACGTCGGTCGTCGAGTACATGCTGTACAACTCGCGATACACCTTGTTGTTCTGAAAGATGACCACGTCGTTGCCGAGCGCGACCACGGCGTTCTGCGACTCCGGCTCCCACATCGAGATCGCGTCGGCCTCGCCTTTCATCATCGCCGCGGCCATCTGCGTCGCCGGCGCGCTCACGATCGTGACGTCGGATTCCTGCAGCCCGGCGCTCCGAAGCATCGCCACCAGGTGGTAATGCGCCGACGTGGTGCGCGGCGTCACGACGCGCTTGCCCTTGAGATCGGCCAGCTTGCTGATCCCCGCGGACCGCTTGGCGACGATGCGGTAGTTGCCGTCCACGAGCGTGAACAGCAGCCGCACCTTGGGATTGTCCCGCAGGACCACCAGCATCTGCGTGGTCGCGTTGCCGGCCGCGTGCGCGCCGCCATTCGTCAGCGTGCGCACGCCCCCGTTGATGAAGTTGAACTGCGCCCCGTACGGTCCTTCCTTCGCCATGTAGACGGGCGCGGCTTCGACCACGGCGGTGGCCACCGCCACGGTGAAGGGCGCGTCGGGCGCCAGCGGCGGGGTCGGAGGCGGCACTTGTCCGGCGAGGCGCAGGCCGCCAGCGGACACCACCGCCACGGCCATGGCGACGTACACGAACCGGGTTCGGAATCGGCTGTTGAAGGACATCCGGGGAGTCTAGCGCCCCGCCCGAAGGCGCCTATACCTAACCTGAGGGAGGCGGCGGAGTGCCGCGCACCGGAACGGGTCAGAGGCGCGCGACGTGCGCCTTCGTGATCCGGGCCAGCGTCGGCGTGCCGCACTGGCGCATCGTCATGGTCAACTCGGCGTTCAGGATGTCGAGCACGCGCTCCACGCCTTCCTGGCCGAACGCGGCCAGTCCCCAGGTGTAGGGCCGCCCGATACCGACGGCGCGGGCGCCGTACGCGAGCGCCTTGAACGCGTCCGACCCGCGGCGCACGCCTCCGTCCACCAGGACCGGAATCTGGCTGCTCACGGCGTCGACCACCTCCGGAACGGCGTCGATGGTGGACCGCAGGCTCTCGGCAGCGCGGCCGCCGTGGTTGGACACGATGATGCCATCGGCCCCGTGTTCGCGCGCGAGCCTGGCGTCCTCCCCGGTCTCAATCCCTTTGAGGACGATCTTCATCGACGTCATCTTCTTCAAGCGCTCCACCCAGTCCCAGGTCGCGTTGGACGGGTTGAAGCGGGGGCTGCTCAAGCCGCTGAACATCACGGTGTTGCGCCGCCCACCAGTCGCCGTCGCGTGGCACGTGACGCATTGACGCGTGTCGGTGCGCTGAAGCCGAGTAGCCGTCTCCAGATTCCGCCCGCCCAGGAGGTCGATGGTCCACACCAGCACGGGACAACCCGCCGCCTCGACACGGCGCACCAGTTTCTCCGTGTCGTCCCACGCCGCCGGCATGTACAGCTGGTACCACAGCCCGTCAGCGCGCGCAGCCATCACCTCTTCCACGCCCGTCGAGGTCATGGTGGACAGCACCTGCAGCGCGTTCTTCGCCCTCGCGGCGCGCGCGGTCGCCACCTCGCCGTCCGCATGGAACATGCGAAGGCCACCCACCGGGCACACGAAAATCGGGCTGGCGAACCGCTGGCCGAACAGCTCGACGCTGGTGTCGATTCTCGAGACGTCCACCAGGCGGTGCGGGCGCAGCTGGATGTTCTTGTACGCCGCAGCGTTGGCCTGCAGCGTCAGGTTGTCGTCGGTGCCGCTGGCCATGTAGCCCCAGTGCGCCGGCGGCAGCTTGGGCCTGGCGAGCGACTCGAAGTCCAGGACGCTCAGGACGTCCTTGGCGAGCGGTGCGGCCGCTTCCTGTGCCCAGGCCTCCCGCAACCCGTAGGCCAGCAGCGGGCTCGCCGCGACGAATCGCAGGAACTCCCGGCGGTACCGGGCCTGGGGGGTCGAACGGCGGCTCATGGTCGCTCCTCGGGCGGCCATTCTACCCGGCTGAGGCGCCTCGACCGGTTGAGGTTCGTTCTCGACGTGCCAGTGGGCGCTAATAAGATAGAATCCAACGGTTCCACACGACCGGTCCATACGACTTCAACGACACCTTCACCCACCACACAGTTGACCCTGGCTACGGCCCTGCCTCTGCGCCCACTTGGTGGGCGACGAGACCAGGAGCCATGGCCGCGACAATCGGCCGATTTCGGCCACTTCAGAGGAACGTCTCATGGCAGCCACCGACGGCACAATCAAGCGCATCACCGACAAGGGCTTCGGCTTCATCGTCGCGCCCGACGGCGTCGAATACTTCTTTCATCAGTCCGCGTGCACGGGTAAGCCCTTCGACTCCCTCCGGGAGGGCGACCGCGTGACGTTCACCATCGGCCAGGGGCCCAAGGGGCCGCGCGCCGAGAACGTCACCCCGGCGTAGTGGCGAGGACTCGTTGAAGCGGCACGAGTCCTCGCCACGCCACCCCGGGCATCGCCGACTCTGCTGACGTCCACGACCGCTACTTTGTTGACCGACGGTACCGTTGAGTAAGTAGTAGCGGCGTGGACGACCGCCACGCGAAATTCCGGAAGGAGCTCAACGCCGGTTCTGGTTGGTGTTGGTCCTGCTCGCCGTTTTCGACGCCTCGCCCGAGGAGTTGTCCGGCTACATGAACGACGAAGAGGGCCGCGCCAGCAGCACTCTTCGCCGTTGTCGGATCCGACGGATTGTCTAGTGGCGAATCTGGGACGTGATGTCGCCCAGTTCGTAGACCTCGCAGTTGCCGCGCTCGGGCAGGAGCCCGGCGTTGGCGTTCGTCGCGAGGCGCAGGATCCTTGGCGTCATCACGAACGGCTCCACCAGCACCTCGGGATCCTCGACCGTCACCTCGTACTTGATCTCGTTGCCCGCGCGCGTGAATTTCTCCACCACGCGCATCTGGTCGGAGTGGAAGAAGCCGCCGCGCGCCAGCCACGTCGTGTCGACGAACCCGATGGAATCGAGCACCAGCGTGTCGCCTTCCCAGTGCCCGACCGTCTGCCCATAGTAAGTGGTCGCCACGTCGTTCGGGTCGTGCTTGCGGGCGTCGGTCGGCATGATGCGGTATTCGCCCTGCCCGCCGCCGCCGTCGGCATACTGACCGTAGAAGAAGATGATGTCCTTGTCGCTCTGGACGATGCGCCGGGGCGGACCCTGGCGCGGTATGCCGAGCGGCTGGCAGGTCATGACCGGGTCGAACTTGTTCGTCCACATGTCGAGCTCGATCACCTTGTCCCAGTGCTCCGGCTTGTAGAGAGGACGCGCCGGTCCGAACCGCGACGGCGCTTCGAACTCGAAGTCGGCCGTCTGGTTGATGGCGCGGGAGCACTCCACCTGCGTGGGACCGCAGCGGCGGTTCCCGTAGCGCCAGTTCATGCCGCTCGCGTTCCAGTTGCCCGTCATGTCGGGTTTGCCGTTGGCCAGCCGCGGCGTCGTCTGGCTCGCGGCCAGCGTCACGGTGGGCGGTTGGACCGACGGCACCTGCAGCGTCGGCGTGATGGCCTTCCTCACGCTCGCCGGCACCGGCATCACCACGTAGACGCTGCCGGTTTCCGTCTCCGCGGTCGTGATGTCGCGCACCACGGTGCCGTTGCGGCGCTCCACCATCTTCCCGGCGTAGAACGCTTCGATCGGGTTCAGCGGATTGTTCCAGTCGCGATAATCGCTGTAGGTGAACTCGATGGTGTCCGTGCCCTGCTTCACCACCACCTTCTCCGCCATGTACTTCGCGTCGAGCGTCGCGGCCGCTGTCGCACCCGGCACACCCGGCACAGGGAAGGTCACCACCGGCTTGCCGGCTTCCCACGCCACGCTCGTCGAGCCCGACGTCATGGCGCCGTCCGCGATGCCGACGCTCGGGTTGGGCCCGAGCTCGTTGGTCTGACGTGCCGCCAGCAACGCCGCCTTGGGCGCGCCCTGAGGGCTGGCCCACAGGCGGATCAACCGCTCCTGTGTGGCGGCCGGCATCGGCGTCGCTTTACCTTTTCCGGCGATGATCTCGGCGCCCGGGATGTCTTCGTTCCAGGCGTACGGCCCGCTCACCACCTCGATCGTCGTCTGCGTCTGCGCGTTGGCGCGCGTGCACGTGATCTGCGTCCGCTGGCCCGACGTCTGGTAGTTGGTGCTGACGCGATACTTGGAGGCCGTGCACGGCTGCCCGTCCAGCTGCAGCGTGCCCTTGCCCTGGTACTCGAGCGAGACGATCAGCTCGTGCTCGTCAACGCCCCGCAGCATGCCCAGGTGCCAGGTCCAGTTGAAGAGCACCGACCGCAGATCCTTGGCGTCCTTCGCGGGGCGGTAGGGTGGCGGCGGCTCCTGGGACCCGCCGCGTCCGGGCCCACCAGGCGCCTGCGCGCCGGCGGGCGCCCCGCCGGGAGGAGCCTGCGCGCCGGCCGTCGCGAGCGTGCCGAGCGTGAGCGCGGCGCCGATCGCGACGGTCGTCCAGTTGCGTCGAAAGGCCATGGTCGTCTCCCGCTTTTTAGTCGTTGGCATTGCCGGCCGAGATCTGAACCACGCGGCCGTCCGGCATTGTCACCGACTTGAGGAAGCCCAACGGGCTGCCGTTCCGGGCGGGGATGAATTTCACGCTGATCATGTCGCCCGCGTGCAGCGCATTCGGCCCGGTCCGGCCGATGCCCCGCTGCGCGAGTGCGGTGGCCGAGCCCAGCGTGAACACCCAGTCCGTCATCGTGCCGTCCGCGTTCTTGACCGCGAGCGTCAACGACCCGTGGGGATTCACGAACTGAACTTTCTCGACCGATCCCGCCACTTCCGATTCCTTCTTCATGTCGTAGACACCGGCGAGGGAATGATGAGCCTGCAACGAACCAGCGGCCATCAGCCACCCACACACGACCGCACATCCCAGAATTCGCCCAGTCATTCGTGCGCCCTCCGAAAATTTGTCACCGGCGAGGCGCCCGTTACGTAGCACCTCAAGCCGAACAGAAGCGTAGCACCGCGAGCGCCTGTGTCAACAGTCCGTCGGCAACGACAAAACGCCGCGCGGCGCCCGCTGACGGGGTTCGAGCAGCAGGAACGACAGCGCTTCCGTGCAGGGCTCCGCGACCTTGAATGCCAGCAGATCGTCCGCGCGTGTCCGGCCCAGGTTGACCGCCGCGATCGGCTTGCCCATCTCCGCCATCGCCTGGGCGAAGCGGTAGCCCGAGAGCACCATCAACGACGAGCCGATGATCAGCAGCGCGTCGGATCGCTGCAACGCGTCCATCGCACGGCCGACCCGGGCCTTCGGGACGTTCTCGCCGAAGAACACGACGTCGGGTTTCAGCAGCCCGCCGCAGCTGTCGCACGGCGGCACGTCGAACGCGGCGAATTCGACGTCGTCGAGATCGGCATCCCCATCCGGCGCGGCCAGGGCCTCGAGCCCGGCGAATCGTGGATTTCTTCGCACCAGCTCGGCCTGCACCTCCGCGCGCGGGCGGCGCAGGTCGCAGCTCAAGCACCGCACCACGTCCACGCGCCCGTGCAGATCGATCACGTTCCGGCTGCCGGCCGCCTGGTGCAGACCGTCGACGTTCTGGGTGACGAGCGCCTCGATGCGTCCCTGATGTTCCAGGATCGCGAGCGCGAGGTGGGCTTGGTTGGGACGCGCGGCGCTCATCCGTTGCCAGCCGACGAGGCTCCGCGCCCAATAGCGCTTGCGCGTGAACTCATCGGCGAGAAACCGCTGCAGCATCACCGGCCGCGCCCGCTTCCAGTCGCCGTTGTCGTCCCGATAGTCGGGAATGCCCGAGGCGGTGCTGCAGCCCGCGCCGGTCAGCACGAACAGCCGCGGATGCCGATCGATGAACTCGCCCAGCGGACCGCCCGCCATTCCAGCGGCAGTATGGCACGTGGGCGTAGAATCTCGGGCGACATGCTCGAGACTGGAGGGTGACGTGGTGACGAAGCAACTGATTCTGGCTCTGGGAATCGTCGCGGCCTTCGCCGCCGCCAGTCCTGTGCTGGCGCATCACTCGTGGCCCGTCAACAACACGCGCGCGGTCACGGTCACGGGCACGGTGACCGGCTACGACTGGGGCAACCCGCATGTGATGATCGGACTCGACGTCAAGGCCCAGGACGGGACGCTGGAGAAATGGAGCGTCGGAGGCCCCAGCACGACCCGCATGGAAGGCAACGGCTGGGACAAGAACACCCTCAAGGCCGGCGACGTCATCACCGCGACCGGATACCAGTTCTCGGACGGACAAAAAATCCTGAGGCTGGAGAAGATCGTGATGGCCAGCGGCAAGGAGATGTTCCTCTACGGCCGGAGGAGCTGATCATGAGGCGCACGCGGTCCGGTGCCGTCGTTCTTCTGCTGCTCTGTTCGACGACGCTCTCGGCCCAGTGGCCCAAGGTCCCAGACGCGGCTGTCCCACGCGACGCGCAGGGCCGGGTGCGGATCGACGCGCCACCTCCCCGCACGCCTGACGGCAAGCCAGACCTGTCTGGCAACTGGCTGAGGGCCGACCCCGAACCACTTCCCTCTGAGCTCGCGGGACTCTTCTCGCGGAGTAACCGCGACCCCAGTGGCGACGTATCGGTCGAGCCGCAAGTGCCGACGTTTCCGCCCGATCCGAAGTCACCGCCCATCGCCGCGTTCTGGGATATCGCGACCAACGTACCTGGTGGTCTCCCGCTCACGCCTTGGGCCGCCGCGCTGAAGAAACAACGCGTGGCGAGCGAGATGAAGGACAACCCGGACGCCAACTGCATGCCGATGGGGATCACCCAGTTTCACATGCAGCCGCAGCCGAGAAAGATCATTCAGACGCCGAAGCTGATCGCGATCCTGTACGAATCCAACTACGGCTTGCGCTACATCTACACCGACGGACGGCAGCTTCCGCCGCAGGGCGAGCCCCAGCCGTGGTGGTACGGCTACTCGGTGGGACGCTGGGAGGGCGACACGCTGGTCGTCGAGACCAACAATCTCCGCGGGGCGGAAGAGGGTCAGTACGACGGATGGCTCGACGTGCGCGGCACGCCGTACAGCGGGCAGGCCAAGTTCATCGAGCGTTTCCGCCGGCCGATGTTCGGCAAGCTGGAGATCGACGTCACCATCGAGGATGCGAAGGCGCTGACGAAGCCCGTCACGCTGCGCATCAACCAGCGGGTCGTGCCCGACGAGGAGCCGATCGAATTCATCTGCAACGAGAACCAGCAGTTCCGGCAGCGCATCAAGATCGGCTGACCTCGCCTCGTCGCGAGTGGGATCGCTTGACGTGATCTCGCGGTACGCGGCTAGCGCGGCGCGAAGCGATTGAAGGGCGTCGGCGCGTCCACTGTCTGGCCGTCGGCCTCCTGCACCCTCGCCGCGCGCAGGATATTGGCCAGGCCGTAGTTGCCCTCATGGCAGCCGTACTCGTAGATCGGACCCTCGAAGCGCCGCAGCGGCGCCTCGCCCGACCACGACCGTGTCCAGGTGGAGGGGTCCTCCACCGTGAACTGATAGCGGATGGTGTCGCGGTCCACCATCGTGAACCGCTCCACGACGCGCATCGTCTCGCTGGCGAAGATGTCCTGACGGGTGCTCTGCGGCGACCCGCGAAAGTTCGTCTTCGCCGTGAAATTCGTGGTCTCCACCACCAGCGTGTCGCCCTCCCAGCGGCCGCGGGCGATGCCCGCCAACTGCTGCACGGCCGGGCCGGGAACTGCACGGCCGTCCAAGGCGATGAGCCGCACGTCGTGCATCATCTCGTGGCGCAGCGCCACCTGGTCGCGCGACTGCAGGATCTGGAAATTGGCGTTGTAGGCCGGGGGCAGCATCGGCGGGCCGACGTTGCCCCAGGCGATGCACCGTTCGGCGAGGGTGCGCACCTGCACGTTGTCGGCGGGGCCGATGCCCTTGCGGGCTTCGAGGCGCGCCGCGTCGCGCTGGCGCGCCGCAGCCGTGAGCGGCGGCAGCTTGCCGTCGGGCGGATCGAAGATGATCGACGTGCGCATGGTGGGCTGCTTGGCGTAGGGTTCCGCCTGCCACAGGGCGTCGTCGTAATGGATGTCCTGGGACGATTGGCCAAGGAGTCGATCGACGCGGCTCTTCAGGAACGCCCGGGCTTCGTCGGGTGTGAAGAACTCCTTGCCCTTGACCTCATCGGGCCGCTCGAGCGGTACGTAGCTGTCGTTGGTCCAGAAGCCCTGAAAGTCGGGGTGGCCGTCGAGCGTGCGGGGCGGGTTCCATTTGGCGCTCTGCCCATCGATCGCCACCGGCAGCACCACGAGGGCGGCGGCAAGCAGAGCCGGGAACGAACGGCGGCACACACGCATCAGAGCCTCCTCGACTGCACGTTGACGAGGTTGCCGCCTCGCCGCAGGGACCGAGCGGGGGAAATGTACTCCACTGGGCTGCTAGGCTAACGGTATGCCCGTTCCATGGCTCCTGGCGCTGAAGGCAATCCCTTGGGGGACGATCGTGGCCAACGCGCCCTCCATCCTGCGCTCGGCCGACGCACTGGTGTCGAACACCCGGGCGCGACCCGACGTGGCGTCGCGCAACGACATCCGCGCGCTCGCCGAGCGCATCGCGATGCTCGAGCAGCGCGACGCCGAAACCGCCGAGCTGCTGACCCGACTCAGCGCCCAGGTCGCGGCGCTGACCACAGCCGGCGAAGTGCTCGAAGCGCGTGTGCGATGGCTGCTGGTGGCCGCGGTCGGAGCGTCGGTGATATCGGTCGTCGCGATCGGGATCGCCCTGTTCGCCGGATAATCAGCGCGTGATCCGTCAAATCTCGGCCCCCGAGCTCGCGACGCTGCTCGAGAGCGGCGAGAAACTCGAACTGGTCGACGTCCGCACCGACGAGGAGCGCGCGCTCGCGGCGATCGAAGGGGCTCGCCTGCTCGATCAGGCGTATCACGACGCCCTGCTCCAGCGCGACCGCGACACGTTGATCGTGTTTCAGTGCCACCACGGCATCCGCAGTCAAAACGCCGCCGAGTACTTCCGCCAGCAGGGATTCACGAATCTGTGCAACCTTCAGGGTGGCATCGACGCCTGGTCGCTGTTGGTCGATCCGTCTGTGCCGCGCTACTAGTCAGTCGGCGCTGTCGAACCCGAGCGTGCGAGTTCGAGCACGGCGGCGTAGACGACATCCTCCAGGTCGATCGTTCCGCGTTCGAGTCTCTCCGCGCGCAGCGCCGCTGAGCGCTCGAAGGGCACGCGAACCGGAACATCCGCGTCAAGGCGGCGCGTGGCCCGGATCTGTTCCGCATACTCGGACACGCGCGCGCGAAACTCCCCGGAATCGACGAACAGATCCGGGCGGATCGCGAGCACGAAGAATCCGAAATCCTTGAGGTGGCCTGGGAGGATGGGCGACCCCGCCAACACGCCCAGCAACTGCACGACGATCCCGAGCCCCGAGCCTTTGTGCCCACCCCAGTTGACGAACGCGCCCGCGAGCGCTGCGACGGGATCGCGCGTGGGAGTCCCGCCGGCGTCGTAGGCCACGCCGTCGGGCAACGGCCGGCCGGTCCGGCCGGCGATCACCGCCTGGGCGTGAATGATCTCCGAGATGCCGATGTCCCAGATCAGCGGCACCGACTCGCTGGGAAAGCCGAAGCAGATCGGATTGGTTCCGAACCGCGCTTCGGATCCGCCGAACGGCGCCACCCACGGCGTCGCGTTCGAGGCGATCATGGCGACCATGCCTTCGGCCACCACCTTCTCCGCATAGTAGGAGAGCATCCCGGTGTACCAGGTGCGGTTGGCACCGACCACTCCGATCCCGGATCCTCGCGCTTTCTCGATCGCGACTCGCGTGGCTTCTTCGGCGACGAGGTAGCCCAGCCCGTCGCCGCCATCGAGCTGCGCCGAGACCGGAGACTCGCGCGTGACACGCATCGGTCCGCCGGTGGAGGGATTGGCCGACAAACGATCGGCGATGCTCAAGATACGCGCGAGCCCCGCGTATTCGAGACCGCGCAGCTCGCAGTCCATCAGATGACTGGCGATGGTGCGGCATTCCTGCGCGGAGTAGCCGAGGGCTCGAAGGCTATCGAGTGCCAGTTGCTGCGCCCGATCGAGGCTCACCCTCATCATCCCTCAATGCGTCATCGCGTAGAGCAGGACGTTGATCCCCAGGGCGTAGCCCTCGACCGAGAACTGATAGAAGTACGCCGGGTCTTCCGTCTCGCGCTCCCACGAGTTCGTCACGTCGGTGTTGAAGGTCATGACCGCGATGATGCGGCCGTGCTGATCGCGCATCGCGCGGAAGTGCGGCACCGCCGTTTCCTCGCCGCGCTCGGAGGTGATCCGGCCGCCGCTGGCACGCCAGAAGCCGATGCCGCTGACCTGCGGCACCCGCTTCACTTCGATCTGCGAGTGAAAGATCGGATCGCTGAGCGGCACGTCTTCGATGACGTAGTCGGCGGGCGGCATCGCCTTGGCCAGTTCCCGCGTCCAGTGTTCCCAGGCCGCCTCGCCCCAGAAGTCGTCGACCCACAGGAAGCCGCCCTTCTGCAGGTAGATCCCCAGCGCCGTCGCCTCTTCGTCCGAGAGTCCGATGGTGCCGACATCCGACGCCATCAGGTAGGAGCATTCGAAGAGCGCGGGATCCGTCAACCGTACGAGATACACGTGAGGCGGCCCCTCCGCCGGACGGCTGACGCGCGTCTTGGTCATCTCCGACAGGCGGATCAGGAGGTTGCGCTGGCCCCAGGGATAGTCGGTGCGCCAGCCGGAACCGTTGGACTCACGGCGGACGCTCGTGTACAGGATGTGGCACCCCGCCAGGTGCCGATCGGGCCACTCGGCCGGTGGCAACTCCGCCGGATCGCCCTGTTCGCCGCGCAGCGTGCCGAAGCCGCCGAAGTCCCGCCCGAACTGCGCATAGGCATAGCCGGCTGACGCAATCAGCATCGCCACGACCAGACGGCCGGCTGCTCGCACGGTCCTATTCTCTATCGCTGGATGGGCGAGAAGATCACGCCGTCCGGACTGTCCTGGACCGGCACGCGGGCGAGCGTTTCACCAAGGTCCCGGCGCACAGCGCGGCGGCAAGGATGCCTCTGATCATGGGTAACATCGTGGCCAGTCGCAGGGCCGGAATCCGGTTCTGTCCGGGTACCGCCCGTGACCGGATTCTACGCGCAGTGAAACCGGATCGGTGGAGATGGCAGCTCGACAGCAAGCACGCGCGCGCCCTCGGGTGCTGGTCCTGCGCCGGCGAAGGAGATGAACCGGCACGTGATCACGGCCCTCGTCTTCCTTGCCGTCGCCGGCGCCGTCCTGGCGCTCATCGCG
>Ga0070675_100001768_pt1 | contig 15933 bp, 18 predicted proteins | sample KBSM43metaG_FD_65343 | JGI IMG/M metagenome (GOLD analysis project Ga0070675, IMG submission 65343) | Miscanthus rhizosphere microbial communities from Kellogg Biological Station, Michigan, USA - KBS M4-3 metaG | ecosystem: Host-associated > Plants > Roots > Rhizosphere > Soil ...
CCCAAGCCCGTGTCCGTGGACGCGCTCCTCACGGTGCTCGCGCGCCACGGCAGTCACGACGGCGAGCCGGCCGACGTGCCCGCCGAACCCGAAGCCGGTCCCGCCCGGCGCACCCCCTAGGGCCGCGGCTTCGCCGCGGTAAGGCGAGCAGGGCGGGTAAGGCGGGTGGGGCCGGGCAAGAAGGCTGTTACCCGCCCCAACTCCGCCGAGGCGGCGGCCCCACCCGCCTCACTCCCCTGTCGCCGGCGGTTGATCACGCCGGCTTGAGTTGTCCGCCTTCCAACCGCAAGATCCGGTCGCACGCGGCCGCCAGCTTGGGGTTGTGCGTGGCAATCACCGAGGTCAGGCCGTGCTCGGCGTGCATCTCGCGCAGCAGGCCATGCAGCGACTCGGCGGTCGGCTCGTCGAGGTCGCCGGTGGGCTCGTCGGCCAGGAGCAATGCCGGCCGCATCACCAGCGAGCGCGCCACCGCCACGCGCTGCTGCTCGCCGCCCGACAACATGCCCGGGCGGTGCTCGACGCGGTCGCGCAGCCCGACGCGGGCCAGCAGGTCCATGGCGCGGATCCGCGCCTCGGCGAGCGGGACGCCGGCGATCCGCATCGGCATCTCCACGTTCTCCATCGCCGTGAACTCCGGCAGCAGATGGTGGAACTGGAACACGAACCCGACCTGGCGGTTGCGGAACGCGACCAGCGCCGCGTCGCTCACCGCGCCCAGCAATTGGCCGCTCACCTCCACGGTGCCGCCATCGGCGCGATCGAGCCCGCCGAGCACGTGCAGCAGCGTGCTCTTGCCGACGCCCGACGCTCCGACGACGGCCACCATCTCCCCCGCTTCCACCTCGAGTGCGAGGTCGCGGAGCACGTGCAGCCGCGCCGACCCGGCCACGTAGTACTTGTTGAGTCCCTCGACGCGGACGAGCGGCATCACTCGAACCGCAGCGCCTGCACGGGATCGAGCCGCGAGGCCTGGCGCGACGGGTAGATGGTGGACACGAAGCAGATGAGCACCGCGCCGGCCACGACGATGAGGAAGTCGAGCGGCAGCACGATGAAGGGGACGTACGAGACCTGGTAGACGTCGATCGGAATATGGACCACCTTGTAGTGGTCGAGGATCCAGCACAGGACCAGGCCGCCCACGCCGCCGATCGTCGTGCCGACGATACCGATGGCGGTTCCCTGGGCGACGAAGATCATCATCACGCTGCGTGCCGACGCGCCCATCGTCTTGAGAATGGCGATGTCGCGGCTCTTCTGCATCACCATCAGGATGAGCGACGAGATGATGTTGAGGGCGCCGACGATGACGATCAGCGCCACGGCGATCGAGATGCCCATCTTCTCGAGCCAGAGCGCCGAGAAGAGCGATTGATTCATGCTGGCCCAGTCGCGGGCGTGATAGCCCGCGCCGAGCGTGCGCTCGATCGTCCGGGCGATCGCCGGCGCTTCGTAGAGGTCGCCGACCCGGATCTGGATCAAATCCGGCTCGGCCCGCGACAGCAGCCGCTCGCCGAAATCGAGTGACACCAGGCCGTACGCCGAGTCGAACTCGAGCAGCCCGAGGGTGTAGATCCCGGCCACGCGTACCAGCACCGACCGCGGGATCACGCCGAGCGGCGACACCGTGCCTTGCGGCGTCAGCAGGGTCACGGTGTCGCCGACCGACACACCGAGCTGTCCCGCCAGGTCCTGCCCGAGCAGGATGCCGGGGCGGCCCTCGACGCCGTCGGTGTCCGTCCGCGGAATCAGATCCTGGATCCTGCCCTTCCGCATCGCGCCCTGGATGTCGGTCACGTCGACCTCGAGTCCAGGGTCGATCCCCTTCACGGTGATGAACGCGTCGGCGCGATTGGTCGACACGATGGCCTTGCCGAGAATGGCCGGCCCGGCGCCGACGACGCCCGACAGCTTGCGCAAAGCCGCCACGTCGGCCCGGTAGTCCTCGAACCCCGCGTCTTTGGAGAGGTAGATGTGCGCCACCGCGCCGAGCAGCTTCGCCCGCAGCTCGCCCTGGAGGCCGGTCATGAGCGCCAGCGCGATGATGAGCGCCATGACGCCCACGGCCACGCCAATCGTCGAGAACATCGAGACCAGCGAGACGCGCGCCTGGCGCCGCGGCGCGAGCAGGTAGCGAAGCGCGACGAACAGCTCGAACCGCATGGCGGGGTGGGCTACCGCGGCCGCATCAACGGAAACAGGATGACGTCGCGGATCGACGCACTGTTGGTCAGGACCATCACGAGCCGATCGATCCCGATGCCTTCGCCGCCCGTCGGCGGCAGGCCGTACTCCAGGGCCCGGATGTAGTCCTCGTCCATCGCGTGCGCCTCGTCGTCGCCGCCCGCGCGCTGCGCGAGCTGCCCTTCGAACCGCGTGCGCTGTTCGACCGGGTCGTTGAGCTCGCTGAAGGCGTTGGCCACCTCGAAGCCGCCGATGTAGAGCTCGAAGCGCTCGACGGTGTCGGGATCGTCGGCCTTCTGCTTCGAGAGCGGCGACACCTCGGTGGGAAAATCGTAGACGAAGGTGGGCTGCACCAGGTCGGCCTCGCACAGCGCTTCGAAGAGGCCGGCCGCAATGCGCCCGGCGCCGGCCCCCGGCTCCACCGCCACGCCCAGCCGGGCCGCGAGTGCCGCCCCGCTCTCGCGCGAGCGCAGCGCCGTGGCTTCGACGGCGTCCCCGAGCCGGGCCGCGGCCGCCGCCGCCGCGGCCTCGCGCAGTGACAGGCGCCGGAACGGCGCCTGGAACGAGATCACGTGCTCGCCGAACGGCGATTCGAGCGTGCCGATCACCGCCTGCGCCGTCTCGGCCAGCATCGTCTCGGTCAGCGCCATCAGGTCGCGGTAGTCGGCGTAGCTCCAGTAGAACTCGAGCATCGTGAACTCGGGGTTGTGCTGGGTCGAGATGCCTTCATTCCTGAAGTTACGGTTGATCTCGAACACGCGTTCGATGCCGCCCACGGTCAGCCGCTTGAGGTAGAGCTCGGGGGCGATGCGCAGGTAGAGCGGAATGTCGAGCGCGTTGTGATGCGTCGTAAACGGGCGCGCCAGTGCCCCGCCGGCAATCGACTGCATCATCGGCGTCTCGACCTCGAGGAACCCGCGGGCCAGCAGGAACTGGCGGATCGACGAAATCACGCGGCTCCGGGTCTCGAACACCTTGCGCGAGTCGGGATTGACCGCCAGGTCGAGGTAGCGCTGGCGGTAGCGGGTCTCGACGTCGGTGAGCCCGTGAAATTTTTCGGGCAGCGGCAGCAGGCACTTCGCGAGGAACGTCAGCGACGAGGCCCACACCGTCAGCTCGTTGGTCTTGGTGCGAAAGAGGCGCCCCTCCACCCCCACCCAGTCGCCGAAATCGAGCAGCTTGAAGATCTTGAACGCGAGCTCGGGCACCGAGTCCTGCCGCAGGTACACCTGCAGGCGGGCGGCGCCGTCGGACAGAACCAGGAAGTTGGCCTTGCCGAACGTTCGGAGGCCCAGGATGCGTCCGGCCACGCGGGTGTGCACGTGCGTGGCGTCGAGGGCTTCCCCGGTATCGCCGCCATGCGTCGCCACGACGTCGCGGATCGTCGCCGCGGTGTCGAAGCGGTGCGGATAGACGTCCACGCCGAGCTGCTTCAGTGCCTCGAGGTTCGCGCGCCGCTGGACGATCTGGTCGGATTCCCCCTCGCCGCTCATGCCCGTTCCAGTCGCCGCCGGATGCCGTCGAGGACGCCGTTGACGAACGGCACCGCCTCGTCCGAGCTGAAGGCCCGCGCCAGCTCCAGCGCCTCGTTGATGATCACCGTCGCGGGCGTGTCGCGCTCGTAGAGGAACTCGTATACCGCGAGACGCATGACCAGGCGATCGAGAACGTTCATCCGCTCGATGCGCCAGTGGGCGGCGGCCTCGGAGATGAGCGGGTCGAGCTCGGCGACGTGCGCGACCACACCTTCGGCGAGCGAGGCGGCAAACGCCGCGAGCTCGGCCGGCAACGGGTTGGCCTCGTCGGCCATGGCGCGCCACACGCGGCTGACCTCGTCGAGCGGCAGGCGGCCGATCTCCCACTGGTAGAGCATCTGCACGGCCGCTTCGCGCCCGCGGTGGCGCTCGGCAATCGGGACGGTGGTCTTCCGCGGACCGCGCGCGCTCATGTCGTGGGACCCTGGTCGAAGGTGCGGAGCAGCGTCGCCATCTCGACGGCGGCCTGCGCCGCCTCGCGGCCCTTGTTGCCGGGCCCGGGGCGGGAGCGCACTTCCGCCTGCTCGTCCGTGAGCGTCGTCAAGAGGCCGAACGTGACCGGGACGCCGGTCGAGAGGTTGACCTCGGCAATCCCGCGGGTCGCCGCCTCGGCGATGTACTCGAAGTGCATGGTGTCGCCCTTGATCAGGCAGCCGAGGCAGATGACCGCGTCGAACCGTCCGCTTTCCGCCAGGCGCTGCGCCACGAGCGGCAGCTCGAAGGCACCGGGCACCCGGAGCACGATGACGTCCTCGGCCTGCACATCGGCCTCGATCAACGCCTCGCGCGCGCCGGCAAGCAGGCCGGCGGTGATCTCAGGGTTGAAACGGGAAACCACGATCGCGAACCGGCACCCGGCGGCCCGCTGTGCGCCCTGCCACTCCTCCACGCTTAGCGCTCCGTGAGCGCCGGATCGGCCGGTGCGGGCATCGGGATGCCGCACGCGCCCGCGACGGGTGGCAGCAAGTTGTCAAACATCGGCGCGAGCACGAATTATACCCCACGCCCAGCACGCGCCGGCGCCGGCGAGGGCACCCACGGCGTCCGCGAACCAGTCGGCAACGTCGGGGGACCGCCCGGGCACGAAGGACTGATGCCACTCGTCGCTCGCCCCGTAGGCAACGGCGATGACCCAGGCCCCGGCCGCCGCGCGCAGCGTCGCACCCGACGCCACGCCGCCCGCCAGCGCACGGCCGATCGTGACGGTCAACCCCAGGTAGCCGATCGAATGGCCCTGAATGTCGGAGAGCTGCGATGGCAGCGGCGGATGGGTCCGGCCCGAGAGGATGAAGATGAGAACCATGTAGGCCGCGACGGGTCCCCACAACCCCGCCGGCGACTTGAGCGCCGCGCGCCAGCTCATTGTGCGGGTTCCCGGCTCAGAGCGGCAGCGGATACAGCAACCAGCCGAGGAGGACGGCGGATCCGACGAAGGTGCCGAACAATTTGGCGCCGAACGTCAACTGCTCTTTCGGCTGGTCGCGCATGAGCACGGCAAAAGCGATCGAGACGAATGCCGCGAACATGACCAGCAGGCCGAGGTGGCTGGTGGTGTCCATCACTTGCGGCCCATCGCGATGTCGAACGCGTCGAGCGCCGCGAGCATGTTCAGGAGGCCCGCCACGATCACGTAGGTGTTGCCGTACTCGTAGGTGATCGCGATCACCTCTCCGGCGCCGGCGCCGGCCAGCCTGGCGACCAAGTATGGGAGGCCGATGCCGAGGTCGGCAATCGCCGCCAGGCCGACGAGCAGATCGTCGAACTGGAAGGGAAAGATCCGGCCGCGAATCCCCAGCCCCACGGCGAACATGAGCGGCAGCACGACGAGCAGCGTGAGGCCCTTCTGGTAGCGGCCGAGCCACAGGTGTCCTGCTCCGGGCACGGCCCACGCGGCGGCGCACACTAGATACGGGTTGGCGGCTGGCGTGGTGCGGCCGCTCGGGGATGGCATTCGCCGTAGTGTACCGCAGCGAGGCTCCGCTTCAGACCGGCGGGCCTGGACATCGAGGCCGTTGTTTCACTCGGAACGTTCAGGACGTCTCGCGAGCGCGGCAGCCACCACGAACGCCGCGGCCACCCCCAGCACCAGACCCGTGCCAGCGCGCATCTGCGCGGATGGCTGCCACCATCCCGCCCATTCACACGCAACGGTCACGGCCGTGGGAAGCGCCGCCACCGCGAGCCAGGTCCCCAGATGCCGCGCGGGGATCGCGTCCGGCGCATACAGCCGCGGCGGCATGAAGGCGAGCACCGCGGTCACACAGGCGCCGAGGTAAATACCCGTGCAGCGCGCGCACACGGCCAGCTGGGCCCCGTCCCAGTGGAAGGATCGCTCGGGCCGCTGATGGCAGACAAGCGCGCCGAACGCATAAACCGCCGCCGCGAGCGCCGGCGGCAGGTGCGGCGCGAAGACGACGAGCGCGGCCCATGCCACGGATGCGGCGGCGAGCGCCGCGACGAGCACACGCCCCCGCATCAGGCTATTGAAATGCAGGCCGCCGGTTGGCGGCAAGCCGCTGCGCCGCGTACACTGTCGGGAGCGGCGGCGCTGCCGCTACTCTCAGGGATTGTCCTCGTGGCTACGCCTCCTGCTCTCGCCGACGCTGCTGCTCCGCCCCGGCCCGCGGTTCGTGAGACCGCGCTCGGCATCCTCGGCGCGATCAGCCTGTGCCACCTGCTCAACGACCTGATGCAGTCGGTCATCCCGGCGGTCTACCCCATTCTGAAGGATTCGTACGCGCTCGACTTCGGACAGATCGGCCTGATCACGTTCGCCAACCAGGCCACCGCATCACTGCTCCAGCCCGTCGTCGGCTACTTCACCGACCGGGCCCCGAAGCCCTACTCGCTCGCGACCGGCATGGCCTTCACGCTGGCCGGACTGGTGCTGCTGTCGTTCGCCCCCTCGTTCGGGGTGGTGCTCGCGGCGGTGGCATGCGTCGGCATCGGTTCGTCGATCTTCCACCCCGAATCGTCGCGTGTGGCACGCCTGGCCTCGGGCGGCCGGCACGGGTTCGCCCAGTCGCTCTTCCAGGTGGGCGGCAACGCCGGGTCGGCGATGGGGCCGCTGCTCGCCGCCTTCATCGTCCTCCCGAACGGCCAGCGCAGCATCGCGTGGTTCGCGGTCACCGCCCTCGTGGCGATGACCATCCTGACGCGGGTCGGGTCCTGGTACCAGGCGCACCTCGTCGAACAGGCGTCGCGCCCGCGACGTGCGCCCGCGGCCGGGATGCCCGAGCGCCGCGTGCTGCGGTCGCTCGCGATCCTCGTCGCGCTGGTGTTTTCAAAGAACGTGTATCTGGCGAGCCTCACCAGCTTCTACACGTTCTACCTGATTCACAAGTTCGGGGTCTCGGTGCAGAGCGCCCAGATTCACCTGTTCATCCTCCTCGGGGCGGTCGCGGCCGGCACCTTCATCGGCGGCCCGGTGGGCGACCGGATCGGACGCAAGTACGTGATCTGGGTGTCGATCCTCGGCGTGCTGCCGTTCACGCTGCTGCTGCCCTACGCCAACCTGCTCTGGACCGAAGTGCTCACCATGGTGATCGGTCTCATCCTGGCCTCGGCCTTTTCGGCGATCGTGGTCTTCGCGCAGGAGCTCGTGCCCGGGCGGGTGGGGACGATTTCGGGGCTGTTCTTCGGCTTCGCGTTCGGCGCCGGCGCCGTCGGCGCGGCACTCCTCGGGGTGCTCGCCGACGCCACCAGCATCGAGCTCGTGTTCACGATCTGTTCGTTCCTGCCGGCGATCGGGCTGCTGACGTACTTCCTGCCCAACCTGGAACCGGCACGACGCATCGCCCGGGCCTAGCTAGTCCGTAGGGGCCGCCTTCAGGCGGCCCAGGGCCGGCTAAAGCCGGCCCCTACGTGCGTCAGCCGAGCACCTTCTGCGCCAGCGCCTTCACGTCCTTCACTTCGGCGCGCGGCCCGTACTGAGCGATGACCTGCGCGGCCATTGCGCCACCAAGGCGCCCACAGGTGGCCAGGTCGAGACCCTGCGTGTAGCCGTAGAGGAACCCGGCCGCGTAGGCGTCGCCGGCGCCGGTCGTGTCCACGACCTTGACCCCGGGCACAGCGTCGATCACGTGCACCTCGTCGCCGCGCAGTACCACGGAGCCCTTCTCGCTGCGGGTCAACGCCGCGATCTCGCAGTGACCCCGCACCTTCTGCAGCGCGTCGTCGAAGTTCTCCACCTCGTAGAGCGACAGGATCTCGTGCTCGTTGGCGAACAGGATGTCCACGTGTTTGTCCACCAGCTCGAGGAACTCGGCGCGATACCGGGCAACGCAGAAGGAGTCGGAGAGCGTGAAGGACACCTTGACGCCGGCGGTGTGCGCCGCGATGGCGGCGTTGCGCATCGCCTCCTTGGCCCGCGGCTGGTCCCAGAGATAGCCCTCGAGGTACAGCACCTTCGAGCCGGTGATGTACTGCATGTTCACGTCCTCGGGCCCGAGCTGAGTGGTGGCGCCGAGGAACGTCTGCATGGTCCGCTGTGCATCGGGGGTGACGATGATCAGCGAGCGCGCCGTGGGCAGCCCGCCGACGAGCGGCGGCGTATCGTAGGCCACGCCGACCGCGCGCAGGTCGTGCGTGAAGACGTCGCCGAGCTGATCCTTCGCCACCTTGCCGATATAGGCGGTGCGGCCGCCGAGGGCGGCGATGCCCGCAATGGTGTTGCCAGCCGAGCCCCCCGACGCCTCCTTGCCGGGACCCATGTTCGAATAGAGGCGCTCCGCCGTCTCGGCGTCGATGAGGTTCATCGCGCCCTTCGGCAACTGGTGCTTCTGCAGGAAGGCGTCGTCGGCCTGCGCCAGCACGTCCACGATCGCGTTGCCGATCGCAGTGACATCGAATTGCGGATTGCTCATTCAGCGGTCCTCGAGGATTGGGTGGGCAGATACCGCCCGACGATCGGCGCCAGATCGACCAGCGTCCTGGCCGGCACCGCGTCGGGGCGGGTGATGAGTGCGAACTTCAACGCGCTGGCGCACTCGCAGGTGCGTGCGTACGGCAGCCGCTCCACGGCGTTGGCGATGATCGCCTGCGCGGTCTTCGCGTTCTGCGTCAGGTTGGCGATGATCAGGTCGACGGTCACCGAATCGTGGTCCGGATGCCAGCAGTCGTAGTCGGTGACGAGGGCGATGGTGGTGTAGCAGATCTCGGCCTCGCGCGCCAGCTTGGCCTCCTGCAGATTGGTCATGCCGATGATGTCGGCGCCCCACGACCGGTAGAGCCGCGATTCCGCCAAGGTCGAGAACTGCGGTCCCTCCATGCACACGTAGGTGCCGCCTTTGTGCACGGTGGCGCCGGCGGCCTGGCCGCTCGCGTGCGCCACGTCGCTGAGCCTGGCGCAGAAGGGGTGAGCAAACCCGACGTGGGCGGCGAGGCCCTGGCCGAAGAACGTGCTGATGCGGCCCATCGTGCGATCGATGAACTGATCCGGAATGACGATGTCGAGCGGCTTGAGCTCTTCTTTCAGGCTGCCGACGGCGCTCGCCGACAGGATGAATTCCACGCCGAGCTGCTTCAGGCCGAAGATGTTGGCGCGGAAGTTGAGCTCGCCCGGCAGCAGCCGGTGCCCGGCGCCGTGCCGCGCCAGGAACGCCACTCGCTGGCCGCGCAGCGTGCCGACGACGTAGGGGCCCGACGGGTCGCCAAACGGCGTGGTCAGGGCCACTTCGGTCCGGTCCGTCACCTCGGCCATGTCGTACAGGCCGCTGCCACCAATGATCCCGATGCGAACGTTTTCCATACCAGCTTCTGTTAGGCGGTTATGCGGCCTCGAAGGCGCGTCTGGCACTCAGATGCCAATCCGCATAACGGTCGGCGCGCGCGAAGCGCGCGAAAGAGCGAGCGTAGGCGAGCCAAGGGCGCAAGGGCATGCTTCGGCGTAGTGAGCCCTTGGCTAGTCTACAGCACCTGCTCGACCCACCGCTTGCCGCCGCGTTCCCGGATGATGCCGGCGGCCACCTGCGGGTCGTGCTCGAACAGGATCAGGAACTCCCGGTCGATGGCCTCGCGGATGAACCGCTTCTTGAAGGCCAGGGTCTCCATGGGAAAGAGGTCGTAGCCCATCACCCAGGGGTCCTGCAGGTGACCCGTCGTGGGTATCAGATCGGCGACGAACACGGCCGTCCGGCCGCCCGATTCGAAGTAGACGATCTGGTGCTGCCCGGTATGGCCTCCGGTGCGCTCCACCCGGACGCCCGGCTTCACGGTGACATCTCCGGTGAAGAAGTCCACGGCGTTCGCGGTGCGCAGCGGGACGAAGTCGTCCTGGAGATAGCTGGCCCGGTTGCGCTCGTGGGGGTGGGTGGCGTCTTCCCACTCGGCGTCTCGAATCAGGTAGCGGGCGCGGGAAAAGCGCGGCACGAGCCCGCGCGCGGCGCGGACGGTCGCGCCGCCAAAGTGGTCGAAGTGCAGGTGTGTCGCGAGCACGAAATCGACCGCGGCCGCGTCGAGGCCGCGCTCGGCGAGCGCGTGATCGAGGTGGCGCGTGCGATCGAGCGCGTAGATGTCACGAGCCTTGTCCGGCATCTTGTCGCCGACGCCACAGTCCACCAGCATCCGGCCCCACGCCGCCTCGACGAGGAGCGGCCGCATCGCCAGCTGAATCCGGTTGCGATCGTCGGCGGGGGCGACCTTCTCCCACAGCGGCTTCGGCACGACGCCGAACATCGCGCCGCCGTCGAGGCGGAACGGACCGTCATGCAGTGTGGTGAGCGTGAGGTCGCCCCACGACAGGGACCGGATGTCCAGCCGAAGCGCTGGCGGCGGCGCCTGCTTCAGCTCCACCAGCACTCCGTGAGCCGCCGACGGATGGATGAACGCCACCAGCGACCCGTGCGCGCCGGGCCGCGGTTCGGCGTCGATCAGCCGCACGTTCCGCGCGGACAGCTGCGTCAGCGCCGCGCGCAGGTCCTCCACGCGCAGCGTGACGTGGTGCAGGCCGGGTCCGCGACGGGTCAGGAACCCGGCAATCGGCGAGTCCGGTGCCGTGGCTTCGAGCAGTTCCAGCGATGCCGGGCCGGTGTCGAGCATGTGCGCCCGGACGCGTTGCGTCGACACCTCCTCCGGGCGCTCCACGTCGAGGCCGAGCGCGTCGCGGTAGAAGGCCAGCGCCTCGTCGAGGCGCTCCACCGCAATGCCGACGTGATCGAGGATGGCTTTCATGCGCCGCCCGTCGCCGCGGCGGCGCGCGCGACCAGCGCGTGCGCGGCCGCATAGGGATCCGTGCGCCGGCCAGCCACCTCCTCGATCGTCTGCTCGAACACACCCGGTGGGAGTGCCTGCTCCATCTGCGCCTGCAGCACGTCGCCGACCAGTTGCCGCACGCGCTCGCGATAGCGCAGCCGCCGCCGCTCCCCGCTCGCCACCGCCGGCCGCTCGCGAAAGCGCAGCAGCGCCGCCCACAGCTCGTCGATGCCGCGCCCCGTCGTCGCCTCGGTCTTGAGCACGGGCGGCGTCCAGGCGCCGGGGGCCGCCGGCTGCAGCGACAGCGCCGCTTCCACCGACTGCACGAGCCGGTCGATGCCCTCACGGTCGGCCTTGTTGGCGACGAACACGTCGGCAATCTCCATGATCCCGGCCTTCATCGCCTGCACGTCGTCGCCGGTGCCCGGCACGAGCACCACGACCGTGGCGTCGGCGGTACGGGCCACGTCCACCTCGTCCTGTCCGACCCCCACCGTCTCGATGAGAATCACGTCGAATCCCGCCGCGTCGAGCACCAGCGCTGCGTCGCCGGTGGCGCGCGCCAGCCCGCCCAGGTGGCCGCGCGTGGCCATGCTGCGCACGAACACGCCGCGGTCGGCGGCATGCCGGCCCATGCGAACCCGGTCGCCCAATACCGCGCCGCCGCTGAACGGGCTCGTCGGGTCCACCGCCAGGACCGCGACCGTCAGGCCGGCTCCGCGGATGGTCGCTATCAACTGATCGACGATCGTGCTCTTGCCGCCACCGGGCGCGCCGGTGACGCCGACGAGGAACGCCCGCCCGGTCCGGCCGAAGATCGCGCCGACCAGGGCGGCGCCGGCGCCTTCGGCCGCGTCAGCATCCTCGATGCGGGAGATCGCACGCGCAACCGCGCGGGGGTCGCCGGCGAGCACGCGCTCGGCGAGCGCGTCAGGCGGCGCGGCCACCGGCGTCGCGGCCGCCCGCCATCAGATGACGGGCGATGACAAGGCGCTGAATCTCACTGGTCCCTTCGCCGATGGTCGTGAGCTTGACGTCGCGGAAGTATTTCTCGGCCGGATAGTCCTTCACGAAGCCGTAGCCCCCATGAATCTGCACGCCGTCTTCGGCCGCGCGGACGGCAATCTCGCTCGAATAGAGCTTGGCCATTGCCGCCTCGATGGTCGTGCGCGCGCCGGCGTCCTTCAGCGCCGCGGCACGGTAGGTGAGCAGCCGCGCCGCCTCGATGCGCGTCGTGGTCTCCACGAGCCGCGCCCGGATGCTCTGGAAGGTGCCGATTTTCTGCCCGAACTGCGTGCGCACGAACGCGTAGTCGCGCGCCGCTTCGTACGCACCCTGGGCCAGGCCCACGGCGAGGGCCGCGATGCCGATGCGGCCGGCGTCGAGCACCTGCAGGGCGTTGATGAACCCCTGGCCTTCCACGCCGAGCAGCTGAGACTCGGGAACGCGGCAGTTCTCGAAGATCACTTCGCTCGTCTCGCTGGCGCGCATCCCGAGCTTGTCTTCCTTCTTGCCGGCACGAAATCCCGGCGTGCCGCGCTCGACGATGAACGCCGAGATCCCCCGCGAGCCCTTGCCCCGCGCCGTCACCGCCATCGCGACGATGAGATCACCGTCGCGGCCATGGGTGATGAACTGCTTGGTCCCGGTGATTACCCAGTGATCGCCGTCGCGCACGGCCGTGGTGCGCATCGAAGCCGCGTCGCTGCCCGACGAGGCCTCGGTCAAGCCCCATGCCGCCAGCTGCTCGCCGCGCGCCAGCGGCAGCAGATAACGCTGCTTCTGCGCCTCGGTGCCGAACATGAAGATGTGGGCGGCTCCGAGCCCGTTGTGGGCGGCAATCGAGAGACAGACCGCGGGATCGACTCGAGCCAGCTCCTCGATGCAGATGCAGTAATCCACGGACGACATCGCGGCGCCACCGTAGGCGTCGGGGAACTGGATGCCCATGAGGCCGAGGCTGGCGCACTTGGCGAGGACGTCGCGGGGAAAATGCTGCGCCTCGTCCCACTCGCGGACGTGCGGTCGAAGCTCGGCTTCGGCGAACTCGCGCACGCTGCGCCTCAACAGCTCCTGCTCGTCCGTGAGGCGGAAGTCCATGTCGGCGCCGATCGTATCATCGGGGTATGCGCGCCGCCCGCCGGCTCGTCCTGGCACTCGGCCTGGTGCTTGCCTGTGCGTCGCAGGCGCTCGCCGACATCACGCTCTTCCTCGGCAGCCCCACGTCACCCTCGGCCCGGCTGGCGCGCGGGTTTGCGTTCGGCGGCGGCGTCCTCGTGCTCGGCTTCGAGTTCGAGTACTCCGACACGCGGGAGGATCCGGCGGACTTCGCGCCGTCGCTGCGCACCGGAATGGGCAACATAATGGTGCAGACGCCGATCGCGATCAACGGCTTCCAGCCGTACTTCACGAGCGGCGGCGGCGGCTACCGCGAACAGCTGGGTGACGTCAGCGAAACGCAGTTCGCCGGTAACATCGGTGGGGGCGTCAAGATGCGGGTTGCGGGTCCGCTGCGCGCGCGCTTCGACTACCGTGTGTTCCGCCTGCGCGGCGAGCCGCTGTATCCAACCGTGCACCGCGTGTACGTCGGAGCGAACCTGGCCTTTTAGGTCTGGTGGGGCACTCACCTGACCACTCCGTCAGGGCTTCTTCGTCGGAGGCGGCGCGGGCTTCTCGCCGGGCTTCGCGGTTTCGGACGCAGGCCCTACCGCCCCCGCGGGCTTCTCACCGGCCACCGGTTCGGCGGGGGCCTCGGGAACGGGCGTGAGGTTCAGCAGGCTGCCGCCGCCGGTCACCGAGCTCGTATACAGCTTCCACGTCTCCTGCAACGCCGCGGCATCGGTGGAACCCTGCGAGAGGATCCGCCCCAGGCCGTAGTCCTCACCTGGCACGGTGGGGTCCACGATGAACACGTACAGCACGGAGTTGAGGGGCCCTGGCTCGGACGCCTTGTAGAAGCGCAAGCCCTTCGCCAGGCTCTGGATGGCGGGATCGGTACTCGCCTCGAGCGCCGCGCGCACGGCCGACACCAGTTTTTCGAAATCGGCAGCCTTGTCGGGGCGCACCGTGTTGAAGAGCAGGCCGACTGGTGCCGTGAAGGCGCGCGCCGCTATCGCCGTCGGGGCGGGCGCCACCGCCTGGGGCTTCGCGCCCGGCACCGCCGGAGTCTGCGCTCCTGGAACCGGCGCCGGCTGGCGCGGCGCGCCGGTCGCCGGCTGCGCCGGAGCCGCGGGCTGTTGTGCGGCCACGCGGGCCGCGGCGAGCGCGACGGCGATCAATGCGGCCGACGCGCGACGCCGCGTCCGCCCTCGGCCCGGGACTCCACACCTGCTCGTCATCGAATCGTGCCCTTCCACAGGCGGCTTCGGGCGCCGCCGAAAACAACAAGAGCCACGAACGGGAGCTCCGCTCGTGGCTCGATGCGCCGGACCGGGAGGCCCGCTACTTCGAGAGATCGGCGGCGACCGCTCCGGTCGAGATGCCGAGGTTTGCCGCGAAGGCGCCGCGATACAACTCGTACAGCTCCTTCTGCTCCACGGGATCCGTGAAGGTCGCGTACAGCACCTGCAGGATGTTGTAGTCGGCGCCGGGCACGGGGTTGATCACGTGGGTGTAGATGATGTTCCCATCGGGCATCGGTTTCGACATCTTGACCACGCGCCAGCCTGCGAGCTGCTGCTTGGCCTCGGGCGCCGTGGACTTGGCCAGCGCCTCCTTGACCTTGCCGAGAATCTTCTCGAAGTCGGCGGTCTTGTCCGGGCGGATAGCCACGCTCCACAAGGCGAGGTCGCCGTCCATCGTGAGCTTCTGAGGGGCCTGCGCCTGCACGCCCGCGTTGTGCAAAAGCGCCGGCATCAGCAGGATTACGCCAGCCAGTACCACTCCGGACAGTCGTCGCATCGTCAAGCCTCCTGGGTAAGGGACCGCCATCCTAACGTACCGCCCCACAAAACACACAGAGGTTCACGTGGACGGGCCTGCCGCCGGCCGCACGAACACCGACATGATCTCGTGTGCCAGCAGCATGCCTGCCCGGGTGAGCCGCAGACTGCCGTCATGATAGATCAGCCACCCGAATTCGCGGAACGGCTCAAGTTCGGCGCCAAACTCCGCCCAGACATCCACGCCGTACCGGGCCCGTACCTCTTCGACCGAAACCCCGTCCGTAAGCCGCAGTCCGGTGAATAGCGCGTCCTCCATCTGCTCACGCGCGGACATCTGCCGCGCCTCGGCAATCAGCGCGCCTCCCGGGCCCACCGACTCGACGTACTCCGGGGTCGCGCTCACGTTCCGCGTCCGCGTGCCATCAATGGTCGAGTGGGCGCCCGGGCCGAACCCGAGCCACTCACCGTCGGTCCAGTACTTCAGATTGTGCCGCGAGCGCCGGCCCGGCTTCGCCACGTTCGAGATCTCGTACTGCTCGTACCCGGCGCCGTCGAGGCGCGCCATCGATTGCAGATACATCTCCGCGACGTCGTCGTCGGGCGCCACCGACCACTGCCCTCGCGCCATCGCATCGCGCAGCGGCGCGTTGGGATACACCTCGAGCATGTACAACGACGCGTGCTCGGGGCCGACCGCGACGAGCGCGTCCACTGACTCGAGCCACTGCGCCACGGTCTGCTGCGGCAGCCACATCATCAGATCGAGGGAGATGTTGTCGAACCCGGCGCGGCGCGCCATCCGGAACGCCTCGCCTGCGCGTTCCGCCGAGTGCAGCCGACTCAGACGACGCAACTCGTCGTCACGGAAGGACTGCACGCCGAAACTGAGTCTGTTGACCCCGGCGGCGCGAAAGCCGGCCAGTTTCTCCTCGGTGACCGTCTCTGGATTGGCTTCGAGCGTTACCTCGGCGTCGGGCGAAAGCGCGAAGCCGTCGCGGCAATCGGCGATGATCTGCGCGATTTCACCCGGCTCGAGCAGCGAGGGCGTGCCGCCGCCGAAGAAGAGGCTGTCGACTCTGGAGCCGTCCCCGGCCCGACGCACTTCTGCGCGGAGAGCGCCGATATACCGGTTCTTCAAC
>Ga0070675_100001769_pt1 | contig 15927 bp, 14 predicted proteins | sample KBSM43metaG_FD_65343 | JGI IMG/M metagenome (GOLD analysis project Ga0070675, IMG submission 65343) | Miscanthus rhizosphere microbial communities from Kellogg Biological Station, Michigan, USA - KBS M4-3 metaG | ecosystem: Host-associated > Plants > Roots > Rhizosphere > Soil ...
AGGGAACGCGGCAAAACGAACGCAGGCCAGTGACATCGAGCGCAACCTCAATGGTTGCGCGAGCGTTCCACCAGTCCCAAGGCCGAAGTGAGTTTTGCCGGTGTGCGGAGTCGGTTTCCGAAGCGAATGGGCCGATCCAGACAGCCGCGGCGCGAGGGTGTCAAGGCCCCCATCTGCCTCCAAGGCCGAGTCCGCCCGGTCTCTCTGTTCAGCTGCTACGGTCCCGCGGCGGTTTTCACGCGGCCGTCGACATGGGACGTAAACCATTTCGCGACCGGGGCATGGTTCACTGTCCTGACCATGCGGCATCGCGCGAAACCCGCATTTCTTGCAGTGCTCGCGCTGGTCCCGGTCTTGCCACGCGCCCTGAGCAAAAGGTGATCTGCAATGAAGCGTTACGTGATTCTTCTCGCAATCGTCATCGCCGCTGCGTGCAGCAAGGACAGCTCGCCGATGGCGCCGTCTGGTCCGAGGATGAGCTTCTTCGTGAGCAGCGCGACGAGTGTTACCGGCGATCTGGGAGGTCTCGCCGGTGCGGACGCCACATGCCAGCGGCTCGCCGCCGCAACCGGGCAAGGCGCGCGGACGTGGCGCGCATACCTCAGCGTTGAGCGCGACGCGTCAAACGGCAATCGGCCGACGAACGCGCGAGACCGAATCGGCCCCGGTCCCTGGTACAACGCGAACCTCGTGCTGGTCGCTGGCAGCGTGGCCGAGCTGCATGCACGGACCGGCGATGCGGCGGTGTTCATCGACGAGCGTGGTCAGCGCATCAACGGGCAGTGGATCGGATCGCCAGCTCCGGTCCAGCACGACATCCTGACCGGATCGAACGCCGACGGAACGCTGATGGCCGGAATGACGTGCGCCGACTGGACGTCGGGTGCCGCGTCCGTCGCAGGGCAGGTCGGTCACTCCGACGGTATGGGGCCCAACCAGAGCACGGCTGGGGCGCTCTCGTCCTGGAATTCTGCACACGCCAACCAGAATTGCGCCGATACCGCACCGCGCGGCGGTGCCGGCCGCATCTACTGCTTCGCGCCGTGACGGCGTCAATGCTTCTCGGGCTTGACTGGCTTCTGGGGCTTCTCATAGATATCAACGACCGGCGGCCTTTGCCCGCCGGTTGAAAGGCCCGCCGCCAGCATCAGTCGCGTCACCGCGTCGATCGTCGCGGGATCGGGCCTCGGGAGCCGCCCGATATGGCCCTCGGCCGCGAACAGCGGAGTCACACCCTGTTTGTTGGGCTGATTCCAGATCTTCGGGTCGGCCCCACGATCTGCCAACAGTTTCACGACCAGTGGGTAGTTGTTATACGCGGCGCCGTGCATGGCTGTGTCGCCGTTGTTGTCAACGGCATTGACGTCCGCGCCGAGGTCGAGCAGCATCTTCACCGCTTCCACTGCTTCAGGTTCCTCACCGGCTTCTTCGAGCGGCTCCGTCGTTTCGAGACCGGCCGCAACCATCAGCGGCGTCGTGTTGTTTTCGTTTGCCTGCAGGGGATCGGCGCCCAGCTCGAGGAGCAGCCGCATCAGCGGAACGTCCGAGCGATCCGCAGCGAGAAGAAATGGAGTCGCGCCTTCGGTGCCGACGCGCGAGGACGTGTTGGGGACCTTCGGCGCGCCCTTGTCCAGACGCAGATTGACGTTCGCGCCGCGCTTCACGATCTCGCGCACGAACTGCAGACTCGTGATCCGGCCAGACCCGAGCGGCGGCGGTTCGCTGACGTCGCTGGAATCCGGCTTTCGTACCCAGGTCAGCGTGTGGAGCGGCGCGAATCCTGTCCGCCGATCGTTGGGATCGGCGCCAGCGTCGACGAGCGCGATCGCCAGCTCGAAATGACCGTTCTGTACCGCGAGCAGCAGCGGGCTCGTGCCCTTGCCGACCGGTTTGTATGGGGCTGGGCTGCCAGTCTCTCTATCGCCACGCTGCAGGGTCGCGTTCACATCGGCGCCCGCATTCAGAAACGCGCGCACCACGTCGATGTGCCCTTCGCGCACCGCAAAGAAGAAGGGTGTGAATCCGAAATCGAGCGTCGCGTTGATGTCGGCTCCAGCGTCGATCAACGCGCGGACGACGGCGGCGTGGCCCTCGGCCGCTGCCCACATCAGGGCGGTCTGCCCGCGACGCTCGCGCGCGTCATGTCTGGCGCCGCGCGCCAGGAGCGCGCTCACGGCCTCGAGACTTCCCGATCGCGCGGCCATCATGAGGACGGTCTCCCCGCTCTTCATCGTGGCGTTCGGATCGGCGCCGGCGGCCAGCAACAGCTTCACGACGCTGCCGCTCCCGTTCTCGCACGCCACCGACAGAGGCGGCAGGCCGTAGCGGTTCACGGCGTTGACGTGGGCGCCCGCTCGCACCAGTAGTGCCGCTGTCTCCGCATCATTGTGATACGCGGCCCAGTGCAATGCCGTCGTTCCGTCGATCTGGGCGGCGTTCACGTCGACGCCTCTCTCGAGGAGCGTGCGGACGCGCGCCTGGTCGTGTTGCTCCACAGCGTCGGCCAGCGTCGCGCGTTCTGCGCCGACCGCTGCGCCTGACAGTCCCAGGACTAAGAGAATGTCCAGGAGAAGGAGTCCACCGGTTCTTCGGCGATGCATGTGAATCTCCGTCACGTTACCTACAGCGCAACAGGATCGAAGAGGTTTTCGACCTTGCCGTTGCTGTCGCCGAACGAATCCAGCTGCACGCCGACGCGGTCGAGCAGCGTCAAGTGAACGTTGGCCAGCGGCAAGCCCTTGTCGTACTGCAGATGCCTGCCGCCCTTCAGCCCCGAGGCGGCGCCGCCAGCGAGGAGGATGGGAAGGTTCTCGTGATCGTGCAGGCTGGGATTGCCCATGCCGCTTCCGTAAAGGTAGACCGTGTGATCGAGGAGCGAGCCGTCACCATCGGGTGTCGCCTTCATCCGCTGGAGGAACTCCGCAAACAGCGAGACGTGGAACGCATTGATCTTCGCGATCTTCGCCACCTTTTCGGGATCGTTGCCGTGATGACTCGTTGGATGGTGCGGGTCGGCCACGCCGATCTCCGGATACGTCCGATTGCTCTGCTCACGCGTGAGCTGGAACGTGACGACGCGCGTGATATCCGCCTGGAACGCGAGAATCTGCAGATCGAACATCAGCTTCGCGTGATCCGCGAACGCGGCGGGAACGCCCACCGGCCGATCCAGATCGGGCATCGCCTCATCCATCGTCGCGGCTTCGGCGCGCTGGATCTGCCGTTCGATCTCGCGAATGCTATCGAGATAGTGATCGACGCGAACACGATCAGGGATGCCGACGCGCTGCTTGAGCCGCGCGATGTCGCCGCTGAACGAATCGAGCAGGCTGGCGCGGCTGCGGAGTGCCTCACGGCGCGCGGCCGCGTTGCCGCCGTCGCCGAAGAGGCGCTCGAAGACGACACGCGGGTGCGCCTCGGACGGAAGCGGAGTGGTCGGCGACGACCACGAAAGGCAATTCTGATAAACGCACGCGTAACCGTTGTTGCAGACGCCGGCGAGCGGGTTCAGATCCATCGAGAGTTCGAGCGACGCCAGCTGCGTCTCGCGGCCGATTTGCCGGGCGGCAATCTGGTCGACCGTCGTGCCCAGAAAATAATCCGAGCTCTCGGTGTGTTTGGCGAAGGCCGCGCTCAGGAACCCCGCGTTGGATGTGTCATGAGTGCCCGGGTAAGCGGGCTGCAGGCGCGTATTGGTCATGACCGTCACTTGGTCTTTGACCGGTTCGAGCGGAGACAGAATCGGCGACAGCTCCGTGAGCTTCGACTGACCCGGTGGGGTCCATCGCGAGTGATCGCATCCCATCGGGATGAATACGAAGCCGAGCCTCGGCACCGGCTTTGCCGGCGTCTTCGCCCACGCTGTTGCCGCCGGAATCATCGCGTCGAGCAAGGGCAGCGCCAGTGCGGCTCGAGCGCCTTTCAGAAATGTCCGCCTGGGTATCGCCTTCTTCATGATGATCATGACGACTTCCTCATTTGAAACGGCGTGCTCTTCACGACTCCCAGGATGATCGACGAGAAGCGATAGCCGTCTTTCCCGGCGTCGCGTACGATCCTGCGGACTGCTGGCGCATCGTAGAACTCAATTCCTCGTCCCAGCGCGAACGTCAACAGCTTCTCCGTGAGGGTTCCGGCAAACAGCTCGGGACGGCTCAACAAGGCGTTCTCGAGACCCGCGACTCCGCGGAGCTCACCAACACCCGGCAGCGCTCCCGACACGTCAATCGGAACGTCGTCGGCCTCGTGATCGCGCCACTGTCCAATGGCGTTGAAGTTTTCCAGCGAGAAGCCCACCGGATCGATCGTACGGTGACAGTTGGCGCACACGGCATTGCTGCGGTGCGCGGCCAGCCGGTCGCGCATCGGAAGGCTGGCGGACACGGTGCTTTCATCGAGCGAGGGCGCGTTCGGGAGCGGCGGCGGCGGTGGTGCGCCGAAGATGCTGCCAAGGACCCACACACCGCGAATGATCGGCGACGTTCGCGTGGCGAACGAGGTCACGGCCAGCACGCTGCCCTGCCGCAGCAGGCCGCCACGCTGGCTCTCGGGTCCGAGGGTCACACGGCGGAACCGGGTGCCGTAGACATCCGGGATGCCGTAGTGCCTGGCCAGGCGCTCATTCAGAAAGGTGTAGTCCGCCTTGATCAATTCGAGCACGCTGCGATCCTCACGCAACACGTGGTCGAAAAAGAGCTCGGTCTCCTGCCGGAACGCTTGACGGAGATTGTCATCGAAGTCCGGGTAAAGGCGCGCGTTCGGATTGACCGCCTCCAGATTCCGTAATCGCAGCCACTGGCCCGCGAAGTTGCTTGCGAGGTTGAACGAGCGCCGATCGGCGATCATTCGGCGCGTCTGCCTCTCGAGCTCCGCCGGGCGACTGAGCTTGCCGGCAATCGCCGCGGCGAGCAATTCATCGTCCGGGATGCTGCTCCAGAGGAAGAACGACAAGCGGGATGCCAGCTCGAGATCGCTGATTCGGTAGACGCCGCTGGCGGGGATGTTCTTTGGTTCGCTTTCCACCCGGAAGAGGAACTCTGGATTGATCAGCACAGCGCTCAACGCGTTCCCAATTCCCGCGTCGAAATCCTTCCCGGCCCGACCCTCGCGATAGAACGCCATCGGCCCCTCGACCTCCGCTTTCGCGATCGGCCGGCGATAGGCGCGCCGCATCAGCGTGGCGAGAATGGTTTTGGCGCAAGCCTCTTCCTGTCGCTCCCCTTCCGGCCGACACACGAATAACCGGCGGCGGCTCGGTGTGTTCTCGGCGCCTTTCGCCTCGTACGGTCCGGTCATCGAAATCTGGCTGATTGCGGGCGTGTTCCGCGGATGGCGCCTCTCGTTGAAGTGCGCTTGCAGAGGCTGGCGAGCCGATTCCTGCAGCGACGACCCATCCTTGACGAATGTGACGGCGATCTCGTGCGGGCCTGCCTGCAAGGTGACGCGCGCTTTCAAATCCTTGTCCAGCACCGTGGCGTCGGCGCCGGCGGGTTTCTCGATCGTGAAGTTGGCGACCGGCTGCCGGTCGACAAGCACCATCAGATCGTGCGCACGCGGCTCTCGCAACCCGGCGACGCTTCCCTCGAGATCGCGCGCAAGCCAGATCTGAATTTCGTACTCGCCGTCTCGGACGAACGTGTGGGATACCGACACGCCGCCGCGCGTACCAAGGGGCAGGCCGGCCAGATGATCTTCCTGCGTCAGGTCGGCTGGCAGGCGAATGATGTCGCTCTGCAAAGACGACTCCGTGCTACCGATCGCCAGGCGGCTGATTTTCTGCGCGGCCGAGATGTAGCGGTCCAGAAGCGTCGGCGGCAGGTCGCCGACCGTCACGTTGTCGAAGCCGTGACCGCTGTCATCGGCTGGCAGCAGTGAGGCGGCGTCGATGTCGAGAGCCAGCAGGTCTCTGATGACGTTCTGGTACTCGGTGCGATTCAGGCGGCGTAGCGTGTCGGTGCGGCCGGGATTCGGTCTGGCGGCGGACGCCGCGTCGAGCGACGTTTCCAGCCACGTCAGCAGCGTGCGCCGGTCGTCCGGGGAAAGCTGTGGCATGTTGGACGGCGGCATGGTGCCCGTGTGCACCTTGCGCACCACCTTCTCCCAGACTTCGGCTTCAGTCCCGGGGTTTTCGATGTCGGCCCGGTCCAGCCTCAGGTCCGCGATCTTGAGGCGTTCGTTGTGGCAGGTGACGCAGTACCGATCGACCAGACGACGGGGACTCGACGTGGGCGTGGTGGCACCGGGGGGCTGTACAGAGGTTTGCGCCTGGAGGCAAACGCAGAGTGTCACCGCCACTGCAACGAACCAAACCGTCAAGACGCGGGCGAAAGGGAAGAGCTTCGTCATGTGACTCCGCCGCGAGATGGCGCCTGCGATCTGCGCGTTCCAGTATGCCCGTACCTGGTGCGATTGGACGTATGCCAGCGAAATTTTTTTGCCCGGAACCAGAGCTATGAAAGGTCGGCTGTGGCGCAGGCCGCGCTGGCCGCGCCTACGGCGAGCACGACGGCTCGAGCATCTCGAGCGAGACGACGTTGACGGCGTCGCCGTCGGCGCGTCGTACGAGAAACCCGGTTGCCGCGATGCGTTGACCGCGATGGGCGGTCGGACTCGGAAACGGATTCAGCAGGACGATCGTCCGCGCGCCGGATCGTGGCGAAGACTGACTGCTACTCGCCTTTGAAGCGGAATCGAGCGCGGTGCGCTCTGGTTCGGTCGCGCTGGTCAATTGCCACGCGCGATCGTCGCGCAGCTCGAGGCAGCCAACGGTCCGGACGAGCGTGCCGGTCTGAGCCGGAATCGGCCCGCTCTTTCCCGTGATCTGGATCGTCGCGAGCGCATCGGCGTCGGACGGCAGTTCCGTGTTGCCTTCGGGAAACCCGTTCTGCTGGAGCAAGTACGCCAGCACGTCCAACTTGTCGGCCTCCCCGACGGTCAATGCCTCGGTTGGAGGCATGGTGTCGCGAATGCGGTGAAACAGATCGGCGAGCGTCCGCGACTCCCAGTGCTCGGCAAAACGATCGCCGGAAAGCGGATTGCGGCTGTTCGCGGGATCGTCTCCATGGCATCGGCTGCAGTGCCTGGCGTAGGCGGCCTTGCCGCGATCGGCCTGCGCGAGAGCGTAGACACCGCTCCACACTGAGGAATTGGTTTGAGCGATTGGCGTATGTGCGCCGGCCTGCACCGAAAGAACGGCCGCAGCCACGGAGGATGCGATGCCGATGCGCGTGGAGACCCTACTCATTGTTCCGTGATTGTACGCGGTAGAATCCACGACGCGTGCCCCTCCATGGCGGCTCCCGCCTCGGTCCGTACGAAATCCTCGCGCCGATCGGCGCAGGCGGAATGGGCGAGGTGTATCGCGCCCGCGATACCAAGCTCGATCGTGAGGTCGCGATCAAAGTCCTGCCCGAGTCGTTCGTCACCGATCCCGATCGCGCGACACGCTTCCAGCGCGAAGCGAAGACACTTGCGTCGCTGAATCATCCAAACATCGGCGCCATTCACGGCCTCGAGGTCGCGGGCAGTGTCACCGCACTCGTGCTCGAACTGGTCGAAGGGCCCACGCTCGCAGATCGGCTCGCCGATCGCCGGCTCCCGCCGGACGAGGCGCTGTCGATCGCGAAGCAGATCGCTGAAGCGCTCGAGGCCGCGCACTCGCTGGGTATCGTCCATCGCGATCTCAAGCCGGCCAACATCAAGGTGCGCGAAGACGGCGTGGTGAAAGTTCTCGACTTCGGACTCGCGAAGGCGCTCGAGCCCGCGGCTTCGTCGCCGGGCGCCAGCGTGTCGCCCACGCTATCGCTGCAGGCGACGCAAGCGGGGATCATTCTCGGCACCGCTGCCTACATGGCGCCCGAGCAGGCACGCGGCAAGGCGGCCGACACCCGCGCCGACATCTGGGCGTTCGGCGCCGTGCTGTTTGAGATGCTGGCGGGGATCCGGCCGTTTCCCGGCGACGAGATTTCAGACACGCTCGCTGGGATTCTGAAAAGCGAGCCGGCGTGGGAGGCGCTGCCGCGCGACACGTCAGCCGCAATTCGGCGGCTGCTGCGCCGGTGCCTCCAGAAGGATCGGCAGCAACGCCTGCAGCATATCGGCGACGCGCGGCTCGAGCTCGACGAGGCGCAGCGACAGACATCGACAGAGTCCGACGCGAGTTCGCCCAGTCGTTCACGGCGGAACACCGCGGTGGCCGCTGCGCTCGCCGTAGCTGCACTTGCGATTGGCGCCATCGGCGGATGGCGGGCCTCGCGGCCGCCCGAGGCGTACGAGATGCGGCTGGAAATCAGTACGCCGGGCGGCCGGTTTACGCAGTTCGCGATCTCGCCTGACGGGCGGTCGATCGCCTATGCGAGCGGAGGGCGACGACGCATTCTGGTGCGGGCTTTCGACAACGTGACGCCACAGGCGTTAGCGGGAACGGAGGGCGCCGAGTACCCGTTCTGGTCGCCAGACAGTCACTCGTTGGGTTTCTTTGCGAACAACCGGCTGCAGCGCGTCGAGATCGACGGCGGCTCGCCGCGGGTATTGGCGAACGTCCTCACGCCGGCAGGTGGAACATGGAACCGCGACGGCGTGATCTTGTACGTGCCAAACGACAGCGGCGGCTTGTACCAGGTGCCGGCAGTGGGCGGCGACAGCCGTGAGGTCACACCTCGCCGCACTTCGCCGCTGGCGACACGCGCCCCGCAATTCCTGCCGGACGGCCGGCATTATCTTTTCCACGTCGCACGTGGCGGTGAAGAGCCGGGCGTGTACGTCGGGGAACTCGGCAGCGACGGAATTCGACGGATCCTGGCGGGCCGTTCTCCCGCTTTGTACGGATCGCGGCATCTATGGTTCCTTCGTGATGGCTCGCTCATCGCACAGGCGTTCGATCCGTCTTCGCAGGAGCTGCGCGAGGCTATCGTGAAGGTCGCGGACGGAGTCGGTGGCGGCCCTTTCGGGCCCGCCGCTTCGACCTCGAGCGACGGTCCGATCGCGTATCGCGCGGACAGCTGGAATGCGCCACTGCGTCGTCAGCTGGTCTGGTTCGATCGCTCGGGCAAGGAGCTCGGAACCGCCGGCGAGGCAGGAGCCGCGGCCTCCAATCCGAGCCTCTCACCTGACGGCCGATCCCTGATCCTGCAGAGAAGCGTGCAGGAGAACATCGATATCTGGCTGATCGATCTCCAACGCAACGTCTCGAGCCGCCTGACCGATAACCCCGGGGTTGACAGCATGCCGGTGTGGTCGCCCGACGGCAACCGGATCATTTTCAACAGCACGTCGTTAGGTGCCACGGCCGGGGGGATCTCGGGGCTTGCGATCACCAGCGTCGACCGGACGCGCGCGCCAGAGCGGGTGGACCTCTCGGTCGCCGACGGTGCAAAGATCGCGAGCGATTGGTCAGCAGACGGCCATTTCATCCTGTACACGCACTTCAATCAACAGAATGCGTCAACCGATGTGTGGGTCTTGCCAATGGAAGGCGACCGAAAACCGAAACCAGTGGCCACGACGCCGTACAACGAACGCGACGGCCAGTTCTCTCCGGACGGTAAGTGGATCGCGTACGAATCAGACGAAGCCGGAAGCCCGGAAATCTATCTACAGCCATTTCCGGGACCTGGCGGCAAAGTACGAGTCTCCCTCAAAGGCGGCACACAAGTGCGCTGGCGGCGCGACGGACGCGAGCTGTTTTACATCGCAACGGATGAAACACTGGTGGCGGTCTCCGTCGATTTGACGGCGAATCCAGCGATCGGGACACCGGTGACCCTCTTCAAGACAAATGTGGCACCCATCCGCGCAATCTCACGCCAGCAGTACGTCGTATCGCCCGACGGCCAGCGGTTCCTGATCTTGACGCAGGAGGAAGGTCCCCTGCCGCCGATCACTGTGCTCCTCAACTGGAAGCCACCTGCTGCGCGCGGACGATAACCCTGGAGACTCTTAGTCAGCAAGTTCAGTTTGCTCTCGCGCGACTCCTTGTGCGACGACCGACACAGGCAAAGGGAGGCTCCCAGCGGAGAGATATCGATACCCAACGACGACGGCGATCGCCAGGCCAGCGCCAGCGAGCGTGTCGAGCACGTAGTGGAAGCGAGCGTACACGGTGGCGATCAGCAGACCACCACTGATCGGGGCGAGCAGGTAGGCGAGCCGGCGCTGGTGTCGCCACGCGACAAGGATCACGACGACCGCGCCCGACACATGTGCGCTGGGAAACGCACCACCGCGCGCGCCACCACGCGCCGACATCTGATGAACGAGATCGAAAAAGAAATGTCCGGAGAGCGGCGGGCCCAGGCGCTGCGACAGATAGTACGGGCTGTCTACTGGCAGCAGGATGAAGAACAGGTAGCTGCCGAGCAACACGATCGAGAGCAACAGCAACAGCTCGCCGAAGGCCGCCCGCCTTCCACTGACGTACCAATACGCTGTCACTGATGGAATGACGATCACATAGGACAGGTAGCAGAAATGCAGGTACTCGGACAGCGGCACGAACGCCAGCCGTTCGCTCAGGTACAGGCTTGGCTGCCCGGCGAACAGCGCCGACTCCCAGGCGGGAATCGCCGTGGTCAATCGCCAGTTGCCGATGAACGCCGCGAGGACCTCCACTTCCTTGTAGAGGAGAGGAAACAGGATCAATGGATGCCAGTCGCGAATCACCCGAAGGATCCCCGCCGACGGCCTGGCGCGGTTCAGGATCAGCAGCGACGCGGAGAGCGTCAGGTGCGTCACGATCAGCCAGATCCGACCCGGAATGCCATTCCCGAGGACCGCTATCAGCGCGGCGGTGATCGCCAGGTACGACGCCGTGAGCCTCGTCGTCCAGCGGGCATAATCAACCGGCGGCATGCATTCGACGCTATGATCCTAGTATGCAGCGGCCGCAGCGTACCCTCCGAGTCTTCGACCGCAAGTGGCGGGAGGCCAAGATGGTGGCGCGCGGCTTCCATTCCGCGAACCATCCGATCCTCGCTCAGATCGTGCCGATTCGCCGCTGCAACCTGGCGTGCACCTATTGCAACGAGTACGACAAATACTCGCCTCCAGTGCCAGTGGCAACCATGCGCGAGCGCATCGACCACCTGGCACGGCTGCGCACGGCGAACATCGAGATCAGCGGTGGCGAGCCGATGCTGCACCCCGAACTCGACGAGCTGATCAGGCACATCCGCGGAACCGGCGCGCTGGCGGGACTGATCACCAACGGCTACCTGCTCAACGCGAAGCGCATCGAGCGCTTCAACCACGCCGGGCTGGATCACCTGCAGATCAGCATCGACAACGTGACGCCCGACGACACCTCGAACAAGAGCCTCAAGGTGCTCGACGCGAAGCTGCAGATGCTGGCCAAGCACGCCGCGTTCAGCGTCAACATCAACTCGGTGCTCGGCGGCGACTTGAGTAACCCCGAAGACGCACTGACGATCGCCAAGCGGGCGATCGAACTGGGTCTGACGACGACGGTCGGCCTGATCCACAACGGCCACGGCCATCTGATACCGCTGACGCCGGAGCAGTTGCGCGTCTACAACGAGATCACTGCGCTGTCGGCGCCGTTCTATACGGTACAGAACCAGAACGATTTCCAGCGGAACCTCGCGCTCGGGCACCCGAACGACTGGCAGTGCGGCGCCGGCGGACGTTATCTCTACATCTGCGAGGACGGCCTGGTGCATTGGTGCTCTCAGCAGCGCGGACATCCAGGCATCCCGCTCGCCGAGTACACCATCGCGGACGTCGTTCGCGAGAGCACCAGCGAGAAGAGTTGTGCGCCGCTCTGCACCGTGTCGTGCGTGCACCGCGTGGCTCTGCTCGACCACATTCGCACGCAACCGCTCGAGGCCCTCGACGAGATGATGCCGGCGAGCGGCAGCGGCGCGGTCAGCGTGCGCGTGCTCCGCTGGATGTTCGTGACCGGCCCGCAACACGACCGCTTCCGCGCCGTCGCCGCACGCCTCCTCGGCTCGCGCTCGTAGGGTGGGCATGGCGAGTTGCGTCGGCAATTGATTTGCTGGGAAAGTTTGGCCATGGTGGCCACCACATCGCGGCGTCCGGGAATCTCGTGACTCAGAACGTCGCAGGGCTTGCGCTGGTTTGGCTGGGTTATTACCCGGCGATTACGTTGCGCTGAGGCGACGATGCATCCCTGGCACGACATCTATGTTGACGACGCGATTATCGCGACGGCATTCCCTACCGTCATCGAAATCCCCAAGGGCAGCAAGAATAAGTACGAGCTCGACAAAGAGACGGGGCTGCTACGCCTCGACCGAGCGCTACACAGCGCCGTCTACTACCCGGCGGACTACGGTTTCATCCCGCGGACTTATTGTGACGATGGCGATCCGCTGGACGTGATGGTTCTCGCGCAGGAGCCGGTGTATCCCCTCACTCTCGTGGAGGCGCGGGCGATCGGCGTCATGCGGATGCGCGATGAGAAGGGCATCGATGACAAGGTCGTCGCCGTCAGCGTTCACGACCCGGCATATTCGGACTATTCGGACAAAGCCCAATTACCGAGCCACGTCCTGCGGCAGGTGCGTCGTTTTTTCCAAGACTACAAGGTGCTGGAGAACAAGCAGGTCGTGGTCGCAGACCTGCTGGGCCCAGCCGAGGCCATCGTCATCATTTCGGACGCTCTCGAGTTGTACCGCAAGCTTCGTCGGGGCGAGTGTAAGTGATCTTTAATGGTCCCGGGTGCAATTAGGCTCATCGCACCGTGAAAACCAGGCCGTGCTGCACCGGCAGGAAATCGAGGATCCGGTCCAGATCGAATCCGATCGGTTCAATCTCCTCGCGAATCTCGTCGAAGCTCATGGTGTGCAGCCTCGACGCCGGCGCCAGCCTGTTCTCCTTCGCGTACTCGACGATGACCAGGCGCCCGTCCGGTTTCAACGCTCGCCGGATCGCTTCCATGATGGTCTGAGGCTGCGCGAACTCGTGATACGAGTGCGCGATGAACGCCATGTCGAGTGACGCGGGCGGCAGCCGTGGATCGGTGTCGCGTCCCAGTACGTAGTCGACATTGACGAGACCGTGCTCCCGGACCGCCTCCCGAGCGAGATCGAGCATGCGCTGCTGGATGTCCACCGCGATGACTTTTCCGGTTGGCCCCGCCGCCACGGCGAGGCGCCAGGTGAAGTACCCGGTACCGGCGCCGATGTCGGCGACGGTATCGCGTGGACGAATCTCGAGCGCCTGCACGAGCGCGTCGGACCGCTCTTCGGCCGCGCGTTCGGGCCGGTTGAAGAACGGAACGTTCTCGGAGGCGGTCGGAATCTCACGAGTCCGCTCGCGCGGGTCGACCGGCCGGATCGCACGAAGCGTGCGGAGGTAGGCGACGAGCTGCTCGATCTCCGCCGGCGACCGAGGCGGCATCGACGGGTGTTCGATCAGCGCGCGACGCAGCGATTCCTGGGTCCGCAGCAGGCCGATCCAGTTCAAGCCCGGCCCGCGCCGACGGCTGGGCGAGTCCAGCGAGTGGCAGTTCGTGCATTCTCCACGGCCCTCAAACAGCGCCTTGCCGGCGCTCACGTCGCGCTCGACGTTCCGGAGCGGACCTTGCGCCGCGAGCGCGACCAGCGACAGCAGAGCGGCGGCGGCGCAGTTGCCGGCGCAAAGAAGCGAAACGTTCACCCGCAACACCCGGGCGCGCAGCACGACTTCGGCTTCGAGGCACGGACAAACGCGCTCATGAATTTGCCCTCGACCTGCGGCGCGACGGCATCCACATCGATGCCCTGCCCCGACAGGAACCCGCGCGCGTCCTCGATGTTGTAAACGCGCGTCGGTTCGATGCTGATGGCTTCGAACCCTGATGCCGCGAGCTTATTGCGATACGCGTCGTCATCGAGCGCACCAGCGATGCAGCCGACCCAGAGCAACATGCTCTGCCGAACTTCGTTCGGCACCGCACCCCGAGTGACGACGTCGGAGACCGCGAACCGGCCACCGGGTTTCAGCACGCGAAACGCTTCGCGCAGCACCTGGTCCTTGTCGGCCGAAAGGTTGATGACGCAGTTCGAGATGATGACGTCGACCGAGTTGTCGGGGAGCGGAATGCGCTCGATTTCGCCTTTGAGGAACTCGACATTCGAGACTCCGGCTTTGCGCTGGTTCTCGCGCGCCAGTGCCAGCATCTCGTCAGTCATGTCGAGACCGTACGCTTTGCCGGTTGGACCGACGCGTTTGGCCGACAACAACACGTCGATGCCGCCGCCCGAACCGAGATCGAGCACCGTCTCGCCCGGAATGAGCGCCGCGAGAGCCGTCGGGTTCCCGCACCCGAGCGACGCCCGCACGGCTTCCTCTGGCAGCGTGCCCGTCTCGTCTGCGCCATACAGGTTCGACGTGATTGGATCACAACATGCGTCTGCCGCGGTTGACGCACCGCAGCAGGAACTCGTCGCGCCGCTCATGGCGCGCAATGCGGCCTGCCCGTATTTCTCTTTGACGACCTCTTTGATATCCGTGGTGCTCATACTGCCTCCTAGCAACAAGTGGTAATGGCTTCCGGCTTAATCGCTTTGTTTCGCGTGCAGCACTCGGCGTACAGGAAGCCGAGAAGTTCCTGCAGCGTCCTGGTGTTCGCTGCGTAACGAAGAAAGGTGCCTTCGCGCTGGACCGTCACCAAGTCTTCGTTCTTGAGCTTGTCGAGATGGTGCGAAAGCGTGGATCCCGGGACATCCAGCTCCTCTGCGATTTCGTTGACCACCATCCCATCGGGGTGCGACGACAGCAGCAGGCGCAGGATCCGGAGTCGGGACTCCGTGCCCAACGCGGTAAACATGTCCGCGTAGCGATGGATCTGCTTCGTTGAGTCAGCCTTCATGATTCGATATTTCTACTATTATCGAAATACTGTTGTCAAGCGGCAGGCGAATCAACCCGCTGGAGGGCGGTCAGCCGGGCAGGTCCCCGACGCGAGCGAGCCGTGACAATGCCGTTAGAATTTGTTGACTACCGCAGCGAGGTAGTCGAGACGAGCGGTCAGAGCGGTCAACTGGCGTTTGAGAAGGTCGTTCGTCAGCAGCAGGTCGTCGCAGGACATCTCGACGCGTGCGAGCCGCTGTTCGAGTTCGACCGTCTTCGGCGCGGTCGGCCCCAATTCCTTCGCGGTCGCCGGAACCGCCTTGAGCGTGGAACGTCGAGACAACGCGCCGCAATAATATCCAACCGCCATTGCGATTGTCACTACCAACAAATGCCGAGCTGGAAGAAAGCGCTATGAGGTTCAATCACGTTGGCATCCCCACAACGACCCGCTTTGACGGGGAAATCGATCTTCCCCACCTGAAAGTCACCGTGAGTGACCATCAGAGCAATCCCTTCGGCATCCAATGGCAGCGGTACTGGGAGGGAGCGCCCTATCCCGACCTCGTCAAGACGGTCGCGCATGTGGCCTTCGAGGTGGACGACTTGGAGCAGGCCCTGCGCGGGCAGGAAGTCATCATTCCGCCGAACAGCCCAAGTGTGGGAGTGATGGTCGCTTTCATCAAGGTTGCCGGCGCTCCGGTCGAACTCCTCCAGATAGATCGCACGATCAGAAGCGATCTGTGACCTGAGTTTTCGATTCACGCGCGAGCTGCGCAGGCGGTGGTTATCGGACCCGGGCCGCGGCAGTCGGCACGCGACGCAGCAACTCGTCGCCGACGTTCAGCATGACGTTGAGATGGACAGGCACGAACTCCTGGTCGCCGGCCATCGCGACCACGAATCGCCGGCCGTCGCGCGTCACGTCGTACTGCGGGACGGCGTAATCGGTAATGACGAATCGTCCTCGGAACAGTTGGACCGGCTGCGCCGTTGCGACCCCCTGCACCGGGTCGAACGGCACCGCGAAAATCCCTTCGTCGGGAGGGCCGCCGTCGGCAGGGTTCGGAGCGGCCGTGCGCCGGCTGCGGAAGAACAGCTCCCGTCCGTCGCGGC
>Ga0070675_100001773_pt1 | contig 15917 bp, 21 predicted proteins | sample KBSM43metaG_FD_65343 | JGI IMG/M metagenome (GOLD analysis project Ga0070675, IMG submission 65343) | Miscanthus rhizosphere microbial communities from Kellogg Biological Station, Michigan, USA - KBS M4-3 metaG | ecosystem: Host-associated > Plants > Roots > Rhizosphere > Soil ...
GCACCGACGACGGCGTGGGCGTTGGTGAGCGCGTAGCCCTCGGAATCGATGATGACGCCCGAGGCCAGGCTCCGATCGGGAACGCCCGGCCCGGCCCCCGCGTCGCCACGGCCGGAGAACGGATCCGGCGGCGATGAATCCTGCCCGCGGTCGGCGGGGGAGCGCTGAGCGTCGGTCGCGGCACCGACCGCGCGCACGCTGATCACGACGCCTTCCTCGCGCGAGACGACCAGCGACAGCCGAGGTTCCGGCAAGTCGCCCGGCGACGCGGCGACTTGTGCAGTCGCCGAGAAACCGCCCGCCGCCAGTGCAACGGCGATCGCGGCAAGGACAGCCCGAGGGCCGGTCAGGCGCATCGACGCGCAGGGACGCCTGCAAGAGCAGTCGTCCCATTGCACTCCAAGAGCCTGCGCTCAGCTCGTACCGCTGCCGCGGCACACGAGCACAGGGATCGCCGACTCTCCCAGCACACGCTGGGTCTGGCTGCCGAGAAGCATGCCGCCGAGCCCGTGGCGGCCGTGCGATCCCATGACGATGAGGTCGCAGCCCCGCTCCATGGCGACCTGCATGATCGAGTGCGCCACGTTGTCGCCGACGGTGCGCACGACATCGCAGGAGACCCCGCGCTCCACGGCCGCGCGGCGCACACGGTCGAGATAGCCCGTGGCGTGCACCTCGGCATCGCGCTCGTGCTCGCCTCGCGTCTCCTCGAGCATCGCGCTGCGATAGGTGAACACATGGAACTGCGGGCTGACGTGCACCGCGGTAATGCCCGCGCCGACGGAATGGGCGAGATCGATGGCCCGGGCGGCCGCCTGCTCGGCGATCTGCGAGCCATCGGTGGGAACAAGAATGTGCTTGAACATGATGGCGATCCTTTCGCGAGTGAGCGTGAGCCGCGGCGAATCAGGCAGCGACCGGTGCCTCGGTCGAACGGACGAGCAGCACGGGCACCGTGGCGCCGCGGAGAATCTGCTCGGCATCGCTGCCGAGGAACAACCGGCCGACGCCGCGCCGGCCGTGCGTTCCGAGGACGATCAGATCGGCGCCGAATTCCTTCGCCTGATCGATGACGATGTCGCAGACCCGGCCCGTGAGCGGCTCCGAGATGTAGGTCGAGACCTCGATGCCGCCGGCGGCGACGCGCGCCTTCATCTGCTCCAGGACCTTCTCGCCGGCGTCTCTCAGAATGCCGAAGACGTCGACGGCATAGGTTTCCAGGCCTGCGGCGAAGGCGAGCTGGTCGAGGACATGGACGAGCCGGATGCTTGCGCCGGTGAGCTTGGCCAAGCGGATCGCCTCGTCCAGACCGCGCGTCGAGGTCGGGCTGCCATCGACCGGAACGAGGATGCGCTTGTACATGAAGATCTCCTGCAAAGGTGCGTTGCAGGCAGTGTGGCGAAGGCGCCGTAGGGTGTCTTGATGCAGGTCAACGGCCGGCCCGACCCGTGGAACGTCCGGGAACGGCGGCTACGTCGAGGCGATCACCCGCTTGACCTTGCCGGTGCGGCCGCGCAGCGGCGGCCGGCCGCTGCGACAGCGGATCCGGACCCGGCCCGCGCCCTGCAGGGCGAGGAAGCCGGCCAGCGCCGTGCGTCCGCGAAGCAAGGCAGCGTCGGCAACGCCGCCGGACTCTCCGGTGCACAGCTCGAGCTCGGACATGCCCTTCTGCACGACCTGGAAATCGAACAACCCCGCCTCTTCCTCGAGCACGGTGCTCAGGGCCAGCGGCAGCACGTGCACCCTGCGGCCGCGCGCCGGCCCGAGCTCGAGCGTGTCGTCGCAGCGGCCCTCGATCTCGATGACGGGCAGGTGGCTTCCGCAGGCGCAGACGTCGCTGCGCAGGGCGATGCGATCGCCGATGTCGTAGCGGATCAGCGGCTGGACATGATTGGCCAGGTTGGTGAGCAAGGTGGTCGTGCTCGTCGTTCCCGGCGGCACCGCCCGGCCCTTCGCGTCGACGGGCTCGAGAATCGCCCAGTCGCTGTTGAGATGCATCGAGCCGTGGGCGCATTCGCTCGCCAGCGAGAGGAATTCCGAGGCGCCGTAGCTGTTGACGACCGGGCAGTCGAAGGCCCGTCGCACGAACGAACGCATCGCCGGCGACAGGGTCTCGCCACCGGTCCAGATCTCCTTCGGAGCGATTCGCAGCCGACCGGCGAGCGATTCCTCCGCCAGCAGCACCGCGACGCTCGGATAGGTGGCGACGATGGTCGGTGCATGCCGGTGCAGTTCCGCGACCAGGTCCGCCACCGGTTGCAGGAACGAAACGCTGCGCAGGCGAGAAGAGAGCAAGGGGTTCAGTCGGCGCAGCCGCTCGATCGAGACGGTGCTGGCGAAATGCCCGCCGATGGCGCCGACGAACACCATCCGCTCGGCAGCGCCCCAGGGGTCGAAGAGGCGATCGAGCGGTCGCAGGTCCGGCCGGCGAATCGCCTCCAGGGCGTCGTAGGTCGCCATGGCCGCGGCGTCCTGGACGAAGACCGCCGGCTCGCCGCTGCTGCCGGAGCTCTCCCAGACGACGTAGCGCCCGAGAAAGGGCGTGCCGATGTTGGCCGGGTCCGCGACGAAGCGGCGCAGGGCATCGAGACGGATGGCCGGGTCGGCGACCCACTCGTCGAAGCGACGCATCAGCTCCGGTTTGCGAACGATCGGCAGGTCCGCGAGGCCGGGGCCGGCGGCACCGCGCGCAGCCAGCAGCTCGCGGTACCGAGGCGACCTCGCGGCCGCTTCCAGCAAGGCACGAAGCCGGCGCTCGCGGCGCGCGGCCAGGCCGGCGTCTGCGGCCTGCGACGCGGCGGCGATGTCGGCGGCGACGGCACCGGTGAGCCAGGGGTTGAACGGGGGAAGCATGGAGTCGGCCTGCTCGGGCAATCGAGCATGAACCTGACATTTCTCAAGGAACGGTGCGCGCGCTCTTCCTACAGTCTCCACGAACGATACCCCGCGGAGAGGTTGATGAGCAGGATTCTCGTGGTCTTCTATTCGTACACCGGAACCGGCCGCCGGCTGGCCCGGCTTCTCGGCACCCAGCAGGGGTGGCCGGTGGGAGAGGTGAGCGAGCTTCGGCCCCGTTCCGGCAAGGCGGGGACCTGGCGGTGCGTGCTCGACTCGCTGTTCCGGCGCCGGCCGGCGATCCGCTACGACGGCCCGGCGCTACGGAACTTCGATGTGGTCGTGCTGATCGCGCCGATCTGGGCCGGCCAGCTCGCCGGACCGATGCGCAGCTTCGTCGCCGAGTTGCGCACGGCGCTTCCGGAAGTCGCGGTACTGTCCGTGATGGGATCGGTCGGCGCTCCGGCAGCGGCGGCGGAGATTGCGCAGTGGACCCGGGAGACGCCGCTGCTCGCCGGCGCGTTCACCACCCGTGAAGTCAATGGCGGCAGCTGCGCGGACCGCCTGCAGGTCTTCGGCGACGCCATCCGGGCGCTGGGGCACTCATCGATCGCGAGCCGCCAGACGTCCTTGTCCCCGCAAGCCGCGTGATCCCCATTCTCCAACCAGGACAGAAGATGCACCGCACCCTGATCGTTATCGCCAACGCCTCTATCGCTCGCCTTTTCGACCGCGACGCCGACAACGGCGGACTCGTCCCCGTGGCTACCCTGCAGCACGTCGAAAGCCGGCTTCCGGGCCGGGAACTCGCCGACGACCGGCCGGGACACGAAGCGACGGACCGTGGAGGCTCCCATGGGCTGCAGCCTCGTCATGACGTCCGCCGCCTGGAGCACACGAAGTTCGCGCACGACATCGCGGCCACGTTGCGGCACCGGTTTGCCGGCAACGAGTTCCAGGCGCTCTGGCTGGTGGCCTCGAACCCGTTTCTCGGCGAGTTGCGAGCGGCGATGGACCCGCCCGTCCTGGCGACCGTGCGGATCACGCAGGCGTCGGACCTGACGAGCTTCGGCCTGCTCGAGATCGAGGAGCGGCTGCGCGCGCTCCACGACGCCCAGCACCCTCGGCACACCGCGCAACCCTGAGCGCGCCGGCCGGTGGCGGACGGGGTCTGCAGCGCGCCGGACCTCTCCTGTCTTGATCGGCGTCAACTCCCGACGCAGCCCTGCATTTCAGACTGGGCGTGTTGACGCGCGACCCGCGGCCAACGCCACTGCAATCGCAGGAGATGCAAGGAGTACACGATGAACGCCCTGACCCGCCTCGACCGTTTCGAGGATCTGATGCCCGAATTCTTTCGTCGGATTTCCCGGCCGCTCGCCGTTGCCGAGCCCGGCGACATCCGCCTCGACGTCACGGAAAACGACAAGGACTACCAGGTCCGCGCCGAGATTCCCGGCGCGAAGAAGGAAGACATGCGTGTTCACGTCGACGGCAATTTCGTTTCCATCAGTGCCGAAGTCAGGAAGGACAAGGAAGAGAAATCGGGCGGGCGCGTGCTGGTCAGGGAGAGTTACTACGGCCGCGTCTCCCGGGGCTTTTCGCTGGCCCACGAGATCGACGACAAGGCGGTGGCCGCCAAGCTCGAGGACGGCGTGCTCAAGCTGACGCTGCCGAAGCGCGAGGGCTCGGGCGCGCGCGCGATCCCGATCCAGTAGCCGGCCTTCCCGAAGATCGCAGCCATGCACGCCTTCTTCGGCTGGACATCCGGACACTGGGGCGCGCTGCTGGCGATCGCCGCGGCGCTCGGCATCGCCGTGCTCGCGCTCCAGGCCGTGGTCTGGATCCTGTCCCATTCGGACTGACTGTCATGCGCGCGATGGTGCTGCACCACCCGGGCGAGCCGCTGCGCCTGGAGGAGCGCCCCGACCCGGATCCCGCCGCGGGTGAGCTCCTGGTGCGCGTGGAGGCCTGCGCCGTCTGCCGCACCGACCTGCACGTGGTCGACGGCGAGTTGCCGCAGGCGCGGCTGCCGATCGTGCCCGGGCACGAGATCGTCGGTCGGGTGCTGCGCCTCGGCGCCGGAGTCCGCGATTGGCGCATCGGCCAGCGCGTCGGCATTCCCTGGCTGGGCCATACCTGCGGGCACTGCAGCTACTGCATGGCGCAGCGCGAGAACCTGTGCGACGCGCCGGTCTTCACCGGCTACGGAAGAGACGGCGGCTTCGCCACGCACGTCACCGCCGACGCCGACTTCTGCCTGCCACTCGACCTGCCGCAGGACGCCGTCCATGCCGCTCCGCTGCTCTGCGCCGGCCTGATCGGCTGGCGCGCCCTGCGTGCCGCCGGCAGCCAAGCCATGCGCATCGGCATCTACGGCTTCGGCGCCGCCGCTCATCTCGTCGCCCAGGTGGCGATGCACGAGAAGCGCGAGGTCCATGCCTTCACGCGCCCCGGCGATGCGGCAGGCCAGTCGTTCGCTCGCTCCCTGGGCGTCGCCTGGGCCGGCGGCTCCGACCAGGCACCGTCCGATCCTCTCGATGCGGCGATCATCTTCGCGCCGGTCGGGGCGCTGGTTCCGACGGCGCTGCGTGCGGTGCGCAAGGGAGGCCGCGTCGTCTGCGCCGGCATTCACATGAGCGACATCCCCGCCTTTCCCTACCGCCTGCTCTGGGAGGAGCGCGAGCTGGTCTCGGTCGCCAACCTGACCCGCCACGACGCCAGGTCGTTCCTCGGCTTCGCCGCCTCCGTGCCGCTGCGGGTCGAGACGACGCCCTATCCGCTGGACGCGGCCAATGTCGCCCTGGACGACCTCCGCGCCGGCCGGCTGCAGGGTGCGGCCGTCCTCGTTCCCTGAAAGCCTCTCATGACCCATGCGCTGCAGAACAAGACTTTGACCCGCAAGTTGGAGCCGCGCGACAGCGCAGCGCAGCGGACGTGAGCGTCCGCCATCTCGATCGCCTGCTCGAGCCGACCTCGGTCTGCGTGATCGGCGCGTCGGACCGCGCCGGCAGCGTCGGCGCGACCGTCTGGCGCAACCTGCGTGCCGGCGCCTTCGCCGGCGCCATCCATGCCGTGAATCCCCGGCATGCGACGCTCGACGGCGTGGCCTGCCACGCCGCGGTGGCCGACCTGCCGACCGCGCCCGACCTGGCGGTGATCTGCACGCCGCCGGGCACGGTCGCGGGCCTGATCGAGCAGCTTGGCCGGCTCGGCACGCGCGCGGCGATCGTCATGACCGCCGGCCTGGACAGCGCCGAGAAGCAGGCCGTTCTCGACGCGGCGCGTCCGCACCTGCTGCGGATCCTCGGTCCGAACTGCATCGGCCTGCTGACGCCGCGGCTCGGCCTCAATGCCAGCTTCGCCCACACCGACGCCCTTGCCGGCGACCTGGCGTTCATCTCCCAGTCGGGCGCGCTGGTGACCGCGGTCCTCGACTGGGCCCGGGCACGCCGCATCGGCTTCTCCACCCTGGTCTCGCTCGGCGAGCGCGCCGACGTCGACTTCGGCGACATCCTCGATCACCTGGCGAGCGACGAGCACACCCGCTCGATCCTGCTGTACATCGAATCGATCGAGTCGCCGCGCAAGTTCATGTCGGCCGCGCGCGCGGCGGCGCGCAACAAGCCGGTGATCGTCGTCAAGGCCGGCCGCGCCGGCAAGGGCGTCAAGGCGGCGGCCTCGCACACCGGCGCCCTCGCCGGCTCGGACATCGTCTTCGATGCCGCGATCCGCCGCGCCGGAATGCTGCGCGTCGACACGCTGCAGGACCTCTTCATGGCGGCCGAGACGCTGGCCCGGTTCGGGGCGAATCGCGACGTCGCGCTGACGGTGATGACCAACGGCGGCGGCGGCGGCGTGATGGCCGCCGATGCCGCCGCGCTCGCCGGCGTCGAGCTCGCCGATCTCGGCGCGGCAACGCGCGCGCGACTGGAGGAGAAGCTGCCTTCGACCTGGTCGCACGCCAACCCGATCGACATCATCGGCGACGCGCCGGTGCAACGCTACGTCGACACCCTGGAAGCCGTGCTCGCCGACCGCGACAACGGCGCCGTTCTCTTCATGCATGCACCGACGGCGATCGTCGGCAGCGCCGACATCGCGCGCGCCTGCGCACCGCTGGTTCGTGGCGCCGCCGGCCGGGTCATGGCCTGCTGGCTGGGCGCGGATGCGGTCGCGCAGGCGCGGGCCGTGTTCGAAGAGGCGGGCGCGGCGGACTATGCAACGCCGGAAGAGGCGGTGCGCGCCTTCGCCCTGCTCGCCACCTACCGCCGCAACCAGGAGCTCCTGCTCGAGACGCCCGCCGCCAGCGGCAACGCCCCGCCGCAGACCGCCGCCGCACGGCGCATCGTCGATGCGGCCCTCGCCGAGGGCCGGATGCTGCTCGGCGAAGACGAGGCCAAGCAGGTGCTGAAGGCCTACGACATCCCGATCGTCGAGACCGTCGCCGTGGAACCTCGTGCCGAGGCCGCAGCGGCCGCGGCGGCCCGGCTCGGCTTTCCGGTCGCCCTGAAGATCCTCTCGCCCGACATCAGCCACAAGTCGGATGCCGGCGGCGTCAGTCTCGACCTGCGGGACAGCGGCGCGGTGCGCGAAGCCGCGGCCCGGATGCTGGAGCGCATCGGCAGCGCGTTGCCGCAGGCGCGGCTCACCGGCTTCACCGTGCAGCGGATGGTGCACCGGCCGTTGGCCCAGGAGCTGATCGTCGGCGCCAGCATCGACCCGCTGTTCGGGCCGGTCCTGATGTTCGGCCAGGGCGGCACGGCCGTCGAGGTCATCGCCGACCGGGCGATCGCCTTGCCGCCGCTGAACCGGACCCTGGCCCGCGACCTGGTCTCGCGCACGCGCGTCGCCCGCCTGCTCGCCGGCTATCGCGACCATCCCCCGGCACGGCTCGACGCCATCTGCGACGTGCTGATCGCGCTTTCGCAGATGCTGGCCGACCTGCCGGAGCTCGACGAGCTGGACATCAACCCGCTCTTCGCCGATCACGAAGGCGTGATCGCCCTGGACGCCCGGCTGCGCCTAAGGCGGCCGGGCCACGCCGGCGCAGCGAACTTCGCGATCGCGCCCTACCCCGCCTGGCTGGCGGAGACGATCGACTGGCATGGCGAAGCGATCGTCCTCAGGCCCATCCGTCCCGAAGACGAGCCCCGGCATCGTGCGTTCATCGATCACTTGCAGCCCGAGGACCTCCGGCTGCGCTTCTTCTACTCGCGCCGCGAGCTGCCGCGCAGCGAGCTGGCGCGGCTGACGCAGATCGACTACTCGCGCGAAATGGCCCTCGTCGCGGTGCGCAACGGAGCCGACGGGGCGGAGGAGACCCTCGGCGCCGTTCGGGCGATGGCGGACCCCGACAACCTGGAGGCGGAGTTCGCGATCGTCGTTCGCTCCGACCTGAAGGGACGCGGACTCGGTCACGTCCTGCTCGCGAAGATGATCGCCTACCTGAAGGGCAAGGGAACCCGGCGCATGGTCGGCATCGTCATGCGGGAGAACATGGCCATGCGCGACCTCGCGCTCTCCCTGGGGATGCAGATCGACCGCGCCGGCTCCGATACCGACACCCTGCGCTTCGTGCTGCCGCTGTCGCCCGACGGCTGAGACCCCGGGCTCAGCGAATCAGAAGGACCGGGACGGAGCACCTGGCGAGGACCTTCAGCGCCACCGAGCCCAGCAGCAGGTTCACGAGGTTGCTGCGGCCGCGCGAGCCCATCGCCACGAGGTCGAACCTGCCTTCCTCGGCGAAACGGGAAATCGCTTCGGCGGCATGGCCGACGCGGTACACGAACTTCGCCTCGATGCCCTGCTGCCTCAGGAACGAGCGGATCGGCTTGAAGACCCGCTCGGCCTCGGACTCGTGGAACTGCCTGACGACGCTCTTGCCGACGAACGCCGCGGCCCGGTGCGAAACTGCCGGCACGCCATGGATGACCGTGAAGTCGTGGTTCGGACCGAGGAACCCGTCCCGGGCGGCGAGAAAGGAAAGCATCCGCTTCGTGTAGACGCTGCCGTCGACCGCGAGCAGGACCTTCACTTCCGTCTTCCCGGACAGGAACCTCCCAACGAGTATCCGGCGGGCTCGGGCCGCCCGCTTGAGCCACGTCAACGATGCCGGGCTATCGGGCGAACCTCACGGTGTAGACGTAGGCGCTGTCCAGGTGGTCCCGCGCCAGGATCTCGCTGGAGGCGTATCCGTTGGCCACCCGGAACATGACGATTTCGTCGTCCAGCGCGCGATCGGCCATGATTCCTCCCACCGCGAAGGCGTAGGGAAAGATCCGGAAACGATAGGTGTCGGCCTGGCTCTCCACCGCCTGCAGCCTGACGTTGTACGTCGGCGCGACGCAGGCGCCGAGTCCCAGGACGCTGGCCAGGGCGAGCGCTTTCACGAGTCGACGCATCGGGGATCCTCCTGCGCACATGATGCCGGGCGCCGATCGATCTGGCATGATCTCCAGCGCCCGTGCCTACGATACCGAAACAGACGATCCGTTTCTGTACCAGCGACGACGGCACGCGCATCGCGTACGCCGAGTCCGGTGACGGGCCGCCGCTCGTCAAGGTCGCGAACTGGCTGACGCACCTCGAGTTCGACTGGAACAGCCCCGTCTGGCGCCACTGGCTCGCCGAGCTGTCGCGGCGGCATCGGCTGATCCGCTACGACGAGCGCGGCTGCGGCCTCTCCGACTGGAACGCCGAGGACCTGTCGTTCGACGCCTGGATGCGCGACCTCGAAGTCGTGGTCGAGGCGAACGGGCTGGAGCGGTTCGCCCTGCTCGGGATTTCGCAGGGCGCCGCGCTGGCGATCGCCTATGCCGTCCGCCACCCGGAGCGGGTAACGCACCTGGTGCTGCACGGCGGCTACGCGCGCGGGCGCGCGGCGCGCGGCGAGACCGGCCGCGGGCTCGAGACCGCGCAGGTGCTGGTGAAGATGGTGGAGCTCGGCTGGGGCCAGGAGAACCCCGCCTTCCGGCAGTTCTTCACCTCGCACTTCATTCCCGGCGCCACGCTCGAGCAACAGCACTGGTTCAACGAGCTGGAGCGGATCTCCACCTCGCCGGCGAACGCGGTGCGCTTCATCGAGATCCTGAGCAACATCGAGGTGGTCGACCTGCTGCCCAAGGTCGCCTGCCCGACGCTGATCCTGCATCCCACGCGCGACGCTGCCGTGGCGTTCGAGGAGGGGCGCCTGATGGCCGGCCTCATCCCCGGCGCGCGCTTCGTGCCGCTGGAAAGCGCCAATCACCTCCTGCTCGAGTCGGAGCCCGCGTGGCGGCGCTTCGTCGAGGAGGTGGAGGCGTTCCTGCCGGGGGCGACGAGCGGCAGCGCCAGCTTCGCCGGGCTGACGCCGCGCGAGCACGACCTGGTCGAGCTCATCGCCCAGGGGCGCGACAACGCGCAGATCGCCGCCACGCTCGGCGTGAGCGAGAAGACCGTGCGCAACCACATCACGCACATCTACGCCAAGCTCGAGGTCGAGAATCGCGCCCAGGCGATCGTGCTCGCCCGCAACGCCGGCTTCGGCCGCTCGTAATTCCGCCGTCGGGACAAAGGTCCCGCTCCCGCGGCCCCTTTTCGGCCGGTCCCGGGGCCTCGGACTCATGCCGCAGGCGCGTCGCGTCACGACACTGCTCCTCAGCGCGGAAGGCCGCGTCCAACCGAGGAGATAGACATGCAAGCCATCACGCCGGCGGCCGCCGACAAGCGCTACGCCAAGTGCATCGAGGTGTCGAAGCGCATCCGCTGGGACATCGACCGCGACGTCATCCGCGAGCGCAAGTTCGACCTGACGCAGAAGTTCCTGCCCGACGGCCTCACCTTCGCCAACCGCCTGGCGTTTCTCGACGGCGGCGATGCGCGGCGGCTGAGCCAGGTGCAGGGCCGCACCTACGCCGCCATGTTCGGCCTGTGCGAGCGCTTCATCGGCGCCAAGATCCTGGAGGTCAGCCGCGAGCACGCCCTCGGCGACCAGGTCGCGCTGGAAGCGCTCGTCCGCTTCACCGACGAGGAGCTCAAGCACCAGGAGCTCTTCCGCCGCATCGAAGCCTCGATGGCCGCCGACATGCCCGCGGGCTACGTCTTCGCGCCGCAGGCCAACGACGTCGCCCAGTTCGTGCTGGGCAAGTCGACCTGGGCGGTGCTGGCCCTCACCTGCCACATCGAGATCTTCACCCAGGTCCACTACCGCCAGAGCGTGGAGCCGGACGAGGCGCTGTCGCCGCTGTTCAAGGACGTGCTGTTCTTCCACTGGCGCGAGGAGTCGCAGCACGCGATCCTCGACGAGCTCGAATGGCGGCGCGAGGACGCGAAGGTGACCGCGGACGGCCGCGACCGCGCGGTCGACGACCTGATCGCGCTCGTCGCCGGCGTCGATGGCCTGCTGCAGATGCAGGCGACGGCCGACGCGCGCTACTTCGCATCGATCTGCAGCCGCAAGCTGACGCCCGACGAGCAGGCGAAGACCGAGTCGCTGCTCCTGTCGGCCTACCGCTGGCAGTACATCGTCTCGGGCGCGCAGGAGGCCCGGTTCACCGACATCCTCGGCGAGCTGGTCACGCCCGCACAGATGCAGCGGATCGGCTCGGCGCTGGCGCCGCTGGCGGAATCGACGAGGTGGGCATCATGACCGCCGCGTCCCTCGCCCGCGGCGAGTCGCTGACGGTCGTCGACGGCGAAGCGTCGACGCTCCGCATCGACCGCGGCGAAGTGTGGCTGACCGAGCACGGCAGCTTCATCGACCACGTGCTCGTCGCCGGCCAGGCCTACACCTTCGACCGGCCGGGGAAGGCCATCGTCACGGCCCGGGCCGATTCGCACGTGACGGTGCTCGCGCCGCACGAGGGGCCGCCGCCGGTGCGCATCGCGACCGCGCTGCGGACCTTGTACGCGCGGCCGCTGTGGTGGATGCTGGCGGCGCTCGCGTGGCCGTCCTGGCGGCGCCGGCCGATCGAGGCCGCCTGGTCGCGCTGAGCCGACAGACGCCCGCGGGAGGCGCTCGACGGGTCAGACCCGCCGAGCGCCGTCCCCGTCGAGATCCATCTCGTCGACCGGCTGCCCGCCTTCGGCATCGGGCGACGGTCCGCGCGTCTTCGGATCCGGCCGCCGGTCGCCGGTCGTCGGCTTCTCGTCGCGCCGTTCGCCGGCCGGATCTTTCTGCGCGTTGGCCTCGCCCGCGGGTGCGACCGGCAGCTTGTCTTTCATGGAAATGCTCCTGGATTCGTCGCCGGACGTGGCAAAGGAGATGCCTTGAGCACCGCTCACCGCGGTGGCGGAGCCTGGCGCCACCGCGGCAGGACCACCCACAAGCCGAGCAGCACGCACAGCACCGCGGCGGCGATCGCCAGGCTGACGGAGAAGGACTCCGTCACCAGCTGCGCGACGATGAAGATCTCGATCGTCAGGCCGAGGGCGAGCAGCAGCAGCGCAGAGCTGACGAGGCGCGATCCCAGGATAAGAAAGGTGTCCGTGACCACCCGCTGCATGGCATGCCGGTGGTAGGCCGCCGGCGCCATGACGAGCCCGGTTGCAAGCGTTACCAGCAATATCGCCAGCAGGTGAAGGCGCTGATCGCCGGCGTCCAGCCGGACCGCGAATCCCTCGTTGAAACAGGCGATCAGCTGGAAGCCGAGCAACGCCTGGATCCCGGGAAGCACCATCCGGGCCTCGTCCAGCAGCTGCTGGACGGCATCCTTCAGCGACAGGACCTCTCGGGCCATGGCTCGAACCCTAGCGGCGAGCCCGCCGTGCCGACGCCGAAGCGGCACGGCCGTTGCCCGAATGCGATGGCGCAATGTCGCGCATCACGAGGATCGACGATGGCAAGCAGCAATCAATCCAGTTCCGGCTCGAAGGATCCGTCCCAGCACAGCGGTGGCGGCAGTTCCGGCGGCAGTTCCGGCGGTCACTCCGACAAGGGTGGATCGTCCGGCGGCAAGCAGCAGGACCAGAGCAGCGGCAAGGACAAGCAGCAGGGGGGCAGCAACGAGAAGGGGTCGTCGCAGGACCGCGGCGACAAGGACAGGAACAGCTGAGCTCCGAGTGCGCACGGCGGCACCCCACGGTCGCTGACCGTGCCGCCCTGCGAGGCAAGCCGGGGTAGCGGCACGGCCGTTGCCCCGCTTCTTCGCATCCAAGGAGGACACCATGCCCGACGACACCCGCGACCGAAGCCGCCAGGACCAGCTTCGGATTAACGTGAACGAGCCGCACGAGATTCGCTACTGGACGCAGCGCCTGGGCTGCAGCGAGCAGGAGCTGCGTGCCGCCGTCGCCCGCGCCGGCGTCATGGCCGACGACGTTCGCGTTGCCCTTGGGAGGGGATGATGACCAAGCGCGTCCTCCTCATGCTCGCCGTCTGGCTCGGCTGGACGCTGTGGCAGCGTGCCCATGGCCGCTCTCCCGAAGACCCCGGCGCGGACGACGGGCTGGCGCCGCTCTCGCCCTATCAGAGCGGCTGAGTTCAGGAGGCGGTACCCGCCACGGCCGACGCCACGGCACTGCGCGAATCCTCGGCCCGAGGCGAGTCCTGCGACCCGGGCGCCATGCCCGCGCTCGGCTTCATGGCGATGCCGCGCATGTCCTCGACGGGGCGGGGAAAGCCCGACCGGTTGCTGTAGTCGTGCAGCACCCGGCGCAAGCGCCGCTTGCCCGACGGTGCCGCCTCGGCCACCTTGATGTCGAGCCAGGTCACGCCGAGCAGGAAGGCGAGCGAGGCCAGCGTTCGCATCGGCCGGCGCCGGGTGACGAGCCCGACGCCCACGGTCGCGACGTCGAGCGCATCGCCGATGACCCGGCCCCAGAGCCAGGGCGTGGGATCCTTGGACGCGAGGAGGCCGATGCCGGTGCCGACCGCGCGCACGCCGCCGGCACGCGTCAGCGCCGGCAGGTCGGGCGCGCCGGCGACGCCGGCGATCCTTTTCGGCATCGCCAGCGCGGCCAGGCCGATGGCGATGCCGAACCAGCCCAAAGCGCGGGCCGGAACCCGCATCGGTCCCCGCGGCCGCGACGAAAGGACCCGGGACAGCGGATGCTTGGTGCCGTCATGGCTCATCTCTCGAACTCCTCGTGTGTCTCGCGCTGCGAGCCGGCGACTGCAGGCGACGGGCTCACGGCTTCATGACGACCTTGATGCAGCCGTCTTCCTTGTCGCGAAAGGTCTTGTACATGGCAGGCCCGTCCTCGAGCGGCACGCTGTGCGTGATGACGAACGACGGGTCGATCTGGCCGTCGCTGATTCGCTGCAGCAGCTCGTCGGTCCAGCGCTTGACGTGGGTCTGGCCGGTGCGGATGGTCAGGCCCTTGTTCATCGCCGCGCCGAACGGGATCTTGTCCACCAGGCCGCCGTAGACGCCGGCGATCGAGAGTACGCCGGCCGGCCGGCAGACGTACATCATCTCCCGCAGCACGTGCGGCCGGTCGCTCTCGAGCAGCATCGACTGCTTGACGCGGTCGACCATGGAATCGATCGAGCGCAGCGCATGCGCCTCCATGCCCACCGCCTCGATGCACTTGTCGGGTCCCTTGCCGAAGGTCAGCTCCTGCAGCCGGTCGAGAACGCTCTCCTCGTCGAAGTCGATCGTGACGGCGCCGCCGGCGCGTGCCATGTCGAGTCGCTCCGGCACGTTGTCGATGCAGATCACCTGGGCGGCGCCGAGCATCACGGCGCTGCGGATCGCGAACTGGCCCACCGGGCCGGCACCCCAGACCGCGACCGTGTCGCTCGGCTGGATGTCGCATTGCACCGCGGCCTGCCAGCCGGTGGGAAAGATGTCTCCCAGGAAAAGCACCTGCTCGTCGCTCAGGCCTTCGGGAATCCGGACCGGGGCGACATCGGCGTAGGGCACCCGCACGTACTCGGCCTGGCCGCCGGCGTAGCCGCCGGTGATGTGGGTGTAGCCGAACAGGCCGGCGGTGGCGTGGCCGAAGACGAGGTCGCCGAGGTTCTTCTTCCGGTTGCTGCGCTCGCAGACCGACCAGTTGCCGCGCCGGCACTGCTCGCACTCGCCGCAGCAGATGGTGAACGGAACGACGACGCGGTCGCCGACCTTGAGCTTGTGGTTCTCGGGGCCGACCTCGACCACTTCGCCCATGAACTCGTGGCCGACGATATCGCCCGCCTTCATGCCGGGCATGAAGCCGTCGTAGAAGTGCAGATCGGAGCCGCAGATCGCGCAGCTCGTGGTCTTGACGATCGCGTCCCGCGGATGCTCGATCGCCGGGTCGGGAACCGTCTCGTAGCGGATGTCGTGCTTGCCGTGCCAGCAGAGGGCTTTCATGGAATCTCCGAAGTCGGGGATCGCGCGGAATTGCAGATCTGTAGCGGGGCAAGCGCCGTGCCGCGCGGCTCGCGACCCCGCGCAATGCGCCGCGGACCGGATCACGGCGCGTACGATGTTTTCGGGTGCCGAAGGGCGGCGCCCCTTGCCTTCGGAACACAACGAATGGAGATGAGACATGCTGCTGGAAAACCTCTCAGTTCCTGGTTCGGGTGAGTCGGTCTCGCGGCGCAAGCTGCTGCGCGGCGTGGGAGCGGCCATCGGCGCGGCGGTGCTGGCGCCGGGCATGGCGCGCGCCCAGTCCAGCCCGGCGGGGCCGCAAGCGCCACCGAGCGTGGTGAGCAACCCGCCGCGCGACTTCGGCCCCAACGGCGCCCCGACCACCTATTTCACCGATCCCGACGTGCTCAGCGTCGATCCGTCGTTCGACGGCCTGCGCCAGCCCAATGCGGCGATCCAGCGGCTGTGGACCGGTGCCCTCTGGTCGGAAGGGCCGGCCTGGAACTCCGTGGGCCGCTACCTGGTCTGGAGCGACATCCCCAACAACCGGCAGTTGCGCTGGCTGGAGGACGACGGCCGGGTCAGCGTGATGCGCTCGCCGTCGAACAACTCCAACGGCAACACCTTCGATTTCCAGGGGCGGCAGCTGTCGTGCGAGCACGTGGGCCGGCGCGTGGTGCGCTACGAGCTCGACGGCTCGGCCACGGTCATCGCCGCGATGTACGACGGCAAGCGCCTGAATTCGCCCAACGACGTGGTGCCGCATCCCGACGGCAGCTACTGGTTCACCGATCCGCCCTACGG
>Ga0070675_100001774_pt1 | contig 15917 bp, 7 predicted proteins | sample KBSM43metaG_FD_65343 | JGI IMG/M metagenome (GOLD analysis project Ga0070675, IMG submission 65343) | Miscanthus rhizosphere microbial communities from Kellogg Biological Station, Michigan, USA - KBS M4-3 metaG | ecosystem: Host-associated > Plants > Roots > Rhizosphere > Soil ...
ATGAAAAGATTTACTACAGTCGCGCCGAAGACAACCGAGCCTTTTATTTCGCGTCCGAGGCCAAGGCGTTGCTCCGTGCCCTACCACACACCCGGGACTTCGATCGCCTCGGGCTGGCCCAGTTTCTGAAATTTGGCTGTACCTTCAACGAACGAACACTCTACAAGGGAGTGTCACGGCTTCCGCCCGCTTCAGTTTGGGAATTCTCCGCCGAAAATCCTTCTCCCCAAAAAAAGGCTTACTTTTCGCCCCAGGATTGGGAAACTAATCCAACACTGACTTCAGACACCCTCCAGCAGGATTTCACCAAGATCTTTTGTCGGGTTCTTCCACCCTATGGGCTTTCAAAAGGCGGTGCGGCGCTGTCCCTCACTGGTGGGTGGGATACGCGAATGATTCTGGCGGCCGAGGACTTTGATCCGGGGACGCTGCCGTGCTACACCTTCGCCGGATTTGCAGGCGATACGGTCGATGTTCAGCAGGCTCGGAAAGTAGCGAAGGCTGTAAATCAGGAATACTCCGTTGTACGCCTTGCTCGCGATTTCCTTGAAAACTTTGCAGAGCATGCTGAGAAGACCGTTTACGTCAGCGACGGCTACGGAGGAATTGGCCTAACCCATGAAATTTATCTGAATCGAATCGCCAGAGGGATATCGCACGTGCGCCTGACCGGCAACTTTGGAAGCGAGATTCTGCGAGGTGTCAGCACATTCAAAGAGCTTCCCCTTCACGACGAGTGGTATCACGGAGAGTTGAGCAGGGAACTCAGTGAAAGCCGGGAAGAGTGGCGTCATACAGCGAACGACAAGGACTCGGCGCGATTTGCCGTATTCAAAGAGATCCCATGGAAGCTCGCAACAAGTCTTCATCTTGCGGGCTCACAACTTCAGGTTCGAACCCCTTACCTGGACAATGAGCTTCTTCGCCTGTCGTGTGCGTGTCCTGCAAATATTTCCGGAAACTTTGAGCCTGCCACGTTGGTACAATTTCTCCGGCCTGCACTGCTTGAGATTCCGACGGATCGTGGCGAGTCTGGAAAAGACTCAGGTTTGGCTGAAGCGCTTCGGAAGATTTGGTACAAGGGAACCTTTAAGCTGGACTATTTGACAAGGGAAGGAACACCGGATCTTCTAACCTATCCGGTCGACCGTTGGCGTGTTAATCGGTTCCTGCCCACGCGCCATAAGTTTCTGGATTATCGCCAGTGGCTGCGCGGCCCTCTGAAAGGATACTCGCAAGAGCTCCTGACCGGCTCCCACTCGTTTGCTGCCGATTTGGTCGGTCGCAAGGTGGTGAGACGCATGTTGGAAGACCACACGTCGGGGGTTCGAAACACCCTTCTGGATATCAGTGCGCTGATGGATCTTGAACTCATCAACAAGTGCTTGTTCCAGCAGGACAAACAATTGACTTAGCGCCAATTAACCTCGTTGTTTTCCGTAAACAACTAAGTGGAAAAAGGCGTGTTTTCGGGTGGTAACTAGCAGCCTCCAAAGAGTTGGGTATTTGGCATCGTGATTGCCCAGCAGAGCCTGTCAGCATTCAATGTCTGGGGAAGGCTAGGTGCCTAGGATGTCGCCTATGAGGATTGTTGTGCGTTTCCGAAATTTATTAATGGGGCTTGCGAAAGATTCTCGGGCCCACGTCACCCCGCAGAATCCATTCAGATCAATTTTCAAATTCGTGACTTTGGCCGTCTGCGCTCTGATCACATTGGGGTTTTTTACACGTGTAGATGCTTTCGCTGCGACCATATCGGCAGCTTCATGCAACGCCGCTGATGTCCAGACTGCGTTAAACAGGGCAGCCAGTGGGGATACCGTAAGCATCCCTGCAGGCACCTGCCGCTGGACAACTTCGGTCACTTGGAACGCCCCTCCCAATGTAATTCTGAAGGGGGCCGGTAGCACGTCCGTCGTTGGCGGTAACGATCAGACCGTCATCATTGACAACTACCGTCCAAACGCCGCAGACGTATATCACACCGCCGGCCCGCTGCTTACGATCGTACCCAATGCCACCGGCACGTTTCGGATGCAGGGCATCACGATCAAAGGGGACAGGGACAATTCAAACTACAAATATGCCCTGGTGCTGGTCGCCGGGCAGTCGAAGCAGTTCAGAGTCGACCATGTTCACGTGGATCTGACCAATGCCGTTTATCCGAGCCTGAACTATGCTGTGCCGACGGCCTTCGAGTTCTATGGCTACGTCACAGGCGTAATCGACCACTCGCTATTTAATTTCGCCGACCGGGGTGGGGCCTTCATCGTTCATTACAACAACTACGGTGGCGGAGCTGAAGGCGATGAAGCCTGGGCCGCTCCTTCAGGACTGGGAACTTCGGACTTCCTGTTTTTCGAAGACAACAAGATTACCAACATGGGTTCCGGCGCCACGGTCAACGACTGTTATCACGCCGGAAAGTGGGTCATCCGCTTCAATGACATTCAGGGAGCCTCGATCGGGCAGACTCACCCGACCGGAGGCAGCGGTCGAGCCCGAGGTTGTCGGGCATTCGAAGCCTACATGAACCGCCCGACAGTGGGAGCGAACGGGACCGCACAGTTCAACGCTTTCTTTATTTCGTCCGGGACTGGCATGATTTGGGGCCACAATGCACCCGTAGGTTATTCAAACTGGATCACGCTGCACTCGATGCGCTTCGACACAAGGACCTACACTCAGCAACCCACTCCGACTGGATGGGGAAAGTACCCATCGGTGTACGATGCGAACGGCGCTGCAATGGATCAACCCGGCCGAGGGCAGGGAGACCTGCTTGCCAACCCGTTCCCAGGCGTCCGCAATATGGCCACGAATTGCGACGCCTCTCAGCCATGCATTCAACCACGGCAGAAGTTCGAACCGGTGTATGAGTGGAAAAACGTCTGGTCTACGGCCGGCGGGGGCGCAAGAATGGCCGTCTATGAGCCGGACGTTCTTGTCGCGGATCGTGACTACGTAGTGGAAAATCTGAACTTCAACGGAACTTCGGGCGTGGGTTCCGGAACGCTCGCTGCCCGCCCTGCGACATGCACGACGGGTGTCTTTTACTGGGCGACCGATCAGGGAAATTGGAATTCGAGTGGCATTGGTGGGCAGGGTGTCGGCTACAAATGTGTGTCCACAAACACGTGGCAGGTCTATTACACGCCCTATACGTATCCCCATCCCCTGGTTGCCGGTGCCGTCGCAGCTGCCATAGGGGATTCCAACGGTCCCAATCCGGGCAACGGGGGCACTCTCGCTTCCAGTGTGGTTGGCAACAGCGCGACCATCGTGTGGACCAAAGCCACTGATGACCAGACCCTCCAGCCTGCACTGCAATATGAAGTGCGGCTCTCGACGAACAACGATATCGACACCATCACTAAAGCGGAAGCGTACGGGGCTATCGTGGTGCCCTACGCCACGGACATCAATTCCGCAGTTGTTCCCGGATTGACTGCAGGAGCGACCTATTTCTTCAACGTTATCGTCAGGGATCAGGCCGGCAACAAGTCGATCTACGTGCCAACAAGCGTGACCGCTGCGGTCCCCGATGGGACAGCTCCGATGCCAGGTAATGGCGGAACGATCATAACGTCCAACGTCGGGTCTAGCAGCGCAACGCTAAATTGGACGAGAGCGACCGATGACATAAGCTCCCAATCGCAGCTGTTGTACGAAGTGAGACGATCCACCACGAACAACATCGATACGGTGTTGCGTGCTGAAGCCTATGGCTCGATCGTGCAGGCGTATAGTCCGAACATTTCGTCAGCACTCATGACGGGACTTACTCCAGAGACGACGTATTACTTCAATGTGATCGTCAGAGATGCCGCTGGAAACAGAGCAGCCTATGTACCCAAGAGTGTGACGACAACGCCGTTCGTCGATACGGCGAACCCTCTTCCCGGCAACGGAGGAGTAATCTCCACGTTGGTCGGGCCGACTGAAACTACGTTAAGTTGGATCCGAGCAACCGATAACGCCAGCACACAGGCACAGTTGCTCTACGAAGTGAGGCGATCCCTTGTCAATAACGTCGATACGGTCGCGAGAGCCGAAGCCAATGGCACAATCGTTCGAGACTACACTTCGGATCTGACTTCGGTTGTGGCGACGGGCCTGGACGCGGGTACCACGTACTATTTCAATGTCATCGTTAAGGATGCGGCCGGAAACAAGGCCCAATACCAGAGCGCCAGCGTGACAACAGCGGCCGACAGGACCCCCCCAGTGCCGGGCAACCTTGGAAGGATGACCTCGAGTTCCACTCAGTCATCAGTCACCATAAGTTGGACCAAGGCTGTAGACAATGTTTCACCTCAGCCGGCGCTTCGATACGAAGTTCGATTATCGACCGGCAACAATATCAACAGCGTTGCAGCCGCTGAATCCAATGGAACGCTTGTGAAGCCCTATACTTCGGATCTCACGACGTTCGTTGCCAACGGGCTCAATTCGGGCACCGATTACTATTTGAATGTGATCGTGAAGGATGAAGCCAACAACAAAGCAGTCTACGTCGCAAAAGCAGAGTCTACGAGCGGCAGAAAGTTCACTCAGTTGAATTCGAACGATAGAGGACCAGGGTGGAGAAATGACACTCCGTCCATACAATCGTTCGCGGCCCCTTCCAGTGACACGACGTCGCCGATTCCGGGTTCAGCAGGGTTAATCGCGGTCTCCGGCATCAGTCAGAGTGGATTGACGCTCCGCTGGACAACCGCGACGGACGATACGACGCTCAAGGCTTCGCTGAGATATCAGGTCGTCGAGTCCTCGGCGAAAAACATCAATACCGTCGCACAGGCGGAATCGAATGGAAATGTCCTGCAGGCCTACTCAACCGATCTGAGCTCATTCCAGGTGAGAGGCATCAGCAATGCGGTCCAGCACTTCTTTACGGTCATTGTGGTCGATGCCGCCGGCAACAAGGCCGTATACGGAACCGCAGGAAACCTGGGGGAAACTTATTCCTACCTGACAAACGGGGGAATGTCCTTCTCCACGCTGTCGGCGCCGAGTTCGTCTCTGCGCGTGCACCAGCTCCAGGTAACTCCCGGCCAGAGTACGGGCTCGCCGGCGGGCCTGGCCATTGTTCGATCTACTGGAAGCAGGGGAGTGATGTCGACCGCTGGACTCCCGCTGTCGGGTGGAATCCGCGCTGGAAGCCTCTACGCGGATTTGAACGCTGCGACGGAAATGTCAGAGGCGGTAAGAACGGGAATCGCGTTCGCGAATCCGTCGACTCAGGACGCACAGATTTCGTTCTTCTTCACTGACGCGAACGGCGTCGAAATCAAGAGTGGCATATACACGCTCCTCGCCAATCACCAGATTTCCGGTTTCCTCGATGAGAGCCCCTTTAATGGTCCCAGTGCCTTCTCTGGCACGTTCACGTTCGCAGCATCCGCTCCGATCAGTGCTATCGGAACGCGCAGTCTGACGCGCCGCAATGGGGAGTTCCTGCTTCAGTCCTTGCCGGTTGCACAGGGGACTTCGAGCGGCAGCAATGCGTTTCTCCCCGCATTTGTCGATGGAGGCGGATGGTCGACAGCGGTTGTCCTAACAAATAATTCTTCAGCTCAGCAGGTCGGAAGGGTCCAGTTCTGGGGACATGGCTCGCCGGGCGTTCCCGCAACCGTTGTCGAGATGACGGTAAATGGTGTGACCGCTTCAAGCTTCAACTACTCGCTGCCACCGCGTTCCGTCGTAAAACTCGTGACCGCGGGCGCAAGCCCGGAGATGAACACGGGATCGATCCGTGTTACGACAACGGGCGCGCTTACCTCAGGCGGCGTTCCGGATGCCGTGGCCCTGATTACGTCGCGAAACGATAGTGGTACGGTTAGCCAGGCAAGTATGGCTGCTCTGTCAACAGGAACCGCGTTCCGGATGTATGTCGAGACTTCAGCTGACCCCCAGTGGGTGAGCAGTAGCGTGGCGATCGTAAATTCATCGGACAATCCGAACACGCTGAACCTGACTTTAACGAAGCTCGATGGTACACCTGTTACATCGACATCTGTCACGTTGCCGCCCAATGGACAGATTTCGCGGTTCATTGTCGATATTTTCCCTGGTCTTGAAAGTGGATTCAAAGGGTTGCTTCGAGTCACCTCGTCGGCACCTGTTGGCTTCACCGGATTCCGCTGTATGACAAATACTGCCGGGGATTTTCTGTTTGCTTCGACGCCTCCACAGAATGAAATGGCCAGCCTGCCGTCGGGAGGACTCGCATTCCCTCTGATAGCGTCAGGCGCCGGCTATGACACTCAGGTCATCTTGTTCGGTGAGTCCGGCCAGGCTGGCACTGGAGATCTGCTGTTTGTCTCCAAGGATGGTGTCCCGCAGACGGCGTCAGGGTTGGGTGTTGCACCGTAGTTCGTAATGACGGGAACCTCGCGTACTAAAGAGTCACAGTTGCCGAATATCGCACTCCTCACCGCGGGTAAGGACAAGGCATATTCCCTCGGACTCTCGGCCGCTCTTATCGAAAAGGGCGTTCCCTTCGAGGTTCTGGGAAGCAATTACGTCGATGGACCTGTCCTGCACAACAACCCGCTGGTGACATACCGCAACTTGCGCGGTGACCAGGCGGAAGATGCGCCACTCCCAACAAAGGTAATTCGCGTCTTTCGGTATTACGCGCGGCTGCTGGCGTATGCGGTGAAGGCGCGTCCGAAGGTTTTTCATATCCTGTGGAACAACAAGTTCGAGTGGTTTGACCGGACGTTACTGCTGCTTTTCTATCGGCTATGCGGCCGGAAGTTGGTCCATACCGCTCACAATGTGAACATCGGCGAGCGGGACGGTACGGACTCCTTCCTGAATCGTCTGACACTCCGGATGCAGTACAGGCTGGTCGATGATGTTTTTGTTCACACGAAACGGATGAAGGAAGACCTTCAGAAGGGGTTTCAGATCCCGGCAGAGAAGATCCATGTCATCCCTTTTCCACTGAACGATACGGTTCCTGAAACGTCCCTCGATACCGCAATGGCGCGAGCCCGGCTTGGGATTGCGGCCGATGAGCGGGTGTTGCTTGCGTACGGTACGATTGCGCCGTACAAGGGCCTGGAATACCTTATCGAGGCATTGACCTATCTTCCGAAGGACCACCTTCGGTATCGAGTCCTCATCGCAGGCGGCCTCAAGAAGGGGGCTCATGAATACTGGCAGAAGGTTCGGCAGGCAGTGTCACGGGCAGGCCTGGATTCGATCGTCCTCTCGCGTATTGAATACATCCCAGATGAGGAAACGGAAGTCTATTTTAAGGCGGCGGACGCGCTTGTGCTTTCCTATACCCACATTTTTCAGAGTGGAGTCTTGTTCCTGGGCTACAACTTCGGGTTGCCGGCGCTCGCAGCGGATGTCGGTGGCTTTAAGGAAAGTATCGTCGATTCAAAGACCGGCTTTATCTTTCGCCCTAAAGACGCCAGGGATCTCGCTCGCGTAATTCAACAGTTCTTTGAGAGCGATCTCTATCGCGATTTGCCTGCTCGCCGTAACGAAATCCGTGCCTTTGCCTCCGAGCACTACTCGTGGAGCCGCGCAGCGTCAAGCCTCGTGGAGGTTTATTCCCGACTTCTCGGCATGAGCGCTCGCCAACTCTGATTTGGCATTTCTCGCCCTGTTCGTCCTGCCTCCAGCACTCCTTCATTTCCATCCGTTGGGTTTCCTTCAAAACTCAGGAATCCTTGAAGCAACCGCGCGTCGGCTGTAGCCTCAGTGTAGTCTTGCATTGAACAGGCATTCCGATTTGAAGCATGCGTCACGAATTCGTCAATCCGTTAACGGAGCCGGAATGGAACAAGCGGCTCCTCGAGTATCGCGATGCAACTGTCTTCCACAGCGCCTCGTGGGCACGCGTCCTGGCGGAAGCCTATGGATACCATCCTCAGTACGCTCTCTTCCGTGACGGGGACAAGGTAATCGGAATGATGCCTGTCATGGAGGTCCGCAGTCTGTGGACGGGCTGTCGAGGCGTCTGCCTTCCTTTTTCCGATGAATGTGCGCCCTTGGTGACCGATAGCGTCACAGTTCAAACGCTTCTCGAACCGATGCGGGAATTCGGAGTGGCACATCGATGGGACTATCTCGAGGTGCGAGGCGGAGTGGAAGGCGTGCGTTCGGCAACTGAAACAGCGCATTTTCTGGCTCACAATGTCGCACTGGAAGCGAGTGAAGAGGCTCAACTCGACAAGTTGCGGGATTCCACGCGCCGAAATATTCAACGAGCGGTCAGAGAAGGAGTGGAGATTCAACACCTTCAGTCGCTCGACGCCATGGACAGGTTCTATTCACTTCATTGCCGGACTCGCCGCCGTCATGGCTTGCCGCCGCAGCCCTTGCGATTCTTTCATCTGATTCACAAATACCTGATCGAACCCGGATCCGGATTCATATCTCTCGCTCGGTTCAAAGGGAGGTGGATCGCAGGCTCGGTTTTTCTACAATTCGGTTCCCAGGCCGTATACAAATTTGGAGCCTCTGATCCGCAGTTTCAGCATGTGCGGGCCAACAACCTTGTGATGTGGCAGGGGATCTGTCGTCTGCAAAGAGACCACGTTTCTCGCCTCTCTCTTGGTCGCAGTGAGAGGAACGAGGAAGGCCTTCTGCAATTTAAGCGCGGCTGGGGCGGAGAAGAGGTCGGTCTTTCCTACTATCGAATCGGACTTCTGAAAGGATCGATCAAGGGTAACCTTCAGGGCTCGCATTCCGGAGACAGCTTCTCACACAAAGTCATGCGGCGACTGCCCATACCCGTGCTTCGTTTTATGGGAGGCGTGATGTATCGCCACGTCGGTTAGCGTTGGAAGGCGCAGGATTTGAAGGGACTAGTTAGTGACAACTAGAGTCTTTTCATTGATCTGTCCACTGCACCGAGGGCATTGAGCAATACGCGACATCAGATATTCGGTTATTCGCGGGTCGCATCCGGTTAATGCATCGAGGAGATAATCGAAAGGAATTGCCGCTGTATCCGTGCACTGTTCACAACCAGACACCCATCCTTCTGCCCCGAACACTATCGGTTCCTCTACAAAAGCGACGTCAATCTCTAATATGGTCATCAATCTCAGTCTCATTCTGCGACCGGCTCCTTCATGCCCAAAGGGATGCGGACCAAAGCCCTTTGACACCCGATCTTCGCAATTGCTATACCTTTGTGCCAAACCTTCAGTTTTGGCCGTAACCAACAGATTCTATGTCTGTTAGGCGATCACGTCCTCTGAGGGGCGTTCTCGGTTTCTCGTTTGCCATTTGTATCGACAGCCGACACCTGTCACCGCTTTCTCGCGGGGATCCATATTACTCCAATGGATTCTTTATGTTAAAGAAAGTGAATATCTAATGGCCGGTTGTAAGCTGCTACTACGACTGGGCGATAGCCCGTCATGATTGAAGCTCAGATTTCCCATACTTGCGTCCCATTGGACAGATCGCTACTTGAAAGTAGGATTGTCGCAGTCCAGGAGACAACGAACCTCGGGCAGCAGGAGGCTACTTCGTGGCGAGGCAAGGATGCGCTTTGCAGGAATCTGAGATTAACAGGATTGTGAGTTTGCTGGCTTCAACGGACATGTCTTTACTCGATATCGCCCAGCGCACAGGATGTAGCCGGGGCGCTATCGCAGCCATCAACAGGCGGTTCCAGGTTCGAGAATACGCCGGTCACCGCACCAGCTGGGCGTTGGCGCCCGCATTTCGGCCCGTGGAAGAAGCGGTCTAGGCAGCCTGGTGAAAGTTGGGATGCAGCCCGTTTGATTGAGTACTTCAAGGCGCTGCATGCATAAAGAATGTCGCATAAGATGCATTATGTTGGAATTCCGTCCAACATTCGACCCGCCAACGCGGAACAATGGTCGCGGGCCGTCAGTTCTTGTGGAAATCCCTGTGGAAAAGTATCGAATCCTAAGGGCCGGTGAACTCTAAGGTCAAATCTCAAGCCTAGTTGACTCGATACATCTGGCCCCTTTGCACTGTTGAAAACCCCTCGTTGATGCTGGAGATTTGGGGCTTTTTATTCGGGTTCGTGTGACATAAATGCGTCAGATCTTTGACTGTCGGCACTTTCCGCTGATGCCACTCATCGGGCTCTTTCAGTGATACCTCTGAATTGTAATTACAATTTGTTGATTCGAAGGCTGTTATTGCTGTCATGGATCTGCTGGACAAGGAGATGCGCCCGCATTGTGCTTGTCGTGGAATGCACCGCATAATGGCTCTGTGGCAAAGGTCTACGTGGGTACATCTGGTTTCAGCTACAAGGAGTGGAAGACACTGTTTTATCCCAGCGATCTTCCCGAAAGGCAGATGCTTTCGTTTTACGCGGCCCGTTTTGGCGCTGTGGAAATTGATTCGACTTTTTATCGGATGCCGACCGCAAAGACTCTGGAATCCTGGCGGGACTCGACGCCTCCGGCCTTTCGCTTCGTTTTGAAGGCCAGCCAACAGATTACTCATCGACAGAGGTTAAAGGTCCCCTCGGATGCTTTGAACTATCTGATGTCATTGGTGCCATTGCTGGAGGATCGGCTTGCTCTGGTTTCCTATCAGTTGCCTCCCTTCTTTAGATGTGACATCGCGAGACTTCAGGCATTTCTAGAGGTTTTACCGCTAAACATCAGATCCAGCTTTGAGTTTCGTCATCCGTCCTGGCTCAATCCGGACGTATATGAATTGCTGCGGCGGCATCACTCCATCTTATGCATCCACGATACCGATGAGGGTTGTACTCCGCTGGAAATCACGGCAGACGCCGTCTATGTTCGCCTCAGACGGGAACGCTACACGGAGCAGGAGCGCGAGGAGTGGCGGCTTCGGTGGAGGAATTGGGCGGATTCGGGCATTGATGTCTTTGCGTTTATCAAGCACAAGGACAATCCGGACGCGCCGCTGATCGCCCAGGCATTAGCCGAAGGGTTCTGAGGCGCGTCCGGTTTTGGCTATGGAATCGCGTTAATCCTTAACCTGAAATTGTCCGTGCCGCTCTGTGTGGGCACGTTGAAGCCATGAATCAGCACGGTCCAGGTTCCCTCCCACTTTCCCTTGGCTGGTTTCCGAAAGCTGACTCGCTCGGGACTGGCGAGGGTAGCCCCATGTTTGTCTCCCCTACTTATACAGTCCGCGACTTTGCCGGGAATCTGTGGCGAGCACACGATCAAATCCAAGTCCGTCGTTGGGTAGTGAGCCCAGTCATGATCCCAAGTCAGGACGAACTCCAGGCTGCTTGTCCCCTCGTCGACCGTAAGGGGGTAGGTCTTGATCTCTACGTTCCCGATGGTGTCATCGATGACTCTTGTACTGGATATGGACCGAGGGATCGTCTGCACCCCAACGGTCGCCTTCACTTGACCCGCATTGAGAGTATCCGGATTCAAGGTGATGCGCATGATACCCGTGTCGGGATTACTCAACTCGAATACCCTTTCTGATTCCCCTCCGAGAAACAATTCTCCGTTGACGAGATAGTCACCCCTCGCGCGTGCGGTCTTGGCGCTGTGGACATAGAGGAACAGCCTGTCGCCGCCGAAAAACGGATTCTGAGGCCCTGACATCTGGACATCCCGGACGCGAACGATAACGCGGTCCGTGTCCGGCGGCACAGCGTAGAGGATCTCCGCGCGCTTGCCGGGCTTGAGTCCGGCCATTAGGTCATTCACGTTACCTGCCCTGACAATCAGTCCAGGGTTCTGCTCGATGTTGTCTTCAACGGACAGATCCCATGGCGGATTGAAGGGAGGCAGAATGTCTGGAACTGAGCCGGAGGAAAGCAGCGAGTAGGCAGCGTAGGCATCGACCAGACCGTTACCTCGATCCACCGCGTCAAAATACGGTTCGATCCTTCCTGCGTTGCCGGATGCAACCAGCGCGTTTCGAATCTGTCTCGCAGTGGCATTTGGAAACGCACCCACCAGGGTGGCGGCGATACCCGAAACAATTGGCGCGCTGAATGACGTTCCACTTCCAATCGAGAGGCTCTCGAAACATGCATCCAGAATCTGGTCGGGACAGTAACCCTGACTGATGTTCCCTACTCCACTGGCGACGATATCCGGATCAAGACGGCCGTCCGCATTGGGCCCTCGAGAACTGGACCAATCGATTTCTGTTCCGCTGAATGGCCGAATCTCTCCGCCAATTCCCGTGTGGTACTCGTCAGGAAACTGGGTGGCATATTGAACCTCGTACAAGATTCGCTCGTTGGCCGCGGGGTTGGTTCCACCCACCGTTACGGCGCTTCTAGAACTTCCCGGGCTTGCGGTCGTGAGAGCCGCTGGCCCACCGTCTCCTGCGGAGACAACGGGGACGATGCCGGCATCAAGCATTCTGTCGACTGAGGTGTCTAATAATGTCTGAGCTGCAGCAAGCGTTGAAACACCCAGGCTCAGATTGGCAATCTCAATGTTCAATCCTTTCTGGCCCTGGGTAGTGTTGTAAAGTGCACGCTGATCGATAACATGCTGGATTGCCGCAAGGATCGTTGAGAGAGGCGCACCGGCGGCTGCGTTGTCGCCAAAGACGCGCACGGCGTAGATTCTGGCGTCGGGCGCTGTTCCAATCAGAGGCAGTTTCCCATCGACAATGGCGCCCGGGGCGTACTGCGTCAGCGAACTTTCCATCACACCACTAACGAGGAAGGATTCCTTGCCGGCGATCAAACCTGCCGCAAAGGTGCCATGGCCGTCGTTGGTCACCTTCTTCCAGTCCGACTGACTATCGCCTGCTGGCCCTGGTGTGCCATCGTCGACAAAGTCAAAGCCTCCGATCACCGCGTCGTCAGATACGCTGAATCCAGGGCGCACCCCGGAGTCGACTACCGCAACAATGACTCCATTGCCCGTGAATCCCAAAGCGTGCAAGCGTTCGATTTCTGTGCCCGCATTGTTAATCGAATACGTCGGAGGAGAACTGATCGCGAGAGTCTTCACGTCCTCCGAGAGGATCCGGACCGGTGGCGCTGAGGAATTGATGGTGACGAATTCCTGTTGCGACTGCCCCGCGGCCCGCGCACGCATCGGATTGACGCTTGCAGGCCTTTGGATCTCGACATCCTTAATGACGGCTTGCACTCCGGGAAGTTTGCCGATAGCCGGAACCGCTTCTTCCAGGACTTCCGCCGCAATCGCATCCACATAAGTGAACTGCTGGGTGACGCGTCCTCCCGCTGCTTCAACAGCGCGGACGATGCTGTCGTAGGGTTTGTGAGTTTCGATCAGAACGCGCTGCCACTTCTTGTCTTCTTGCGCGTTGGAGGGGTCTGTCAAACCTTGAACCAGGAAGAGGAGCGCAATGAGGCCGCCCCGCAAGTACCGTCGCTGCATACAGATTCCTTTCTGCCTCGCTTGAGTCTGGCCCAAGCTAGTGCCGTAGTCTGGGCACTCTGGAATTTTTGTCAAGCGAGAAAGGCGGTTTCAAGCGCGCTCTTCGCCCACGCTCTGTTCGAACAACCTGCAGACTTTGGATAATGCTAGAGCCTGGTCTGATATCATTTGATGTCTTTTCTTTGGGAGGTTTCCAGTTTGATTAGAAAACCCCTTCTGTTTCTTCCCGGTCCTATGCAGGTTCCGGATCACATCCGTGCGGCTGGAGAGCGCCCGCTGTTTTCTCACCGCTCAGCTCCCATGTTGGCTTTGCTGGAAAAGTTGGAAGCGGGATGCCGTCCGTTGTTTGGGACTCAGTCCGATGTCATCTTCCTTGCCGCTTCCGGTACCGGAGCGATGGAGTCTGCCATCGTGAATCTCACTTCTCCCGGTGATGAGATTCTTGTCGTGATCGGTGGTACGTTCTCCGAAAGGTGGAAGAACATCGCCGAGGGGTATGGTCTTACCGTTCGCGTTGCAGATGTGGATTGGAGACACGGAGCCACGCTGGAAGACATGGAAAAGGCGCTCGAGAAGTGGCCGAAGGCGAACGTGGTGTTTATCACCTGGAGTGAGAGTTCGACTGGAGTGCTCATAGAACTCGAGAAGATCGGGAAGCTTGTGCGGAGCCACGGCCGTATCCTTGTCGCCGACGCGGTATCCGGACTCGCAGTGTCGCCCCTAGAGATGGATTCCTGGAGTGTCGACGCCGTGGTCGTTGGCTCGCAGAAAGGATTGATGCTCCCTCCGGGCCTCGGTGTTGTTGCCATTGGACCGCGTGCCTGGGAGAAACAGAAAGCATCGAAAACGCCTCGCTTCTACTGGGATTGGACGAAGTACAAGGCTGCGGTTCCCTTTACCCCTGCGCTTTCCCTGCTGTTCCAGCTGGAAGCAGCGCTGAATTTTATTCACGCCGAGGGCAAGGAGAAAATTTTTGCCAGACGTGCCGCAGTGGCAGAGCGGGTTCGGGCGCTGGTTCATAAGTTGGACATGGAAATCTACGCCAAGCGACCGGGTAACGGAATTACCGGCATTATTCCGCCGGCCGGGTTCGATATCGAAGGATTGATTCGTCGGCTCGACGCAGAGTTCGGCATTCAGATCGGGGAAGGACAGGGACAAATCAAGAAAACAACATTCCGCATCGGTCACGTAGGTCATCTCACCGACGAAGAGATCGACTATTTCACCGAGTGCTTTGAGAAGTGCGTGCGGGAGCAACGACGCTCCTGATCTATGCAGAAAAAACATTTCCCGGATCTTCCCGAGCGCATCTCGATGCTCGGCGATCTGGCCTACAACCTGGAATGGAGCTGGGACAACAGGTCACGCCTGTTATTCAAAAGGCTCGACCCGGATCTCTGGAGCGCCACTTCCCACAACCCCGTCAAGCTGCTCAATGAAATCAGCGTCGCCCGGGTTAAGAACGCCGCTGAAGATCCCGACTTTCTGCGCGAGTATGAAGCCACCATCAAGAGGATGTTTCGGAACGGGCATTCTCCCCGCTGGTTTCAACGTCAGTTTCCGGAACTCGCAGGGAAAACGATCGCGTACTTTTCGGCCGAATTTGGAATTCACACTTCCCTGCCCATCTATTCGGGCGGCCTTGGGATCCTTGCCGGTGATCATTGCAAGGAATCGGCAGATCTCGGAATTCCTCTGATTGGCACAGGGTTTGCGTATCCGCAGGGTTATTTCCACCAGCGCCTGCAGGCCGATGGCTGGCAGCAAGACATCTACGAGCAGCTGAAACGGCGTGACGCGCCGATCGAAGCAGCTACTTCCGATCAACGAGACCGGTTCGTTGTCGAACTCCAGATGGGGACCGTCCACGTTTTCGTGGAAGTCTGGCGTGTTAATGTCGGAGGTGTTCCGCTGTATCTCATGGATACGGAAGTCGAGGAAAACTCCCCTTCAGACCGAGAGCTCACGGCACGTCTTTATGGCGGCGACAAGGATCACCGCGTCCGGCAGGAGATCGTTCTCGGCATCGGAGGCGTCCGGGTTCTCCGCGCTCTTGGTTTGCGCCCTTCGGTTTTTCACGCCAACGAAGGCCACACGGTCTTCATGATCCTCGAACGCATTCGAGAGCTCGTCTTGAAAGGTCAGAAGTTTAAGGAAGCTGCCGAAGAGATCCAGTCCACCACGGTGTTCACCACGCATACTCCGGTGGCGGCCGGCAATGACGCGTTTCCTTTCGAGATGATGGATCGGCACTTCAATGGCTACTGGGATGAGCTCGGAATAACGCGGAAAGAATTCATGGATCTGGGGGCATATGAGGGCTTGTTCAACATGACGGTTCTCGCGCTCCGTATGGCCCGCTGGAAAAACGGCGTCAGTGAATTACACGAACGTGTCACGCGGAAAATGTGGCAGAACATCTGGCCGAACCAGGAAGATTCCGTTCCAATCACGCACGTGACGAACGGAGTACACGCGCCTACCTGGATCGCCTCGGAGCTGGGACAGCTTTTCGATCGTCACCTGGGCCCGGAGTGGGTGGAGAGGCACGATGATGTTTCTTTTTGGAATCGCGTTGTCGATATACCG
>Ga0070675_100001777_pt1 | contig 15913 bp, 11 predicted proteins | sample KBSM43metaG_FD_65343 | JGI IMG/M metagenome (GOLD analysis project Ga0070675, IMG submission 65343) | Miscanthus rhizosphere microbial communities from Kellogg Biological Station, Michigan, USA - KBS M4-3 metaG | ecosystem: Host-associated > Plants > Roots > Rhizosphere > Soil ...
GCGACGACCGAGGCGCGCACCGTGGGACGCTGCTGCAGCAGGGAGAGCTGGCTGAGCACGAGCAGGCCGGCGACGAAGCCGGCGTTGAGAGCGAAGGCGCCGCCGGCCGAGAGCCTGGTGTCGGCAGCTGGTGCAGCGGCCGGCGTTCGTGCCGACGTGGCCGCTTTTCGGGACGTCATCAACCGCTAGCGGGTCGACGCCTCGGCCATCGCCTCGGCCGCGGCATAGTCGCTGGTCGCCATTCGAGGCCATGATACCCAATCAACGCGCGGGCGCCGAAAGGCAGGCCGAACGCATTGTGCCGGCGCCTCCGTTTTGCCAGAATCGCTTCGAACCAGCTCCAGCAGGAGGCGGGCATGCACGGGCGATTGACCGTCGGAACCGCGGCGGGCGCGATCGGATTGGCAATGTCGGTCGGGGTTGGTGCGCAAGCGCCTTCGCGCGCGCCGGATCAATAGCGTCCGCGCGCCGATACCTCTCGCCAGAGCCGTCATGACCGTATGACCCCGCAGGACCGGTCGCACGAGGTTTCGCGCATCTACCTCGCGGCGCGCGAGTTGCCAGACTCGGACCGCCTCGCCTACGTGGAACGGGAGTGCGCCGGAGATGAGGCGCTGCAGCGAGAGCTCGAGTCGCTGCTGGCCTGGAACTCGGAGGCGGAGCCCGTCATGGATGCGCTGGTGCGCGATGCGATCGCCGCCCTGCCGACCGTCAGCGTCGCCAACACCACGCCAGACCAGGCGGAGCGGATTCACCCGGCCATGGACGGCACGCCCGGTGAGAAACGATTCACAGCGGGCACCCTCTTCGCCGGCCGCTTCCGCATCGTCGCGGCGCTCGGCCGAGGCGGCATGGGAGAGGTCTACCGCGCTGACGACCTCGAGCTCGGCCAGACCGTCGCGCTCAAGTTCCTGACCGCATTCCGATCGGACGAGCACGCCCGAGACCGGTTGCGCGCCGAGGTTCGCGTGGCGCGCCAGATCGCGCATCCGAACGTCTGCCGCGTCTACGACATCGGCGAGTCGGAAGGTGAACTGTACCTGACGATGGAGTATGTCGCCGGGGAGGATCTCGCCGCGTTGCTGCGAAGGATTGGACGCATCGGCAGCGGAAAGACGATCGAGATCGCACGCAAGCTCGCCGCCGGGCTGGCGGCCGCGCACGCCAGAGGGGTCGTCCATCGCGATCTCAAGCCCAACAACATCATGATCGACGGCGAAGGCGAGGTCCGCATCATGGACTTCGGTATCGCCGTCGTTGCGACAGAGTTGCGGGGCACGGAGACGTTGCGCGGCACGCCGGCGTACATGGCGCCGGAACAGCTCGCAGGCAGCGAAATATCGCCGCAGAGCGACATCTACGCGCTGGGGCTCGTGCTCTACGAGCTGTGCACGGGCAAGCGGCCCGTGGATGGGTCCGACCCGCAGGCGTTGCTGCGGCTGCGGCAGAGCGCGCCGCCAATTGCGCCGTCGGCGCTCGTGCCCGATCTCGACCAGGCGCTCGAGCGCGTGATTCTCCGGTGCCTGGATCCCGACCCGCACCGGCGACCGGCATCGGCCCTGAGCGTCGCCACAGAGTTGAGTGGTGAACCACAGCCGCTGGCGGCCGACAAAACCCCGCGACTGCCGCTGACGCCGCGGAAGAAGACCTGGATGGTGGCCGCGCTGATCGGCGCCGTCTCGATCACCGCGGCCGTGGCGGCCATCCTGTACACGGGCCCGTCACGGTTCACGCCCCGCCAGGCAGCCGCGCTGACCAACCGGGATGCGCTCGTCGTGGCGGACTTCGAGAACCGGACTGGAGAGCCGCTCTTCGATGGCGCCCTCAAGGTGGCGCTGGCCGTCGCGCTCGAACAGTCGCCGTTCCTGACCATCTACCCAGAGGCTCGCACCCGCGAGACGCTGCGCCTCATGCAGCGCCCGCCGGACGAACCGGTCACGCGGTCCATCGCCCGGGAGATCGCGCAGCGCGAACAGTTGAAGGCGCTGTTGGCCGGATCGATCACCAGGCTGGGCGGCAACTACGCTCTTTCGCTGGAAGCCATCGACGCCGAGAGCGGCGACGTCCTGGCCCGCGAGCAGGCGGAAGCAGCCGGCAAGGAGCAGGTGCTGACGTCACTGGGCGCGGCCGCGTCGCGCCTGCGGGAAAAGCTCGGCGAGTCGCTGGCATCGATCCAGAAGTTCGACGTGCCGCTGCCGCGCGCCACGACCGCTTCGCTCGACGCCCTGCACTACTACGCCCTCGCGCTCGAACAGGGCCGCGAGGTTCCGCGTCTCGAAGCGATTCCCCATTTGAAACGGGCGATCGAGCTCGATCCCACGTTCGCGATGGCGTACGCCGCGCTCTCGTCCGTGTACAGCAACACGGACCAGTCGGAGCTGGCGCCGCCGTTCTCACGAAGGGCGTTCGAGTTGCGAGACCGCGTGAGCGAGCGCGAACGGTTCTTCATCTCCTGGCGGTATTACTGGGATGCCCAGCGCTCCTTGGACGAGGCGCTGGATCTGGCCCGGTCCTGGACCGAGTCCTATCCGCGTGATGCCTTCGCGTTCAACAGCCTGGGCCTTGCCTCGACGAGGCTCGGGGATTTCGAGCAGGCGGTCCGTGCCTTCGGCGAGGCGCGGCGCCTCGACGCAGGGTTCAGCGTTGTGTATGGCAATTCCGCCCGCGCTCTCCGGATGCTCAACCGGACGGCCGAGGCGCGCGCCATCCTGCAGGTTTCCACGAACCGGGGGATCAACCTCCTCAACGAGCGCTCGATGTCGTACTCGCTGGCGTTTCTCGAAGGCGACGAGGCCACCATGGCGAAGGTGGCAGAACAGGCGGTCGGTGTAAGGGACGCCGACTTGGCGTTCGGGTGGCCGGCGCGGGTTCTCGCGTTCCGGGGACGCATGAGCGCGGCCCACGAGCAGTTCGGCCGCGGCATCCGGTCGGCGGAACGAGGCGGCTTTCCGCAGCTGGCGGCAGAGCTGACACTGGAGGATGTTGAACTCCACGCCATCGCCGGACAGTGTCGCGACGTTCCCGCCAACGCCGCTGCCGGGCTGGGCCTGAGCCGCGAGTACCTCGTCATGGCTGGCGCCGGCCGTGCCCTGGCGCTCTGCGGCGCCGCCGTGGGCGCTCACGGTTTGTTGAAGGAACTCTCCGAACAGTTTCCCCAGGCGACCTTCTTGAAGCGTGTGCAGCGGCCTGTCGTCGAGGCGCTGATCGCGCTTCGGCGCGGCGAGCCGGCGCGGGCGATCGAGCATCTCGACGGAGTCAGACCCTATGACCACGTGCCGGAAGGGGAGTTGTGGCCGGCGTACGTGCGCGGGCAGGCGTATTCGCAGTTGAAGGACTGGACCGCCGCGGCGGCGGAGTTCCGGATCGTACTGGATCATCGAGGTGTGGCGCCGGCGTCGCTGCTCCATCCGCTTGCCCATCTCGGCGTCGCACGCGCCTACGCGGCCGCAGGACGTGTCGGCGAGGCACGCGCCGCGTACCAAACACTCTTTGGTATCTGGAAGGACGCCGACCCGGCCTTTTCCCTGCTCAAAGAGGCGCGTGCCGAGTACCAGCGCCTGCCGTAGCCGCCAAGCGAGGAGTCTCAAGTAGATGTGATACGTTTCCTGCCACATTTGCAGGCGGTTCGGCGGCTTGGCACAGCGAAGGGAAAACGGCACGGAACTGATCGACGCTCAGCGTGAACCGTTGCTGAATCGCGAACTCGCGGCTCGGGTCAATGCCGGACCAGTGGGACGCTCCTCCGGGGCATCGCTCCGCACGGTGAGCTTCGTCCTGGCGAGCACCGTCTGCTATTACGTCGCCACCCAGATCGCCTGGGTGCTGACGTTTCCCGACAGCAAGGTCTCACTCTTCTTTCCCCCGCAGGCGGTTCTGCTCTGCATCCTCCTGCTCGTCCCCACGCGGCACTGGTGGGCCTACGTACTCGCCGCCGCCAGCGCTCATTTTCTGGCGACCCAGCAGGCGGACTGGCCGCCGATGTACGCGTTGACCTGCGAGGCTTTCGACGCCTTGAAATGCGTCTCGGCGGCGGCGGGGATTCGCATTCTGATCAAGTCTCCCCTCAAGGCGATCACGCTTCGTGACGCGATTCTCTTCGTCCTCATCGCAGTCGTGCTCGTTCCCTTCGGGACCGCCTTCTGGGGGGCCTCCTTTACGGTCTCCTACGGTTTCGGCACTCACTATTGGATCGAGTGGCGCAACCTGGGAGTGTCGAATGCGGTCACGACCGTCGTCCTGGTGCCGGCAGTTCTGCTGGGTGCGCATCATCTGGTCGTCAGACGTCCGAGAGCCCTGTCCACCCGACGCGTGCTGGAAGCGGCTCTCGTCGGTGCGTGTACGGTGGCGCTGGGAATCTTCGTATTCGATCGAACGCCCGCGGGTCCCAACACGTCACCCGCGCTCTTGTATACGCCGATTCCTCTGCTCATCTGGGCGGCGCTCCGCTTCGGCCTTGGTGGCATCAGCGTCTCGATGCTGATCATTACGGTCCAGGCGATCTGGGGAACCATGCGCGGGCACGGCCCATTCCTGGCCCAGACCCCCACCGAGAATGCGCTGGCGCTCCAGCTATTCCTTCTGGTGACAGCCACGCCGCTGATGCTGCTCGCGGTTGTCATCGAAGAGGAACGACGCTCGAAGGAAGCGTTGCGTGAGAGCGCGAGCCTGATGGGTCTCGCCGCGGAGGCAGGAAAACTGGCCATGTGGGTGTGGGATGTGTCCGGCAACGATGTGTGGATGACCGAGCGGGGGCGCTCGCTGTTTGGCCTCAAGCCAGACGCGCGGCTCGATTTTGCCGCCACTTTCGATCGCGTGCACCCCGAGGATCGCGCAGCGCGTGAAGGCGCGATCAAACAGGCGCTCGAGACGCGAGGCGAATACGAGGTGGAGTATCGCGTGCAGGAAGCGGATGACATGACCCGCTGGATTCAGGGGCGTGGTCGTTGTGTGGAACCTGACGGCGGCGCCGGCCCCAAGCTGTTCGGCGTGTCGATGGATGTCACGGCTCGCAAACAGGCGGAGGCGTCAGCGGCGCAAAAGCGGGCAGAACTCGAGCACGTCGCACGCGTGGCCACACTCGGCGAGCTCACCGCCACCCTGACGCACGAATTAGGGCAGCCACTCGCCGCGATCCGCACCAACTCCTACGTCGGCGTGCGTTTGCTCGACGCACCCGAGCCCGATCTCCAGAAGCTGCGCAGCACGCTGGCCGAGATCCGCGAGGTCACCGAGCGCGCCGGCGAAGTCATTGGCGGGCTGCACGCCATGCTCAAGCGCGACAGCACGGCGGCCGGCTTCGCCAACGTCGACGTGAACAACGTGATCCGCATCGTCGAGCGCATCGCGCACGGCGATGCGAATCTGCACAAGGTCACGGTGCACCTCGACCTGTCGGCCGAGGTCCGCCCAGTCACGGGTGACGGCGTCCAGCTTCAGCAGGTCTTCTTGAACCTGATGCTCAATGCCTTCAGCGCCATGAGCGAAACCGGACTCGACGGCGCGCGGCGCCTGGTTGTGCGCACGCATTCGATTGGTGAATCGAAGGTGCTGGTCGAAGTTCAGGACAGCGGCACGGGAATCGCCGTGGAAAAGCTCGAGTCGATCTTCGATCCCTTCTTCACCAGCAAACCGGAAGGACTGGGACTGGGTCTTTCGATCTGCCGCTCCATCATCGAACGCCACGGCGGCAGGATATCGGCGGCGAACAACCCCGACGGTGGCGCGACGTTCTCGATCGCGCTGCCGGTCACCCGCGCCTAACGGTTCCCGTTCAGCGCGAAGTCCTGCCGGATCTGCTGCAGCACCTTGGGATCGACGACTCGCGTGTCGGCTTTCTCCGGCTCCTTTTCCGAATGCAGCACGAGCGTCACCGTTCCACATCCAGGTCCAAGCGCCGCCGGATCGAACACGTACAAACCTTCGTAGATCGCCTCCGTCTCGGAGAGCCGCAGTTCGAGTTTGAACGGGTGGATTGGCGTCACCTCGGTACGATCGCAAAAGGCGTGCAGCCGTTGGAAGCCGGATGTCAGATGCTTGATCGCCGGCAAGGCCATCCCCTGTGTCTGCGCGGCGCCGCGCGCCACCTTCGCCCAGAGGCTTTCCACCATCTTTGGTGTCACGCGGACGAACAGCACGGGCGGGATGTCGGCGACGTATTCGGACCAGTTGGCGAAACTCTGATTCAGTTGAGACTGCGCGGCGTAGTTGAGCACTGGCGTGATGAACGCGACGTCGAAGTCGGACGCGGCCATTTGATAGGGCTTCAGGCTGCCGGCGCGCCGCTTGACGGCGTCCTTGAACGCCGCGACGGGAGCAGGCTCCATCGGCTCAACGGGAAGACGCGCCCCACTCGGAGCGGGCACGGCCGTCAACTTCTTCGCCGCCGCCGCCATGACATCACACGCGTCGTTGACGCGAACGACGCGCGTCGCACCGCGTTTCGGCTCATCACGCTCGTCCGCGGGCGCAGTGATTCCCACGAAATCGCCGGCGGCCGTGAACACGGGTCCGCCGGTGCCGCCAGTAGCGAGGGTGAGGTCGGACGCGATGGCATGCACGTTGATCCGGCTCACCGTTCCAAAACTCCAGCCCTTCTCCTGACGGAGCGGAGCCGCGAGCACGAAGATCTCCTGCCCCCGCGTGATCGACACTGGGCCGGTGCCTGGGCATCCCAGCGGCACAGGCCTGATCGACGCCATGACCGCCGGGTCGATTCGGACGACGGCGACGTCGCGCTGAAGGTCGGCTTCGAGAACGGTCCCCGCCACTTTGATCGAGCGCGACAGCTGCACTTCGACCGACGTCGCGTCGCCAACGACCCTCTGATTCGTCACGATGAGCCCGGCCGCGTCAACCAGGAATCCCGACCCGTGTGCGGTCGGCGTCCACAGCTCGACGACGCTGTCGAGCCACTGCCGCATCAGAAGCGACGTGTCGGTTGCGAGCGGCGTGTCTGTGTTCGCTGTCCCCGGCGCGATCGGCTCGGCCACCGCGTTCGAGGAAGTCAGTTCGAGGGCCGAGTCGCGGCCCGCGACGACCTCCAGGGTATTCCTCCAGTGATACGCCTTTCCCTGAAACGCAACCGGCTGGTCCGATTCCACTATGTAGGTGCCGGGACGGAGCCTCACGTCGGCGGTGCCATCGACGCTCGTGAGGATCCGGCGCGGCTCCCTGGTCGGCGGGTCGTCGCTGATAAGCAATGCGTGACGCGCGACCGGCGTGGACTGGCCCGCCGCATCGGTCAGCACGGCTCGGATGTGGAGCACGACCAGCGCCTGGCCGGAGATCGCCGTCTGGGCGGCAAAGACCAGCATCGCGAGGACAACCACGCGGCCCATGCCCCTCATCCTACGCCCACGGTCAGGTAAACGACCAACTTCGTGCACCCACGTACGAGCCAGACGGGTTCGCGGTCATCCTGACGAGCCTCACGGAGCCAGCGGCGGCCGCCAGGTTCCGAAATGATCGAACGCATCGGACGATTACCTTGGGGCCCCGGACGAACTTCGCATGGCCAGGCGCGCGGGCAGCACGCGCCGGACACCGGTCATCGTGCCGAGCACCAGCGCGCCCGCGATGATGCCGGCGGCCGCGTCGAATGCAACGAGCGTCAACAACCGAAGGGTGTCGCCGAGCGCGGGTAATTCCGCCACTCCGCCGGCGAGCCGCTCGAGGGCATGGTGCAGCGATGGAATGCCGTGGACGAGTATGCCTCCGCCCACAAGGAACATGGCCGCGGTGCCGGCCACCGACAGCCCCTTCATCAGCCAAGGCGCGCCCGCAAGAATGGCGCTGCCCAGGCCGCGTTGCATCCGGGCGAACGCCGTTTCGCCGCTGCGTTGGCTGAGGTGCAGCCCACCGTCGTCGAGCTTGACGATGCCCCCGACCAGGCCATAAACCCCCACCGTCATGATGGCGGCGATGGTGGTTAACACCAGCACCTGGGTTATGAACGCGGAGTTCGCTACCGTCCCCAGCGTAATGACGATGATCTCGGCCGAGAGTATGAAATCGGTGCGCACGGCCCCCCTGATCTTGTCCTTCTCAATCGCTATCAGGTCGGCCGCGGGGTCGGTGAGCGCATGCATCAGCTCGGCTTGTCTGGCCGCGTCCTCCGCCTTGCCGTGAAGCAGCTTGTGCGCAATCTTCTCGAATCCCTCGTAGCAGAGAAAGGCGCCGCCCACCATGAGCAACGGCGTCACCGCCCATGGCGCCAGGGCGCTGATGACGAGGGCCGCCGGCACCAGGATGACCTTGTTGATGGCGGATCCCTTGGCCACCGCCCACACGACCGCCAGCTCGCGGTTGGCGCTGACGCCGGCAACCTGCTGGGCGTTGAGCGCCAGGTCGTCGCCCAGTACGCCGGCGGTCTTCCGCGCCGCGACCTTGGTGAGCAACGCCACGTCGTCGAGCCCCGTGGCGATGTCGTCGAGCAGGGCGAGCAGGCTGGATGGCATGGTCGCTCCTACCTAATCAGAAGGTGCCAAGGCCCATCACAATGCCGATCGTCGCGGACGAAGAACGGACCAACGAGGTGAATGGCCGCGCAGAGGATCAATAACGGCTATGGTAGTTCAGCCGCTACTGGTGCTTCTCTAATGTGATTGTCCTGCTTCCACTGACATGAGGCCGACGCCTGTGAGCACAAGAGTTTCGAGTCACACAACCTCGCCATCACCGATCCGCGATCCGATCTTCGAAGTCTTGCGCGTGTACCTCTCGGCCCGTGCGTCGTTCACCGCGGACGAGTTTCGGACGCCGCCGCGGATGATGGTTTCCTCAGGCGCCATGCAGCATTCGGCCAGCTGGGCATTGATGTAGTCCAGCACCAGCCATCCGCCGGGCCGCAACGCGCGTGCGATGTTTTCGAGGACCGTGACATGGTCGGCGGGATCGTCGAAGTAGCCGAAGCTGGTGAACAGGTTGAACACGGCATCGAAGGTGCCCACACCGAAGGGCAGGCGTATGTCCTGGCGCCGGAACCACAGCGACCCGGTTTCGTGCCGTTTCGCCAGCGCGAGCGAGGTGGCCGACAGATCGATGCCCAGGACCCGCTTACCGTGCGCGGCCAGCCGACGCGCATGCCGGCCGGTTCCGCACCCGAGGTCGGCGACTGTCGAACCCGGCTTGAGGACGAGGCGGCCGAGCAGCCTATCGACGAATGCCGCCGCCTCGTGTTCGTCACGATGCGAGTACAGCGCATGGCAATGCGGGGACTCGAACCAGGACTCGTACCAATGGGGCTGGGTGGTGTCGCGACGGGTGAGAATTCCTGCGGTCATCTTCTTGAACCTCCAGAGACGGCCGTCGTCTCGTGAGATTCACAGTAGCGAGCGGCTGCGCCGAGCCCATTGATCTAGATCAAGAAGTGCGCCTCTCGGGCAATGCCGCCAACCCCGCCTCGGACAGAAATGGCGCCGGCTCGGCTGGTGGCCGTCGCACGCTCGTCGGTACGACCTGGCTATGATGGTGGCAGGGGAGCGCCACATGGCCGAGCAGGATGTCGCGGCCCAGACCTGCGTCGCACTGGGCGCGGCGGAGCATCAGTTCGAGTCGTACCCGGGCCGCGACATCGCTCTCGGTGCGCTGACCGTCACGCGTGTGCTCCCAGTGAAGGGAAAGCGCCTGGTCGGTCCCTGGTGTTTCCTCGACCGCTTCGGCCCGCACACCTTCGACGATCCGGCGGCCATGGACATCGGCGCGCATCCGCACATGGGATTGCAGACAGTGACGTGGCTGCTCGACGGAGAGCTCGTCCACTACGACAGCCTCGGGTACGAATCGCTGCTTCAGCCTGGCGGTGTGAACGTGATGACCTCGGGGGCGGCGATCGCCCACGCCGAGCGGACGCCGGCGACGAACAGCGGCCGCTTGAACGGCGCACAGCTCTGGGTCGCCCTGCCCGATTCGGACCGACAGATGCCGGCGATCTTCCAGCATGTCGAGCGCGTCCCCCTCGACGAACAACGCGGTGGAATCGTTCAAGTGTTCGCGGGAAGGCTCCACACGCTGCACTCGCCGGCGGCCTCCTATTCGGGAATCGTCGGCGCCGATCTTCAGATCCATCCGCGAGCAACCCTCGACATCCCGTTGGAGAGCTCGCACGAACACGCCGCGCTGGTCCTGAGTGGTGACTGCAGCCTGGAAGGGCAGCCCCTCCAGGAGCGGGTCCTCTATTACCTGGGCGCCAACCGGTCCAGTGCGTGTTTCGCGAGCCGGTCCGGATCACGGTTGCTGCTGATCGGCGGTCCACCATTCCCCGAGACGATTCTGATGTGGTGGAATTTCGTGGCGCGGACGCCTGGAGAAATCGCCGACGCGCGGGCGGATTGGGAGGAGCGGCGGCGATTTGGCGACGTGACCGGATATCCGGGTCCGCGCCTCGCGGCGCCCAGCCTCGTCAGGTTTGCGAGTCCGAACCCCGCCAGTTGATTCACGCGCCATCCGAGTGAGGGCCTATGGCTGATCGTGACGCCGCGACTCCCGACCTGACGGCCGGCGTGTCGGCTGACTCCATTCCCGACGGTTCCAGTCTCGTCGGCAAAGTCGGCAAGAAGGACGTGCTCCTGGTGCGCACCGCCGGGCGGTTGTTCGCCGTCGGCGCCAAGTGCACCCACTATCACGGGCCGTTGAGCGAGGGGCTCGTCGTCGGGGAGACGATTCGTTGCCCGCTCCATCACGCGTGTTTCAACCTATCGACCGGCGAGGCCGTCCGGGCTCCGGCGCTCGATCCGATCGCTTGCTGGCGGGTCGATCAACGCGATGGCAAGGTCTTCGTCAGTGAGCGGGCCGAGTCCGCTCTGTCGGCACCGCGTGACTCGAGCCCCGACCCGGCGTCGGTCGTCATCGTCGGGGGCGGCGCGGCGGGTCTGGCGGCAGTCGATATGCTGCGGCGTGAGGGCTACCAAGGTTCGATCACGATGGTCAGCGCGGACGCCGACGCGCCGGTCGATCGGCCCAACCTGTCGAAGGACTACCTCGCGGGCGAAGCCCAGGAGGACTGGATCCCGCTATGGCCGCCGTCGCTCTACTCGGAGCGACGCATCGATCTGCGCCTGGGCTCGCCGGTCGTCGCGATCGACGCCAAGGGCAAGACGGTGGCGCTGGAGAATGGGACTCGCCTCGACTACGGCGCGCTGCTCCTGGCCATGGGCGCGGACCCGGTCCGGCTTTCGGTCCAGGGCAACCACGATGGGCGGATCCTGTACCTGCGCACCTTCGCCGACAGCCGTACCATCGTCGAGCGCACCGCCACGGCCAAACACGTCGTCGTTATCGGCGCGAGTTTCATCGGGCTCGAGGTGGCGGCATCGCTACGCACGCGGGGGATCGCGGTGGACGTCGTCGCCCCTGACCGCGTGCCGCTCGAGCGCGTCATGGGGCTCGAGGTCGGCCACTTCGTGCGGGGACTGCATGAATCGCACGGCGTGGTGTTTCACCTCGGCGAAACCGTCGCGTCGGTCGACGGACGACAGGTGCGATTGAGCGGGGGCGGCACGCTCGACGCCGACTTCGTCGTCGCCGGTGTCGGCGTGCGACCTTCGACGGCGCTGGCGGAGACGGCTGGCCTGGCGGTCGATCGCGGGATTGTCGTCAACGAATTCCTCGAGACGAGCGCCAGCGGGATCTTTGCCGCCGGCGACGTTGCGCGCTGGCCCGATCCGCACAGCGGCGACCGCATTCGAGTGGAACACTGGGTGGTGGCGGAGCGGCAGGGGCAGGCCGCCGCGCGCAACATCCTCGGACGGCGTGAACGATTCGACGCCGTGCCGTTCTTCTGGAGCCAGCATTACGACGTGACGATCAGGTACGTCGGCCATGCCGAACACTGGGACGAGGTGCGTGTCGACGGCGCGCTCGAGGCGCGTGATGCAACGGTGTCGTTCTTCAACAAGGGCCGGCGGCTGGCGGTTGCGACGGTGTCGCGAGACCAGGACAACCTGAGGGCCGAAGTGGAACTCGAACGCGACGTTGCCAGCTAGCGAGCGTCTCAGTATTACCGCTATCCTCGACGCAGGGCGGCGACGGTGACGTCGTCCTGCCGCTTCAAACCGGACTGAAACGCGGCGAGATCCCGCACGAAGGCCTGCACCATCGCCGACACTTCGAGCCCCGACGATTCCACGGCCATCGCCGACAAGCGCTCGTCGCCGTACATCCGACCGGCGCCATCTTCAGCCTCAGCGACACCATCCGTGTAGAGCAGCAGCGTCTCGCCAGGCGAGAGCGTCCACCGGGTGACGGCGAACTGCTCGTCGCGGAACATCCCGAGCGGCAGTCCCGTGGAATCGACCCGCTCGACGCCGCCGTGACGAATCAGCAGCGGCGCCGGATGTCCGGCATTCGAGATGTCCACCGTTCCGTCGCGGGCGGCCTTACCGAGGACGAGCGTGGCGTACTGAGCCGGCAGCGCGCTCTCGGAGAACAGCCGGCTCGCGCGCATCATCACCTGATCGAGCGGGAGGTCCATCTGAATCAGTGCGTGCAGCGTGGCCCGCAGGTGGGCCATCAGCATCGACGCGGCCACACCCTTGCCCGAGACGTCACCGATCATGAAGTACACATCGCCTCCGCCGGTGGCGATGTAGTCGCAGTAGTCGCCGCTGACGATGCTCGCCGGCTCGTACCGGTAGCTGAGTTCCCAGCGTCCGGATCGCGCCACGGTCGATGGCAGGAGCCCGCGCTGAATCTGCGCCGCCAGGTCCAGATCGCGCTCGAGAGCGCGCTGCTCGGCCGCGGTCAGGTGGTCGAGGCAGAAGCGCACCAGCGGGTCGATCATCACGCGGTCGGCTTCGATCGGCTCGTGGCAACTCTCGCAGATCCCGAGCGAACCTCCGTCCGCGCGTGCGATCGCATCGCGAACGTCAGTGAGAAGACGGTCCAGTTCGGGAGTGTGTCCGACTCTGGCGATCTCGAGCTCGACTGTCTGATGTCGTTCGGCCAGCTGCGCTCGAAGCGCAGCGTCCGTCATCTGAACCGTGGAGGCAGACGTCTGGTGCACGTTCGAGCCCTCCCGAACCCTATACTGCCAGTCGATTCCGTTTGACGCAATCAGGGAGGAGGCGGCCCTTGTTCGGCGTGGCTTCAGGTCGACACGAAGGTGTCGTCGATACGTGATAGATCTCACGCCGCGCGTCTGGTTTCATGCTCTCGGTGAGAACAGCATGAAGCCACTCGAACCACTGGCTCCAGTCGAGCTTGGGAGGCAACCACTTTGCGGCCCGGCAGGAACCGGATCTCTTCACGACTGAGATCCGTGCTGCGTAGAGGTCGCTGCCCTAAGGAGGCGTCATGACCACCACCGTCGACACCCCGACCGACATTCGCTCGTTCCAAATCAAGGTTCCACAGGAGCAGGTCGACGACTTGCGCCGGCGCATCGCGGCGACGCGCTGGCCCACCAAGGAGCTCGTCTCAGACCGATCGCAGGGCGTGCAGCTGGCGACGCTGAAGGAGCTCGCCCGCTACTGGACGACCGAGTACGACTGGCGCAAGTGCGAGGCGAGACTGAACGCGCTGCCGCAGTTCACGACCGAGATCGACGGGGTGGAGATCCACTTCATCCACGTCAGGTCGCGGCATGAGAATGCGTTGCCGCTGATCATGACGCACGGCTGGCCCGGCTCCGTCATCGAACTGCTCGGGACCGTCGGCCCGCTGACCGATCCGACCGCTCACGGCGGAACCCCCGAGGACGCATTCCACCTGGTGCTGCCATCGCTGCCCGGTTACGGGTTCTCCGGTGAGCCGGGCGAGGTCGGTTGGGACGCCGCCCGCACCGGACGTGCGTGGGCCGAGCTGATGCACCGCCTCGGCTACACCCGCTATGTCGCCCAGGGTGGCGACGTGGGTGCCCTCGTCACGGACCTGATGGGCCGCCAGGCCGTCGAGGGTTTGGCCGGCTACCACCTGAACCTGCTCACGGCGGTGCTCGCAGTCGGCGATCACCTGCCCAAGGAATCCGAACAGGAAAGAGCAGCGGCCGAGGCGGTCAAGACGTTCAGGGAAAGCGGCTTCGGCTACTTCCTCGAGATGGCAACGCGGCCGCAGACGATCGGCTACGCGCTGCTGGATTCTCCGGTCGCGCTGGCGGCCTGGCTGCTCGATCACGACACGGACAGCTACTACAAGATCTCCCGCGCGTTCGTCGACGGCGAGCCCGTCGGCAATCTCACGCGGGACGCCATCGTCGACAACATCACGCTCTACTGGCTGACGGGCACCGCAGCGTCGGCGGCCCGGTCGTACTGGGAGGACGGACGAGCGCTGGCCGCAGCGCTTGCGAGCGGCCAGCATCCTCCGGCGGTCACCGTGCCGGTTGGCTTCACCACGTTCCCCGGCGAGATCTGGGCGTCCCCGCGCAGCTGGGTCGAGGCGGTCTACCCCGGCCTCGCCTACTTCAACGCGGTCGACAGGGGCGGCCACTTCGCCGCCTGGGAGGAGCCGAAGCTCTTCTCCACCGAGGTGCGGGCTGCATTCAGATCACTGCGCAAATAAACACAGGCTTCATTCGCACGCGCGGGCAGATGGCGCTACGCCCGCATGAAGTGACAGGTGTAGCCCCCGGGATGCTTGCGCAAGTAGTCCTGGTGGTAATCCTCGGCACTGTACCAGGTCGAGGCTGGCTCTATTGTCGTAGTGATGGGCCGACGCCAGCGGCCCGACGCCTCTATGCGAGCCTTCACTTGCTCCGCCGCCCGCTGCTGCTCCGCGTTGTGCGGAAAAATTGCGGAGCGGTACTGCGTCCCTGTGTCGTTGCCCTGACGATTGAGCGTGGTGGGATCGTGTAGCTTGAAGAACCAGTGCTCGAGCAGGTCTTCGTAACTGATGACGGACGGATCGAACGTTATCCGTACTGCTTCGGCGTGACCGGACTTGCCGTCGTGCGTGTCATGGTAGGTTGGATTCTCCAGCCAGCCTCCGGTATAACCCACCTCCGTATCCACGACACCGGGCACAGCCCGGAGGATATCCTCAACGCCCCAGAAGCAGCCCCCGGCGAGCACGGCCACCTCGCGGCCGGGATCGCTGTGAACCGGCCGATGCTGATCGCCGTGATCGCTCATCAGTGCCTCCATGCAGATGCGAAGTTCGTGGACGCCGGCGGCACCACGCAGGCCGCTATGTTCCCCGTGTCGCGAGACCAGGACAAGCTCAGGGCCGAAGTAACCTCGAACGCGACGCTGCCGGCTGGCGAAGCAGGAAGAGTCGGCGATTCCGCCGACCGCCAGCCTCCAGTCCAACACTCCAGATTGATTCCACGGGCCGTGCACGTGGCACTGCCCTTGCTCGTTGGGGCGTCCGTCGAGGACAGGGCTGCTGCAGCCTCTGATGTGACGGTTCGGCAGCCGAACTTGTCGGAGAGAGACGTCATGAATCGATTCAGCGGACACGACAGGATCGGTCGGCGGTTGGCGAGATGCGTCGCGGGCACCCTGGCGCTCTTTGCAATGATGGGTTTAGCAGAGCCTGCGCGGGCGGAAAACATCGTCACGCGCTGGGCGGAGCAATCCCTGGAGGCAGTCCGCGCAGCGAATGTCGGAACTCCGAATGCCGGGCGATTGTACGCGATGGTCACCGTCGCGATGTACGACGCCATCAACGGCATCGACGCCGCCCGTAATCGCCTTGACCGCGAACACGCGCTCGTGCCGACCGTCGGAGCTCCGCGAGCAGGCAGCCGCAAAGCGGCGGCTGCGGCGGCTGCTCACGCCGTGCTCGTCGCCCTGGTGCCATCCCAGCAAGCAGCGCTCGACGCCGCCCTTGCCGCCGAGCTCGACGCGGCGCAGGACGGCGACCTCGTCGCCGGCGAGATGGGGTCGTAACGTGGGTGAACAGGTCGTGACGCTGCGCGCCACCGATGGGACGGCGATGGCGCTCACGATACCGGCTGGAACGGCTATCGGCGAACATC
>Ga0070675_100001779_pt1 | contig 15891 bp, 11 predicted proteins | sample KBSM43metaG_FD_65343 | JGI IMG/M metagenome (GOLD analysis project Ga0070675, IMG submission 65343) | Miscanthus rhizosphere microbial communities from Kellogg Biological Station, Michigan, USA - KBS M4-3 metaG | ecosystem: Host-associated > Plants > Roots > Rhizosphere > Soil ...
GATTAAGAACGACCTTCTCATACATCTCACGGTCGACGTATACCGGGTGATGAAAAGACTCGCAATCCACTCGCAGCTTCAGTCCGGCTTTCTCAACCGCGGAGCGGAAAATGCTCGCGAGATCTGCGGTGAACGCGGCGAGGTCCACCGACTGGAAGTTGGCTTCTGCGCGGCCCGCTTCGATGCGCGAGAAATCCAGAAGAGTATTGACGAGCTTCAACAGGCGAACTCCATTGCGCTGCGCCGTCTCGATTTGTTCACGCACTGCAGGCGCCAGCTCTCCATGCGTTTCCAGCGTGTGTTCAAGTGGCGCGAGCATCAGTGTCAGGGGAGTCCGGAACTCGTGGCTTACATTGGAAAAGAATGTTGTCTTTGCGCGGTCGATTTCCGCCAGAGCCTCCGCGCGCCGGCGCTCTTCTTCATACGCGCGAGCGTTCGCGATGGCGGATGCGATTTGAGCACCGGTCAATTCGAGGAATCCCTGATAGCTGTTGTCAAACAGCCGATAAGGATTTAACCCCACGATCAGGATGGCCTCCGGCTCTTCACGTCCCTGAGCTGCAATGGGCATGGCGACAGCCTTGTGCGGTGGCCGGTCCCACGCGCCAGTCGGCAGACCTTTTCCAAGAACGCTCAAATCGAGAATGAGCTGCAGGCGACCCGTGTCGAATACGTCTGCAAAAGGCCAGACGGACGTGTCGTCGAGCGCCGCCTGCTCCGGTGTTGCAGGCTGTGCGCGCCCTATTCCAACCGGCTCTCCCGCCAGTACGACGCGACGAGCGTTTGAATCGATGAAATAGATCATCGCGAAAGGCAGATCGCGAGGATTTGTGGCGAGACAATCCGAGCTCAGCGCGCATGCCTGCACGACCGTACGCGCATCCGCTGTTCTGGACGCAAGTTCACGCAAGAGCGCCAGCTGTCGTCCTTCGATCACCCGTTGTGTTTCGTCGGTATTAAAGCAGATGATCCCACCGGGTTGTCCTTCATCGTTCGGGATGGGACTGTAGGAGTAAGTGTAGGAAGTTTCCTCGGGGTATCCATTACGTTCCATGATCAGGAGTTGCTGTTCGACGTAGGTTCCCTCGATTCCTCCCATTGCCTGTTGGAGCATCGGCGCAATTCCAGTCCATATCTCACGCCACACGACAGACGCGGGTTGCCCAAGCGCTCGGGGATGCTTTCCTCCGACGATGCTGATATAGGAATCGTTGTAAAGCTTGATGAGTTGCTCGCCCCAGCCAAGCCAGATTGGCTGCCGGGAGGTGAGCATGATGCGTACGGCGGTCTTCAGGCTCTGGGGCCATGATTCGACCGGGCCCAGCGGCGAGCTTGCCCAGTCGAACGCGCGAATGCGCTCGCCCATTTCTCCACCGCCAGACAACCAGTTTGCCGCGCTCGGTGGTTGCGCGGAGCGGGTCGGCTCCTTAGTCACAGATCTCTCCTCAAGACAGGTTCGGACTCGCGGCAAAACCGGCTCCCCGCATTTTCCGTGCTCCTGGTTTGCAGCCTTGATTCAGTCCTGTGTCAGTCCGGCGGCTTTCAAAATGTTACACGACTATGCAACAACAGATAAGAGGAAGACGCGGGGTGAATGGAACTCCCGGTGGGTTTTACTTCGTCTCCCATGTGAAACCTTTCAACGGCCACCGGATGCCGTGCCAAAGGGTATTGACCGCTTCGCGGACGTCGTTCAGTGCTTGGGATCCGCCCGGCAATCTCTGCGAGAGGTTACCTTTCAAAATCAATGAAGCCCTGCTCGACATCGGTGTGCGCCAGTCTTACACGCACGCGGTCGCCAACGTCGAGGTCTGAAGTGCCGCGAACGAGCCGGCCTTCAGCGGGCGGATCGAAAATGCGGACCCACGTTCCCTTCGGCGAGGCGCCGGTAACGATACCTTCGAAGTGATCACCGATCCGTGTTGACAGCAGCAGAGCAGCGGCAGATTTCCGCATCTGTCGTTCGACCTTCTCTGCCGCATCTTCCTGCGCAGTGCAATGGGTGGCAAGGTCTTCCAGTTCCATATTCGAGTATGGTGACCGCGTACCCGTGAGTGCGGCTTTTGCGAGGCGATGGGTAATCAGGTCTGGATACCGGCGATTCGGTGCTGTTGAGTGGACGTAGTCCTTTACGGCCAGCCCAAAGTGACCGGCCTCGTCGTCGTGAGTGCGGATCAGCACATACTCACCTCGGCCCAGAAGTTTCACGACGGCGAGCGACAGGTCTGGAAATCGGAGCGGATCGGCTTGACGCCTTCTCAACAGGAATTCCGACAGAGCCTTTGAATCAGGCTCGATTGGCAGGCGGTCACCCAATTGTTTCGCCAGAGCTTCGAGTCGGTCCCATCGTTCCGGGGATCGAACGACTCGCCGGATGGTTGGGAATTTTTTCGCCTCAAGATATCGAGCAGTAACGCCATTGGCGGCGATCATGAAGTCTTCGATGAGCGCGCGTGCGCGGTTCTTCTTTTCGTGCCGCAGTTGGACAACGCGACCGTCTTCAACGATCGCCCGCGGCTCGATAGTTTCCAGGTCCAGAGCGCCGTCTTCAAATCGTCTTTGCCTGAGCCGCTGCGCCACTTCGTCCTGAGTGCGGATCTGATCGGCCATACCTTCTGCTTCCGCCATTGCCTGAGGGATGGAACCGTTGCCCTCGAGCCAGGCATCCACGCTGTTATAGGCCAGCTTTGCATAGTTACGGACTCGGGCGCGTCGCATCGTGCCGTCCTCTACAGTGCCATCGGGTCCCACGGTGTAGGAAATCACCATGGCAATGCGATCCTGTTCGGGATTCAACGATGTGAGATTGGTGGACAAACGCTCCGGGAGCATCGGAAAAACTCGTGTCGGCGTGTAGACGGACGTGGTGTTTTGCCGGGCATGTTCATCGATCGGTGTGCCTTTCGGAACCAGGGCGTCCACGTCGGCGACGGCGACATGGATTCTGACGGTATCCTTCTTGACGTTTTCGGCGACCGTCAATTGGTCGAGGTCCTGCGAATCGTCATTGTCGATGGAGCACCAGGGAAGACGCCGCAGGTCAGTGATGGCATCGTCCTCAGCCGGGCCGGAAAGCCGTTCGGACTGTTCGATCGCGGCTCGCGGAAAATCCGGCTCCAGTCCGCGCTTGAGCATGGCTTCACGGGCAAGCAGGGTAAGGTCAACGGAATGTAACGACATTCTCGAGTTACTCCTCCAGGCTCCGGAACGTGCGGGCCGACCCCGTTTGGTGGTCGCGGCCAGCGCTCAGGAGGTCCTCAGGTAGTGTATCAAGTAAGGTTTGTTAACGCTGTGTGAACATTTGGGATCGGCGACTTCTCAATTGCTCACAAAGTAGACGCTCTACTGCCGGCACACGAAGTTCGCCGCATCTTCCGGATTGCCTTCGCCCTTATATTCCGCATGCGCGGGGAAGGCGCACAGCGGACGGCTCCGTCCCGGAAATGCGCGGCCCGTCGCGATCACGGACTCTGGAGCGGTGTTCTTCTCCACCCAGTTGACGGCGGTTGTCAGGAAATCAAAAGAGTCGAGTGCTCCCGTGCCGCCACTGCAATGGCCCATGCCGGGAGACAGAAAGAGGCGGCTGAACTCTCTAACCTTCGCATCCCCGCCATTAGCCGAAGTCATGCGCTTGTAGTAATCGATCGTGTCCTTCGCAGAGAACCAGGGATCGCTGACGCCGTGATAGAAGATCAACTTCCCGCCATGTGATGAGAATGTGTTGAGATTTATCCACGATGCCGAGTCGCCCAGCATGGAGACAGGATTCGAGTTCACGGTCGCTGCTTCCGCGTCGATATTCTGCTCTACGGCTGCTGTCGGAGGACCAATAGGGCTGGAGCCGGTCGCGAGCAAACCGGGAATCCCGCCGCCTGTTGCGGTAAGACCGGTATCGAAGAAGAAGCCGGGATAGACCTGATTGCCGCGAGAGTCTTTGGGACCAGCGAATGCGATTTCCAATGCTTTGACTTGTTCGGCCGAAAGACAGCCCTCAGCCTTCGCTGCGGGGCACTGCAGATTGGCGGGCGAGAAGTTGCAGCCGGTCACGTCGAAGATCATGCCGTCTTTAACGCCGTCGCGAGCGTCGCAAACCTCCAGGATCTTTGCAATGATCGCGCGACGATCGCCGTCCGATAGCGCTCCGCCCGGGACAGGTCTTCCGTCCGGGCCTTTCGGGGCTATGCGATTCAAAGCGACGGTGATGCTGCGTGTGGCGAGATTGGAATGGCCTGTCCGCATTGCGGGAGCTCCGGCAACAACGCCATCAAAATAGGTGGGGTAGCGTTGCGTCATGAGCATTGCCTCGCGCCCGCCTGTGGAACAGCCGACATAGTAGGAATGCGCCGGCGAGCGACCGTAATAGTTTTCGATGATTTGCTTCGCGAGAACGGCGACTCGGCCGATTGCGATGAATTCGAAGTCGAGCGCGGCAAGCTGGTCCTGCATAAAGGAACCGTCGAATCCACCCGTGCCCTGGTGACCGGTATCTGTTGTGACGACCGCAAAGCCGCGCGTGAGAGCCGGTTGATTGCCTGCAGCCTGCGCACCCGTCGGTTCAGCGACGCTCCCGTTCAAGCCGCCGCCGCCCTGCTGGAGGAACTGTCCGGTCCAGTTTTCAGGAAGCGCGATGGCGAAACGGATTCCATAGGTCTTGCCATCTGAGCCTGTCCGGCGATCGATCATGCCGTCAACCCGGCAGTGAGCGGGAAGCGTTACGCCTGTTGCTCCGCCGCGTCCACCTTGCGCGGGGCCTGCGGGGATCATTGCCGCTCTCGTAATCTCGAGGACGATGCCGGGACTCTTGAGTTGAGCCATTCCCGCGCATTTGTTGGATTGAGCCACGCCGGCCAGCGGTGTGGCCAGCATCAGAAGCAGCGCCGCTTTGAGTCTCATAGTCTCTCCTCGCGCCGCACTATATAGAATTCAGAGGACGTTGATCGAATTCTTTAGGGAATTGACCCTGATGAAGCGCCACGCATACGATACCGTTCCATGATGAATTGGCGGTTCTTGATCATACTCTCCGCGATTATCTGTGCAGTCGTTTTCCAGGGGCAGCAGGGTGGTCGCGCCTCACCCCCTCTGCCGCAACTCCCGCAGACGTTCGATACTGCAGTGCAGCACATTCGCGTCAGCGCTGTAGCGACCGGGCTTGCCAACCCCTGGAGTCTTGCGTTCCTCCCGAATGGCGACATGCTTGTCACCGAAAGAGCGGGCCGGCTTCGCATCATTCGCAATGGAGTTCTGGATCCGCAACCGATTTCCGGGGTCCCGCAGGTCCGCGTGACGGCGCTTGGCGGACTTCTTGAAGTTGCGCTCCATCCTCGATTCGCGGAGAACGGGTTGGTTTACCTGACCTACGCCAAAGGCCGCGAGAGCAATGTCTCGACGACTGCTCTTGCGCGGGGCCGCCTGAAGGGAACAGCGCTGGAGGAAGTTCGCGATATCTTTGTCGCCAACACATGGAGTTCATCCGCCACAAACTTTGGCGGGAGGATCGCCTTCGATCGCGCAGGATTTCTCTATCTCACGATTGGCGAGCGGCAGGAGCAGGATCGCGCGCAGAAAGGCGACGATCACGGAGGAAAAGTATTGCGGCTGCGCGATGACGGCAGCGTTCCTCCGGATAATCCCTTTGTCGGGAAGACAGGCTACCTTCCTGAGATCTATTCGCTCGGACATCGCAGCCCGCAGGGCCTGGCATTGAATCCGGAGACAGGAGCAATCTGGGAGAACGAGCATGGACCGCTGGGTGGCGATGAAATCAACATCATCCTGCCCGGCCGCAATTACGGCTGGCCGCTGGTGACGTTTGGGACGGACTATGACGGGAAAGAGATCAGCGACCTGACCTGGCGTTCCGACCTGGAAGCTCCATTGATGTACTGGGTGCCTTCCATCGCGATCTCTGGGATGGCGTTTTACATGGGTGACAAGTTTCCCAATTGGAAGGGCAACGCCTTTGTCGGATCCATGTTCGAAGGGCGGACGCGCGCTACTGGTCACCTGCGCCGCCTGACGTTTGAACAGGGCCGGCCCATCCAGCGCGAACCGATCCTCACAGAATTGCATCAGCGGATCCGCGATGTGCGATCAGGCCCCGACGGCCTGATCTACCTGCTCACCGATGAAAACCCCGGAGCTGTATTGAAGATCGAACCGGCGCCGTAGCGAACTTCGGGATACCCCGATTGATTTAAGCAAGGATTGCAAGTGATGATTCGACTGATGTGGGCATGCATGCTTTCGATGGGCATTCTAATAGTAGTTGGGCTTCTCGGATCCGACCGGATCGATAGTCTCGTCCAACGGCCCGTCATCTTTATCGCCAGGCTTGCGCCCGTGGATATGGGGCATGGTCTGCCGTCGGCGATCCTGATGGCAACTGTTGTTGTCCTTTTGTACGCGGTGCTCTTTGGGTTTGTGCTGAGCGCCTGGAACGGCCTGCGCTCCAGTTGACCATGAGTTGGCTATCGGATCTTGAGCTGAGTTTTGGCAAACCGACCTCGTTCAAATCCGTGTTTTTCCGTTACGGAATCGCGCTCGGACTCGTTAACATCGCACTGTTCGTTTCCTTATTGCTGCAGGGTATCCTTCCAGATGCTTTTCTTCTTCTGTTTCTGGCCGCGATCGTCGCCAGCGGCTGGTTCGGCAGCATTGGCCCGGGCTTGTTCGCCGTGGTCCTCTCGGTGGTCGCGATGGACTACTACTTCATCCCGCCGTATCGCGCTTTTTCGGTGCACGCCGAGGAAGTGCCGTACGTCGTCTCATTTCTGGTAGGCGGAATCATTGCGAGCTGGCTTAGTGCCGCCCGAAGGGTTGCGGAAGCCAGGCAGAAGGTCCATCTCGACGAACTCTTTGAACAGGCCCCCGAGGCAATCCTGCTAGTCGATGGCAAGGACCGCGTGCTGCGTGTCAATCGAGAGTTTTCACGAATTTTTGGATATAGCCCCAATGAAGCGGTGGGCCGGTTCAGCATGGACTTGATCGTTCCTCGTAACCATCGTGAGCAAGCTCTGCAATCTCGCCAACGCCTGGCGCATGGAGAGTCGGTTAATGTCGAAACCGTGCGGGTGCGTAAAGACGCCAGTCTCGTAGACGTCGCGGAGATTGCAGTTCCTGTCGTGTTTGGCGGGCAGCGGATTGCCCATTACATGATCTTTCGAGACATTACTGAGAGGAAACGGTCGGCTGAAGCCTTGATGAAAGCAAAGTCAGAGTTGGCGCATCTATCGCGGGTGACAACGATGGGAGAACTCGTCGCTTCGATCGCCCATGAGGTGAATCAGCCCATTGCCGCAATTGTCACCAATGCAAATGCCGCGCAGCGATGGCTTAGCCATCAACCCCCTGCCCCCCATGAGGCCGAGGAGGCTCTTGGCCGCATTGTGCAGGATGCGAATCGCGCCGGCGCCGTAATCGGCAGGATACGCGCTCTTGTCAGGAAGACATCAACCCAGATGACATCTCTCGACATGAATGACCTCATTAAGAGCGTTCTGGTCCTTACCGAGCATGAGATGCGACGGGGTGGTGTTGAACTGCGAACCGAACTGGCTGCCGTGCCGCCCGTTTCAGGAGATCGAATTCAGCTTCAGCAGGTCATGCTGAATCTCATCATGAATAGCATCGACGCGATGAGCTCGATTCAGAACCGGCGTCGGGAACTGCAGGTCCGTCTCAAGCACGTACAGGATTCGGTTCTGGTGGAAATACAGGACAGCGGTATCGGGTGGGACCCAAAAACGGGCGAGCGAATGTTCGAGGCTTTCTTTTCCACAAAGCCTGAGGGAATGGGGATGGGCCTGACCATTAGTTACTCCATCATTGAGGCTCACGGCGGACGCCTTCGGGCCACGCTTGCGGCACCACACGGTGCAGTTTTTAGCTTCATACTCCCGACCGACGTCGGTTCGCCATGAGTTTTGGGGAGTCCAGAAAAACCCGAGAAGCGTCAGATTCTAAACGTCTGTATATCTTGGATATGTAGAACTACACCTGATTGATAAATTCCTAATACCTAAAGATAGTATTAATATCCTTATTGACAAGGTGACCAAGTTCAAATAAAAAGCTTCTCTACGTCACAACGAAGTGAGCGTTTTTCGACACAGAAGTCCTGGGATCGCCGTGCGTGATCCGAGGACTTTTTTGTTTTTGACGACAAAGTAGTCCGACGACAGCGACGTCCAGAGCTCGTGCGCCTCACCGGAGCATGAGCGGGTGGGCGTTTTTTTTTGCTCGGAATCAAATCGCGGGGTGAGAAAACCGCGGAGTTTGGCAAGGCCAAATGGCCGGAATCATTGAAGAGGAGAGACTATGAGAAAAGTTATGTGGCTATTAGTGCTCGTCCTGCTTAGCTGCAGCCTGGGACTTGCACAGGACAGGGGCCCCGATCCGTCCGGGGCAAGCACCGGCGGTGCTGCGGATGTCACCGCAAAGGAAGCGGGCAAGCCGACCATGGAAGAACTTGCAGCTCAGGTTGGCCACAACAAAGTTGCGATCAACATGGTGTGGGTCCTCATCACAGGCTTTCTGGTGATGTTCATGCAGACCGGTTTCGCCATGGTTGAGACCGGACTCACGCAGGCGAAGAACGTCGCCCACACGTTTGCCATGAACTTCATGATCTATCCGCTTGGAATGCTGGGATTCTACGTTTGTGGATTCGCCATCATGTTTGGCGGGCTGGGCTCGATCCTGACTATGGGTGGCTACTCCGGCCTGAACCATGAAGTTTCGATTACCCTGGCAGGGAAGACATTCGGTTTGTTCGGTGCCAAAGGGTTCTTCCTGACGGGTGGCTCCTATGACGTCGCTGTGTTTGCACTCTTTCTGTTCCAGATGGTGTTCATGGATACAACGGCCACAATTCCCACGGGAGCGATGGCGGAACGCTGGAAGTATTCATCGTTCGTCGTTTACGGATTGTTCGTTGGTTCAATCATTTATCCCCTCTACGGCAACTGGGTGTGGGGCGGCGGCTGGCTGGCCATGATGGGACAGAACTTCGGGCTGGGTCATGGGCATGCTGACTTTGCCGGGTCTTCGGTTGTACACCTGACCGGAGGTGTTCTTGCGCTGGTGGGGGCGAAAATGATCGGCGCACGCATTGGAAAGTTCAAGAAGGATGGCACGGCCGTTCCGATTCCGGCTCATAGCATTCCTATGGCGATGATCGGCACGTTCATCCTGGCATTCGGTTGGTTTGGATTCAATCCCGGCTCTACTCTGGCCGGTGGTGATTTCCGAATCTCGGTTGTTGCCGTGAACACAATGCTGGCAGGATCCACAGGCGCTTTTGCGTCGATGTTGTGGATGTGGCTTGTTCGCACCGGCAAGCCCGATCCGAGCATGATGTGTAACGGCATGCTGGCCGGCCTTGTCGCGATCACGGCTCCCTGCGCATTTGTCAATGCTCCGGCGGCCTGCCTGATTGGACTGATTGCCGGCGTCCTGGTCGTCGAGGCTGCCTTTTTTATTGAAAGCAAGCTCAAGGTTGACGATCCGGTCGGAGCCATAGCGGTACACGGCTTCAATGGCGCATGGGGTTGCCTTGCGCTTGGTCTGTTTGCGGACGGAACGTATGGCGACGGCTGGAATGGGGTCGCGGGTCCCGTCAGGGGACTCTTCTACGGCGATGCTTCTCAATTCGTGGCAGAGTGTGTCGGCGTAGGCGCTAATGTCGTGGCCATCGGCATCCTTGGTTTCGTCGTATTCAAACTCATCGATGTCGTCATCGGCCTCCGTGCTGATCCAAAAGCGGAGGTCGAAGGCCTCGACATTCCGGAGATGGGTGTGCCTGGTTACGTCGGTGTTACCGACGGATTGCGTATGCCTGAGTTGACCAGCACGCATCAAATGGCTGCAGCGCCACTGCCGCTGCACGATCGAAGCAGATAACTTCCAGTAGAGGGGCGGGTGCTCGCCCCTCTACTCCCGATCAAAAAATCAGTTCGGTATTCCTTAAGAAGCATGCCTTCGCAGCCGAGTTCCAACATTCTCGTCATTGAGAGCGATCCTGAGGGGCGATCGTTCCTGCGCAGCACACTGTCGGCCAGCGAATATCTTTTGGCAGAAACGATCACAGCCACGGCGGGCTTGAAGCAGATCGAAGCCTTGTGCCCCGACGCGCTTCTTCTCGATCCTGAATTGCCTGACATGGATGGTCTGGATGTGATTCGGCAGATTCGTCTGCTAAATTACCTGTTTCCGATTATCGTCCTGTCAGACAAGGCGAGAGAACTCGACAAGGTTACGGCCCTGGATGCAGGAGCGGATGATTTCATCGAAAAGCCTTTTCGTGTCGGAGAACTGCTGGCGCGACTGCGCGCTGCGCTGCGTCGGGTCGCGCCCCTTGCCGAAAGGAACGACGAGCCGGTCTTTCGGAAGGCAGGATTGTTCGTGAATTTTGCCAGCAGGGAAGTCCGCGTCGAAGGAAATGCTGTCCATCTCACCCCGAAGGAATTCAAACTACTCAGAATGTTTACACGGTATCCCAACCGCATCCTGACGCACACTACTCTGATCAGGGAAATCTGGGGAGCTGAAGGGAACGGTAATGATGTGCGTTCTCTTCGTGTGTATGTCGGGCAACTTCGACGTAAGCTCGCAGGAGGATCCGAATCCTGGGTTTCTTTACAAACCAAAGCGGGGATCGGATATCAGTTCCAAACCGATTGAGCGAGAATAAGACGTGAACCTTCCCTTGTGGAGCATTCTTCCGTTCATCCTGACATTGTTATCAATCGCCATTATCCCGCTCGTCTTCGGAAACTGGTGGGAGAAGAACTCGAACAAGCTGATTCTTAGTCTGCTGATGTCGTTGCCGGTGCTTGTGGTTGTGATTCCAGGTGGACTCCATCTGCTGGCGGAATCTCTCATCGATTACGCTTCATTCATGGTGTTGCTGGGGGCATTGTTCATCATCTCAGGCGGCATCTACATCAAAGGGGAGTTTGCGGGGACCCCTCTGGTGAACACGGTGTTTCTCGCAATTGGCGCGATTCTCGCCAATCTTATTGGCACGACTGGCGCGTCGATGCTGCTGATTCGTCCTTATCTCCGAGCGAATCACAGGCGCCAGCGCCGCGCTCATCTTTGTGTCTTCTTTATATTCGTGGTCAGCAATATCGGAGGGCTGCTCACGCCGCTCGGGGATCCGCCCCTCTTTCTCGGGTTCCTGCGTGGCGTACCTTTTGGATGGACACTGAGCTTGCTGCCGATCTGGCTCGCGACGCTTGTGCCCCTGCTCATTGTATTTAACCTCTACGATCAATATGTCTTTGTTAGAGAGGATGTGGAAACACCCGGAGCCCTGGCCGAGGATGTCCAGCCTCGACGTCACCTGGACATTCAATGCGGCCTCAACCCCATCTTTCTTCTGGGCGTGATGCTCTCGGCGATTCTGAGCGGATATTTCGGCTGGCCTCGAGGTGTTCAGGAAGTGCTGATGATCGCCATGGCGGTGCTGTCTTGGGTTACCACGCCTCCTTCAATTCATAAGGCCAATCACTTCCAACTGCATCCGATTGCGGAGGTAGCAGCAGTCTTTCTGGGAATCTTTATCACGATGATTCCTGCGCTCGAGATTCTCCGCTCGCATGCGACACAGTTTGGCCTCAACGCCCCATGGCAGTACTTCTGGATGTCCGGCCTCCTTTCTAGTTTCCTCGACAACGCGCCGACATACCTGACCTTTACCGCGATGGCTTCCGGACTTATTGGTTCCACCTCGGAGAGTCTTGCCGGACTTCTTCACTCCGACCAGGGTGTAGCACTGCTTCGCGCAGTCTCCGTAGGGTCCGTCTTCATGGGCGCAAACAGTTACATCGGCAACGGGCCAAACTTCATGGTCAAGAGCATTGCAGAACACAACGGGGTGAAGATGCCTTCATTCGGCGGCTATCTGCTATATTCGGGCGCTATTCTGATCCCCTTGTTTCTTCTGGTGACGATAGTCTTCTTCCGCCACTGATTCGGCTTCCGCTGGAGCGGACTACTTCGATCGCAGAGTCGGTTTGCCGGCGGCTGGCTGCTCATCGACGGCGATGGCGTAGAATCCGCTGACCGCGTAGGTATTCATGACGGCGACGATGTCCATAGCACCGCGCTGACCGTACAGTTCGACAATCTTGGCGAAGGTAGCCGAGTCAACTCTCTTGTCGGTGAACATCTGCCGGCCAAAGCGAATCACCGCGGCGTCCGGCTCCGGAACCCCAGTGAGGGCAGCCTTGACTCGCACCACATCGATCACCTTCGCATCGATGCCTGCTCGAACCGCGCTCGGTTCGTGGGCATTCCATTCGAGGTCGTAGTTAGTCTCCCGGCAGGCCACCAGGATCGCAAGTTCCCGTACATGCGCGTTGAGCGTTCCTCCCACAGCAGCATTGTGAAGATCGAACAGTGCTTTAGCGACGGCCGGATTGTAAGCGGCGAAGGCCAGTGGTCCTCCCAGCGTGCCATTCGCACTGCGCCCAGGCAGGACGTCGAAGATTTTCTGGCCGGCCTCGTCCAGGGTCTGGCGTTGCAGGTAGGGCAGTCGAGCCAGGGAATCCTTGTTGATATCCGGGTGAAGTGTGGCCGTTTGTGCAACCGCGGCGGCAACTAACAGCAGCAATGCGCTGACACAGAGCAGGAGTCGATGCAGGATCATGGAGTTCTCCCTTGTGGTTAGCAATAAGTGACGGTCACGGATCGTACTTGAGAAAGCGCCCGGTAGCCCGAGAAATCATTCGGTACTTGTTGGGGACGAGGGCGGCCAACCCCAGACAAATCCGCATCTTTATCTTCAGTTCTGCCTTCCTTTTTACTACCTGCCAAGCTTATGGCTCACTCGAATGATTGAAGGATGGACCAGCAAGGGAATGTTGGGATTCTTCGTGTGCGCCGGTCTGGTGCTTTCCGCCCTCGTTACGTCTGCGCAGGCTCAAGCAGTTTAGCGGAAACCCTGTAGGCGTGTGGGAGGCGCCTTACAGCGGACTGAATTGGCCAATCGCCACTCAATACGCAGGAGATGGGACAGGCGTTCTCTGGTTTGATCCACTCGCAGGGACCAGCACCTTCCGCGTTCAGGTATGGTATGCGGATGGTTCGACTGTTGAGGTCAACGCAAACTGACCGCTCACTGATGTGTCGGTTCTGAACATCCCGTTTTTCGGGAATCGACTCTCGGCCCTGGATCGTTGATTTTTCTTCACTAGCGCATCGGAAACTGAAATGCTTTCCGCAAGGCATGACAGGCGACGAACCCGGCTCCGTTCTTCAAGTTCTCTTCTTTGGCATCCTGGTGTTTGTTCTGGCAATGTTGTTCCTTGGTGTCTATGGCATGTGGTGGGTTGGGCCGTAGCATCGTGAACACTGCGGCTTCATACCGTACCAGGGCTTTGTACAAGAAGTAGGCGCCAGCCGCGGGACTTTTGTGCAAAGCCCTCGTATCAGGATCAAGCACCTGTTGCGCTATGATCCCCGCACTCTCATCCTGCCTTCCACGGCGGGCCTTTCCTGCGTTTCGGACTGTGAATGCGATCCGATAGGAGGTCCAATGAAGAAAGATTCCAACGACATCGTTACGCCCCTGGCCGCACCCTCCGGCAAAGTGTTGCCTGGCCGCAGGCAGTTTCTAGGCCGAGCCGCCGTTGCCGCCGCAACAGGAGTTCTTGTGGGCGGAACCCAGGTTGCCGCTGCAGGTCCGGGTTCCGACAAGCCGGCCACAGACCAACATCGCGAGCAGCAGGCTTATCAGAATCGAGTGGAAGCGGCCCGGCGCGAGCGGGATCGCCCACCAACAGAACATCCGACCAACGGAGACGAAGCTCGTTACGTGACGAAGTTCGCGAGCTTCACGAAGGGGTTGCCGCACAATGCGCTGGGTGAGGTACAACTTCCTGCCTGGGAATCGTTGATGCGAGCGATTTCAACCGGCGCGCCGGAAGACTTTGAACGAATCCAGATCAGCGGTTCAGCGCGGCTCGTCAATCCGCAGGCGGGTCTCGCCTTCGACATGCAGGGGCCTGATTCCCATGCACTCGCGATGCGCGCCGCACCAAGATTCGACAGCGCCGAACAGGCGGCCGAGATAGCGGAAAACTACTGGATGGCGCTCACGCGAGATATTTCGTTCCTGGATTATGAGACCCATGCCCTCATCACCCTTGCCGTCAACGACCTCGGCCGCTTCTCTGATCTCCGCGCCCCAAAGGCAGCGGGCGGATTTGTAACGCCTTCGGTTCTCTTTCGCGGCATGACGCGCGGCGACCTCATCGGTCCCTATATCTCGCAGTTCTTCTGGAAAGAGACGCCTTTCGGAGCGGAAACAATCGACCGCAGAATGCGAACCGGTGCGGCATTCACGGACTACATGACGACCTACTCCGAATGGCTCGCGATCCAGACTGGCGCCTCAGCAAGGCAGGCCTCGTTTGATCCGATGCCGCGTTATGTTCGCAATGGCCGAGATCTCGGAGAGTGGGTCCATCGGGACGTTCTGTTTCAGGCTTACTTCGAGGCGCTGCTGATTCTTTTCCAGATCGGGGCTCCACCTGACGCCAACAATCCCTACTCGGCTTCCGCAAATCAGATTGGTTTTGGGACGCTCGGGGATCCTTTTATCGCGAGCGTTCTTTGCGCCGTTGCAACGCGCGCACTCAAGGCCGTCTGGTATCAAAAATGGTTCGTGCACCGCCGGTTACGGCCGGAAGCATTTGCCGGAAGGGTGCACAATCACGTGACACGCAACGCCATGTATCCGATTCACCGTGAAATTCTCAACTCGAGCGTGCTCCAGCAACTCTTTCAAAGAAGCGGGACATACCTGCTTCCCATGGTGTTTCCGGAAGGTTCGCCGTTTCACCCGTCGTTTGGAGCCGGCCATGCGACCGTGGCGGGCGCGTGCGTAACCATTCTGAAAGCGTTCTTCGATGAGTCGTTTGTCATTCCGGATCCTGTGGAAGCCGACAGTGACGGACTTCGCCTTCATGCCTACAGTGGTCCGTCGCTAACGGTTGGAGGCGAACTCGACAAGCTGGCTTCCAATGTCGCAATCGGTCGCAACATCGCAGGAGTGCACTGGCGATCCGATGCCACCGAGTCGCTCAAACTAGGCGAAGAGATCGCGATTCGTTTCTTGCAGGAGGAACGCGGGTGTCTCAATGAGAGTTTCGATGGGTTCAGTTTGACGCGCTTCGATGGACAAGCTGTTACCGTATAGGGTCGGCGATCAGATCGGCCTCTTCGACATTACTGCGGATGCTTCGATGGGTAGTTCTTGAGGATCATTACCGCGGCGGATGTGTCGACCGCGTGACTTTCGTTGCTGGAGTGACTCATAGCAGGGAATCGCACCGCGCGTTCGGCCGGCGTCAGTTTGTCGTGGTCCTGCAAATTCCGATTCGCTCCCTTCTCGAGAAGGAACTGAACAAGTTCCGCCTTACCCGATAGCGCTGCCACATGCAGTGGGGTGTAGCCGCTGAGGCTCTGAAGGTTTACGTCCGCACCCTTTTCTACGAGGACTCGTGCGACCTCGATGTCTCCGATCATTGCAGCTCCGTGAAGCGGTGCCATGCCGAAGTTATCCACGGCGTTGACTTCCGCGCCTCCCTTAAGAAGGGCGAGCACCGTTTCTGGATAGCCTTCCGGCCTCGAAGCATACAGAAGGGGAGTTTCGCCGCGGATGGTTCGACGCGAAACGTCAGCCTTGTTCTTCAAAAGGAGCTGAACTTTTTCTGTAAGTCCCAGGTAAGCGGCGCGGTGAAGCGGCGTATCCCCGTAGTCATTCGCGGCATTGACATCGGCTCCCAGACGCAAAAGGTTGAGGATGAGTGCTCCATCGGGGCTGTGATCCGAGATGATGGCGACATGAAGCGGCCTGTCACCGCCCTGTCCCAGCGCGTT
>Ga0070675_100001780_pt1 | contig 15890 bp, 12 predicted proteins | sample KBSM43metaG_FD_65343 | JGI IMG/M metagenome (GOLD analysis project Ga0070675, IMG submission 65343) | Miscanthus rhizosphere microbial communities from Kellogg Biological Station, Michigan, USA - KBS M4-3 metaG | ecosystem: Host-associated > Plants > Roots > Rhizosphere > Soil ...
ATCTTGCTGCGGTCGTTCACTCTCCGTTTTGCTCTCAGCCAACTTGCTGAAGGGCGTCCCCCGCTCGTGCCACTGGCCCTCGACGGCAAGAGGGCATTGCGGCTCGTATTCAGATTCGAGCCATCCGCCGGCGAAACCGGCCTTCCGCAATCCGCTCCAGATGTATGGAATACGGCGCATGAGTTTCCACAGCAGACCGGTTCGGTAGTTCTCAATCATCATGACGATCGGCCCCTGGTCCAATCCGTAGTTCAGCGGGCTGATCCAATCGCCGAAGGTTGGATTCAAACTGGAGCGCAGGCCGTATTCGCTGCGTAAGTTGGGATGCACGCGCACAAGCTCTCGAAGCGAGGTTGTGACGAGCTCCGGAGCAAACGGAAGCGACGCCACTACGGCGCCGGGAGCCAACGTGCCATCATCAGGGCCGTCGGGGACACCCCGGGCTTCGTACATCCAGAAATTCCGATTGGTGTTGTCGATAGTCTTCGACGCTGGTCCGGGACCGTCACTGGCGCTCAGACCCCAGCAACGCGCTCCGTACCCACGGAAGTTTCTCGGATTCTCCCGGGCATAGCTCTGCTGCACGTGCACGGCACGGCGACTGTTCTCGAAATAGTCGAGGCCCTTAGCTCGCATGAACTCATCGACAATCCCGTGTAAATCGAGCCAACAGTGACTGAGCTGGTGAATGAATAGCGAACCGGCGTGGAGGTATTCGATCCCATATTGTTCCCGCCAGGCGAAAGTTTGCTGCCATGACGCGTAACACTCCAGCGGCAGCGCGAAGGTGGACGAGCCCAGCCCCAACACGTGCATCAACAAGGATTCATCGTATCCCTGGTATCGATAGCTGATGAAGCCGTCCTCTGGCATGCCCCCGTGTATGATCGTGACATTTTCGACGGTCTTGGTTGGCCAGCCGTTTGCGTTGCTCGGAACGCCATAGAGCGCCCACTGCCAGTCGGCGCGGCGATAGAGGGCGTTGGCGGTTTCGCGGATTTCACGCTCGGCGGGCGCATCCGCATCAAAAAAAGCCCCCGCCGCTAGCATCCCCGCCAGGAGAAACGCGCTGTCGACCGTTGAGAGTTCGCATTTCCCGGCGCGACGGCCGTCTTTCATTTCCAGGAAGTGATAGTAGAACCCCTTGTAACCGGTTACGTCCGCCTCGGGGCCTTGCGGGCTTTGCTCGAGGAATCGCAGCGCGGTGAGGACTCGTTCGGCGGCATCCGTACGCTTGAGCCAGCCATTGCTCACCGCGATCGGTTGACAACTCAACGCCAGCCCCATGGCCGCAATGCTGCAAGGTGAATCCTTTCCTGTGTTGTCGGCGACAAGTCCGTTTTTGGGATTCGTGTAATCCAGAAAATATCGAAATGCCGATTGCTGAAGTTCGAGGACATCGGCGGGCAACTCGCTCATGCGATCCTACTTTGTGTCGGCTTACGGATTTCTGCGTCGCTGATCATGATCATCGAATCTCCGATGGTCATTACGGACGGTCGATCTGTCCGATGCGATCTTCCTTCATTGCTGAACCCTCCCATTGGGAAGGCCGATCGCTATCTCCTGGGAACGTGTGGCGCCGCGCTTCGCAGCGCCCGGCGAGATTCCCAGGTGACGCTTGAACGCGCGGTTAAAGGCAGCTTCCGATTCATAGCCAAAGGTATGCGCGACTTCTGCAACCGTTTGATCGCCTTGCGCGAGCCAGGATCGAGCTGCGTTCATCTGCCATCGCGTGACGTAGTGGATCGCAGACTCTCCCACCAACTCGGTAAAGCGAGCGGCAAATGCCGTCCGCGACATTGCTGCCTCAGCTGCAAGCGATTCGAGCGTCCATCGAAAAGTCGGACGACGATGAACCTTCGAGATAACCGGTCCTATCTGCCGGTCACGCAATGCCCCGAGCCAGCCGCTTTGCTCCGAACTGGAGTGTGTCAGCCAATATCGGATTGCGTGAACAACCAGGATGTCGGCGAGCCGTGTGATTACAGTCGCACCGCCGGGGTTCATCTCACTGGCTTCAGCCGCGATCATCCGCAAGGTGCTCTGTACCCACTCGGCTTGCGGAGGCGCCCACGTGTTGACTGTAATCACCTCAGGCAAAAGCGTCGTCAGCCGTTGCGCCGCCGGGTCATCGAATTGAAAGAGGCCGCAGATCATCGTGGTTTTCTCGCCGTCACCCCCAAGTCTGAGAGTCTCGTAACGCTCGCTCAGTTGCTCTCGAGGAATGTCGAACAGATTCGACGCCACCAGTCCCGGTGTGCTTGCCACCACGTGTCCCTGCCCACGCGGCACAAGTACAAGGTCGCCCGTTTGGATGACACAGCGCGATGTGCCGTCGATTTGCAAAACGCACTTCCCACTGGTGACGACATGAAGCATGAGGCAATTCTGAAACGGAGGAAGGGCTAGAGCCCACGGCGCGCCGAACTCCGAGCGGCAGTAAAACGTACCGCTCATGCGCAGGAAATGCAGGGCCTCGCCAATCGGATCAGAAACTGGAGGCAGGGTGACTTCCATCAACGGAGTATACGTCCCCTCTACTCCGTATTCCACGGGGCCTGGACGATCGAGCAATAAATGGCTACGAACGGGAATTGATGCGCCATGAGGACCTGAATACCTTGGAGAGGTCAGCAATTTCTAATCGGAGGGATCAACATGAGTGACCATCTCAACCTGATCGTTGGTGGAACCGGAAAGACCGGTCGCAGGGTTGTGGAACGTTTGCAATATCGCGGCATACCATTCCGGATCGGTTCCCGATCAACCCAACCGAGATTTGACTGGGAAGATCGCAAGACGTGGGGGCCATCCCTGAGGGCGTAACGCAGGCTTACGTCACGTATTATCCGGATATCTGCGTTCCTGGAGCTTTGGACACAGTTCAATCTTTCTTTGCCCAAGCGGTAGACGCCGGAGTTAGAAAACTGGTGCTCCTCTCAGGCCGAGGGGAACCGGAGGCTGAACAGGCCGAGCGGGCATTGAAAGCCTGTGGCGCGGACTGGACAATCTTGCGCTGCAGCTTCTTCTCTCAGAACTTCAGTGAGAACTTCTTCCTGGACTCCCTGATCGCCGGCGAAGTGGCTCTTCCTGTCGGTCCTGTGGGCGAACCGTTCGTCGATGCTGAAGACATCGCTGATGTGGCGGTCGCTGCACTGACCGATAATCGCCACTCCGGTCAAGTCTATGAACTCACCGGCCCGCGCTCAATCACGTTTGCCGCCGCCGTCGCAGCGATCGCTCGCGAAACCCGGCGCGACATTCGCTACCAGTCCATCACTCCCGAGGCCTACCGTTCCGTGATGGTTGAGGCGCATGTGCCGGACGACGTGATCGAACTCCTGCTCTACCTTTTCGGCACGGTGTTGGACGGGCGTAATGAACGGGTTGCCGATGGCGTGCAACGCGCGCTGGGCTGTCAGCCGCGTGACTTCAACCAGTACGTACAGCGCACTGCCCCTACGGGCGTTTGGGGGGCCTGACATGACCCTCTTGAGAATGAGAAACAACCGCTTCCTGGTTTCGGGCGGACCTTATATGTGAGGACGTGCTGTTATTGGAGGTCACCTCGGAGGTGCCGCTGGCAGTGTGGCTACCCTGCACGGCCATGATAAGGTGAATCGATGGAAGGAGACACATGCAATACCAACAGTTGGGCAGTACCGGCGTGTTCGTTTCGAAGCTTTGTTTCGGCGCCATGACCTTTGGTGGAAAAGGAACAATCTTTGAAGTCATTGGTGGCCTGTCTCAAAAGGACTCGGACTCGCTGATCGGTCAAACCATCGATGCTGGAATCAATTTCTTTGATACGGCCAACGTCTACGGTCAGGGTGATTCAGAGACTCAGCTGGCGAAGGCCCTGGGCGATCGGCGGAAGGACGTGGTCATCGCGACTAAGGTTTTCGGACGCATGGGCGAAGGGGCGAATAATGTGGGGCTGTCGCGCCTCCACATTATGCAGCAATGCGATGCGAGCCTGAAGCGGATGAAGACGGATTACATCGACCTTTATCAGATTCACGGGTTCGATTCATTGACTTCGCTAGACGAAACGATGAGAGCTCTCGACGATCTGGTGCGGCAGGGAAAAGTTCGTTACATCGGTTGCTCGAATCTTGCGGCCTGGCAGGTGATGAAGGCGCAATGCATCTCGACCGTGCGTAACCTGGAACATTTCGTCACGTTGCAGGCATACTACTCGCTAGTTGGCAGAGACCTTGAACGCGAGATCGTTCCGATGTTGAAGGATCAGGGAATGGGACTATTGCCATGGAGTCCGCTTGCCGGCGGCTTCTTAAGCGGCAAATACACGCGCGACAGAGAGGCCGCTGGCGATGGCCGACGATCCAAGTTCGATTTTCCGCCAGTCGATCGCGGGAAGGGCTACGCGATTGTCGACGCTCTTCTTGAAGTCCGTGCACACACCGGCGCATCAGTGGCACAGCTCGCGCTGGCCTGGCTGCTGCATCAGCCCCATGTGACCAGCATCATCATTGGCGCGAAAAATGCCGAGCAATTGAAGGACAACCTGGGCGCTGTCGATGTAAAGCTGGCTGCCGACGACCTCGAGCGGATCGATAAGCTCAGCGCCCTCACTCCTGAATACCCGGGCTGGATGTTTGCCATGCAGGGAACGGATCGCCGTCCGGGACAGTCTCGCGACTGGTCGAAGATGATGAAGACATAGCCGCGCGATAGATGCTGCCCGAAGCGTCGATAGCACAATGACTCTGATGACGAGGATAGTCATCATCGCTTCTTCGGGATACGACCAAATATGTCGCTCCCGGCCGTGGATCACGAACATGTGGGCGATAGCGGTAGCGTCGTCTGCCTCCAGAAGCGCAGAACATTCGAAGCATTTGACTACATAGTCCTCAGCACACAACCCTTACGACGCCAGCCGGGCGGCCTGCATCGTGAGGTAATCGCGTTCCGGGATGTTCGTCGTGCGGTGCGCTGCGGCCCGGTAGTGTGCAATCGCTGAGAGATGATCCCCGGCCATTTCGAAGAGGTGGGCACGAACTGCATCCAGGCGATAGTGGCCCGCCATTCGTGCATCGGCGTCCAGGGCTTCCAACAATTTGAGGCCGGTTGCCGGGCCATGCACCATGGCTGCAGCGACGGCGTGATTGAGCGTCACCATGGGATTGTCGGAAATGCGCTTGAGCAAACTGTACAACGCCATGATCTGATGCCAGTCGGTATCCTCGACACGGTCTGCCTCGTCGTGGATGGCCGCGATCGCGGCCTGCAGCTGGTAGGAGCCCACCGATCCGCGTGAAAGGGTCTGGCTGATCAGCGCGACGCCCTCAGAGATGGCTTTTTCGTTCCATAAAGTTCGGTCCTGTTTATCGAGCGGAACCAACTCGCCTTCTTGCCCCACGCGCGCAAGGCGCCTGGCATCTGTCAGCAGCATCAAGGCCAGCAGTCCGGCGACCTCGCAATCATCCGGGAACAGTTGATGAACTGCCCGGGCGAGCCGAATTGCCTCATTCGCCAGATCGCTGCGCTGCAGGTCTGGGCCGATGCTGCTGCTGTAGCCCTCATTAAAAATCAGGTAGAGCACGTGCAGGACGGAAACGAGCCGTGCCGTTCGTTCTGTCGCGTCCGGCATTCTGAACGGCGCACCCGAGGCCTTGATGCTCTGCTTGGCGCGGCTGATCCGTTGCGCCATCGTCGACTCGGGGACCAGGAACGCGTTGGCGATTTCGGCCGTGGTTAGTCCGCCCACGGCACGCAACGTCAGCACGATCGCCGATGGCGGTGTCAGGGCGGGATGGCAGCACATGAATAGCAGAACGACCGTGTCATCCTGCTGTGTTGTACTCTCCAGATCGGCTGCCGGCGCAAGATTTTCCACCTCCATGGCCGCTGCAGTTTCTCGTAGCCGCCGGGCCGTCTCGCTGCGCAAGTAGTCCAGCATGCGCCGAGAGGCCACCTGAATCAGCCAGGCGCGAGGGTAGTCGGGAACGCCATCCCGCGGCCATCTAAGAGACGCCGCAATCAGCGCCTCCTGAACCGCATCCTCGGCGGCGGCGAAATCACTGAAGCGGCGGACCACTGCGCCCAGCACCTGGGGCGCAAGTTCGCGCAACAGTAGCTCGGAACGAGTATCCAGAAAACCCGGCGTCATGGCGTTTCATCCGGCCGTCTGGCCATCACCTGCCGTACCTCGATCGCCATATTCAACGCTGTTCCGCCGGGTCCCGGAGCAGCCGACGCACGAGCGGCGATCTCGTAGGCCCGCTCCGGACTCTCGACATCGACGATCCAGTAGCCAGCGAGAAACTCCTTCGATTCCGGAAACACGCCGTCCGTGACGGGGGTGCCGTCCTTACCAGCGCGGATGAGCTTTGCCTGATCCGGACTGGTCAAGCCTTCGACCGCCACCAACTCGCCCAATCTTTCGAGTTCCTTGTTCAGGCTGTTCCAGTACGCTATGTGCGCCTCGAAGTCCCTCTTCGGCCAGTTGAAAATGCTGTAGGGTCCTCTTTCCGGCGTGTTCATCATCAATATGTATTTCATGGCTCTGCTCCTGTTATTTTTGCATTGCTCTATGCGCTTTCATAGGTAGGACGGAACCCGGGCCCCATTCTCGACATCGCGGAGAAGGACTCTTCAAAAGAATTGCTTGGCGTCGGCCAGCTAGTCCTTTATTAAGAACCAGACTGAATGGACTCTTGGATATCCTGCCAGAGCCCAATTAGCGAGATGAAACTGCGCCGGCCAAACCAGGCGCGACCGAGGGCGGGCGGGTATGAACGATTGTGAACAGGCGCAGCCGCTGCGCGATTTGATCCCGAAGGAGACGACACAAGGCGGCATTTCGACCCCGTTAGGTGGAGGTTGGAATCTCTTCGCAGATTTCGATAGTGGGCCTTTGCTAACTGCGGCAGTATCCTGAGAATCAAGCCGTGAGAAACGCAAGATCGATTCAATTTCGCACCATCACATTGTTTTGTGCGGCCGCGGGAGTTTTGCTCATCGGTTGTTTCGCAGGTGTGTATGTCATGTTCGATCGCGAGGTGCGAAATCAGCTCGACAGGCAGCTTACCGAAACAGCCGCCCCGGTGATTGCGGACCAAATCGCGGACCCGGAGGAGCGGGACGTCGATCAGTTGAATCTTCCCGAAGCGTATTTTGAGGTTCTCGAAATGTCCGGAAAAGTCTCGCAACGATCCAAGAACCTTAAGAGCGATCTTCCGTTGGCCATCACAAATGTTGGGTCTATTCAAGGGAATACGTCCTTCGTGACCGTCACAACAGCTGAGATCGGTGAACTTAGAGTTGCCATCATCCCTTTTGAGGCTGGAGGCAGAATTTGGGCGCTCGCTGTCGCCAGTCCTACTCGACGGGCGCGGGGCGCGCTCACAACATTTATTATTTTCGCGCTGTTGCTGTTTGGTCTCAGTCTGGCTCTGATGGCGTTGGTATCGGTGTTCTATGCACGAAAGCTCGATATTGTCGTTGGGCAGCTTCGGCAGTTCGTTTCGGACGCTTCGCACGAGTTGAAAACGCCTTTGTCGGTATTGCGCGGAGAAACGGAACTTCTTCTCAGTAGGTCACGCAGCACTGATGAGTACAAGCAAGCGCTCCAGATCATGGAGGGCGAGCTGAAGACAATGAGCCGGATCGTCGAAGGCCTCTTCACCCTTTCTATGGCGGATGCGGGACAGCTCAAGTTGGCAGCTGAACCGGTGTGTGTTGACGATGTTCTCGAAGAGTCGATCGCTCTCGCGACCCCCCTTGCGGTATCCCGCGATATCCGCATTGAAAGAAGTCTTCAGCATGGAGTGATCCTGCTTGGAAACGCGGCGTTCCTTCGCCAGTTGTTTCTGATTTTTTTAGACAACTCGATCAAGTACTCCCACGCAAGACGCTTATTGCGCGTCTCGCTTTCGACTGACGCCGAGGTCCGTGTCTGTTTCGAAGATCAGGGGATCGGTATCGCCAAGGAACATCGTCACCGCATTTTCGAGCGATTCTTCAGGGTGGCGAACACCAACGACGTCGAGACTCAAAGCGGAGGGCTCGGACTCGCAATCGCTCAAGCTATTGTCCGGGCGCACGGAGGATCCATCGAGTGCGAAAGTGAACTCGGGGTCGGATCTGTGTTCACCGTACGGCTCCCTCTGCCTCTAAGATAAATATTTATTAATCTCGTTTTAAGGTTTGCTTCGGTCGATTGCAGTAATTTTACGGTTTCCTGATCGCTCAAATCAAAAGGAGGCTTATGTGAGACGACTACTTGCCGTTCTTCTAATGGCAGCGTGCACCGCTTTCGTGGTGCTCGCGCAGCAAACATTCAAGGTCGAGAAATTTGACATCAAGGGTGAAGGAGGCACCGATTATGTTACGGCGGAGGCCGGTACCGGGCGCGTATTCGTTTCACGCGCCAGTCACGTCATGGTGGTCGACGGCCCGACCGGCAAAGTCCTGGGGGATATTCCGGATACTCCAGGCGTCCACGGTGTGGGAATCGCGCCCAAGGCTGGGCATGGTTTTACGACCGACAGTGGCGACGCCAACGTCATGATGTTCGATTTGAAAACGCTGGCTCCGATTAAGAAGATTCCGATCATGCAGAACGGTCTTGACGGCATCATGTACGATGAGCCGGACGACAAGATCATTCTCACGAACCACAGCCGTCCCGGAACCTTAACAGCGATTGATCCGGCAACAGGTAACGTTGTCGGGACTGCAGAACTTGAAGACAACGCGCCTGAAGGCGCCGTTGCGGACGGTAAAGGCCACATCTTTGTGAACAATGAAGGCAAGAGTACGATTCAAGTCATCGACGTAAAGACCTGGAAGGCGACTGCCTCCTGGCCGCTTGCTCCTTGCATGGGTCCGACAGGAATCGCTTATGACAAGGCGAACAATCGCATTTTCTCCGGATGTAATGGCACATCCGTGGTTGTCGATGCCGCCAGCGGAAAGGTTGTTGCCACAATTCCGAACGGAACGCGAGTCGATGCACTCGGTTGGGATCCTGCGAAGAAACTGATCTTTATTCCCAACGGGGGTGAAGGCAATGTGACCATTGCACGCCAGGACTCCGCAGACAAATACACGGTCGTATCGACAGTCGCTACTTTCATGGGAGCCAAGACGATCACGGTTGATCCTGTGACCCACAACGCGTATCTGTTCCAACCGGAGCGGGGGCCAGCTCCTGGAGCTGGTGCTGCACCGGCCGGTGGGCGCGGCCGTGGTCCGCAAGGTCCGATTGTCGCCGGCTGGTTCATCGCGATAAAACAGTAGCCATTCTTCTGCCTGGAAGGTGCAGACACGGAACTCTGCACCTTCCGCGCTCGAATGCCCCGGGACCTCGAATTTCGCCTTGAGTCTTATAGCTCTTCATGGGAGGAATGCATGAAATACTTTGCGAGTGTGGTGTGCCTGTCGATGGTTGCGCTTACGGTCTCAGCGGTTGCGCAAACACCTGATGCGGGTGTTGCTCTTCCGTTCGCGCGACCAGCGGGAGCTGCCGCTCCACCCGCGATGATCACGCTCCAGGATGCGCTCGAGCGTGCACGGAACCTGGACACGACCTTTCAGTCTGCGCTCGCGGATGTTGTGATTGTGGGTGAGGATATTGTCCAGGCACGCGCCGCACGAAAGCCCTCTTTGAGTTACTCGACCAGCTACATCAACACTCAAGGGAACGGGATTACACCAAATGGCCGGTCCGTCAGCGGCGATGGTGTACACGTCTATCACTCGGTAGCAACCGTGCGCCAAGACTTGTCTCCAACGACGGTTGCAAACCTGGATTACAAAAAGGCTGCAGCCACACAGGCGTTGGTCAATGCAAGAGTCGATATCGCGCGCCGCGGTCTCGACGTCACGGTCACGGAGAACTATTATGGCCTCGTCGCCGCTCAGCGGCGATTCGCGGCCACACAACAGGGAATCCAGCAGGCTCAACGATTCCTCGAAATCACCCGCCAACAGGAGCAGGCCGGTGAGGCTGCTCACAGCGACGCAGTCAAAGCGGAAATTCAGGTGCAACGGCAGCGGCGAAGCTTGCAGGACGCAACCCTCGCCATTGAAAACGCTCGGCTGAACCTTGCCGTTTTGCTGTCACCTACACTTGACGAAAACTTTTCCGTGGTCGACGACCTTGATTCCCCAAGGTCGCTCCCTCCGTTTGCAGAACTTCAGACAATGGCAGAAAGGGAGAATCCCACATTGAAGGCTGCCTCTGCTTTGGTGAACAGCGCGTCCCTCGGCGTTCGCAGCGCCAAATATGGTTTGTTGCCCTCCCTTAGTATTGAAGCGAACTATGGGATCGACGCCAACGCGTTCGCCTTGCACAGCACGCGTGCTGCGGAACCCGAGGCAGGGCGGTTGCCGAACCTTGGCTATTCCCTCACGTTTAATCTGTCGGTTCCGATCTTTGATTGGGGCAGTACGAAGAGCAAGGTCCGTCAAGCTGAAACTAAAGTTCGCCAGGCCGAACTCGAATTGACGCGTACGCAGCGTCAGGCATTGAGCAATCTATACACGTTCTACAACGAATCCGTTGCGGCGCGAGCTGTAGTGGATCTGGCGCGAAGCAACGCAGATCTTGCGACGGAAAGCCTTCGGTTGACCAATCTCCGATACCAGGCGGGGGACTCGACGGTGCTAGAGGTTGTCGATGCTCAAAACACCCTGATCGAAGCCCGCAATGCCTATGATGAGGCTCAGGTTCGATTGAGGCTCGCATTGTCGTCGCTTCAGTCGCTAACAGGAGGGTTCTAGTAATGGCGTGTAGGCCGGACGAATCGTTCCCCATACGAGTCCAGTTCCTCCGTACGACGTCCCCGACTTTGGGCCCGTACTGCTGCCTCTCGGTTCTGATCTTGTCGTTGCTTCTCTTCGCGTGCTCATCGAAGAAGGAAGAAAAGACAACGGAGTCCGAACCTGTCGTCAGTGTGGAAGCAGCGCCGGTCCTGACTACATCTATTCAGCTCAAGATTGTGGGGGAAGGCGTGCTCTATCCAGTGCAGCAGGCGACTCTGGTTCCGAAGATCACGGCGCCTGTTCATGCATTCCACGTCAACAAAGGATCCATCGTTCATGCGGGTCAGCTACTCGCCGAATTGGAGAGCCAGGATCTCGCGAGTGCCGTTGCTGAGAATCAGGCCGTGCTCGACCAGGCCGAAGCCGCTTATCAGACAACGACACGCACCTCAGTACCTCAGGAAGGAACGAAGGCCGAACTCGATGTTCGCGCCGCGCAAGCCGCGGTCGACGCACAGCAAAAGCGGTACGACAATCTGCAAAATCTCTACCGGGAAGGAGCAATCGCTCAAAAGGAAGTAAACGATGCTCTGGTTTCGCTCACACAGGCTCGCAACCAGCTGGAACTGGCACAGCGTGTGGTTCAAGACCTGCAGGGCGGTGGAAGAGAGCAGACTTTAAAGGCCGCTTCAGCTCAACGCGACGCAGCAAAGATCCGATTGCAATCGGCGCAGGTCCAGTTGGGTTATTCGAAGATTTTCAGTCCAATCGATGGCGTTGTGACCGACCGGCCTCTGTTTGCGGGTGAAACTGCGGCGAGCGGTAGTCCCTTGCTGACGGTTATGGACTTGTCTTCGGTCATCGCCCGGACGCATGTTTCGCAGGAGGATGCAGCACAAATCCACGTGGGACAGTCTGCGACTCTGTATCCGCCGGAGGGAGGCTCCGTCGTCGGTAAAGTGACTCAGATCAGTCCCGCTGTCGATGCCGCCAATACGACCGTAGAAATATGGATTCAAACGGCAAATCCCGGCTTGAAACTTCGAGCGGGTACGAGCTTGCGACTCGAAATCATCGCAAAGACCGCGCCTTCGGCGTTGGTCGTACCGCAGGCTGCCATTGTGACTTCGAATTCCGGCGCAACATCCGTGATGGTTGTAGGAGAAGGAGATCGGCCTCAAAAGAAGTCGGTGACGATCGGAATCAAGAGTGGAGATAAGGTGCAGATCGTTGAAGGTGTCGCAGCCGGCGATAGAGTCGTCACTACCGGTAGTTTTGACCTCTCGAAGCTCGATCCTGATGTATTGGAGAAGACCAGGCTGCAGGTTGAAGTTCCCAAAGAGACAGGCGACGACGAAGAGGAAGAGAACTAGCAACCCAAAGCAGCCATGTCGAAGAACGTTGAAAATCCAGAAAATTACTGGTTCGCGCGACATTCAAAATCGATCGCATTTTCAATTCTGATTCTTGCCGCTGTCGGCATTTATCAAGCGCTCAGCCTGCCTGTTGCGGTATTTCCGACGACGAATTTTCCGCGCATCATCATCGGTGTCGAGAACGGCGTCATGCCAATCGAGCAGATGGAGGTTTCGGTCACACGTCCGCTTGAGCAGGCTGTGAACGGTGTTCCGGGGCTGCAGCAGGTCCGATCGGTTACCAGTCGCGGTTCGGCCGAGATCAATCTGTTTTTCGATTGGAACGTTAACATGATCGAGACGCTCCAATATGTAGACGCCGCGGTTTCACGCGCTCAAAGCAGCCTTCCATCGACCGTTGAGATTCGAACGAATCGTCTCGACTTTTCCAGCTTCCCGATTATCGGGTACAGCCTGACCTCCGACAAACTCTCCCAGACCGATCTGTGGGAAATTGCGACCTATGAAATCAAACCCCGGCTGAATCGATTGAATGGCGTGGCGTCTGTACTCGTTCAGGGTGGCCAGGTGCCGGAGTTTCATGTCACCCTCGATCCGGCCAGGATGGTGCGTGCCGGCGTTTCAGCCAACGAAGTCGTCGACGCGATTAACAAAACAAATTTCATCGAATCTCCCGGATTGCTGGATCGCAATCATCAACTCTATCTGGGACTCGTGGGCGCTCAGGCTCATAGCGGAGAAGATGTCGCCAACACTGTCATCAAAAACGTCAACAACGTCCCGCTGCGTATTCAGGACGTCGGAATCGTCGCTCGGGGCATTGCTCCGAATTACACGTCCGTCAGCGCCAATGGCAGGCCGGCGCTTCTTCTTAGTGTCAATCGTCAGATCGACAGCAATACGGTCCAGGTCGCGGACGAAGTGCACAAGGAGATGGAGAGCGTACGGCCGACATTGCCCCCCGGAATCGATATGCGCCCGTTTTACGATCAGTCCGGCATCGTGAATGAGTCGATTAGGAGCGTTCGAGACGCCATCGTTATCGGTCTCTTTCTCGCCGCTTTGATTATCTGGCTCTTCCTGCGCGACTGGGGAACAGCAGTTATGACCGGACTCGTCGTGCCGGTCACGATGGTTGTCACGTTCATTACGATGAAGCTCCTCGGGCAAAGCTTCAATCTCATGACGCTCGGGGGACTCGCTGCGGCTGTCGGTCTTGCAATTGACGATAAAATCGTGGTCGTCGAAAACATCGTGTTACACCGCGACTCCGGTCAGGGGCCGCTTGAAGCGACGGCGAGTGCACTTAAGGAACTAACAGTTCCCTTGATTGGTTCAACTCTCACGCCCATTGTCGTGTTTCTTCCGTTGATTACAATCACCGGTGTCACCGGAACGTTTTTCAGTGCTCTCGCCATCGCCATGAGCGTTTCGCTCCTGGCCTCACTGGTGCTCGCGTTGGTGTGGACAAGTAACCTGAGCACGCGCCTTATCCGTCGCCACAAGGCCCCTGCTGAGAACCCACATGATGCCGAGGTTCGTGGAATGTTCGGCGGAATTGTTCGGTTCTATGAGGGCACGATGCGGAGATCTCTGCATCACCCGATTTTTCTCTTTTTGTTCTCTGCCGTACTCGTCGCTGCTTCCTATCTTTGCTACACGCGTTTGGGCAGCGACTTGCTCCCGGCGTTTGATGAAGGCGGTTTCATTCTCGACTACGTTATGCCGGCGGGTACCTCGCTCGCCGAGACCGATCGCGTGATGAAACACATCGAGGACATCCTTCGATCCACACCCGAAGTGGAAAGCACCTCACGCCGTACAGGGCTTGAACTTGGACTCGCCGCCGTAACGGAGCCAAACACCGGCGACATTGCGGTGAAGCTGAAGGACAATAGAAAGCGCGGTGTCGAGGAAGTTATTACCGAGGTTCGGGAGAAAGTAAACAACGCGGAACCAGGACTCGACACGGAATTCATCCAGGTATTGCAGGACATGATTGGCGACCTCACCGGCGCTCCGGAGCCTGTGGTCGTCAAGCTGTTCTCGCAGGATCCTGAGCTTCTCTACAAATGGGCTCCCCTGGTAGCGGACGCTCTTGCAGCGGTGGAAATAAACGGAAAGACTCCGATTGTCGACGTCGAGAATGGCGTCGAAAACCATACAAGCGGACCCGCGATGATGTTTTCCATCGATCCTCAAAGGGCCGCGCGAGCGGGTTTCACCGGTGAAGAACTCGGTGTGCTGACCACTGCACTCATGGACGGCGAGACCGCCGCCCAACCCGTGATCGTTAATGATCGTCCGTATCCATTGCGTGTGCGCTTTCCGAAGGAGACTCGGAAGTCGCTGGATGCAATCCGAAACACGGTCGTTGTTAACTCGTCTGGCGGTACCGCAACACTGGGATCGGTGAGCGATGTCGAGGAGTTTCCGGGCCAGACTGAAATTATCCGCGAAAGCCTGCAACGTGAGGTGGAGGTGACAGCTCGACTCGAAGGCGTAGATCTTGGAACCGGGATCGCGGCAGTACAGAAGACCATTGCTGATCTCAAGCTGCCGCCGACCGTTCGCGTGGAGTACGGCGGAACATATCAGGAGCAACAAAAGTCGTTTCGGGATCTCGGAACCGTGTTGTTGCTGGCAGTCGTGCTGATCTTTCTTGTGTTGCTGTTCGAATTCCGAACGTTCACTGCGCCGATCGCGATTCTGTCCTCTGCAGTCTTGTCCACGTCCGGCGTATTTGTGGCGCTGCTGTTGACGAAGACGACCTTTAACGTCTCGTCGTTTATGGGCTTGATTATGGTCATCGGAATTGTCGCGAAGAATGGAATCCTTCTACTCGATTCAAATGAGAAGTTTCTGGCTGCCGGATACTCTCGCGAAGAAGCGATCATCCAGGCCGGCCGTAGACGGCTTCGCCCTATCGTTATGACTGCACTGGCTGCAGTGGCCGGAATGTTACCGCTCGCTCTTGCAATCGGTTCGGGCTCGCAGATGCTTCAGCCGCTGGCGATTGCAGTGATCGGTGGGATTCTGATCTCGATGGTGCTTTCGTTGGTGATTACGCCGGCTATTCAATTCTTTTTGGGGCCCCGGTCCGCTCCGATTACGAGCAACACCTAGAACTCTTTTGTGATTTGCAGATCAACTCGTCGTTCAGCACGAGTTGGCAACTTACGCTCATCCCTGCACGTCCAACAAAAAAGGCCACCTTTGCGATGGCCGGATTGCGAAGTTTGGAATCGCGGTGGAGGATTTGAAGGCGATGAAGATTCTGGCGCGGCGTCCGAAATCGAGCCGCAGCCGTCACGGGACCTTGGTCCTCCATTTCTTGGGACCGCAGTCACTTTTAACTAGACGGGTCAGACCAGTCTGCATATAACTTCCGTAATGCCAACCCGAGAAAGCTCCGAAGCATTTGCCCGTCTTACTGCTAGCCGTACGCGGCTGACAGAAGTCACGAAACTTCTAAATGAAGCTCACGCCCGTTTGCCGTTTGACGGACAACTAGGACGTCAGCGACACGCCGAATTGCAGGCAGAATGGGACGTGGCGTTTCGAGAATTCGAGGCCGCAACGGACGCATTCTCCGCAATCGTTAAGCAGATCCCGGAACATTTGACCACTGTGGCAAAGCGGGCGTAGCCCTTTTGGAAGGCCTCGCGGGAGATCCGAGGAAATCGACAAGCTGACACTGAAGAAGCCGTGCCTTGGCAGACATTGTCGCGGCTGGCTTAAAGCTTTAACAGCCCGATAGCGCACTTCAAAACG
>Ga0070675_100001781_pt1 | contig 15890 bp, 13 predicted proteins | sample KBSM43metaG_FD_65343 | JGI IMG/M metagenome (GOLD analysis project Ga0070675, IMG submission 65343) | Miscanthus rhizosphere microbial communities from Kellogg Biological Station, Michigan, USA - KBS M4-3 metaG | ecosystem: Host-associated > Plants > Roots > Rhizosphere > Soil ...
ATGTTCTCGAGATCGGCGTGGAGCGCCAGCAGGCGGTGCTGGCCGTCGATGGCGCGCAGGATGCCCTCGCGCTCGGGCACTTTGAGACGTCCCACCGACGCGCCCGCCTCTGCGGCTTCGAACGTCAGCTTCTCGTCGCACGAGATGATGACGGCGCCGGGAATTGACGGCAGATCGCGGGCCTGACGGCACTGCTCGTAGTACTGCACGAGCTCGTCGATCTTCTTGCGAATGATGTGGCGCTGGTAGGCTTTCTCGCTCGACGCGATCCGCCGCTCGAGCAGGTCCCAGTTCACCTTCGACGGCGCCTTCTTCTTACCGCCGCGGACCGGAGGTTGAGCGGACTGTCCATAGTTGAGAACTTCGAAGCGAACCAGCTTGTCGATGTCGCCGGCGGTCAAAGAGGCCTGATAAAATTGCACTCCGAACTGCTTCATACGGATGGCAGCGACGTTGATCATGGGTCGTGTCTAACCGTGTGACAGTCACGCCGTCCACACGCCCGCGGACCGTGAATGCCGGTTCAGGGCGTCTCCTGGGAGCGCCCGAGTGAAGTGCCTCGGTCAGCCTCATCCGACCGTAATAAAGAGGCGAATTGTAACCGATGATGGCCATTTGCCCGATTTTCGCCGTCCAGACCACTTCAGACCCGGGCGACGACGGGCAGCGCCGGCCCGGACGGGCGCATGAACCGGTTCTTCAGGCGTACGCAGCCGAACAGCACGACGCACAGGAGGACATAAGCGATGGCTACCTGGGGCAGCGTGAGGCGCTTGTGTAGCGCCAGGCTGACGATCCCGTAGACCATTTCCACGTGGATCCAGTAGACGAAGAGCGACGAGACGCCGAACTCCTCGAGCCATGAGGGGCCGCGGCGCCGCGCCGACCACGCGAAGGCCAGAGGCACCGTCAGCAGCAGTATCCCCAGACGCAGGCCGACGAACGACGGCGCGACGGTCCACAGCGCGCCGTGATCGTAGGCGGGCGGACGGAAGGTGGCGGCGTAACCGGCCGCGACGAACACCATCCCGAGCGCCCCGAGCTGCCACGTGGCGCGCCGCTCCGCCAGCGCCGTGCGCGCGCCTTCGAGCCACTCGCCGGCCACGACGCCGGCGAGCAGGAACGCCGGCCACGGGCTGAGCGTGAACGACGATCGTCCCGGCCAGGGGTGGAAGTACCACTCGAGCGGGTCGGGCCAGGCGGCGATGGTGCTCGATGCGCGCACCGCAGGCGCCACCGCCGTCACCGCCACCGCCGCCGCCACGAAGATCGCGGTCCGCGCGGCGCGGGTTTTCGCGAGCCCCCACAGCACGGCGGCCGCCAGCATCGACAACCCCAGGATGTTCAGGATGTCCACTTTCAGCAGCGTCAGCGCCGGGCCGCGGCTGATCACCCAGGACTGGAAGCGGAACAGAAACGCGAGGCCGAAGATCTGCCAACCGCGGCGACGCGCGTGCCGCACGGCCTCGGCTGCCGTGAGCCCCTTGCGCATGCGCGAGCCGACCGCGAGCGCCATCGCCACACCAGCCAGGAACAAAAACGCCGGGGCGCCGAAACCGCCAACGAGGATGAACAGGCGGTACCAGGGGCTGCTCCGATCGACAGGAGCGGTCCAGGCGTCGAACGTGTGCGCCTCGACCATGATGAGCACGGCGACCCCACGGAGCCAGTCGAGATAGCCGCGGCGGTAGCCGGACGGCGGCGCGTTGACCGTTGGCGCCTCGGAGGTATCACCCACCGAGGTAATGATACGTGCGCGCTATCGGGTGGCGGGCTGCGCGGTCGGTCCCGGCTTGCGGCCCATGACCGCCGACACGGCCAGCCATGCCATCGGGAGCAGTACCAGCGAGTAGCTCAGATACTGGCCGTAGAGGCCGTCCGGACCGTAGGGCTCGGTGGCGTCGTGCAGCGCCTGGCTGTTCGGCAGCAGATTGGCCTCCGCCAGTTCGTGGAAGCCGTAAATGAAGAGCTGCACCACGAACACGGCGAGGAACACGGCCGTGACCTGGAAGAACAGCGCCAGGTTCACGCGGTGCCCGTAGCGCGACCACAGGTAGGCGACGAACGCGGCGGCGAGCGTGCCGAGCACCGCGCCGGAGATGACGTTCACGGCCATGCCCTGGAAGAACAGGGTGCCGAGCAGCAGCGCCGTCTCCATCCCTTCGCGCGTGATCATGAGCAGCGTGAAGAGAAAGACGCCGAGCGCGGCCTTGAACCCGACCTGCGCGGCCGACGCGGCGAGATGGTGTTCGATGTCGCGCTTGATTGTCTTCGCGTGCCGCCACATGTGCACGATGAGCGACGCCACGAGCACCGCGGCGACGATCGCCAGCAGGCCTTCCCAGAGCGCCTGGTTCGAGGCCCGGCGGAACAGCATGGCCGCCCCGGCGCTGAGCGCGATGGACGCGGCGATGCCCCAGCGCACAGCCGGCACGAGCTGGTGACGGCCGCTCTTGCGGAGGAACGCGAGGCTGATGGCGACGATGAGAAAGGCCTCGAGCCCTTCGCGAAGCGTGACGATGAAGGCCTGCAGCATGGAAGCCCCGGGGCTGAGGAACAGCGATTCCCGAAATTGAGAATCAGTCTCAGGAAGTGTATTGCAGCGGGCAGCGGCGATCAAGCCTGCCCGCCTGGCAGGATTCCGGCTTCGGGCTTCAGGCGTCGGGCTTCAGGTGCTACTGCTGAATGGGGGTCACCCAGTAGTAGATGGTGCGGCCGTTGACGTTGAGCGTTTCGAGCGGCTTGGCGCTGCCCATGTCGAATGAGTGCGACACGACCCGCGTGCCTGGCTTGAGCATGTTGAGCTTGGGAATGAGGCGCAAATTGAGCGATGGCAGCAGGTAGAGCGTCACCACCGTGGCTTCGCCGATGTCGGTGGTGAAGAGGTCCTGGTTGAGGAACTTCACCCGGTCGCCCACGCCGGCGATCTTGAGGTTCTCGTTCGCCTCGCGGATGCGCTGGGGGTCGATGTCGATGCCGACTGCGCGGGCACCGTAGGTTTTGGCGGCCGTGATCGCGATACGCCCGTCGCCCGACCCCAGGTCGTAGACGACGTCGTTCTTGGTCACTTTCGCCAGCTTGAGCATGGCGTCCACGACCTCCTGCGGAGTCGGGACGAAGATGACGTCGGGCGTCCTCGTCGGCGCCGGGGCCTGCTGTGCTGCTACGGGCGCGCCGCACAGCGCGGCGATGACGAGAATCGCGGCCAATCGGAATGCGCTCATGCGCGGATTATACCGACGCCACGAACCTGGAGGGGTTAGGGGGCTTGAGAAAGCCCCTATGTAGGCTTGACGCCGGTCCGGCGGCGGGCGAAGCCGACCACCGCTTCGGACGCGCTTTTGGCAGCGTCCACGACGGCGCTCTGCCACGAGCTGCGCGGCGGCGCCGCGCCCGCCTTGGCCCGCAGCACCGACTGCCGGCGCTCCTGGTGCGGGAACTCGTCCTTGAACTCGCCGACGTTGGCCACGATTTCGGCGATGTCCTGCATGGTGGCGTGGCCGCGGCGATCGCCGTTCGGGAAGAGCCGGCAGAACTCGTCGACGGTGTCGATCGGATCGAGCCCCACCGCGCAGGCGTAGGTGCGCACCCAGGCACGCGCGTAGAGGCCGCGTGGCCACGCCGAAAGGTCGTTGGCCTCGAGCGCCTCGAAGAGCTCCTTCTTCACCCGGGTCTCGGCCGCGATCTCCTCGAGTGAAATACGGTTGCGCTCACGGTGCCGGCGCAGGCGGATGACGAACGTTTCCTGAGGGGTCATCGCGGGTCTCCCAGCGTCTGCTTGCCCGCACTTCGTGCGGGAGATTGGGTGTCCGGGAGCAATTCCCGGGCCTCGCCTCCGACCGAGCGGCAGGCCGCGATTGACGTGTCAGCGCGTGCAATGGCGAGCAGGAACGGAGAGTGGCGCCGTCCGGCGCATTTCAAAACTGTCGCTCAGGATCACAGATTTCGTCGTGGGTTCTTGGTGGCGCGCTCCGTTTCCGCCACCGGAACGGCGGCGCTCCGGCGCGAGTTCGGGCAACGGGCCACGGCCAAGCGCAGAGGATGTCCTATGGGAGGTTTGAGCGACGCGAGCCGCGGCTCGCGGAGACCCATAGGCATCCCTCATCGCGCCGTGGCGTGTTGATCTTCGATGGTCGGGCAGGTCTAAGGACCTGCCCCTACGACAGAAGCGCGGGGACCTGGCCGGAGAGGAACGCGCCGAGCTGCGGCGCAGAGAAGTGCACCCCCGTGTAGAACGGGCCGAACTCGGCGAACTTGGCGCTCGCCTCGTCGAATCGCATCTCGTAGATCAGCTTCTTGAACACGACCGGATCGGGCGCATACAGGTCCACCCCCCACTCCCAGTCGTCGTAGCCGATCGAGCCCGAGATGATCTGCGTGACCCTGCCGGCATAGTGGCGGCCGATCATGCCGTGCTCCCGCATCATCGACGCCCGGCGCTCGAACGGCTCGCTGTACCAGTTGACGGCCTCGCCACGGCGCTTGTTCATCGGGTAGAAGCAGACGTAGCGAAACGGCGGCACCTCGCCCCAGAGGCGGGAGGTGACGCGCCCCCGCTGCGTCTCCATTTCGGCGTCGAACGCCTTCTCGAACTCGTCGCTTCCCGGTGTGAACTTCGCACCGAGCTGCTCGTGGATCTTGGCCGTCATCTCATACATCCCGAGCTCGACGATCGACACGTACGACGTCGTCGGCTCGAGGTACCTGGCCAGCCCGGTGCGTGACCACGCGAGCTGCGACGCGGCCAGCGAGTCGAAGCTGCGGCGGAAGCAGGTCACCATCAGGTCGGCCTTGTGACCCAGCATCTGCGCGAAGGCGGTGGGGCCGTCGTTCCCTGCCGACACCGCCGCGACCGCGTCTTCGGCCAGCCGGGTGCGGTCCGCATCGGAGAGCGCGCGGACCTCATCCCACTTCACGCGATACATCAGGTGGAGCAGGCTCCACCCCTCGAGGCTCTCGGGCACGAACGGGTTATGCATGGTGATACTTGTCGGCTTCCGGGCTACCAGCTACCGGCTGCCTAAGCGTCCGTCAACCGGGCACGATCGGGCGCCACCAGCGGCGCGCCGGGCTCGTGCGCCTTCTTATGATGCCGCTTCTCGCCTCGGAAGCGCGCAATGATCCAGTCGCGCGTGTCGGCCAGCGACTCGTACACGGTCGGAATCACCAGCAGCGTCAGCAGCGTGGACGTGATGACGCCGCCGATCACCGAGATGCCGAGCGGGGCCCGGAAGTCGCCGCCCTCGCCGCTGCCCATGGCCACCGGCACCATGCCGGCCACGAGGGCGAAGGTGGTCATGAGGATCGGCCGCAGCCGCACGCGCCCGGCCAGGATGAGCGCCTCACGGCGCTCCATGCCGGCCTCCTCGGACCACTTCGCGAAATCGATGAGCAGAATCGCGTTCTTGGCCACGATGCCGACAAGCAGCACGACGCCGATCATGCTCATGATGTCGAGCGGCACGTTGGTGAAGTAGAGCGCCAGCATCACTCCGATGAGCGACAGCGGCAGCGACAGCAGGATCGAGAACGGCTCGAGGAACGATCCGAACTGCACAACCAGCACGAAGTACATCAGCATCACCGCGACGCCGATCGCCAGCAGCATCTGCGTGAAGATTTCCTGCTGGTCTTTGGTCTGGCCGCCCTGGCTCAGACCGTAACCGGCCGGGAACTTCACGTTCTGCTCGATGCGTGCGGTGGCGGCATTCACCACTTCCGACAGGGCGCGCCCCTCGGTGTTCGCCTCGACGTTGATCACACGGTCACGATCGAGGTGGTCGATACGGGCCGGGCCCAATCCCGGAGTGATGCGGGCGACCTGTCCCAGCGGGATCGTCCTCGGCCCATCCGGTCCGGGCACGACCAGCGGCATCGACTGCAGATCGGCGACCACGGTGCGTGCCTCGGGTGCGAGGCGGATCGTGACGTCGCGGGTTTCGCCCGAGGGATCGACCCAGTCGCCGACATCGATGCCGGCAAACGCGGGGCGCAGCGCCTGCGCCACCTGGCCCACGGTGATGCCGAGCGAGCCGGCCAGGCCGCGATCGATCTGCACCTCGAGCTCCGGCTTCTGGCCCTTGGTCGAGAGATCCACGTCCACGGCGCCGGGGACCTGGCGCACTTCGTTGGCGACCTGCTCCGCCAGCCGGGTCAGTTCGCCGGCCTGCTGCCCCTTGAGTTGGATCTGGATCGCCTTCTCGCCGGGGTTCCACCCACCGCTGATCGATGACGTGAGGCCGCTGATCTTCACGATCTCGGACCGGATGTCCGCCTCGATGTCGGCCTGGATGCGCGACCGCTCGGCCTTGGGCAGCAACTTTATGAACACCGACCCTTCGTCCACGACGTCGCCCTCGCGGCCCATCGCGATGTAGGTGTAGGCCACCTCCGGCCGCTTCCGGGCGATACGGGCCACTTCCTGCGCCTTCGCGGTGGCGTATTCGAGATTCGAGCCCGGCGGCACGTCGAGGTCGATCGAGAACATCGAGTTGTCCTGAATCGGCACGAGCGCGGCGGGAATGACGCCCGTCGCCGGCAATGCCAGAGCGGCGACGAAGGACGCGAGCGCCAGCCCGATCATCGAGTAGCGATGGTCGAGCGCCCACGCAATCACCGACTTGTAGCGCTCGGCCTGGCGGTCGAACCACAGGTTGAAGTAGCCGAGCCAGCGGCTGATGAACCAGCGCGTGTGCAGCGGCCCGTGAGTGTCGGGCCAGTAGGCCGAGAGCATCGGGTCGAGAGAGAACGACACGAACAGCGATACCAGCACCGAGCAGGCAATCGTCAGGCCGAAGGGCTTGAACCACTGCCCCGCCATGCCGCCGAGGAAGGCGATCGGAATGAACACGACCACGATCGACAGCGTGGTGGCCGTGACCGCCAGCCCGATCTCGTGGGTACCCTCGTGCGCGGCCTTCAGATGGTCCTTGCCCATTTCGACGTGGCGGACGATGTTCTCGCGCACGACGATGGCGTCGTCGATCAGGATGCCGATGGCGAGCGACAGGCCAAGCAGCGACATCGTGTTGAGGGTGAAGCCGAACGCCCACACCGCCACGAACGAGGCCAGCACCGACACCGGCAACGCGAGGCCGGTGATGACCGTGGACCGCCACGAGTTGAGGAACAGGAACACGACCGCGACCGTGAGCGCCGCGCCTTCGATCAGCGCTTCCTCGACGCCCCTGACCGACGCGTCCACGCGCTCGCCGCCGTCCTGGGCCACACGCAGTGTCACGCCGGCCGGGAGCTCGCGTTGGATCTCCTGCACTTTGGTGCGCACTTCGTTGGCCACGGCGGTCGTGCTGAATCCGGTGGACTTGAGGATGTCGAAGCCGACCGCCGGTTCATCGTTGTAGGCAGCGTACGAGCGCGGCTCCTCGGTGGCGTCCTTCACGTCCGCCAGATCGCCCAGACGAACGACGCGGCCAGCCGACTGCGACACGACCAGCTGCTTGAAGTCGGCCGGCGACTCGAGGCGGCCCTTCAGGCGGATCGTGCGCTCCTCGAGCCTGCCCGCGAGGCGCCCCACCGGCGCGGCCAGGTTCTGAGACTGCAGTGCCTGCACGAGCTGCCCGACGCTCACGCCGGCGGCTTCGAGATCTCGCGGGCGGATTTCGACCACCAGCTCGCGCTCGATCGCGCCCACCAGGTTCACCGACGCCACGCCCGAAATGCCCCGAAGTCGTCGCGTGATGTCGGGGTCGGCCATTCGCGTCAGCTCGGCACCGGACAGGCCCGGAGACGACAGTGTGAGCGAGACGATCGGCCGGTCGGCCGGATCGAACTGGGTGAGGATCGGCTCCTCCATCTCCGGCGGGAGGTCGTTGCGGATCGACGAGATCTTGTCGCGAATCTCCTGCGTGGCGACCTTGGGGTCCTTGGAGAAGTCGAACTCCACGACGATGTTCGCGTAGCTGTCGAGCGAGCTCGAGCGCATCCGGTCGATGCCGCTGATGCCCGAAACGGCCTCCTCGATCGGATCGACCACCTCGCGCTCGACGATGTCAGGCGACGCCCCCGGATAGGGCACGGCGACCACCACGACGGGGGCGTCGATTTCCGGGTACTCGTCGGTGTCGAGCTGGGTGAGCGCGACGATGCCGAAGACGACGATCATCAGCATCGCGACGACGGTGAGAACGGGTTTGGTGATGGCGGTATCGGAGATATACATGTCAGCGCCCACTCAACTGAACACTGGTACCCGGAGTGATTCCCTGCGACGCGCCCCGCAGCAGCGTGTCGTCGGCGGCGAGACCTGACGCCACCAGCACCCGCTCCGTCCGCGGATCGCGAAGGCCGAGCGTTACGTTCACGCGCTCGGTCTTCCCGTTCGACACCCGCAGCACCCATGGGGTCTGCGTGGTGGAGTTGACGGCGTTCACCGGCACGGTGAGGCCGCTCGCCGACTGCGCGACCACCCGGCCCTCCGCAAAGAGCCCCGCCACCAGCCGCCCGCCCACGTTCGGGATGGCGACGAAGATCGGCACCTGCCGCGTCGTGGCGTCGGCCTGCGGGGCAATCCGTTCGATACGACCCGCGAAGGTCTGATCGTAGCCCCGAACCGTGAACTCGACGGGCGCGCCCAGCTTCAGCTGCGACAGGTTCTCCGAGGGCACCGCGGCCTCGAGCCTCATCGACGACGGATCAATGACGGTGAACAGTTCGGTGCCGTTGCTGACGACGTCGCCCACGTTCACCGACTTCTTCGACACGATGCCGCCGATCGGCGCGCGAATCACGGCGTCGCCAAGCTGACGCTCGGCGCTCGCCAGGCGGGCCTTGGCGTCGGCGAGCTGCGCCTCGACCGCCGAAACCTGACTCTTCGCCAGGTCGAGGTCCCGGGCCGCGATGGCTCCCGCGTTGACGAGCGTCTCGGTGCGCTCGACCTCGCGCCGCGCCACCGCGAGCTGGTTCTCGGCGTTACGAACCGCCGACGAGGCCGACTGCCGCGCGTCGTCGAGCGTGCGCGTCTCGATACGGCCGAGCAGGGCGCCGCGCATCACGTTCTGGCCCTCGTCGACGCGCACCTCGAGCATCGACCCACCGAGCTCGGCGCGAATCTTCGCCTCGCGCTGCGGCCGCAGTTCGCCGGAAAGAGTCGGGCCCACGACGATCGTGCCCTGTTCGACCGAGACGACGTTCTCGGGACCGATCTGCACCGTGGCCGGTGTCGCCGCCACCGGCGCCTTCTCGGCTTCCGTGGTGCCGCACGCCGCCGTCAGCACCGTCGCCGCGACCCCCGCGGCTATCGTGATCATTCTCATGACGACTACCTGGTCCCCGTCTGCGGCTGCCCGGCTGGGACGGCCGCGTTCGCAAACTGTGTGGTGCCCCGCTGCTGTGGTTGCGGTTGCTGTGGCGCGGACGGTTGCGCCGTCTGGCCCGTGGCCCTGGTCGCCAGCGCTCCGCCGTTCCCCAGCGGCAGATCGGGCAGAAGCGCGACGCGAGCGCGGGCTACCTGCAGATCGCGCGCGGCGAGGGCACGGTTGGCTTCGGCCTGCTGCAGCAGCAGGCGCGAGTCCGAGAGCTCCAGCTGCGTCGAGACGCCGTTGCGAAACCGCACGTCGGCAATCTCATAGGCCCGCGTCGCCTGCTGCACCGTGCCGGCCGTGGCTTCCCAGGAGGCCCGCGCCGCGATCAGCTCGGCCCACGCCGAGCGGGTGTCGAGCGCGGCGAGCTCTGCGACCTGCTTTTGCTGCAGGCGCGCCTGCTCGATGTCGGCGCGCGCCACCATCTCGTCGCCGCGCTGACGGCCGCCGGTGAGGATCGGCACGGTGACCGCCGCGCCGAGCGACCAGTTCGCGCGGTCGAAGGCCGGAAACGCGCCGCTGGGATACGCGATCCGGCTGTAGTTGGACGTGAAGTTCACGCTCGGCATCCGCTCGGCCTCGACCGCCTTGAGCGCAGCCTCGCGCAGGCTGACGGTCGTCACCGCCTCGGCCACCGCCGTGCGATCGGGCATCGGCGTCTTCTGCAGCCTGACCGCCACCGGGTCCGGCGTGCGCAACGCCGCTTCAACGGGCCCGACGCGCTCGGCAAAGACCGGCGCCGGCGCCAGCGCGGGATCGCCCAGATCGTCGGCGAGGCGCAGGTCGTAGTCGATCGGCAGCTCGAGCAGCTGCTTCAAGCGCAGCAGGGCAAGCTCTTGCGAAGTGCGCTGGCGGATCAGCACCGGCGTCTGGCTGTCGCGAGACACGCGGGCGCGCAGCACCTCGAACTCCGGCTGCGTACCGGCGTCGAAGCCGGCCTGGGTCTGCTGCAGCGTCGCGCCGGCCTGATCGAGCGTCGCCTGGGCAATCACCGCGAGCCGATCGCTGAGGAGCGCGTCGTAATACGCCTGCGTAACGTCGAAGCGCAGCTGCGCTCGCGCCCCCGCCAGCGTCTGCTCGGCGGTCGTGCGTCCGAGATCGGCCAGTCGCTTCTGCGCGCCGATGCGGCCGCCCGAGTAGAGGCTTTGAGAAAACGACAGCGACGCGCGCCAGGTGTTGGCGCGCCCAAACGGCAGATCGGCGAGACTGCCGCCATCGCCGGTGTCGCCCGTTCCCGAACCGGAGCCGCCTCCGAAATCGATGTTGTCGAACACGCCTTGAAATTCGTTGGCGAGCGAGCGATCGTACGACGCGGCGGCCGACAGCTGGGGCCGACCCGCCGCATTGGCGCGCACGGCATCGCCCTCGGTACGCGTGACGCCGACCTGAGCGATACCGACCGCTTCGCTGCGCGCTTCGGCGATGGCGAGGACCTGCTCAAGCGTCAGCGGACCTGACGGAACGGAAGGCGTTTGCGGCGACTGCGCAGCCGCGGTTCCCACCCCGACCAGCACGAGAGCAAAGGCGGCAGCCAGAACGGACAGACGAGGGATATGCAGAACACGGATGGACATCACGATGTGCTTTCCTGCGGGGCTCTTTTTTTCCTACGCGCGGATCGGCGCTGCTGTTCCTGAGTCCGGCGCCGCGCGGTCTCGCCAAAAGATCCGTGCGTCACGTGAGTTAGACGGACCGGGTGCTTCGAGTGTGACGGCTGCGTCTGCAGCCACGCCACGAAACGGGCGCCGGCATCGAGCGCTTCCGTCAAATACCGAACCACGATCGCGAGCTCGCGGCTGGTGTAGCGCGCGTGAAGCGTCACGAGCTCTTTCTGGATGGGCTGATACAACGGAGCGATTTCCGATCCGCAATGCTCGAGCACCTCGACGACCACGACTCGACGGTCGGCGCTATCGCGCCGGCGCCGGACGTACCCGGCCCGCTCGAGGCGGTCGATCATCGCGGTGGTGGCGCCGGTCGTCAGCCCCGAGCGCGCGGACATCTGGCCGGCCGTGGTCGGACCGGCCAACTGCAGCAGATCAAGACACTCGAGGTCGGTCGAATTGATGCCGACCCGGGTGGCAACGAGGTCGCTGATGAGCACCGCTTGTGCGCCCACCTTGCGGATGGCTTCGTCGAGCGCAACCAGCAGGCGTTCACGCGGCGTGACGCGGCGTACGGCTTTCGGCATGTTCCGTGCAGTTCTTCCGTTTGCGCGCGGGGGCGCCTGGCAGGGGAGACGCGGACAGCGCGGAATTAGTTCAACCGCCAAGTATCTTGACGGTCAAGATATCTTCGCATGGCGCCCCGCCCGCGGTCAAACCACACACGAGACTCGCGGGCGGGTGGGGAGCTGGGCAGTCAAAAGCTCTCTTCCCTACCTGCCCACCTGCCTACCTGCCTACCCCTGATCTCCTGTTACGATGCGCGACATTGCACAGAGGTTGCCAGGCGAAGGGAGGGGGGGTCCGATGGCGCACCAGGTTCAGTCCGCAATGGTCGTGGTGGCCGCACTGCTCGCGGTTGGCGGCGCTGCCGCCGCCCAATCCCAGGGTAGCGTCGACGACCATCTGGCCCGGGGCCGCGCCGCATCGGGCAAGGACTTCGACGCACTCGTGGGCGTCACCTGCGACCTCGTCAAGCCGCCGGCTGCGGCGGCGCCTGCGTCGCCAGCTCAACCCGCCCAGCCCGGCCCGCCCGCGCGTGCCACCTGGCACGCCGAGCCGGCCAAGGTGTTCGACAACGTCTACCTCGTGGGGCAGACGGAATATTCGGCGTGGGCCGTCACCACCTCCGCGGGAATCATCCTGATGGACGCGATCTTCGACTACTCCGTCGAGGACGAAGTCGTGAACGGGTTGAAAGCGCTCGGACTCGACCCCAATCAGATCAAGTACGTGGTCATCAGCCACGCGCATGGCGATCATGTCGGCGGCGCTGGCTTCCTGCAGAAACGCGGCGCGCGCATCGTCATGTCGGCCGCGGACTGGGACCTGATGGAGCGCACGCAGGTGAACTACCTGAAACCCACGCGTGACATCGTGGCCACCGACGGACAGAAGCTCACGCTGGGCGACACCACGGTGACGCTCTACATCACGCCCGGCCACACGCTCGGCACGATCTCGTCGCTCATCCCGGTGAAGGACGGCGGCCGTCAGCACGTCGCGGCGTACTGGGGAGGAACGGCCTTCAACTGGCTGCGGGGACCCGCGCAGTACATCACGCCCGATCGGCCGGCGCGCTTCTGGTTCACGCAGTATGCGACCTCGGCGCGCCGCTTCCGCGATCTCGCCGGGGGTGCCGGCGCCGACGTGCTGCTCTCGAACCACACGAACTTCGACGGCTCGAAGACGAAGATTCCCACGCTCAAGACCCGGGCTGCAGGCGCGCCGCACCCCTACGTGGTGGGCAAGGACGCCGTGCAGCGGTATCTGACCGTCGCCGAGGAGTGCGCCCAGGCCGGCCTGGCGACGACGACCGCTGCGACACGGTGAACAGGGCCTCCCGGCTCGCCGTGGCCGCGATCGCGCTGGTGGCGGCGGTGGCCGTGATCGAGCTCTCCATGGGCCGGGTGGCGGCCTGCCGCTGCGGCGACATCAAGCTGTGGCACGGCATCGTTCAGAGCTCCGAGAACTCGCAGCACATCACCGACTGGTACACGTTCTCGCACGTCATCCACGGCATCGGGTTTTACGGGCTGCTGTGGCTGGTGGCGCGACGCGCCTCGATCGGCACGCGCTTCCTGATCGCCGTAGTGCTCGAAGGCGCGTGGGAAGTGTTCGAGAACACGCCGTTCGTGATCGATCGCTATCGCACCGCGACGATCGCGCTCGACTACTACGGTGACAGCGTCGTGAACTCGGTGTCCGACATCGCCGCGATGGCGGGCGGATTCTGGCTCGCACGGCGCCTGCCGGTGTGGGCCAGCGTAACGCTGGTGGCGGTGCTCGAAGTGTTCGTCGTGGTGATGATTCGCGACAACCTGACGCTCAACATCATCATGCTGCTGCACCCGATCGACGCGATACGGCAGTGGCAGTCCGGGACGTAGAGGCGGACCGGCTCTACAAAAGCAGATCGACCTCCGGCAGCACGGTCTCCGCCGAGGCGTGAATCGCCAGATCGACGACCGCCGTCGCCGGCGTGGCTTCGGCGTTGATCTCGGCGGTAAACGCCCCGTTGTGACGCGCCTGCTCCACCAGGCCGGCCGCGGGATACACGACCGACGAGGTGCCCACCGTCAGGAACACGTCGCAGACCGTGGCCTGCACGGCGGCACGAAGATCCGCCTCGGCGAGCATCTCGCCGAACCAGACGACGGCCGGACGCGCCAGCGCCTGGCAGTGCGCGCATCGCGGCAGGCCTGGCAGCGGCACCCGCTCGTCGCGCCACGCGTTGCGACCGGCCGGGCAACCTCGCGAGCACGACAGCTCCCAGATCGAACCGTGCAGCCGCACGAGCCGCTCGGTGCCCGCCTTGAGGTGCAGATCGTCGACGTTCTGCGTCACGACAGTCGTGCGGTCATCGCTCCGCGACCAGCGCGCCAGCACGTCGTGGGCGGCGTTGGGCGCACAGCCGGCGATCGTCTGGCGCCGCCAGCCGTACCACTCCCACAGGAGCGCGGGATCACGGTCGAACGCCCGGGCGGTGGCGAGATCCTCGGGCCGGTAGTTCCGCCACAGCCCGTCCTCGCCGCGGAAGGTCGGCACGCCGCTCGCTGCCGAGATGCCGGCGCCAGTGAGCACCGTGATCCGCCGCGCGCTCCGCAGACGATCGGCCAGACTCGCTAGACGACTTGAAGATCCGCCATCCATCTCGTTGACTCATTGTGGCGCCGGAGCTTCAAGGGGTCTCGCCCCGCCGAAGGCGGGGCAAAGCAAACACTGCATCTGGCGAGGCGAAGCCAGGAGGACCCAAAGCGAAGCCTCGCCAGATTTGAGCGTTCCATGACGGCAGATCCTACGGGGGTCCGAGTAGGATCTGCCACCAGGAGGGTCCATGCGGGTTCGAACCTACGCTCTGACTGCCGCCGGCGCGCTCGCGCTGAGCTTCTCGCTGCTCGCCCAGCAACCCCCGGCTGGACCGCCGCCGCAGGCGCCGGCCGCTCCCCCGCTCGGACCGCCCGCACCGTTCTATCCGCACGTCGTGGCAACTGGTCTCCGCGGCGGCTACCAGGTCGTCGCCGCCGACATGAACAAGGACGGCAAGGTCGATCTCATCGGCCTCGGCTCGCAGAACCCCGAGCTGATTTGGTACGAGAACCCGTACTGGACACCGCACGTGATCACGCGCGAGGCGCCACGCATGGTCAATCTCGCGGCGGCCGACGTGGACCGTGATGGCATTCCCGAGCTGGCGCTCGCCTACGAGTTCAGCACCAACCGGCAGAATGCCGGCAAGATCGGCATCCTCAAAGCCGGCAAGGATCCTCGCGAGCCGTGGACGCTCACGAAGATCGACGAGCTGCCGATGACGTCGCACCGCGTGCGGTTCCTCACGATCGGCAACCAGACCCTGCTCGTGAGCGCGCCGATCATCACCGCGGAGTCGGCCGACGGCTTCACGAACTCGAACCACACCACGACGCCGCTCCACGCCTACCGGCCACCGGACTGGAAGCGCGAGACCATCAGCGAGGAGAGCAAAGGCGTCGTGCACGGCCTGCTCATCACCGACTGGGACGGGGATGGACGCGACGACGTGGTCACGGCCGGCTACATGGGCGTGTTCGTCCACCTGCTGGGCAAGGACGGCAAGTGGACGCGCTCGCAGATCATCACCGGCAATGCGGCCGAGTGGCCGCAGAGCGGCACGAGCGACATCGTCGTCGGCCGCCTTGGCGGCCGGAAGTTCATGGCTGCGAACGAACCGTTCCACGGCAACCAGGTCGTCGTCTACACCGACAGCGGTGGCACGTGGGCACGCGCCATGATCGACGATGCGATCAACAACTCGCACACGCTGATGCTCGTGGACAGCGACGGCGACGGCACATCGGAGATCGTCTCGGGCGGGACCCGCGGCGCGCCCGGCACCGCGCGCGGCACCAAACCCGGCGTGTTCTTCTACAAGTCGGCCGATCCCGCCGGTCAGATGTGGGACAAGATGGTGCTCGACGCAACGATCGCCGCCAACGGCTGCGTCGCCGCCGACATCAACGCCGACAAGAAGATGGACGTGGCCTGCATCGACGCCGGCGCGCCCTGGTCGTTGATGTGGTACGAGAACAGTCGGAAATAGGTCGGAAATAGGTCAGGTGGGCCGGGTGGGCCGGGTGGGCCAGTGGGTCGGGTAGGGGGGCTGGTGAGCCGGCGCGGCCCGCTGGGATTCAGCCACTCACCCGACTCCCCACCTGACCTACCTGACCTACCTGACCACTACTTCACGATCGCGTCCAGCGTCTGCGTCGTGACGGCATGGTAGGACGGCCGTGCGGCGGCGTAGATGCGCTTCGCGTCGGCCTTGCCCCAGTCGGTCTTCATCAGGTCCTCGAAGAGCGGCCGCACGAACTTGCGGCGGCCCTGCGACAGCAGGAAGCGCTCGAGCGCGGGCATCGCGGGCTGATAGTGG
>Ga0070675_100001785_pt1 | contig 15872 bp, 10 predicted proteins | sample KBSM43metaG_FD_65343 | JGI IMG/M metagenome (GOLD analysis project Ga0070675, IMG submission 65343) | Miscanthus rhizosphere microbial communities from Kellogg Biological Station, Michigan, USA - KBS M4-3 metaG | ecosystem: Host-associated > Plants > Roots > Rhizosphere > Soil ...
CAGCGTCGGCGTGCCCCGAAACACCGTCAGCGTCGGCGAGATTCCCAGTGCGTACGGCAGCTGCAGACGGTGCAGCGTCCGCCGCAGGGTGCTGTTGTCGCCGTATTCGGCATCGGCAACGACCGCGGTCAGCGTGATCCCCGCGGCGCGTGTCCGCCGGAGCAGCGTGAGCGCCAGGCGCCATTTCTCCTGAAAGGTGACGGCAGCGGGAATCCGCGCACTGGCGCGGCGCGCGGGGTCGCTCGTCCACGCCTCGGGCAGATAGAGCGAGGCCCCCATCGGCCATGCTCGTTGGCCCGCCCAGAGCGCCGCGGTGACGGCCACCTGACAATTCGCGACCTTGCCCAGCGCGCCGCAGTACTGCCGTCCGACGCCGACCGAGTGCGGCCCCGACTTGGGGAAACTCGTCTCGTCGAGGATCAGGATCCCCGTGCGGGCCGGCGTCACCGCGCGCAGCCGCTTCCACAGGGCCTCCGCCTCCCACGGCGCATGTGTGATGAAGTGCTGAAAGGCTTGATAAGAGGTCGGCTCGCTGACCCGCGCCAGCATGGCCGCCATCGACTTCCGCGTACTGTCGCCCAGCAGGCCGTCGATGTACTGCCGCAGCGACACGTGCTGCGCCCGATGACCGAAGCAGCCCTTGAACTGATCCAGCCAGCGCGTCAGGCGACGCAACAGCGCCCACGCGTGCCGATCGAGCACTGGACCGCAGCGTACCGGACTCAGGCGACAAGTACAAGAGCCTTAACCTCGTTTCCGTCAGATCTCATCGCTTAGCAGCGAGACATCTGACAAAGTCGTACTAGATCGCTCCAACGTTCCGCCCGGCCTGACTGGTGCGGACGCCTATTGATCGGGCGACAGCTGGCGCCAGGCGATCGAATTGGGCGAGAGGCCGTCCCCGCTGCCCCAGATCACTGCGCTCCCGTCGGTCACGCCTATCGAGGTGCTGCCCCAGATGACCGCGTTGGCCCAGACGCCGGGCTGATCCCAGACCACGTTGGAACCCCAAATCACCGCGTTACCCCAGACCGCGGTGCTACCCCAGATGACGGCCTGTGACCAGGCCCGCTGGTTGGCGTCGACCGTGCTGCCCCAAATCACGGCGCTGCCCCAGATCACGGCCTGTCCCCACGGATAGGTGACCCCGTCCACTTCCGTCGCGCCGGATGCCGGCTCGGCCAGCCATCGCCTGCCGACCGCCGTGTCGGGGTCGATCTTCTCCGCGAGCTCGAGCGCGCCGACGACGTTCAGCGAGCCCGCGCCCTGTGTGAGCATGTCGTAGCCGGGCATCGGCAGCGCGGTGTACTGGAGGATCGCCTTGATGGCGTTCGGCGTCAGGTCGCCTCTGTGTTCCTGCCGCGACGCCTCGATCATGAGCGCGACGGCTCCCGACGTCACCGCCGTCGCCATGCTCGTGCCGCTCAACCGGAAATAGCTGGGCGCGCCATAGACGTCGGCGACCCGCCGGCCGGGATACGCGCGGAACAAAGTGCTGCCCGGCGCGGCGGCCGCCACGAGCGCCGTGCCCGGCGCCACGACGTCAGGCTTGGCGTATGCGTCGTACCAGCTCGGGCCTCGCGACGAGTACTCGGGGATGGTGTCGTCGAATCGCGAGACCGTCCCGTGGGAGTCGTAGGCGCCGACGGTGATCGCCGATGGCGCGTTGCCCGGCGACGTGATGCCGGCGTAGCCAACCGATCCGGTGTCCGGATTGCGACCGTAATTGCCGGCCGCGGCCACCACGACGAGTCCCGAGCGCACGGCGCGTTCGACCGCCAGCACGAGTGGATCGGTGGCCGCAGGCTCGAAGACCGGATGGCCGAGCGACAAGTTCACGATGTCGATCTTGAGCCTGGATTTGTGCGCGACGATGTAGTCCAGCGCCTCGATCACCTGGCTGGTGTAGCCGGCGCCGTCCTCATCGAGCACTTTGAAGGAAAGGATGCGGGCGCGGGGCGCGACTCCGGCGTAATAGGGCACGTCGCGTATCTCGAGCCTGCCATGGTCGTCGCGCGTCACCCTCTTGACCTTCGACTGACGCCCGGTGCCGCCGATCAACCCCGCGACGTGGGTCCCGTGGCCGTAGTCGTCGAAAGCGCGGTCGCCGCCGGTCGTGCTCAGGTCGAAGAACTTGTCGGTGCGGCTCCCGTCGAGATCCCGTCCACGCTCGAGGCCTGAGTCGACGACGGCGATGCCGATCTTGTCGCCGGACCAGCGCCCGCCGTCGACCCCGAGCACTTCGGCGAGCGTGGCGCCGGCGGCAGCGTTCTGCAGCCCGGTGCCGAAGCTGGTGACCACGGCGTCCGTCGACACGCCGAGCACATCGGGATCCTGATCGAGATCGCGGAGATCGGAGTCGGTTACGTCGGCGGCAAATGCGCCGATGGAGGGTAAGTCACTCTGCTTGAACGAACCACGTCGCGCCAGGCGGGTTTCGACATCCGCGGCTTTGTCCTTCGCGGTCCGGACGATGACTCGCACCCTGGCGCCCGGCGATTTCGCCATCTTCTCGAGATGACGATCCAGCTTCGACGCTTTGACTCTGGGCTTGTCGTCGGCTGCACCCGCGATGGGCCGCGAGCCAACCGAAAACAGCCCTGCGAGAAGCAGGCAGAGCGCAGCGACCGGCCTGATGGCGGCACGGCGGTGAGATGACGACGGCACAGGTAACCTCCTCGATGACACGGTGATGCTCATCCGCCATCGCAAGAGACGCTCCGTCCGGCTCAGGTTCGTGGAACTCGTTCTATGTAAAGGAATTGAGCGAAATGCCCGTGCCGGGCTCCCGAAGCGCCGATGTTCCACATCGAGACAGCGGGCGGGGCCGGAACTGGTGGAAGTCGCGGCGGCACTGCGACTTGGCGGATCTGTTCCGGAACGGGACGCGTTCGCGCAATACGGAACACCTGCCGGTGTTGTCGAGCTTCGCAGGCAGTCCTACGATACTGTTGGCAGGCACGCCTGATTCATCACGATTGTCGTTACCGATTAGCTGACTCCCCCATGGCGCTCCCTCCAGCCGCCGGAGCCAGCCCACGGTGCCGATCTCGAAGTCCAACAATCATGTTGAATCAGCCGTCCTGCCAAACAAGAACGTGACCTTCAGATCGCGCCCCGGCGCGGTCGCCTCACGAATCAACAGTAAATACGCGGAATCCTCGTGCTCGAGAACGGCGCGGCTCTTGCTCTGATGTCACGCGACGGAGACTGTCATGACGCGAAGAACCATCGAGCCAGCGAATGCAACCGCCCTGGAGATGTTCCGATCCACGTTGCAGCGACAGGGACCCGATGCCGTGCTGGTGCACTACTTCGATCGATCGCTGACCGCCGGTCAGCTCGACGCGATGTCCGACGCCCTCGCCGTCGCGCTGCAGCAGCAGGGCACCGAGCCCGGCGATCGCATCGCGATGTACATGCAGAACATCCCGCAGGTGCTCGTGACCGTGCTGGCGGCCTGGAAGTGCGGCGCGGTCATCGTGCCGTGCAATCCGATGCTGCGCGAGCGCGAGCTCCTGAAGATCCTCAACGATTCCGGCAGCCGCGTTCTGATGTGCCAGGACGATCTCTACGCCGACGTGGCGCGCGAGGCCGTGCCGTCCACCGACGTTGCCCACACGATCACGACCTCGGCGCTCGATTTCCTGACCCCGCGCGCGGAAGCGCCGCGCGTGTTGGCGGGATCCACCCGCGGCAGCCATCTGGAGGTCGCGGATCTCGTCGCGCTCATTGCCGAGCACGCCGGCAAGGTGCCCGAACCCATCGAGGTCCCCGGCGATGCCGCGGCCTTCATGGTGTACACGTCGGGCACGACGGGTGAGCCGAAAGCGGCGTTGAACACGCACCGCAACGTCGTGTTCGCGACCACCGTGTACGAACGCTGGATCGGCCTGACCGAGGCGGACACGATTCTCGGGCTGGCACCGCTGTTTCACGTCACCGGTCTCATCGGTCACGTGTGCCTGGCGTTGCTGACGGGGAGCCCGCTCGTGCTCTTCTACCGGTTCGATGCGGAGGAGGCCTGCCAGCTCGTGGCGCGTCATCGGGCCACGTTCACCGTGTCGGCCGTCACCGCGTTCATCGCCCTGCTCAACAGCGAGGCGATGGGCAGGCACGACCTGTCGTCTCTCACCAAGGTCTACACCGGCGGCGCACCGACGCCGCCCGGCGTCCTCGACGAGTGGCACGCGCGCACCGGCACGCGCATCCACCCGATGTACGGCCTGACAGAGGCGACTTCGCCCACGCACATGACGCCGCATGGCGCCATCCCGCCCGTGGATCCGAAGACAGGCGTGGTCTCGATCGGCGTGCCCGTGTTCAACACCGACGTCCGGGTGGTCACCGACGCCGGCCTCGACGCACTTCCGGGCGAGATCGGCGAGCTCGTGATTGCCGGGCCGCAGATCATTCCGCGCTACTGGCGGAAGCCGAAGGAAACCGCCGCGTCGCTCCGGAACCGGGAGCTGCGGACGGGCGACGTGGGCTTCGTGGACGAGGCGGGATGGTTCTACCTGGTCGACCGCGCCAAGGACATGATCATCGCGTCGGGCTTCAAGGTATGGCCGCGCGAAGTGGAGGAGGTGCTCTACCTCCATCCGGCCGTGCGCGAGGCGGCCGTGGTGGGCATTGCCGACGCCTACCGCGGCGAAACCATCAAGGCGGTGGTGAGCCTCAAGCCCGGACACGAGGTCGACCCGGACGGCATCAAGTCGTTCGTGAAGGAACGGATGGCGGCCTATAAATACCCGCGCGTCGTGGAGATCGTCGACGAGCTGCCCAAGACGACGAGCGGCAAGATCATGCGCCGCCTGCTCAGGACGACCGTCGCCACGGCGGCGATGAACGAGGCCGCGGCGTCGGTCCAGCCCCTGCGCGCGGCGAGCTGATCGGGCCAGGCTGTCACGGCTCAGCGACTCCGCCTCAGCCCCGCTGGGGCGGCAGTCGCGCGTACCCCGCCCGTAACCGCCCGCCTGGGTTGATAATCGCACCTCATGAGCCGTCCCGCAGGGCTTCGAATGAGGTGTCGCATGAGACTCGCCGCCGTCATGGCCGTGGCGCTGGGCGTGATGGTCGTGCGGGCGCAGGGGCCCGCAGCGCGCGACTTCCGAATCATCAGGCTGGACCCGGCACTCGATGCGATCGTGTCACCGGACGCGACACTGGAAACCCTCGGCGAACACTTCGGTCTCACCGAAGGTCCGGTGTGGATTCAGGACGCGGGCACCGGCTATCTGGTCTTCAGCGACCTCACCGCCAACGTCATTTACAAGCGCACACCGGCGGGGCAGTTGTCGGTGCTGGCGGAGAACATCTACGACGGCCCCGACCTGCTCAACGTCGGTCAACAGACGCGCAGCGGCCGCATGGCGGTCATCATCATCGGGTCGAACGGCATGACCCTCGATCGACAGGGCCGGCTCGTCGTGTGCTCGCCGGCGGCACGGGTCGTCATGCGACTGGAAAAGGATGGGAAGCGCACGATTCTGGCCGACCGCTACGAGGGCAAGCGGTTCAGTGGGCCGAACGACGTAACCGTCAGGTCCGATGGCGCCATCTATTTCACCGACGGCAATTCCGGGCTGCGCGGCGGCGCGAGCAGCGCCGCCCGCGAGTTGACGCAGAACGGCTTCTATCTGATCAAGGATGGCAAGGTCACGCTCCTCGATGACAATCGGGACTTCCCCGACGCCTTCCCGAACGGCATCGCGCTCTCGGAGGACGAACGGCATCTCTACGTGACGTTCGGCCGCAAGATCATGCGGTACGACGTGCGTCCCGATGGCACCGTCGGCAACCGCCGCGAGTTTCTCGATGTCGCCGGCAACGACGGCCTGAAGGTGGATCGCCGTGGCAACGTCTACTCGACGACCGGAGCCGGGCCGGGTGAGGTGCGCATCACCTCGCCCGAGGGCAAGCGTCTGGGAACGATTCAACTTCCAGAGATCCCGGGCGAGCCGAGACGGCAGGTCTGTGCCACCAACGTGGCGTTCGGCGACCCCGACGCGAAGGGGCTCTATATCACGGCGTGCAATCTGCTGTTTCGCGTGCGGTTGAACGCGCCGGGTATCCTTCCTGGACCCATGCCGTAGGGTCGTAGCCTTACGCCCCTCGTCCTGAATGTGTAACTCATCGGTAGTTGGCGCCAACATGTGCCTTGCATTGACTAAGGATACTTGACATGCGAAGAAGCATATTTTATTAAAGTGCAGGAGGGTTCATTCAGGAGGTTCGCACATGTTTGGTTTCACTCGTTTGAATTCATTCGACGACGTATTCAACGTTCAGCGCGAGGTCGATCGCGTCTTCAATCAATTCTGGAACGAACTGCCCACGCGCACGTCCGGCGCGTCATCGACGTCGTTCCACGTGACGGCGAGTGAGGACGCGTGGCGCGTCGATGTTCCGATGCCCGGAATCGATCCCAAGGACGTCACGCTCGAAGTTGCGGGCAACACGCTCTCCGTTCGCGCCGAGGTTCCAGCCGAAAGCGAAGACCGCAACGCCACCCGCTACGAGCAGACGCTCACCGTTCCGCCGTTCCTCGATCTCGAGAAGCTCACGGCGTCGCACCGCCACGGGATGTTGCGCCTGACCGTGCCGCTGAAGGAGAGCGTCAAGCCGCGTCGCGTGCAGATCGAAACGGACGCCGGCGACCAGAAACAATTGGCGGGCGCCCGGTAATCGACACACCGGCGTGCCCATAACCAAGGCCGCGTGGGAGGCGCGGAGCAAGGAGGCCGTTATGTGCAGAACATGGTGCGGGCAGGTCGCACTCGCGCTGATGATGACGATGGGCGCGGTTGAGATTGGTAGAGCGCAGTCGTCGCAGACACCGCACGGGCAGGGCGACACCTATACGTGGTCTGGGGAACTCGTGTCGGTCGACAAGTCGGCCGCGACAGTGACCGTAAAGTCGCGCGTGGCGTATCAGGACGCGCTGTCGGAGTTGAAACAGTTCAAGCCCGGCGACAAGGTGCTCGTCGTCTGGTCCGGGCTGCACGACTACAGCGACGCCGTGCGCCAGGTTCGGCGCTTCGAAAGTGGCCGTCAGATTGCGGATACGCTGGTGCTGCCGGCCGAGTTCGTCTCCACCGAGGCGCCGAATCAGTACGTCACGGTTCGGGTGAAAGTCCCTCAGAGCAGCCTGGCGGCGGTTGGTGAAGTGAAGCCTGGCGGCTGGGTCACGGTCACGTCACGACACCGGCCGTCGACTGAGGCCGACGCGGTCGTGGCGGTGAGGCCGTACTCCTCGCCCGCGGCCACGAAGGGCGACGCGGAATCAAAGCCGCGCGGTTCGCAGTGACGATGGCATGACACGACAAGGGGGGCCGCTGAACGGCCCCCCTTCCATCCTCAAGGCGGAATTACAATCACTGTTCCGCATGAAGGTCGAAGAAGGCACGCTGCTCTGGACTCCCTCGGCGTCGCGCGTAGCGCGCTCGCATCTCACACGCTACCTGCGCTGGCTCGCCGAGCGCGGCCGCACCTTTGACGATTACGAAGCGCTGTGGCGCTGGTCGGTTGCCGACCTCGAGGCGTTCTGGGGCTCGATTGCCGAGTTCTGCGGCCTGGAGTGCTCCACGCCTCCCTCCTGCGTGCTCGGAACGCGTGCCATGCCGGGCGCAGAGTGGTTTCCTGGCGCCAGGCTCAACTACGCGCAACACGCGCTGCGCCACGAGCGTCCGGGCGAGGACGCGCTGCTGCATCTCTCCGAGCGCCGGCCGCTGGCAGCCCTGTCGTGGCCCGAGTTGGCGCGCCAGGTGCGCGTGCTCGCCACCCGCATGCGGGCGCTCGGCATTGCGCCCGGCGATCGCGTCGTCGCCTATCTGCCGAATACACCCGAAGCGATCATCGCCATGCTTGCCACCGCGAGCCTCGGTGCGATGTGGTCGAGTTGTGGTCCGGACTTCGGCACCCGCGGCGTGCTCGATCGCTATTCGCAGCTCGCGCCCACGCTGATGTTCTGTGTCGACGGATACAGCTACGGCGGCAAGGCCTTCGACCGGCGCGCCGACATCCGGGAGATCATCGGGCAGCTGACGACGCTCGCCCACGTCGTCCATCTCCCGTATCTCGATCCCGACGATCGGACGCCGATCACGCCGGGCGCGCTGCTCTGGCCGGACGTGCTCGCGGGTCCCGATCCAGGCCGCGAGGCCTTTCAATTCGAGCAGGTGCCGTTCGCGCATCCGTTGTGGATTCTGTTTTCGTCCGGCACCACCGGGCTGCCCAAGCCCATCATCCACTGCCACGGCGGCATCACCCTCGAGCAGCTGAAGCTGTTTCACTTCCACATGGACATGCACGCCCGCCAGCGCATGTTCTTCTTTACGTCCACCGGCTGGATGATGTGGAACTTCCTGGCCAGCAGCCTGATCATGGACGTCGTGCCCCTGCTCTATGACGGCAACCCGACGTGGCCCACGCCCGATCTGCTCTGGAAGCTGGCCGACGACACCGGGGCGCATCTGTTCGGCGCCAGCCCCAGCTACCAGAGCCTGCTCGAGAAAGCGGGCGTCGTGCCCGGGGAGCGTTTCACGCTCGACGCACTTGAAACCATCGTCCTGGCGGGTTCACCCGTCACCCCCGACTGCCAGAACTGGTTCTATGAGAAGGTGAAAAGGGACATGTGGGCGCATGCCGGCAGCGGCGGTACCGACATCTGCACCGGGCTGGTGGGCGGCGTGGTCAACCTCCCCATCTACGCCGGTGAAATCCAGGCGCGCCAGTTGGGCGTGGCGGCCTACGCCTACGACGAGCAGGGCAACACTCTCGTCGATCAGGTCGGCGAGCTCGTGCTGACGGAGCCCATGCCGTCCATGCCGGTAGGTTTCTGGGGTGACAGCGATGGCAGCCGCTATCGCGAGTCGTACTTCGATCAGTACCCGGGGATCTGGCGTCACGGCGACTTCTTCCGCGTAAACGCGCGCGGCGGCTGCTTTGTGCTCGGACGCTCCGACGCGACGCTCAATCGTCACGGCGTGCGCATCGGCACCGCCGAAGTCTATCGCTCGCTGCTCGGCGTGGCGGCGGTGGAAGACTCGCTGATCGTCAATCTGGATCTGCCCGGGGGACGGTTCTTCATGCCGCTGTTCGTGAAGACCAAGGGGGATGCCCCGCTGGACGAGGACATCGCCGATCAGATCCGCGCGCAGATCCGGCGCGAGTACTCGCCGCGCCACGTCCCCGACAAGATCCTTCAGGTCAACGCCATACCCTACACGCTGACCGGCAAGAAGATGGAAGTGCCGGTGCGCCGCATCCTCATGGGCGTGCCGGTGGACAAGGCGGCCAACCGCGCCGCCATGGCCAACGTCGAGTCGCTGGACTTTTTCATCGACTACGCGCGCACGCAGCGCGACTATTTCTTGACGTAGCGCGGCTGCGCGTCGTTCGGCGTATCATCCGTCCGCGGGAACCTTTCCGGGAGGTGGGCGATGGACGACACTGATCGAGTGGGGATTGGTCCAGCGTGGCAGCCAGCGCGATCGACGTTGGCAGGCGCCGCGCGCTGGTCGGACTGTCCGGAATCATCCTCGCCGCGATGCATGCCACACCGGCGTGGGCGCAGCGGCCGGGCAGCTGTGTGCTCACGCCTGAAGCGGGCGAGGGCCCGTTCTATCTCGATCCCAAACTGCTTCGCTCGGACATCACCTCGGCCCAGCCCGGGGCGCCGCTGGAGCTGGCGCTCCAGGTCGTGCGGGCCGGCGACTGCGCGACGCTTGCGAACGCCCGCGTCGATGTGTGGCACGCCGACGCGCTGGGGTTGTATTCGGGCTACGAAAAGCAATCAGGCGTCGGCGGCATTTCGACCAAGACGGCCGTGGGACAGCAGTACCTGCGCGGGACGCAGGTCACCGATGCAGCCGGCAGCGTGCGGTTCCGCACCATCTTTCCCAGTTGGTATGGCGGCCGCACGCCGCACGTGCACTTCAAGGTGTTCCTGGGCGGCAACGAAGTGGTCGCGAGCCAGGTCTTCTTTCCCGATGACGTCACCAAGGACGTTTTTGCGACCTGGCAGCCCTATCGCGAGCATGCCTCGAAGCGGAAGACCTTCAACGACAACGATCCGATCAAGCAGGGCGTCTATTCGGATGTGACGCGCCAGCGCGGGTCCTATGCGGCCAAGGCGGTGCTGGTCGTCGCACCGACGTAGTCAGCACGCTAGCTGCGTCACTGGCTGGCCCCCGCCGCGCGGAACTGCTTGCGTTGCAGCGACCACCGCGCATCCTGGCAGAGCCCGCACGCCTCGCCCACGAACCGCTTGCCGCTGTCGGCATCGCCGCGAAGCTGCCAGTTGAGCCAGCTCACCGCGACCGACGCGGCCGCGCCACCGTTGGGTTCGAGGAAGGTGCCGCCATGCCCGACGGGCAGATTGGCGATCGCAATCGGCACGTGCGCAACGCGCGTGAAGTCATCCATGCCGTTCGCGTACGCGATGTCGGTGGGCCCGCCCTGGATGTAGATCACCGGCGTGTGCAGCGTCTGCAGTACGTCCTTGCCGACGTTCATGCCCGGGATCGTGCTGGCGGGACCATCGTTGAGCACGCCGCTGTTGTGGATCACCAGCGTCTTCACGCGCGGGTCCTTCGCGACCTGGAGCGCCTGCAGTCCGCCGCAGCTCCAGCCCGAATACGCGATCTGCGCCGGATCGATCCGGCCGAAATAGGGACTGCCGGAGCGCTGGTTCTCGGCGAGCGCCCAGTTGACCGCGTCGGTCAGATCCGACACCTGCGTGCGCGGCGCCGGGATCTGACCCGGTGTGGGCGCGGGACGGGGCGCCGGCTCCGGTGCACCGGGACCACTCAGGATGCGGCCGCTCGCCAGCACCAGATATCCATGAGAGGCGAGTTCGAGCAGGTGGAAGCGGCTGCTGGCGCCGTCGTCCGAACACCCGCCATTGCCCCAGGCCACGACGCCCAGCTTGAGTCCACCGAGGCCGCCAAGGTCCTTGGGGCGGTAGACCACGTGACGGGGCAACGACGGCACCTCCTCCTTCATCGCCGGGAAGCGCCCGGTGCCTGGCGTGTCGGGCAGTTTGTTCACCTCGGCCTGCCGCTCGAGCGCCGCGCGATCCGGCGCCGGCGGAGGCTGCTGCGCTGCCAACGCGACCGCGAGGCACGCGGCCCCGACGACGAGAGCAAACGGACGTGAGACGAGATGCCGGACGTCGTGCGTGGTCATCGTGCGCTCCCTCGTAGTGACCTGCGACTCGCCCTCGTTACGCGGAGAAGGGAAGCAGTATACCGGGCTCCCGGACCTCATACGGCACGCCGGGAGTGAAGTAGGCTCTCCGCCATGAGTGCCAAATCCACGCAGGTCGGAATCGTCGGGGCCGGTCCCGCAGGACTGCTCCTCGGGCACCTCTTACACCTGAACGGCATCGATTCCGTCATCGTCGAGAACCGCAGCCGCGAGTACGTGATCGATCGGGTGCGCGCGGGCGTCCTGGAGCAGGGGACGGTCGACCTGCTGGGCGCGATGGGGGTTGATGCCGGGCTCCGGCGCGGTGGCTTGCGCCACCCGGGCCTCTACCTCAGTTTCGAGGGACGCCGGCACCGGATCGACCTCGCCGAGCTGACCGGCGGAAAAGCCATCACCGTGTACGGCCAGAACGAAGTGGTCCGGGACCTGATCGAGGCGCGGACGGCCACGGCCCGCCCGCTGCATTTCGAGGCCGATCGTGTCGAGGTCAGCGCGCTCCACTCCGACCATCCGGTGCTCCGCTTCGGACATCAAGGCGCCGATCACGAGGTGCGCTGCGATTTCATTGCCGGATGCGACGGGTTTCACGGCATCTGCCGTCCGTCGATTCCGGACGGCGTCCTCACCTTCTACGAACGGGAGTACCCGTTTGGCTGGCTGGGGATTCTCGCCGAGGCGACGCCGTCGTCCGACGAGCTCGTCTACGCCTACCACGAGCGCGGCTTTGCGCTGTTCAGCATGCGCTCGCCGAAAGTCACGCGACTGTATTTTCAAGTGCCTCCGGACGAGCCGATCGAGAACTGGTCGGAAGATGCCATCTGGGCCGAGATGCTCAAGCGTCTGACAACCCGGGACGGTTGGCAGCCGAGCGTCGGGCGGATTCTCCAGAAAGGCGTGACGCCGATGCGCAGCTTCGTCGCCGCCCCCATGCGGCATGGCCGGGTATTTCTGGCCGGCGATGCGGCGCACATCGTCCCGCCGACGGGCGCCAAAGGACTGAACCTGGCGGCGGCGGATGTCCTGGTGCTGGCGCGGGCGATGAAGGCGTTCTACGAGCGCGGCCGGACCGACTGGCTGGACGAATACTCGGAGGTCTGTCTCCGGCGGGTGTGGAAGGCGCAGCGGTTCTCGTGGTGGATGACGTCGACGCTGCATCGGTTTCCGGATGAGAGCCCGTTCGACCACCGGCGCCAGATTGCCGACCTCGACTACCTCACCGGCTCGCGGGCGGCCATGACCAGCCTGGCGGAGCAGTACGTCGGGCTTCCGTTCGACGTGTCGCTCGAGTCGGCCGGGTTGCCAGGATGATTTGACAGTTTTTTTCCTGCTCCGCCAGGCAATCTCCGCGACAATCTCGCAGCTTTAACCTCGTCAATTGCTCGGAGGGAGCGTCATGCGCACATCAGGTGCCGCGTATGTCGTGGTTGCGTTCTTTCTCCTTGGGGCCCCTTCCAGCCTGCTGGCGCAGGCATCCATTACCGGAACCGTTCGCGATTCGTCGGGTGCCGTGCTGCCCGGCGTGACAGTCGAGGCGTCCAGCCCGGCGCTGATCGAGAAAACGCGGGCCGCGACGACCGACAGCGGCGGCCAGTACCGTATCGTCGACCTCCGGGCCGGCGAGTACGCGATCACCTTCACTTTGCCGGGATTCACCACCGTCAAGCGGGAGGGCGTCACCCTTGAAGGGTCCTTCACGGCGACGATCAATGCCGACCTGCGCGTCGGCGCGCTCACCGAGACCATCACGGTCACCGGCGAGTCGCCGATCGTCGACGTCCAGAGCGTGAAGCGCCAGATGGTGCTCGACAACGACGTCATCAGCGCCATTCCGTCCTCGCGGTCGTACAACAACCTGATTCAGCTGATTCCGAACAGCGTCAATCAGGCCGGCGCGCCGACCGACGTGCAGGTGGTGCCGGGCATGGTGGTGTTCGGCGGATTCGGCGGTCGATCGAACGAAGGCCGCGTGAACGTGGACGGCATCAGCGTCGGCTCGGCGTTCAACGGCGCCGGCGTGTCGTCGTACATCGCCGACGTGGCGAATGCGCGCGAGATTTCGATGATCACCTCGGGCGGGCTCGGCGAAACCGAAGGCGGCGGGCCGTCGCTCAACGTGCTGCCGAAAGAGGGCGGCAACGCGGTGCGCGGCACGTTCTTCGGCGCCGGCGCCACCGGCGGCATGATCGGCAGCAACTACACGCAGGAGCTGCAGGATCGCGGCTTGACCACGCCCGGCGAGACGCGAAAGGTGTGGGATTTCAACCTCGGTATTGGCGGGCCGGTCGCGAGGGACCGCCTGTGGTTCTTCGCGAACATCCGCGACGAAGGGAGCGAGCGCACCGTGCCGGGCATGTTCGCGAACGCCAACGCCGGCGACCCGACCAAGTGGACCTACGTGGCGGACAGGAGCCGTCCGGCGGTGCTCGCGGCGTCGTATCGCATTGTCGCGCTCAGGCTCACGGGGCAGGCGACCCCGCGCAACAAGTTCACGCTGTTCTGGGACCAGCAGCGCCCCTGCGAAGGCGGAGCCGCCCAGGGATTCTCGGGCAACGCCTGTCGCGTGTCTGGTGAGGGCGAGGTCTACGCCGGCTCGACGGCCGCGCCGACACCCTCGGCGTCGGCCGTGGCCGCGCCCGAGACCGCGGGGTACCGCGATTACGGCAACCGCGTCTCGCAGGCGAAGTGGACGTCGCCGGTGAACAATCGGCTGCTGCTGGAGGCCAGCTACGGCATGTACCTCAGCCGCTACGGCGGCGGGCAGCTCCCCGGGCTCCCAACCGAGGACCTGATTCGCGTCGTGGAGAACTGCGCTGGCGGCTGCGCCGACAACGGCAACATCGCCGGACTGTCGTACCGGTCGCTCAACTGGTTCTCGAACATCAACTGGAACAACCAGTGGAGCGCCACCGCGTCGCTGGTCACCGGGAGCCACAGCATCAAGGTGGGCTACCAGGGCGCGATGCTCATCGATCAGCGGAAGAACTTCGCGAACAATCAGTTCGTGCAGTACCGCGTGAACAACGCCGTTCCCGATCAGATTACGCTGAACATCAATCGTTTCGGGATCGAGCAGTCGGTCCGCAGCGACGCGTTCTATGCGCAGGAGCAGTGGACACTGGGGCGGATGACGGTGCAGGGCGCCGTGCGCTACGACCACGCGTGGAGCTACTTCCCCGAGCAGACGATCGGTCCGGTCCGCTTCTTCCCCACGGCGGTGACGTATCCGCGCACCACGGGCGTCGAGGGGTACCACGACCTGTGGCCTCGGGCCGGCATCGCCTACGACGTGTTCGGCACGGGCAAGACGTCGGTCAAGTTCAATTTCGGACGCTACTTGGAGGCGGCGCAGAACGGCGGGTTCTTCATTGCGCTCAATCCGACCTCACGCCTGTCGACCACGACGACGCGCACGTGGCAGGACGACGACCGCGATTTCGTCCCGGACTGCAGCCTGGAGAACAGCGCGGCGCAGGGCACGCAGACGGCGGCGGGCGGCGTGCCTGACGGCATCGATTTCTGCGGCGCCAATGCGAGCCCCAACTTCGGCACCCAGGTGTTCGACTCGTCGCTGGACCCGAGCCTGCTGTCCGGGTGGGGCGTGCGCTCGGGCGACTGGCAGTGGGGCGTGTCGGTGCAGCAGGAAGTGCTGCCGCGCGTCGCGGTCGAAGTGGGATACCAGCGCCGGTGGCTCGTCAATTCCAGCGTCACGGACAACCGCGCGCGCGCACCCGAGGACCACACCCTGTTCGGCGTCACGATCCCCACGGATCCGCGGCTGCCCGACGGCGGTGGCGGCGTGCTGGAGGGCCTGTACAACGTCACGCCGGCGGCCGCGACGCGGTTGAACGACAACTACGACACGCTCTCCTCGAACTATGCCGACTGGTCGCGCGTGGCGAACTCGGTGAACCTGAACGTCACGGCGCGACTGCGCAGCGGCCTGATGGTGCAGGGCGGGTTCAACAGCGGGACCAACACCAACGACTACTGCGACGTGAGGACTGCCATTCCCGAGTGGACGGTCATCCTGGCGCAGTCACCGACCAACCCCTGGTGCGACACGTCGTCGGGATGGATCACGCGCATGACCGCGCTGGGCTCGTACGTCATTCCAAAGGTGGAGGTGCAGGTCTCGGGCACGCTGCGCAGCGATCCCGGCGGACAGCTGGCCGCCAACTGGAGTGCGCCGAACAGCGCCACCGTCGGTCTGAACCGGCCGTTTGCCGGCCTTGGCAGCCCGACGATTACCGTGAACCTCATCGAGCCAGGAACCCTGTACGGCGAGCGCGTCAACCAGGTCGACATGCGCTTCGCAAAAGTGCTGCGGTTCGGCCGCACGCGGTCGACGGTTGGCATCGACGTTTACAACCTGGCCAACTCCAGCGCGGTGCTGACCTACAACCAGACCTTCATTCCGAACCAGGCCGTGTCCACGTGGCTGCGGCCGAACAGCGTGCTGCAGGCGCGGTTCATGAAGATCAGCGCTCAGGTCGACTTCTGAGTCAGGGAGACAACGCCGGTCGCCTCGCTCCGAGCGAACATAGAGGGCGGTCTTCAGAATGTCCGTGGCCGCGGGTCTTCAGACCCGCCTCAGAGGCCGACTCCCGGCGCGCCCGTCAGGGCTCGTCCTGCGCCGGCGCGTCTCCGGTGCGGGGTCGACT
>Ga0070675_100001786_pt1 | contig 15871 bp, 14 predicted proteins | sample KBSM43metaG_FD_65343 | JGI IMG/M metagenome (GOLD analysis project Ga0070675, IMG submission 65343) | Miscanthus rhizosphere microbial communities from Kellogg Biological Station, Michigan, USA - KBS M4-3 metaG | ecosystem: Host-associated > Plants > Roots > Rhizosphere > Soil ...
CGCTGACACTCGACGGGTCTTACTTGTGTGTGCTTGCACGCACTATCTAGTTTTCAAAGAACCGGAAACCCGATGCTGCCGCCAGCGCGGCTCGGTCGGGGACCCCACCGATCGGCCGTAAACGACCGAATTTAGGGGAACCTTTCAAGGTTACTAGTGCCCACTACGCCTGTCAACCCTTTTTTCGCCGCCGAACCGCCGCAAATTTGCTGCGCCGACTGCTGATTGGATTGTCGCGCCCAGAGGGCGTTCGCTTCAACGTCTACCGGGACGGCATGAGCCGTCCTTTCTGCCGGGCTGGCGCCCGTCAAGCGAACTTTCCAATCCTAGGGGTTCCCACGACCGCTGTCAACCCGATCCGCGAGCTCAGCGGGCAGCAATTTTCACGACGTGATTCTGCTTCGCGCCCTTTCGCAGTACGAACAGTCGCCCCTCAATCGCGTCGCTATGGCGGAGCCGTGCTCGCTCATCGGTGATGCGACGGTTGTTGACGTAGACGCCGCCGCCGCGAATGAGTCGAGTTGCCTCGCCCTTCGATGTCGTCAGTCCGCTCGATGCGAGCAGCTCGACAACCGTCACGCCCTCTCCTGCAAGCAGCTCGGCGCCTACCGTCGAAGACGGCACATCGTCAAACACTGAAAGCACATCATCAGCTGCGAGGGTACTGATGTCTTCACCAAAAAGTACGGTCGATGCGCGCTCAGCGCGCAACACGTGTTCTTCCCCATGCACCATCCGCGTCACCTCGCGCGCCAGCGCGCGCTGCGCTTCGCGCGATTCAGGCGCCTTACGCGTTGCATCCTCGAGCTGTTCAATCACCTGCCGATCGAGGAACGTGAAGTAGCGCAGGTATCTCCCGACATCGTTGTCCTCCGCGTTCAACCAGAACTGATAAAAGCGGAATGGAGAGGTCAGGTTTGCATCGAGCCACACCGCACCAGATTCGGTCTTACCGAACTTGGTCCCTGCCGCCGTGGTAATCAGCGGCATGACAAGTCCATGGGCTTTTGCGCTGCGCATGCGGCGAATGAAGTCCACACCCGCCGTGATGTTTCCCCATTGATCGCTGCCACCCATCTGCAGAGTGCAATTGAACCGGTCGTGGAGAACAAGGAAATCGTACGACTGCAGGAGAAGGTAGCTGAACTCGGTATAGGAAATTCCCTCATCGGTCTCGCTGCGCCGCTTCACCGACTCCTTGGCCAGCATGTAATTCACGGTGAAATACTTGCCGACATCGCGCATGAATTCGATCGCGGTCAGCTTTGTCAGCCACTCGGCATTGTTGACGAGGCGAGCCGGCGTCGACGTGTCATCGAAATCCAGAAACCTCGCAAGCTGACCACGAATCCCTGTGATGTTCTTTTCGACCTGCTCCACGGCGAGGAGCGCACGCTCAATCGCTTTGCCGCTTGGATCGCCGATCATCCCAGTACCACCGCCGACAACCGCGATCGGAGGATGACCAGACCGTTGCAAACGCGCAAGCGCAACCATCGGCAACAAGCTACCGACATGAAGGCTGGCCGCGGTTGGATCGAATCCGATGTAAGTGGTGAGCTTCTCGCGCGCGATCAGGTCACGGAGACCTTCTGTCGCGTCGTAAACAAGACCACGCCACTCCAATTCGGTGAACAGGTCCATCAGCCGCTACTATACAACCCGGTATGCTGGTCACCCGGCGTGCGGCGCTCAGGGGCATCGTCGCAACGACGGTTGGCGCCGTCACAGGTGCAGGTGCGTACGGCGTCGCCTACGAACGCCACCATATCGGAACGACGGACGCCACGCTTCCGGTGTCAGGCCTTCCCAACGCGCTCGACGGCCTTCGCATCGGCTTTGTCACCGACATTCATCACAGCGCGATGGTGGCGGCCGAAGACGTTCGGACGGCTGTCGACTTGGTTACCGCCGCCAGACCGGACTTGATCGTGCTCGGCGGCGATTACGTCACCTGGGGCGATCGCACTTTTGTCGGACCCGTCGCCGAGCTACTTGGACCGCTGACCGCACCGCACGGCGTGTTCGCAATCCTCGGCAATCACGATGACGACCGCGATATGCCGGCCGCACTCACCGCGAAGGGTATTCAGGTTCTGAGAGACGCGCGAACCCGACTCGAGATCCATGGAGAGGGGCTCGAACTCGCGGGAATCAGATTCTGGACGCGAAAGACATCCGATATTGCGCGCGTCATCGGCCGAGCGCGGGACACTGTCTTGCTGCTCGCGCACGATCCAAGACGGCTCGACGAAGCGGCAGATCTGGATGTTCCAGCCGTCCTGTCGGGACACACGCATGGAGGACAGGTTGTTCTTCCGGGCGTGGGCGCAGTCGCACGACGACGCTTTCCGGTACTGTCTGGCCTCGGATCGCGGGATAACACCTGGATGTTCGTCAGCCGCGGGATTGGAACTGTTTACGTGCCGATCCGCATCAACTGTCCGCCTGAAGTGGCGATCGTTACGTTGAAGCGGAAATCGGAAATTTAGCCGGAACGAACCGGCGTCCCTCCAGACGCCACCCGCCGTCCAGGATCATCTTGACCGCTTCAGGGTACGCGCGGTGTTCCTCGTCGAGAATGCGCGCGGCGAGCGATTCTGCCGTATCGCCCGGCAGCACCGGCACAGCCCGTTGAACGACGATCGGGCCTCCGTCGAGCTCCGCCGTCACCAGGTGGACCGTGACGCCGCTCACTCTCACTCCGTGGTCGATGGCCTGTTGTTGCGCATCGAGTCCTGGAAATGCCGGCAACAGCGATGGATGGATATTCAAAATGCGCCCGGCAAACGCGTCAATGAGCTCGGCTCCTACCAAACGCATGAACCCTGCGAGGCAGACGAGCCCGACGTCGCGTGCCCGCAATTCGCTCGCGAGCGCGCGGTCGTAATCGTCCCGCGAGGCGAAGTCGCGATGCGACATCACAATCGATTCGATGCCTGCCGCACGCGCCCGTTCGAGGCCGCCGGCGTCCTGCCGGTTTGAAATGACGACAACGATGGTCGCATCGAGCGCTCCGCTCTTGATTGCGTCGATGAGTGCCTGGAGATTGCTGCCCCGGCCTGAGATCAACACACCAAGACGGCGATTGGAGGGCACTTACTTGTAGGCGACCGACGGGGGTTCACCCGGGACGATTTCGCCGATGACGCAGGCATTGTGGCCACCGCGCGCGGCGAGCTCGTCGATGAGCGGTTCCGCGTGATCGCGTCCAGTCACGATGATGAGACCAATCCCCATGTTGAACGTGCGCAGCATGTCATCCTCCGGAATGCTGCCACTTCGCTGGAGCCAGGTGAAGATGGGCGGCACCGTCCACGCGGACCGATCGATCAGCGCCGCGGTTCCGTGCGGGAGTACGCGTGGCAGGTTGTCTGTAATGCCACCGCCGGTAATGTGCGCCATCCCTTTGATTCGACCGGCGTTGAGCAACGGCTGAATCATCGGCAGATACGATCGGTGTGGCTCGAGCAACGCATCGCCGACCGTGCCTGACAGCTCGGCAACGTAGCTGCTGACCTCCAGCCGCAGCCGCTCGAATATCACGCGCCGCGCGAGCGAATAGCCATTGGTGTGCAGTCCTGAGGACGGCACACCCACGAGGAGATCGCCAATAGCGATTGTCCGGCCCGTGATCAGGCGCGAACGATCTACGGCGCCGACGATAAAGCCGGCGACGTCGTATTCGCCTTCGCCGTAGAAGCCCGGCATCTCCGCGGTTTCACCGCCGAGCAGCGCGCACCCGTTCTCCCGGCAGGCAGCCGCGATTCCACCGACAATCGATTCCGCGACCTTCGGCGACAGCTGTCCGGTCGCGAGGTAATCAAGAAAGAAGAGTGGCTCGGCTCCCTGCACGAGGATGTCGTTGACGCAGTGGTTGACGAGGTCCGCCCCGATCGTGTCATGCCGACGCGCCAGGAAGGCGACCTTCAGCTTGGTGCCGACGCCATCGGCGCTCGCGACCAGCACCGGATCGCGATATCGGCCCGGTTCAAGCCGGAACAGGCCGCCAAATGACCCGATGTCGGAGAGGACGCCGCTGGTGAAGGTAGACCGCGCCAGACCACGGATCCGGCGGACTGTCTCGTTGCCCGCGTCGATGTCGACGCCAGCGGCTTTGTAATCCATCAACTGGCGACGATGTCTTTGGCGAGATCGGCGACGGCCACCGGCTGATCGGCCGGAGGGGCCGGTTCCGGATTGAGCTTCAATGCGAGTTGCAGGTATGCAGCCTCGTCGCGTGGAAACGCCACCGGATACACGCCGGTATAGCAGGACGTGCAGTACTTCGATTTGCCGCCCCGCACGGCGTCCGTGAGACCTTCGAGACTGAGGTAGGCGATGCTGTCCGCGTCAAGATACTTGCGAATCTCCTCGAGCGTGTGCGTCGCGGCGATCAGTTCCGAGCGCCGCGGCGTATCGACGCCGTAGAAACACGGCGACACCGTCGGCGGACAACTGATGCGCATGTGCACTTCGCGCGCTCCGGCGCCGCGCACCATCCGCACGATTTTGCGGCTCGTCGTGCCGCGGACGATGGAATCGTCGATGAGCACGACGCGCTTGCCTTCAAGAATGCTGCGGACCGGGTTCAGCTTCACGCGAACTCCAAAGTGGCGAATCGACTGCTGCGGCTCGATGAACGTGCGGCCGACGTAATGGTTGCGAATCAGCCCCATTCGCATTGGGATGCCGGACGCCTCGGCGTAACCAATGGCCGCACACACACCAGAATCTGGAATCGGCACGACGACGTCGGCGTCGACCGGTGCCTCACGCGCGAGCGTGCGCCCAAGCTGCGTCCGCACCTCGTTGACGCTTTCGCCAAACACATAGCTGTCCGGACGCGAGAAATACACGTGTTCAAAGATGCACTGCGACTGGCGCGCCGGACCGAACGGCTTGATCGACTTGACTCCTGCTTTGCTGATGATGACGACTTCGCCGGGTTCGACGTCGCGCACGTAGGTTGCGCCGATCAGGTCGAGGGCACACGTCTCGGAACAGACAACCCAGCCGTCCCGCAGCCGTCCCAAAGCGAGCGGCCGGAATCCGTGGGGATCGCGGACGCCGATTACGCGGTCCCGCGACAGCATCACAAACGAGAATGCACCGCGAACCTGCGAGATCGCGTCGATGACGGCGGCCTCCACGCCCTCCTCGCGGGACCGGGCAAAGAGGTGGACCACGACCTCCGTGTCGCTGTTGGTCTGAAATATGGCGCCAGTTCGCACCAACGCGTCCCGCAGTTCGCCCGCATTCACGAGGTTGCCGTTGTGACACACCGCAAGCTGGCCATGGACGCTGTCGACTAGGATCGGATGCGCGTTGGCGACAAGACTTTCTCCAGCGGTTGAATAGCGCACGTGGCCGACAGCGAGGTAGCCGGGCAGCTTCGTTAGCGCGTCGCTGTTGAAGACTTCGTTCACATACCCCATCGCCTTGTGATGGCGGACCACCGTTCCATCCGACGCGGCAATGCCAGCGCTCTCCTGGCCGCGATGCTGAAGCGCATAGAGACCGAGGTACGTGAGATTCGAGGCCTCCGTGTGACCGAAGATCCCGAACACGCCGCATTCTTCCCTGAACTTGTCCATCGCTGGGTGTGGTTCGAGCGCTGGGCTCTGAGGCTTATAAGTGTACGGTTTCACGCAATAGCTCGCGCGGGCTCGAAATACCGTTCGATTGCGGTGTTCCAAGTACGCTCAATGTCGGGCAGCGGCTCGTCGATGATGCTGCGGCCGTCAATCCTCACCTGAACGCGTGTTCCCTCAACGACGCCAATTCTTTGGATCGGAACACCGTGACGTGCCGCGAGTTCGAGGAACTGCACCTCAGCAGCTGGAGTGCACGAGATGACGACACGCGATGCAGATTCGGAGAACACCGTCGTGATGTCGGCGAATGTGTGCCCGCCTGCTGAGGTGATTGCTCCCACATCGACCTGTGCACCCAAACCGGTCCCGATGCAGCACTCGGCGAGCGTAACAGCAAAGCCGCCTTCGGCGCAGTCATGCGCCGATCGGATCACGCCCGCCGACGCGCCCTCGACCAGCACCTGCTGCAGCGCTGCCTCTCGGCTCAAATCGAGCTCCGGTGGAACGCCGCGGATCATGCCGTGCACCACCTTGAGGTACTCGCTGCCGCCGAGCTCGTCGCGCGTCTCGCCGAGCAGCATCACGAGATCGCCCTTAGATCGAAAGGCGCGACGAACAACAGTGCGGGCGTCCTCAATCACGCCGACGACGCCTAAGACGGGCGTCGGCAGGACCGCGCATCCGTCCGTCTCGTTGTAAAGACTCACGTTTCCGCCGGTGATCGGGATGTCGAGCGCACGGCACGCGGCGCCCATCCCCTCGACCGCACGCGCAAACTGCCACATGATTTCGGGTTTTTCAGGATTGCCGAAGTTGAGACAGTTGGTCGCGCCAATTGGCAGCGCTCCGGCACACGCCACGTTGCGTGCCGCTTCGGCTACCGCCAACTGCGCCCCGCGATACGGATCCAGATAGACGAACCGACCGTTGCAGTCAACTGACATCGCCAGCGCACGTGAGGTTCCCTTGACCCGTACGACACCGGCGCCCATTCCCGGCAGCACCAATGTGTTGGTGCGCACCATGTGGTCATACTGCCGGTACGCCCATCGTTTGCTTGCAACCGTTGGCGACGCGAGGAGACGCCAGAACGCGTCGGTTGCAGATGGAGGCTTGCCAAGCGAATCAAAGGAGAGCTGCTGCGCGGCCTTGATATAGGCCGGCTCTGCCATCGGACGCCGATAGAGCGGTGCGTCGTCGGTCAATGAACGATTCGGAATCTCTGCGACGACTTCCCCTCGATTTCGCACGCGCAGCTTGCCGTCGGCGGTCACCTCGCCAACGCGTACCGCATGCAGGTCCCACTTCTCGAAAATGCGTTCGACCTCGGCTTCGCGGCCCCGTTTGACGACCATCAGCATCCGTTCCTGCGATTCGGACAACATGATTTCGTACGGTGTCATGCCGGTTTCACGCTGGGGAACCAGCGAAACGTCGATGTCGACACCAGCACCGCCACGCGATCCCATTTCGCACGTCGAACACGTCAACCCGGCGGCACCCATGTCCTGAATGCCGACGAGCGCGTCGCTCTTCATCACCTCGAGGCACGCCTCGAGAAGCAGCTTCTCCATGAAGGGGTCGCCGACCTGTACTGCAGGACGCTTCTCGGCCGACTTGTCGTCGAACTCCGCCGACGCCATGGTCGCGCCATGGATCCCGTCGCGTCCCGTCTTGGCCCCGACGTAATACACCGCATTTCCGACGCCAGAGGCGACGCCCTTGATGATCTCCTCGTGTGCGGCGATGCCGAGGCAGAAGACATTGACAAGCGGATTGCCGGTGTAGCTCTCATCGAATGCGATCTCGCCGCCGACGGTCGGAATGCCGATGCTGTTGCCGTAACCGGCAATGCCGGCCACCACTCCAGCAACGGTGCGACGGACCAGCGCATCGTCCAGCGAGCCGAATCGAAGCGAATTGAGAAGCGCGATCGGCCGTGCGCCCATGGTGAAGATGTCGCGGATGATGCCACCAACACCGGTGGCGGCGCCTTGATAGGGCTCGATGAACGACGGATGGTTGTGCGATTCGATCTTGAAGACGGCGGCCAGACCGTCGCCGATATCGACAGCGCCTGCGTTTTCACCAGGGCCCTGAAGCACGCGCGGCCCGGCCGTCGGTAGCCTCTTGAGGTGCACGCGCGAACTCTTGTAGCTGCAGTGTTCCGACCACATCACCGAAAAGATGCCGAGCTCGGTGAGGGTTGGTTCACGCTTCAGTGCGTCTACGATTCGCTGATACTCCTCGCGGGTCAGTCCGTGACGTTCCAGAATGTCGTCGCTGATGGTCATCGGGCGGCGGCGAAGACGCGTTCGGTTACGGCCTTGATGACCGATTCGAACAAGATCAGGCCGTCGGCGCTTCCGAGCGCCATTTCACACGCGCGCTCCGGATGCGGCATCAAGCCAACGACGTTGCGCTGTTCGTTGCAAAGCCCGGCGATGTTCGCGACCGATCCATTGGGGTTCGCGTCGTCAGTCGCAACCCCCTCCGCGTTCGTGTAGCGAAAAACGATCTGACGATTACGCTCGAGGCGAGCAATAACATCCGGATCTGCGTAGTAGTTGCCCTCGCCATGAGCGATCGGGATGCGAAGAACCTGGCCGGCGGTGCAGGCCGCCGTGAATGGCGTATCCGTCTGCTCGACTTTGATCAACACGTGCTCGCACTGATATTTCAAGCTGCGGTTACGAAGCATTGCGCCTGGAAGCAAACCTGCTTCGAGCAACACCTGGAAACCGTTGCAGATGCCAAGCACGGGGCCGCCCGACGCCGCGAACTTCTGCACCTCCGCCATGACGGGTGAGAAGCGCGCGATGGCGCCGGTGCGGAGATAGTCGCCGTGCGCAAAGCCGCCTGGAAGGATGACCGCGTCGGCGCCTTTGAGGCTGGTCTCCTTGTGCCAGATGTACTCGGCCTGCTGCCCGAGGACGTGCTGGGCAGCGTAATGCGCGTCGTGGTCGCAATTGGATCCCGGGAACACGACGACGGCGAACTTCATACGAGGGCTCCGTCAGCGAGTTCGATGCGGAAGCTTTCGATCACTGGATTCGACAACAGCTTCTCGGCAGCCTCTTCGGCAAGGGCACGGGCTTCGTCGGGGCACGTCGCGTCGATGTCGAGCTCGAAATATTTCCCCTGGCGTACATCCTTCACAGCGGAATATCCAAGGGTGTGAAGAGCGTCGGTAACGGTCTTTCCCTGAGGGTCGAAAACCGACGGCTTGAGAGTGACAAACACTCGCGCTCGCATTTTTACGCCTACCTCCCGGCCGAACGGGCCATACCCGCCCCTACGACTTCTGAATGCTCCTGGAAAACGCGCTGAAAAATGTGATCGACGTGCTTCAACTGTTCATTGAGATCGAATGCGCGTTCGATATCGCCACGAGAAAGCACGCGTGTCACATCCCCGTCCGCAAGCAGGAGTTCCTTGAAGTCTCGCTTTTCGTGGAAAGCACGCATCGCATTGCGCTGCACCCATTCGTACGACTGTTCGCGCGAAACACTACGGCGCGCCAGTTCGAGCAGGACGGTCCCTGAAAACACGACACCGCGGGAGCGCTCCAGGTTTTCTTTCATCCGCTCCGGATAAACAACCATCCTGCTGACGATTCGGGTGAAGCGTCGGATCATATGGTCGAGGGCGATGAAGCTGTCGGGAAGGATGACGCGCTCGACCGAGGAATGCGAAATGTCGCGCTCGTGCCAGAGCGCGTTGTTCTCGAATGCGGCGCCGGCGTTCGCGCGCAGCAAGCGCGCAAGGCCCACAATCTGTTCGCAGCCGATCGGATTCCGCTTGTGCGGCATCGCCGAGGAACCCTTCTGGCCCTTCGCGAACGGTTCTTCGACCTCGCCAATCTCCGTTTTCTGGAGACCTCGAATCTCGAGCGCGCATTTCTCGAGCGTGGAACCCGTAATCGCCAGCGTCGACAGTAGTTCCGCGTGGCCGTCACGTTGAATCACCTGCGATGCGACCGGTGCCGGCAGCAGATCCAGCACCCGACAGACATCCGCTTCAATTGACGGTGGCAAGTGCGCGAAGGTACCGACAGCGCCAGACAGTTTCCCGATGGAAATCACTGCGCGGGCACGTTCGACGCGCGCGACGTCGCGAGCGAGTTCCGCATGCCAGAGCGCCAGTTTGAGGCCGAACGTCATCGGCTCGGCATGTACACCGTGCGTACGCCCGATCATCGGCGTCCGCCGATGTTCTTCGGCCCGTATTCGAACGGCCTCCATCAGGCCGCTCAGATCCTTGAGGATGACATCGCACGCTTCGCGCATCTGAAGCGCCTGCGCGGTGTCGATGACGTCGGATGACGTAAGACCGAAATGGATCCAGCGCGCCGATGGACCAACGCGTTCGCCGACTGCAGTCGTGAACGCGATGACGTCGTGCTGGGTGACCTGCTCGATCTCCTCTATACGGTCGATGCTGAAAGCGGCGCGGGCGCGAATCTCGCGCGCGGCCTCCTCAGGCACGATCCCGGCACGGGCCATCGCATCGACCGCGGCCAACTCGACCTGTAACCAGGTCTCGTATTTCCGCTGGTCGCTCCAGATGCGACCCATTTCCGGGTTCGTGTACCTCGATATCATCCCAGCGACAGTCGCTCCGGCGGAATGCTGAGTCCGTTCACGGCACCGAGGACAGTCGCAGCGAGCGCCCCGTCCTTCAGCAGGTCGCGGGCGACGCGTTGTACGTCCTCCAGCGTGACCCGTTCGACGCCTTCCAGTGTTTCGTCAAGACCAAATTGCCGATCGAAGTAGATCTCCTGCCGCGCCAGATGCGACATCCGGCTTGACGTGCTCTCGAGATTGAGCATGAGGCTGCCTTTGAGGTGATCCTTCGCTCGTCGCAACTCCGCCTCAGGGAGCATTTCTTCCTTGATCCGCTTCAACTCAACGACAACGACGTCGATGAGCTCGCCAATCGCGCTGTTCGCGCAACCGGCATAAATCGTCAGGGAACCGGCGTCGCGATACGCGCTGAGGCCACTGAATACCGCATAGGCAAGACCGCGCTTCTCACGAACATTCTGAAAAAGGCGGGAGCTCATCGATCCGCCAAGCACGGTGTTGAGCACATAGCTCGAATAGCGGTCCGCATGATCCTGTTGATAGCTGCTCGTTCCGAGGCAGACGTGACTCTGTTCCAGCTCTTTGTTGCGGATGACGATGCGCGGCTCGACCCGTGGCCGGGCTTGCGATAGCTCTGTGCTGTCGTTTGAGAGCGTGCCGAAAGCGGCCTCGACCAACTCGCGGACCTGCTGATGTTCAACATTGCCGACCGCGGCGATGATCATGTTCGGCGCCGTGTAGACAGTTTCGAAATAGGTACGCAGCCCGTTCCTGGTCAACGCTTCGACGGTTTCTGGCGTGCCGAGGATCGGACGCCCGAGCGGGTGGTCCACCCAGAAGTTTTCGGTGAAGAGCTCGTGGACAAGATCGTCGGGCGTATCCTCGACCATCTTGATTTCTTCGAGCACGACCTTCTTTTCCCGCTGAATGTCCTCTTCTGTAAACGCAGGGCGACGGACGATGTCCGACAGCACGTCGACCGCCAACGGCAGGTGCTCGTCGAGAACCTTGATGTAATAGCTGGCGTACTCCTTGGCGGTGAACGCGTCCATCTGGCCGCCGATTGAATCGATCGTCTGAGCAATGTTCTCGGCACTGCGCGTGGCGGTGCCCTTGAAGAGCATGTGCTCGACAAAGTGGGCGATACCGCTTTGCGCCTGGGCCTCGTGACGCGACCCGCGGGCAAGCCAGACCCCAATGCTGACTGACCGCACGTGCGGCATCCGTTCCGTGAGAAGCCGGAGGCCATTGGGAAGCACGTCGCGGACAATAAGTGGTTGTGTCACGGTTGCGTGGGAGTCGAGGTCAGCGTCCGTCAGCGCTTGCGTCCGTGCCGCAAATCATTGACAGACAGGGAATTAGAAGAACAGGCGCATGATAACACGCGCGTGAATTGCGCCGCAAGAAAACTCGGTCGCTCTGGGGCAGCTTGCTAAAATCGATCGCTTGCATCTTGCAGGAAATGCAGCACATAGGATGACCATTTCACGTGTGAACCTGGCCGAGCTTGATCTTCAAGAGCTCGAGAGCGCGCTCGAAACGCGCGGGCACGAGCGCTTCCACGCGCGGCAGCTCTACAGGTGGATTTACAAGCGTGGGCTCGTCGACTTCGACGCCATGACCGACCTCTCAAAAGAGCTGCGGGCCAGGCTGGCGGCGGAGTTCGAGATCGTCACCCCACGCGTGGTGACCGAGAGCCAGTCTGTTGACGGCACGCGCAAGTTCGCGCTCGAACTCGACGATCAGCGGCGAATCGAAGCGGTGTTCATTCCCGACACACCGGCCATGACGTTCTGTATTTCGACGCAGGTCGGCTGCGCCATGGGGTGCGGTTTCTGTCTCACGGGCAAGATGGGTCTGGTGCGCAATCTGACCGCGGGCGAAATAGCGGGGCAGGTGCGCGTGCTTGCCGCAGCGACTGGAATGCTCGACCACCCCTTCAATATCGTCCTGATGGGAATGGGTGAGCCGCTGCACAACTACGACAACACGATGAAGGCCCTCCGTATGCTGCACTCGGAGCATGGCCTCGCCGTGTCGCCACGCCGCGTCACGCTTTCCACCGTTGGTATCGTTCCAGGCATGAAACGCCTGGCACAGGAAGCGCTGATGCCGAATCTGGCGATTTCGCTTCACGCGACAACCGACCAACAGCGCAGCGAACTGATCCCGCCGAATCGAAAGTATCCGCTGGCCGAGATTCTCGAGACGTGCAGACGTTTCCCGCTGAAGAAGCGAAATCGCATCACGTTCGAATACGTGATGCTGAAGGGTGTCAACGACACCCCAGAGGATGCGCGGCGGCTCGCAAAACTGCTGACGGGAATCAAGGCCAAGGTGAACCTGATTCCGCTCAATCCTGCTCCGGGCATTCCGTATGAGCGACCGTCCGACGCGACCGTCGACCGGTTTGCGCAGATTCTCGCCGACGGCTACCTCACCGTCTCTGTACGAAAAAGCCGCGGACAAGACATCCGCGCGGCGTGTGGTCAGCTGATTGTCGAGGGGAGCTCCAAGAAATCCGCCGCCCAGCAGATGGCGCTGCTCATGCGCTAAGCGGTTTCCGTCGTGACGAATCCTTCCAACGGATCGGCATTAGCGATCCGGAGCCGTACCCACGTATTTCTTGGCTGCGGATTGCTGATTCGAACCTTTAGATAATTTCCAGTCACAACGGACGCGCCATCGTCGACGGTCAGCGCCCTCATCACGCGGCCCACCTGATCTCGACGGAATTCACGCGACTTCGCGGCTCCGACGTCGCGCAGCACACGGGCACGATCCCGGATCACGTTGCCGTCGACCTTCGATTCGAGAGCCGTGGCCGCGGTACCAGGTCGATCCGAATACGGGAATACATGCGCGTAGGCGATCGGCAACGACTCGAGCAGCGACGCCGTCGCAGCGAATTGTTCGGCGCTCTCACCAGGAAAACCGACGATGACGTCGGTGCCGATTGCTGCGGACGGTAGCCGCGCATGAACACGTTCAACGACGCGCTGAAAGTCCCCAGAGGTGTATGGCCGCTTCATCGCACGAAGCACGACGTCGGACCCGTGCTGCAGCGGCAGGTGAAAATGCGGCGCAATGCGCAGTGAGTGCGCGGCGACGTCGATGATCGCAGGCGTACAGTCCATCGGTTCCAATGAACTGACTCGAAACACGACGTCGTCTGGCCAGTCACTGAGTACGCGTACCAACCTGGCCAAATCGGTCCCGTCGCCGATGTCCCGTCCATACGAACCGAGATGGACGCCGGTGATGGCAATCTCGCGATACCCAGCCTCGACAGCACGGCTCACCTCCTGAAGCACCGCAGTGATCGGTCGCGAACGTCCCGTACCGCGCGTAGTCGGGATGATGCAGTAGCTGCAGTGCTGGTCGCATCCAGTCTGGACGCGCAGTGTCAGCGAGGTTCGTCCTGCGACGCCCGGTTCGAGAGCCAGACCGCAGGGGCCGTCGCCGCCGCTGAACCGCTCCTTGGTGGTCAGTTCGCCTTCGGCCTCAAGCAACCCCACGAGCGAGTCCTTGCGGTTATTGGCGATGACGCGCACGACGTTTGGAAGCTGACTGACTTCCTCGGGTCTTCGCGTCGCGTAGCAACCGGTGACAACGACTCTGACGCCAGGATTGGTGCGAGCAATTCTCCTGATCGTCTGCCGCGCTCCCTGATCGGCAGACGCCGTTACTGAGCAGGTGTTGACGACAACGAGATCGGCATGTTCAGGAGCGGCGGTGACGTCGCCGCGCCGACGCAACTCCTCTTCGATTGTGAATGAATCTGCCTGATTCACGCGGCAGCCGAATGTGACGATTGCGTACTTCACGGCTTCATGCCTGAGGATTCACGACAATCAACGCTTTGCGGCCGATATCGTGGCGATATTGCATCCCTTCGAAGCTGATCCTTGACGCTGCGTCGTATGCCGTATCGATCCCTTCTCGATATGTGCCGCCCGCGCCAACAACGGTCAGCACCCGGCCGCCCGCGGTCACCAGGTCTCCATTTTGTCGACCGGTACCAGCGTGGAAAACGACGGCGCTCGGCACGGCACGCGCAGCTTCGATGCCGGAAATGATTTTCCCCGTTTCGACATGTTCCGGATACCCGCCTGCCGCAAGCACGACGCCGACGTGGACGTGGTTGCTGAACCGCGCGTGCCGCGAGGGAAGCGCCCCATTAGCCGCACACATCAGCAATGAGGAGAGATCCTCGTCGAGCATCGGCAGAATCACCTGAGCTTCGGGGTCACCGAAGCGAACATTGAACTCGACGACCTTCGGCCCCTCGTCGGTCAGCATCAACCCTACGTAGAGGAATCCGCGATACGGATACCCTTCGCGAACCATTCCATCGAGCACGGGTTCGACGATTGTCTCGATGACGCGCCGCTCGACGTCCGCTGTGATCAAAGGACTCGGCGCGAAAGCGCCCATGCCACCCGTGTTGGGCCCGCGATCGTCGTCAAGAATCCGTTTGTGATCCTGCGCAGAGGACAGCGGCATGAACGACACGCCATGAGCGAGGACGAAGTACGACGCCTCCTGTCCGGAAAGAAATTCCTCGAGCACGACACGTTCACCTGACGCGCCGAACTTGCGGCTCACCATCACGTCGCGAATGACAGCTTCTGCCGCAGCACGATCGTCGGCGATCGAAACGCCTTTACCTGCCGCCAGACCGTCAGCCTTGATCACCAGCGGATAACCGAATTCGCCGCGTGCGATCGCACGCAGTGCAACATCGGCCGAATCACAAATCCGAAAGCGCGCGGTGGGAACGTTCTGGCGCGCCATGAAGTCTTTCGCAAACGCCTTGCTCGATTCGAGCGCGGCCGCTGCTGCGGTAGGACCGACGATCGTTTGGCGTTCCGCGGTAAACACATCGACGACACCGCGGCTCAGCGGAACTTCAGGGCCAACAACAGTGAGATCGACCTGCTCTCGTTTCGCAATCGCGAGCAGCGTGTCCGGGTTGGCGGGATCGGCAGGAAAACAGTGTGCGATCTCCGCGATTCCGGGGTTGCCCGGTGCACAAATGATCGAGCCCGCACCATGCTCGCGGGACAACTTCCACGCAAACGCATGCTCTCGCGCGCCACTCCCGATAACGAAAATCTTCATTAATACTTTTATTAACTACATTAGTGACAACAATTTAGAACGAAAATCGTGCGCGGAATATGTGAGGAGGACGCGAGGAACGACAAGCCGGAGTATTTCGTTGACGCGGCGAGGTAATGCGCCCTAGAATCCGCGCCTGCCCGTGATAGCGTAGCATGTTCGGCCTTTTCCAAAGGTCGTTACCGTCATGGCGATAGTCGCTTCGGCGGGCAACTCATAACAGGAGCGCGTGGCGCTCCCTGAAACGAACCCGAGTAAGGGGGGTGTGGTACCGGGTGGCTGAAGTCAAGATTCAGGAGGGCGAATCGATCGAGAGCGCTCTCCGACGGTTCAAGCGGAAGGTGCAGCAGGAAGACATCATCAAGGATATCAAGAAGCACTCCTTCTACTTGAAGCCGGGCGATAAACGCCGCGCGAAGCAGGCGCTGGCGAGAAAGCGTAATCGCAAGAAGCTTCGACGCGAATCTGAGTAAGGCGGCGGCGGAGCGGGACCGACGACGAGTAAAGGTGGCGACCGATGGAGTTCCAGGACAAGGCCCTGAGGTGTGTGGACTGCGGGTCAGA
>Ga0070675_100001787_pt1 | contig 15871 bp, 13 predicted proteins | sample KBSM43metaG_FD_65343 | JGI IMG/M metagenome (GOLD analysis project Ga0070675, IMG submission 65343) | Miscanthus rhizosphere microbial communities from Kellogg Biological Station, Michigan, USA - KBS M4-3 metaG | ecosystem: Host-associated > Plants > Roots > Rhizosphere > Soil ...
AGCAAAGCGATACCCGGGGTTACCGCGACCCTCTACGCAACCGCACGCTGAAAGCGTGCGAGGAGATTCCCGTTGAGCAACAGGCCCGGCCAGGAGGGGTGGCTCTGGCGCCAAGAAAAAGATGCGTTAGCGACCTTATGGCCAGAGACGGGGTGGTTGCCCAAGATCAAAAAGATTTGTTGAAGTTGAACCACCACCCCGTCCGCTCCTTCAAAGGAGCTTCGCGATATTTTTCTTGATGTCGCGTCCACCCCTCCTGGCCGGGAGAGGCAATCGATCACTCCGCCTTAGCGAACGAAGCGCTCGGATCGCAGAAAGGCGATGACCTCCTGAGCTGCTTTTCCTCGATGGCTGATTCGGTGCTTCTCTTCTGCCGATAACTCCGCAAGATGCCGTGTATCTTCGGCAACCCGGAACACGGGATCGAAACCGAAGCCTCCGCCGCCACGCTGGTCGAAGGCGATTGAGCCTTCGCAGACACCTTCAAAAGAGTACTCCCTGCCATCAGGCTCGATAAGTACGATGCAGGCGCGAAAGCGAGCCGTGCGACGATCTTCCGGGACTCCCGCCATTGCGCGAAGCAGCGCGGCACAGCCATCATTGTTGGGAGCGGACCTGTGAAAGCGCGCGGAGCGAACACCCGGGGCGCCGCCCAACGCATCGACCTCCAACCCCGAATCATCGGCCATTACGCTGATCATCTGATCAGCGCTACTTCGCACAAGGCCGTGAAAGGCCCTTGCTTTGATGCGCGCGTTATCGAGGTAGGTTTCCGCGGTTTCATCAGGATCGAGAGTCAGGCCCAGTGCCCCTGGCGCGAGAAGTTCGATATCGGGCGCCTTAAACTGGGCGAAAATCTCTCGAAACTCCTGCAGCTTGTGACCGTTGTTCGACGCAATAAGAATAGAGTGTTTCTTCGACGACATTGGAAGAGGGAAGTATAGAAAAGCCGTGGCCATCCGAAAGCTAAAACTCATTGCGACGAGTGCGCAGGCCTCAAAGCGTCTCAACACCGCGTTGGCCGATTGGCTGACGGACGAGTTGGAGCGGCCGGTCTCGAAAGCAAAGGCACGAAAACTCATCATCGCGGGAGCTGTTTATTTGAACGGGCGGCGCGTGACGATTCCATCGCAATGTTTGTCTTCAGGAGCGGCAATCGAAGCGCATGTCGATGTTGCAAAACTTTTCGACGACTCCACGTCGCGAGATCAGCAATTCGAACTGACACGAGATCGTATCCTGTTTGAAGACGAAGACCTGATCTTCATCGATAAGCCGCCCGGGCTTCCTGCGCACCCGACTGTGGACGAATCCCGGGACAGTCTTTTTGCCGCTGTCAGCCGGTTCCTCGCAAAGAGGCAACGAGTCGCGAAGCCTTACCTGGGAGTCCATCACCGGTTGGATCGCGACACATCGGGAGTCGTGCTCTTCACCAAGTCCAGCCGAGTAAATGCCGCCGTGGCCAGGAGTTTTTCCGACCATGAGGTCATCAAGACTTATCAGGCCATTACGATCTACCGTCCCAATCTGAAGCGGAAATGGACCGTCAAAAACTTCCTGGAAAAGGCGACTCCGAAATCGAAGCGTTCCAGGTATACGTCAGTGCGTTCGGGCGGGGATTTCGCGGAGACCTCGTTTCGTGTGATTACAGACCACCCGCGCGGATTGTTGGTCGAGGCCATGCCAAAGACCGGCAGAACGCATCAGATTCGAGTGCACCTTTCGGAATATGGTTTGCCGATCCTCGGGGACGATCTCTACGGAGGAGGCGACAGCCCAGACGCACTCGCGCCGCGCCTGATGCTTCATGCCGTTCAGTTGGTGTTGCCTCACCCCATTACCGGGCATGCAGCATCGGTCAGCAGTCCCTTGCCCGCCGACTTCGAGCGATGTCTGAAGAGCATTGGGCGGAGTTGACCACGGCTTTGCACGAAAAATGGATCACTGTCGTCGCGCGACCTTCTCCCACCGGGAGAAGGTGGCCCGAAGGACCGGATGAGGGATTTTCAGGCCTGTAATCGCTCATCCGGCCCCCCTTCTCTTGACGCCCTACGGGTGCTCCCGGAAAAAATAGTATTCCGCGGTGTAAGGCACTCGTGCTTCCTCACCCAGGACAGCGCCAGGCGTTGTTGGGGCAACGCCGCCCGAGGTAGACAGCCGCAGGATGAACGTCACATCCTGGAAAACACCTGGGCCTTCGCTGGTCACGGCGCGGAGTCGCAGCCACGGAATATCGCTTGCGCCCACGGGGCAGCGGTCGTCAACCACCCCAATTACTTTGCTTCCGCTCACGCTTTCCCAGGTTGGCCCGGCATAGTGAAGGCCGACGACACCTGTACCGCCGGGGTTCGCTGACAACACCGCCTCGGGCGCGATGAATGTCCAGCTCGTACCGTTCCAGCGGTAGATCTGAACCCCCTCCGCGAAGACGCGGAAGAAAACCTTGTTTCCGGCCGGCACCGTCAAGTTACTGCAACCGCCCAGGCCGGGGGCGTTCCCACTCTTGCCCTGGCCAAACGCCGCACCCGCGAAAAACGCGACGGCGAGCACCGATACTGCGACTCTCTTGAAGTGCGAGCATAACCCCCGTGTTACTCGTTCTGTTTTGCGCCTGTTCATCGAGCCTCCTCTCTTTTGCTTGTTAATGATCGAACGGGCCTAACTGTCTTCGGGATTGAACAGCGTACATAATAATTAAACCGGGCGTTACGGCAATCATTGCTGGTCGTCAGGAGGACGTACGAATCAGGGAGGAAAGAATTGTTTTTATCGCGAGGCGCTGGTCAACCGGAACGCCGCCATCTCCTCGCCATTGCGAACGAGCAGATTGTTCCCGACCAGAACCGGGTGGTTCCACGTCTTGCCATTGATCGCTTTAAAGCGCGCGAGTTCCTTGAACTCGCCTGGGGTCGCACTTACGAGCGCGAGATCGCCTTCATCGGACAGCACAAGCAACAAATCCTGATCGGCCAGCAATAGGAGTTGGCCGGCGCCGTAGCGTCCCCCTTTCCACTTTCGTTTGCCGTCGGCCAGGTCGATGCAGGACAGAATGCTTCCGTCAAAGCCAAACGCATAGCCGTCATGAACGACGAAGTCATTGAAGTACGGCTTGAGTCCGTTTGACGTCCAGCGTTCCTCGGCTGTCCACTGACCGGACTTCAGCGCAACCGCAAGGCGGCGTATACCTTGCCCGCCTGTGGCGGCGATGCCGTTAATGAGAATGTCACCTTCTGCGGTTATGGCGGGCTGGACGATCGCGCCGCCTTCCCATTCGTATTCCCACAGAACCTTGCCGTCGCCTGGCGCGACGCTAGTCACTCCATTTCCCCTGAGAAGCACCACCTGCGCCACGCCATCGATCGTCAGAAGATGCGGTGAGCTGTGGCTAAAGGCGCCAGTTGGACCGAACCAGCGCGGCTCGCCTGTCGCGATGTCATACGCAGCCAGTTTTCCCACTGCGGCGATGATGACGAGGTTGTCGATGACCAGCGGTGAGCTCGAGAAGCCCCACATGGGAATCTCTATCCCCGTATCGGTGACCGCGTTGCGCGACCAGATGACAGCTCCGTTCGCAGCATCGAGTGCATTCAGCATTCCTGTCGCACCGAATGCGTAGACTCGACCATCGGCGAGTGTTGGTGTTGCGCGCGGACCGGCGCCTGCGTTGGATTCCCAGAACCTAACGGGGTCGCGATGCCGCCAGACGGGTTGGCCAGTGCTCAGGCGATAGCTCGCTACAATCTCATCGTCGCCGCGCTGTTCCTGCGTGTAGAAAAGATCGCCGTCGACGGCGAACGAGGACCATCCTGGACCGATTGGCCGGCGCCACAATTCCATGGGAGGAGCTTTTGACCAATCCGTTTCGATCTGCACATTGCGAACGATGCCGTCCCGACGGGGTCCGCGAAAGCCGGGCCAGTCTGCAGGCTTCCGAGGCGCTGGAATATCCGGTGTTTTGAAGGAGTCTGTATTCCCTTTGACTGGTGATTCTTTGAAAGCCTCGATTGTTGTCGGCGGAGGCAGAGGCGCTATGTCATTGCCTTCGGCGAGCAGCCGCTCTTCGGGAGTCGGCGTCCACCTCCAGTGAAATTCGAAGCCACCTCCACGGACACCCGCAGTTTTGACGAGCGTGCAGAGGCCGCCCGCAATCAGCATCGCAGCAACAATGGACACGAGGCGAAGTTTTCTCGAGAGGTCTTGAGTGGTTGCCGCCCAGGCGACGAGGGCAACCGCAAAAACAGTGAAACCGATGACTGGAAGCGCGCCCATCGCCCCGCCGATGATCGATCTGTCGAGTAGTGGGCGCGTCGCAACCCACGCGACGATCATCAGGGTTACCGCGCCCAGGCGCTCGGACCACGACGCCCTGCTGAAGAATAACCACCACAGGAAGACGGTCAAGGTACCGACGATCGAACCAGCAAGTCCGATAGCGGCGGCGTCCGGCATCGAAATCGTAAAGAGAAGCCCGATGAATAGACCGAGCACGACGACCGCGGCGCCCGCGAGGCCCGGCCAGAGGCGGAGCTTCACCTTCGTGCCCGCAGGGAGTACCTCAGTGTCTCCCGTCATCGCGTTTCCACCACAGGGATGATCGACAGTTCTGCCTGCGCGCTTCCGCCCTGGCCGACATGTACGACTCGCGCCCTGGTCTCATATTTTCGGATGAAGTTGGGATTCTGGTACGCGTTTGGCGGAGTGCTTTCCCACGCAAACAGTCGATAGTCACCCGGCGCGACGCCGCGAAATACAAAACGGCCGGAAGCGTCCGAAGTGGTCGCCGCAAATAGTGCCCGATTTTCAAAACGTTTTGAATCGGGTACCAGGGCGACGACAGCACCAGCAGCAATTTTCGTCGGGCCGTCCTGGACGATACCGTTCACTACCCCCGCTCCGCTGCTGACAATGATCTCGATCGGATCGGGAGAGCGGCTGTCGATATCGAAGCCTGCGTCGAACACACTCATCGCATTTTGACGGACGTCGGCAATGTAGAAGTCCGGTGGTAATCCCGAAACAGCGCTGATACGAAAATGACCCGGCGGCACGGACGTAACGGCAAAAGTCCCGTCCGCTCCCACGGGAGCAGCTCGTGTGGACAGGAGGGTATACAAGGCTACCCGGCTGGACCCACCCATGGGGGTTAACGGGATACGCAGGTTGGCCGGCAAGGCGGCTCCGCCCGCCACTCGAACCGTTCCCTTGAGGACTGCCGGAGGATTGATGGCGATTGAGACATCGCGCACATCCCGTTCGTCGACATCAACGAGTGCGCGGCCCCAGGAGAATGCGCCAAGACCCGTGCCCGCGTTCGGATCGGCAACCCTGGCGAGCACTTCATAGGAACCCGGCGCAACGTTGGACAGATCAAAGGGACCACTGTTGAGCGCCAATGAGATGTTCCCGGAGTTGTTCGCTGGCGCGGCATCGTATGGCGTGCCGAGATCCCGATTTGCGAGATGGAAGAAGATGGTAGCCGCTGCAACGCTGCCGTCGGGATTTAAAGGCGCCGGGATGGAGTTTGTTACGGTTCCCGAAATCTTGAAGGACGGCGCGTTTTGTATCGCGATATCTATTCCGCGGAGATCTTCTCCTCCGCGAATCGTCATCGGGATCGCTTGATTCATGCGAGCCACGTTGGGATAGAACGTTCGCGCCCCCGGTTGAAAAGGCGTTCCGGGCCCGCCGGCCCGTACGGGCGGCGTCGCGCCGAGGTAATAATCTCCGGGAGGAATCCAAAACAGCCGATATTCCCCGCGGTCGTCTGTGGTTTTGGCCGGGCCCGGGATGGCCGGTTGAAGCAGCGCAAAACCGGTTTGATAGGCGACAGCGTAGACCTGCACGGTGGCATTGGAGAGGGGAGCGCCGGCAGTGTCGTAGACCCTTCCTCCAATGATGGCGCCCTGCGCCATCGAGAGTGACGTCTGATGGGTCTCATTCTCCGCCACTACAATGTCCATCCATGCCGTTGGAGGATAGGCGCCATTAACCGGCTTCCCAAAGAATCCCTCGCGTACGGCACGAACCGTGTAGCGTCCCGGCTTCAGACCGCGGAATGTGAATCTTCCGTCTCTGTCCGTGACCGTCGTTGGCCATGTTTGAGTGCCAACAGCCCGGGTCACGATGTTCTGAATGCCTTGTGCCTGGATCGGCAGCCCGCGAGCGGCGGCCGCAGCGGTCAGTAACTGCGTAGTCTCCGACAGGGAGGCGCCGGCCGGTGGATTGATGGCGATCCCTGCGCTGGCCGCGGCAGTCAGCAATGACTGCATCGCTTCGGGCGTCACTGCGCCCTCCAAAGCGACCTGGACTTCGGGCAGCGGCTCGTTTGTTCCGGCGCGTGTCACGATTCCCTGAACGGCGCTGGTCGTGGCCTGAGCTGCGGCCAGCATGATGCATGCGAGGGTAAAAACCAGAGAGAGGGCAGTTCGCTTCATATGTTCTCCATCACAAGCGAATTGTAGATGTTCGAGGTATGATTGTCGATGGTCGAGGTATACTTGTCAAGCCATGACCCGGGAGAAGAAAAATGCCTAAACCGTCAGACCTGCTGCAGGGAACTCTGGATCTTCTGATCCTGAAGTCGCTCACGAGCGCGCCGCTCCATGGGTGGGGAATTGCCAGGCGAATTCAATCGCTCTCCGATGAGGTTCTTTCTGTGCAGCAGGGTTCCCTGTATCCCGCCCTTCATCGACTCGAACAACAGGGCTGGGTGGTTGCGGACTGGAAGAACACCGATCTCGGCCGAAGCGCAAAGTTCTATGCACTCACCCGGGACGGAAGGAAACAATTGGAGCGTGAATTGGAGAGCTGGCGGCGTCTCTCTTCCGCCGTTGGACTGCTTCTAAAACGCGCATAACCGGAGACGACATGACGTTCTCTCGTTTTGTTCGCATCTGCATGCAGCGGCTTCAGGCGCTGGTTCGAAAGGAACGCCTGGATGAACAGGTCGACCAAGAGCTTTTGTTCCACCTGGAACAGCTCGAGAAGGAGAATCTCGAATCCGGCATGAGTCCGGCTGAGGCTCGGCGCGCTTCGCGGCGGGCGCTCGGAAACATGACGGTGTTGAAGGAAGAGTGCCGCGAGCAGCGTCGCGTTTCCTGGTATTACGATTTTTGTCGGGACGTGCGTTATGCCGTCGGCATGATGCGCAAGCATCCCGGCTTTACGGCGATCGCTGCAATCTCTCTGGCGCTGGGCATCGGCGCGAATACGGCGATTCTCAATGTTGGGGCCTCTGTTCTTTTGCACGACCTGCCGCTGCCCGATGGTGAGCGTTTGGTCGTCATTCGAACAGTACCTCCCCAAAATCCCGTGCAGCAGGGCCACGCTTCTGTCCCCGAATACGTAGCATGGAAAGAACAGAGCCGCACGTTCGAATCGATGGGAGTATCCATTTCCAGCCAGCAGGATCTTGTCGTAGACGGTGCGCCTGAGCGCCTCCTCGGGCAGGCGGTTACGCCATCGCTGTTCGATACCCTCCGCGTGCAGCCTCAGCTCGGACGCCTTTTCCTGAATGAAGAAGCACAGGTCGGAAAGGCGGCTCCCGTTATTGTTTTGAGCCATCGTCTGTGGCAGCGTCGTTTCGCTTGCGACCCCGATATTCTCGGGAAACAAATTCGTCTGAATGGCCGTGATCTGAAGGTCGTTGGCGTGATGCCTCGGGGATTCTGGTACCCGATGGAGAATTCGGAATTCTGGGTTCCGCTCGCTTTCAATCGATTTCAGCTCGGAGGTTCCGCCCGACTGTTCATGGTGACAGGGCGTCTCAAGACAGGAACCACGCTGGAGCAGGCACAGGCCGATGTTGACGGCATTGCGCCGCAACTCGAGCGTGATTTGCCAAATCGGCCCAAAGGCTGGAAGGCTCGTATTGTGCCGTTGCGCCAGCACTGGTTCGGCTGGATGCGCCGCCCTTTGCTGACGCTCGAAGCTGCGGTGATTCTGGTTCTGTTGATCGTGTGCGCAAATGTCTCAACGTTGCTGGTTGCACGCGTGCCCGCCTGGCAGCCGGAGATCTCGTTACGTTTGCGGATGGGTGCAGGCCGTGGACGCATTGTCCGTCAGTTTCTGACCGAGAGCTTGTTGCTCTCGTTGGTTGGAGGAGCGCTGGGAGTTTTTATCGCCCGGTGGGGAGTGAGTAGTCTTGAAGGTCTGAAGCCTCCACCAGGAAGCATTCGGATCTCGGGCATGGGGCAGGATGGCGGAATCCTTGGGCTCGCGGCATTGCTTTCCGTCGGAACGAGCCTGATTTTCGGTATCGTCCCGGCTCTGGTCGCGTCCTCGTCCGGTAGTGACGTACGGCAGGCGACCGTTTGTCGAAGAAGGGGAAGTTTGTCAGACATTCTCGTCTCGGCACAGATTGGCCTGGCGCTCGTCCTTTTAGTCTCCTCGGGTCTGCTCCTTAATAGTTTCGTTCGTTTGGTTCTTGATGATCGCGGTTTCAATCCAAAGGGCATTCTCACCTTCCAATACCGAATACCTGTCGAGGACTACGCGCATCGTCTTGTCGGCTACCGCGGATTGCCCGCCATGGAGTTCAGCCCGCCGACGCTCGCAATGCAGCGAGTCTATGAGAAGTTGAAAGCGCTGCCCGGCGCAGAATCTGTCGCAGGCTCTTCAGCTCCGCCGTTGGATGGGCTGGTGCTTCCGACAGCAACATTGCACATTGAAGGAAGACCGGTTCCGGCAACCCCGTCGGATCGGACGAATGCGAACGTCGTTTACTTTCTCGTCACGGACAATTTTTTCAGAACGATGAAAACGCCGATGCTGCGCGGGCGGGATTTCGACACAAGAGACTTGAGTTCGACGCCCTGGGTCGCTGTGATCAATGAAGCCATGGCTCATCGTTTCTGGCCCGGAGAGGATCCGGTCGGCAAGCGGTTCACCGTCGACGCGGCCTTCGGTGAACGTCCTCGCGAAGTGATCGGTGTCGTAAGGGATGTTGCGCTTCGATCTGTCCGGAATGGGCCGCCACAGGCAGTCGCTTACACGCTGTATCTTCAACAGACGGATCGATACGAAGGCATAAACGCCGGAATGTTTGGTCAGATGACATTCATTGTTCGAAGCAACGAAGATCCTTCGATCCTGGCAGCGGCCGCTCGACGCGCAGTGGCCGAAGTCGATCCCCATCGCCCGCTTGCAAACATCCAGACGATGACGGCGTCCGTTGAGGGAGCCATGGAGACTCGCCGGTATTCCGTCACCGCCCTTGCGGTATTCGCGCTCCTGGCGACGGCTTTGGCAGCGGTTGGCGTCTACGGCGTGACGAGTGCATGGGTAACTCAGCGTGCGCGCGAGGTTCGAGTTCGCATGGCGGTGGGTGCGCGGGCACGCGACATCGTTGGACTGATTGGCGTGCGGGCATTCTGGCCGGTCGCTGTTGGTTTGCTTTCCGGATTTCTGGGATCGATACCCCTGACGCGCTGGCTCGATTCGCAGTTGTGGGGCGTTACCTCTTCAGACCCGGCAACCTTCGCTGCAGTCATCGCACTCCTCATTGGTGTTTCTGTAGCCGCATGTTTTATTCCCGCACGACGAGCCCTGCGTGTGAATCCCACGCAGGAGTTGCGGACGCAATAGAGGATCTATTGCCCCTCCTGGCCAGGAGGGGTGGCCGCGACATCCAGAAAAATTTCGCGAAGCTCCTTTTGATGGAGCGGACGGGGTGGTGGTTCAAATTCAACAAATCTTCTTTATCTTGAGCAACCACCCCGTCTCTGGCCATAAGGTCGCTAGCGCGTCTTTTCCTTAGTGCCAGAGACGCCCCTTGGCCAGGAGGGGCGATAGGCCACGGCAAATTTGCAAAGGAACTTCTAACTCGGACCTCAAATTGCGACACGCTAAACCGATGCCAATTCAAACGGAGGTTCTTCATGCAAGCGAAAGACCTGATGACGCGGAACGTGGAGTGCGTTTCGCCCGACACATCAATTGCGGAAATCGCCCGAAAAATGAAGTCGATGGACATCGGATTTGTCCCCGTTTGTGACGAGGATCGCCTTCTCGGAACCGTCACGGACCGCGACATTGTGCTCCGAGCCATTGCTGAAGACCGGAACAGCTGCACTGCCAGCGACGTCATGACGGACGAAGTCTGGTGGTGCTATGACGATCAAACTGCCGAGGAGATAGCCGACTACATGGCAAGTCATGAAGTTCGTCGTGTGGTTATTCTGGACCGGCAAAAGCGGCTGGCCGGGGTGATTTCGATAGGAGATCTCGCCAAGAGCGGTGAGCAGGTTAAGGCAGGTGAAGCTATCGGCGATATTGCCGAGGCGCCTCCTGCAAACGCGGCTTAGGACAATTCTTCAGCTGTCTTTACCGTATCAATACTGGGCATCCATCGAGAGTCGGGAGACGCGGGAAAACGGCTGACTTGGAAAATCTGTCTGTTTCTCTGAGGCGGTGTAATGGCCGGCATCAAGCCGAGGGGCAATAACATACTTCGCTGAGAGCTGCGCTCCGCGCACGCCTCCGGCGTGCGTTTCTCCAGGATTTACCAAACCCCCGGTGGCTCGCTACGCTTCGCTCACCGGGGGCTAATTTCCTTCACCCTCCGCCGTGCAAACCTGCAGCCCGAAGGGCTGCGTGGACATTAGCCCCGGGTTGAGCGAAGCGATACCCCGGGGTCACCGCCACTCTCTACACTAGCGCACGCTGAAAGCGTGCGAGGAGATTCCCCTTGAGCGACAGGCCTGGCCAGGGCCGATAAGGCGCGGGCTACTTCTCGAAGACGACTTGTCCCGCCTTGATCGTGGTGACGACCTTCAGCAATGCATTGCTGTCGAGCATCGGATCCCCGTCAACGATCACGATGTCGGCCAACTTCCCGGGTTCGAGCGTACCGATCTCCGCACCATGCATGGTTGCGGTCGCGGCGTTCTTCGTGATGATCTTGACGACGTCCTGCGGTGAGAACACGAGCCGGAGCGCGCGGAGCTCGTCGGCGAGAGTTTCTTTCGGCGGCCACTGCGTGTCGGTGCCGTAGCCGTAACTAACGATGCCGCCTTCCCAGAGGAGGCGCGCATTCACGGGACCCTGGCCTGCGCTAGAGAGTGTCTGCCAGGGAAACGGCTGTCTGTCTCTGAAGAGCGCCGTGCCGTTGGCGTCAAAGTGCGGCACGAACACGGAGAGCGTCGACGTCATTGGAATCTTCGCATCGACGATTTTCTTGACTGCCGCGGGATCGTCCCCGAGGTTGCCGATGTGCGGCGTGTGTACGAGCAGATCGGGCTTCGCCTCAATTGCGGCAAGGGTATCCCGCACGCTGACGGCGTGGACGATTGTCGGCATGTTGTGCTTCTTGCCCTCGGCGACGATCAGTTTCAACGTCTCCAATTCAGGGCCGTTTTGGGTCGTGTTGAGCACGACCTTCAGATAGTCGTAGCCCGCCTGCTTGGCGCTCTCGACGGCTTTGATTGTCGCGTCCCGCGCGATTGCTGGCGCAGGAGTGGTCGGGAATGGGCCGCGGGCGGGATCGGTACGCGCCGGATCTCCGTTTGGCGGCGGGCCTGTGGGACCGGCGACTGCGATAAATGTTCCGACGTAGAGGCGAGGTCCTTTCATTTGACCGGCCTCGATTCGTTTGCGCGCTTCGATCGCTTGTGGCGGATCGATAGCGGCGAGCACGGTCGTGAAGCCCGCTTCGAGGAACTCCTGGAGCTGCTGGGGTGCGCGCTGTGAGAGCCACTGTGCCGCGTCACCCGTAACGATGTGCCGGTGCGCGTCGATCAAACCCGGCATCACGGTCCTTCCTCCCGCGTTTATCGTCCGGCCAGTGCTGGTGGCAGGCGCGGTTGCCGAGACTGACGCAATCTTGCCGTCGCGCACGACGACTGCGCCGCGTTCGATCACGCGGCCTGTGCCGTCGAGGATCCGCGCGTTCGTGATGGTGAGATTTTGTGCATAAGCGCCGCATGCGTTGACGAACACAAGCGCTGCGGCGATAAATCCAAGATGCGATCTGGTCTGCATACGTTGTACCCCCTGAAAAGCCTCCAGTATACGACCGGCTGCAAACGGCCGACTGCCAAAGACCCCTGGTGTGGACCCATCCGTTAAACCTCCATTTCTCCATCCGGCCCAAGGCGTGGATACTACAGGGATGCCTGTGACGGATCCGCTGATTACCCATGTCATTTACGATATGGACGGGCTGTTGCTGGACACCGAGCCTTTCTATACCGAAGTCACCCAGGCGATTGTCGGCCGTTATGGGCACACCTTCGACTGGTCCTTGAAATCGCGGATGATTGGCAAGAAAGCCATCGACTCCGCTCGCATTCTCGTTGAGGGGCTCGATCTGCCGATAAAGCCCGAGGATTATCTTCGCGAGCGCGAGTCGATGCTCGCCGAGTTGTTCCCCTCAGCCAAGCCCATGCCCGGCGCGCGGCGGCTGACGGAGCATTTTTCACGGCACGGCATCCCACAGGCTGTGGCGAGCAGTTCTCACAGGCGAGACTTCGAATTGAAGATCACCCGGCATCGAGAGTGGTTCGAGTGCTTCCAGTGTGTGGTCCTCGGGGACGATCCGGAGGTGAAGCGCGGCAAGCCTGCTCCCGACATTTTCGTGGTTGCAGCGGCACGGTTGGGTGCACAGCCGGCGCAATGTCTCGTTTTGGAAGATGCTCCTTCCGGCGTCGATGCGGCGCACGCCGCGGGAATGTATGTTGTGGCTGTCCCGAATCCCGAAATGAGCCACGCTGCGTTCGGTGCTGCCCGGCAGATCCTGTCATCGCTGGAATTCTTCGATCCCAAAGCATGGGGCCTTCCAGGATTTTGAATGCGACGTGGCCGATCGAGTTACCGCGTCCAAGCAAGAAATGCAGGGAACAAGAAATTTCCCCTCCTTCAAGGAGGGGTCGCTGAGCCCACTAAGAAAAATGCAACGCTACCTTAGCCCGGGCGAAGCGGGGGAGGTCAGACTTGAGCCTGCTTTTTTCTCGAAGCCGTTGTCTGACCTCCCCCGCCGCGCCGATTCTAAGGTAGCGTGGCATTACTTGATCGGCGCGTCGACCCCTCCTTCAAGGAGGGGATTTCTTTTTCATGCCTGTTTTCCTGCCTGCTTTTCTGCCTCTTTTTCCCGCCTTGAGACTTCGCAAACACACGTAGGTGTTGAGTCCTAGAGAAACCTTCATGCTGAAGTTCCGGCGTGCGGTGTATCCTTTATCCCAACATTTTCCAGGAACTACCCGCACCGGCAACTCGTAATGAGCGACAGAGGAGAGAGACCTATGAGTCATCGAATCACATTTGTGGTTGCGGCAGCCTTGATGTTTGCGGCCGCAACGGTATCGGCGCATCACAACATGTCGGCGATCTACGATTTCAAGGACAAAGTCACGATGACGGGGACATTGAGCAAGATCGACTGGCGGAATCCGCACATCGAATTGATCGTCGAAACAAAGAATGGCACCGAATTGCAGAGCTGGGCGCTTGAAGGGCCGTCTCCCGGCTTCTTCCGGGAGCGCGAAGTCAACAAGAGCGATATCGAGGCTGCTCTTAACAAGACGGTCACTGCCGAAGCAAGCCGGGCCAGAGACGGATCTCGCGCCGGACTCTTACGCACCATGACATTGCCGAATGGAAAAGTGCTTTCGGCTTGTCCGCAGAATTGCTAGGGGAAAGGAGATTGGCGTGAAAACTTCATATCGCATTGCCGTCACGATCGGTGTCGTACTCTTCACCGCACTTCACGCTGCAGCTCAGCAGTTGCCGAAAGACCCCGAAGAAAGAGCAAAAGTCATCGCGCAAATCATGCAGGCGAACTCGCGCCAACTGACGCTGTTCGACCGCGAAGGAAAGGTAACGAATTCCGTCGGGGCCAAAGATCTTTTCGCTCAGCCAGTCTTTGCTCCGGATGCCAAACGCCTGGCCGTGATCAAGACGGACCTCGAAAAGGAGAGCACCGATCTCTGGGTTGTCGACGTCGTGACCGGCAAGCAGACCAGAGTCAGTGTCAGCGGTGAACGCGAAACCACGTCAGCGCCCGCATGGTCTCCGGATGGCAGTTATGTCGGCTACGTGGGGCAGCGGCAGGGTTCCTTTGGGTTGTATCGGAACCTTTCGAACGGACAGGGCAAGGAAGAATTGCTGTACAAGAGCAACGCGCCGCTCGTCCTGACCGATTGGTCGATGGACGGCAATTACCTTTCGTTCTATGCGACCGACCTTGGTGGCGGTGCCATCTTCGCGCTGCCCCTCGCAGGAAGCGGCGAGCGCAAGCCAATCGAAATTTTCCGCAGCAAGTCGCAACTGACGGGGCCGCGCCTCTCACCGGACGATCGCTTCGTTTCCTATGTCTCGAATGAAACCGGGAGGACCGAGCTCTACGTCCGGCCGTTCAATCCATCGGCCGCTTCGGGAGCTGTGACAACCGCGGAAGTGTGGAAGCTTTCCGAGGAGGGCGCTCAAGGCATGGCTTTTTGGCGCCGAGACGGCAAGGAGATTTCCTTTCTCGCTCCGGACCGCAGCATCCAGTCCGTTTCGCTGTCCACGTCACTTGACTTTGAATTCAAAAAGCCCCGGGTGCTGTTCCGTCTCCCTGAAACAACTCCGGTTGCGCCGAATATGGCGAGCGTGAATCGCGACGCCGATCAATTTGTTATTGCCGTGCCGCCTCCACAACTTCGCCAGCTCACGTTGCTTGATCGGGAGGGAAGGACCGTGGGAACGGTCGGTCAGCCCGGTCGCTTCGGGGATGTCCGCTTTTCTCCGGATGGGAAGCGGCTTCTGGTTGTGAAAAACGATCCACAGACGGGGAACAACAATATCTGGGTTCTTGATATCGCGACAGGGAAGGCGACAGCGATTACCAATGAATCGCAGGGCGTTGGCGCTCCGGTGTGGTCTCGTGACGGAAAGCAGATCGCTTACGTTCAGTTTAAGGATAGTTATTCGAGCATCTATCGAAAAGCGGCCGATGGCACCGGTAACCCTGAACTTGTATTCCGGTACACACCCGGAGCCTTCGTTGGCTTGTCTGATTGGTCGCCCGATGGAAAGTTCCTCACCTTCAGCACGGGTGTGCTGCTGATGGTGCCAGTACAAACGCAGGAAAAGGCGCTGGACCGCAAAGCTCTGGAATGGTTGCGGGAGGACTACGAAGCTTTCGACTCCCGATTTTCACCTGACGGCCGCTTGCTGGCCTACCTGTCGAACGAAGTTGATGTGCGGACGACGCAGATTTATGTGCGGCCCTTCAGTTCGGCAAAGCCGGATTCTCCGGCCGGTGCGGCGGTTCAAGTTACAAACCTCAAGGGTGGTGCCAATGGTGTGCTGTGGCGCCAGGATGGAAAGGAATTGTATTTCCTGTCGCGGGACAGGGAAGTGATGGCGCTGGATTTCACGTCGACACCGACGGTGAAGGCCGGAACGCCGAAGGTCCTTTTCAAGATTTCCGATCCGCTCGCAGGAGGTGGAGACGTCAGCCCCGACGGCCAACGATTTGTCGTCGAAATGCCGGTCCGGTAAATGCCGGCTGCGACGTCGAGGCAATCGATTGCCCCTCCTGGCTAGGAGGGGTGGACGCGACATCAAGAAAAATTTCGCGAAGCTCCTTTGATGGAGCGGACGGGGTGGTGGTTCAACTTCAATAAATCTTTTTGATCTTGAGCAACCACCCCGTCTCTGGCCGTAAGGTGGCTAACGCGTCTTTTTCTTACTGGGAGAGACGCCCCTCCTGGCCAGGCCTGTTGCTGAACCGCCAATTTCTCCTCGCACGCCTCCGGCGTGCGTTTCTCCCGGATTCACCAACCCCCGGTGGCTCGCTACGCTTCGCTCACCGGGGGCTAATTTCCTTCACGCCTCCGGCGTGCAAACCAGCAGCCCGGAAGGGCTGCGCGGACATTAGCCCCGGGTTGAG
>Ga0070675_100001789_pt1 | contig 15861 bp, 14 predicted proteins | sample KBSM43metaG_FD_65343 | JGI IMG/M metagenome (GOLD analysis project Ga0070675, IMG submission 65343) | Miscanthus rhizosphere microbial communities from Kellogg Biological Station, Michigan, USA - KBS M4-3 metaG | ecosystem: Host-associated > Plants > Roots > Rhizosphere > Soil ...
GTCTGATCGTTCGCGTTGTTCTTGAGTGCACCGTATCGCACGACCGCGGGCACGATGCCTGGGTCGCCAACGGCCTGGCGGGCGATCGTCGTTGCGGCAGTCACATAGCGATCGAGCAATGCAGGTTGAATTGTCAACGCTTCCGCATTGTTCTCGAATCCAAATGCCTGCTCGTCCGGCGGTAACAAACCTTGCGCGTCGACTTCAACACCGAGCAAGTCGCGTATTGCGTTGGAGTACTCGGAACGGTTGAGGCGATGCAGCGCAGCGGAACGGCCCGGATTGACGTGCGCGGCTGCTTCCTTATCGATCTCCGATTCCAGCCAGCCGGCGGCCGCATCGTAAGCACCATTGTCCGGACGTGAAGCATTGACCGGCGGCATTGAGCGGCTGCGCAGCTTCACAATAACTTTTTCCCATGTTTGCGCTGCGCGAGCGGGATGTCCGGCATCCAGGCCTTCAAGCACAAGACCTGCAGTTTTCAAACGCTCGCTATGGCAACTGATGCAGTACTTATCGACAAGTTGACCCGCGGGCGAAACTGCCGGTGCCTGAGAACCAAATGCGCTCGTAGTTGTTAGCGCAAGCAGCATGCAGAGCACGAAACGTTTCACGGCTGCTCCCTGGCGGGCGCTTCCCGCAACTCGCGACATTTGTTCTGAGCCTCGCACGGAGTTCCCAATTTCGGATTGGCGCCATGCCGAGCCAGGAGGTCGGCGCCTTCCTTGTTATACAGAACTCCTCCAAGCCGATCGCCCTGGCCATTGGCAGCAAGCCACGGGGTGACACCGGCCTTGCTGACTGCGTTCACGTTCACACCAAGATCGATCAGTTGCGCGAGCAACTTGTTCCAACCTCGATAGGCAGGACCAAACAGCGCGTTCTCGCCAAATGTCGTCTCGCCTTTCGGATCTACGCCGAGGCTGAGTAGAAGATTGACGGCCTCGGTGGCGCGAGCCTCGCTCTCGAATGCCTCTCCGATACCGTGATTTAATCCGGTCGCGGCCATGATGGCATTTGCGTTCGTTGCCGTCTTGATCTTTGGATCCGCTCCCGCCGCGAGCAGAATGCGCATCATTTCCACATCCTGAACTGAAGCGGCAAGCAGAAGCGGCGTAGCGCCAACGGCGTCGGTATATCCCGTCGCGAACTGCGGCTGGGGCCTGGTCATACGCGCGTTCACGTTTGCACTGTGCGCGAGCAGCGCGCGAACAAGCCGGAGTTTGGCTTGCCGATCATGGATGCCCGACATCGGATCTTCAAACCCGTATACGGGATTGGATGCGAAACCTTCCCAACTCGTCGAAGCCCACTGTAGCGGCGTCATGCCGGACGAAAGAACATCGGGATCTGCGCCCTGCTCGAGAAAATAAATCGCGGTATCGACCTGGGCTCGCATCGTCGCGATGAGCAACGGTGTGTAACCTGACGTGCTGTCCTGCCCTTCTCGTTCGGTGCGCGTTTGCGTGTTGATATCGACGCCCGCCGCGAGCAGCAACTTGACACTCTCAAGATCACCAACTCTCGCGGCAAAGTGAATTGGTGCGAAGCCCTGTTTCGTTCGCGCACTCACGTCCGCATGCGCGGCGAGGAGTGTCTTCACGACGGCGGGATGCTTCTCGGCCGCAGCCCACATCATCGCAGTTTGGTTCTGCGAAGGTTCTTTCGCATCGATCGCCGCCCCCGCCGCGATGAGAAGACCAACGGCATCCGCATTGCCGGTTCGCGCACAGGTCATCAGGGGAGTCTCACCAGTCGCAATCGCGAGGCTTGGATTGGCGTGATGTTGAATCAGCAGCCTCACCATCGCCGTACTTCCGTTAAGACAAGCTTCGGATATCGGCGATGTGCCGAAGTCGTTCGCCGCATTCGCGTCCGCCCCGGCGCGCAGCAGCAACTCCGCCATCGTCGCATCATTCCAATGTGCAGACCAAAGCAGCGCCGTCGAACCATCGCCCGCTCGCGCGTTGACATCAACTTTGTCTTTGATCAGGGCGCGAACGGCCTTGCTGTCCTGACTGCGAGCGGCTTCGGGAAGGCGACTATCCACGGTCGCCGCAGTCGCAAAACCGGACGCGATCAATAGGACGCTGAATATTCGGGGAAACATGCGCACATTATAGGAGAAGCAATTCCAGAGTCGTTACATTTACCAACCTGGCTGCCAGACGACATATAGCCGCTGACTGAGGATAGGAGTTTTTCAAGCGAGCAGCGATATCATGGCGCATGGACTCTCGAAGCTGGTTTGCCCTCTTCGTTGTTGTTCTTATTGGGAGCGCAGGTTTCCTCTTAGGACCAGTCTCGGGTCAAACCCAGAGCGGTGCCCCAGCACGCCTTATTCGAGAAGAACAGCTTGCCGTGGTGGACGGAATCCCTGAGAACTGGCGGCTTCAGTGGTCAAGCGAGCCATCTCCCGTGTGTCCGCCAGCCGACGACACAACGTTCACGTGTCCATGTGAACCGTTCGCGTATGGCGAGGCGGGGACACTGGATCTGGTGCGATTGAGAAACGGACAGGAGTACGAACGCCTGGCACTCACTCCACTGTTCGAGGAGAGTATCGCTGGCACTAAGGCAGTCCTTCAACGATGGCCAGTTCAAGATGGAGACGCCGATCGCATATTCGCCCATCGGCTTGACTCCGACTGGAGCGCGGCAGAGCGGCGCGAAATCGAGAAACGGTCTCTCGCAAAGATCATGAAGCTCGCGGATTTCGACCATGACGGGAAGGCAACGGAGTTTTTTCTTCCCGTTGCGGATCGCCCTTGCGGCAAGTCGCTCGGCGTCGTTATCGGAGTATCTCCGCGAAACACACGGCTCCATGTCTTTGATTCCGTCGCTACTCCAGGTGTACCTCTGCAGCTGTTCGCCTGGGAGTGGGAAGCGTTGCAAAAGTCGTCCGGTCCTTCGACGGTCGTGGAGTGGCGTTGCGGGGATCATGGCGCGGAAGTGGAAACGCTGGTTCAAGTCCAGGCAACCACTCGCGGGATCCAGCTACACCAGGAAGATTATGAGTGTACAGATAGAGGTCGGGGCAAACTCACGCTATCGAAAGATCGGTGATCGCATCCGCGTTTATAGACCGTAGCCACAGGGATGTGTTAAACGGGTAGGCCATGTTCAAACTCGCGATTCTCCTGTCGACTGCATTCCTGACGGTTCCGGCTCTTGCCGCGGAATCGTCTTACATTGGAATGGCGCCGAAAGGCGCACGCATCGAGGCGCTGACAGTGGCCGGCGCTTCTTCCGCGTCCTCAACCGTCGTCCTGATTGGCGGGCTCAAGGGAGAGCAGGATAGTGCGCTGCTGGTATCTGAGGAGGTTCGCAAATACGAAGGTATCCGGCAGGACAGGCGTCCTTTCCGCCTTCTTGCCGTTCCTCTCGCGAATCCTGAAGCAAGCTCGCTGGTTTTCCCTCCTACCGGTGCAGCGTATCGCGATAATGCCGAATCGCACATGTTGTGGCGCTGGATTGCACTCCAGGCTCCGGACTTAGTGCTGATCGCAACCGCCAACGAGGATTATGGGCTCGCCGATGCGCTGACAACGAACGCCGTCGCCGGTATCGGCCGCATTCCCGCTCGACGGATTGCGGTTCGGCAAGGCGCGCTGGATCCGACTGTGGCCTTGAAGGAAATTGCATCATCCGAGGCTCATCGCGAAAAGGATCGCCGGCTTGCACGCTCGCCGCGAGGTGTCGCAGACGAACTCGCAAAGGTCTACGGGCGGGAGTTCAATGATCTCACCTATATCCCTGGCATGGGGTTGATCGGGCAACTTCGGCTGGGTCAAACCAGTGAGGTGCAAGCTCTGGTGGCGCCTTTTGTTGACGGTCCTAAAGCCGGAACTCCCGGCCGGCCTGTATCCGGCAATCTCTCCGGTTATCTGGTCTTTGCTGAGCTTGCGGAGCGAACCGGCGACCGACGTTACTTTCAAATGGTCAAAGACGCAGCAGGCGTCGGCTTTACGGAAACCGGAGAAATGAAGGAGTCCATGGGTTCCAGCAATGGAATGAGCGACGGCGTTTTCATGTCGATTCCAATACTCGGTAAAGCGTTCAAACTCACCGGCGATTCAAAATATTGCGACATGGCCGCGCGGCATCTCGCCTTCATGCAGAATCTCGATCTCCGCCCGGATGGTCTGTACCGGCATTCGCCAACTTCCGAAAATGTGGCCTGGGGTCGTGGCAATGCCTTTCCCGCTCTGGGCCTAAGCTATGTGCTCGGGGATTGTCCGAAGAATACGGTGGCATTCAACGCCATGTTGAAACAGTTTCAACAACACATCGCGGTCCTGTCTCGATTCCAGGATCAGGGCGGCCTGTGGCACCAGGTCATCGATGAACCCGGTTCGTATGCCGAATTCACAGCGACCGCGATGATCGGTGTCGCAATGTTGCGCGGTGTGCGCAACGGCTGGCTCGATGCCGGGACATACCAGCCGCGAATCGACCGCGCCTGGAAAGCCGTGCTCACCCGCATCGCGTCCAACGGCGATCTTCTGGATGTGTGCGAATCCACGAACAAACAAGCCACCCTGTCGGACTATCTCCATCGTGAAGCGATTTTCGGCCGGGATATTCGAGGCGGTGGCATGGCTTTGATCTTCGCTACCGAGCTGGCGGGCCTTCAGTAGGAATTCAAAGTGGGAACTGCTGTGTCCACGGACTAAATTGAAGGGTCTTCGATTGGCACCACGCCCCTGATGTCCCCGGTGAAGACTACCATTAGAGCCTGGCATGTCGGGCATTTGATAGAGCGACTGACCGCTGTCGTACCCGACAGTACTTCCAATCTGATGCGGTGTCCATTTGGGCACTCCACGATCTGTGTTATGAAATCGCGCTGCTGGCTCATTTGTCACTCCTGTGCCGGTTAACGCCCGTGCCTCCGGATGTGTTTGTATTGCGCGTCTCGCCGCTTCAACGACCAGACGATGTATTTCTATAACTTCCACATCGTGTGTTGTTAGGAGTTTCTGGAACCCGTGCCTTCTCGCAGCACGTTCTCGCTTGTCTGAGATTTCGAAGACTACGACTGTTACCCTGGTAGCACAAGGGCACCACTGCCCATGGCACTATTGTTCAAAGAATGACTAAGGGATGGAAATCTTTCTGTACAAATTTTGGAGCACAGGCGAGCGGAACAGACATGGGAAGCCATGATTTCCGAGGTCACTGTTCCTCGGAATTGTCGGAAGTGACGGAGCGCACTTCCCGGAGAAGGCCAACACGCGTAACTCCACACACCGGACACTTCACCATCTGAATCAAGTTCGGCGTGTTGAGAACGATTTCGAGCCGCATCCGATGCCCATTCGGGCATTCCACGATGCTTATCCTTACATCCTTGTCTTCGGTCATCTATTCGCGTCCTTTGCGAGCGTAAAGTGACTGGTAAGGCCTTCACGATACCCAATCTCGCGAGCGATTGGAATGATTCGATAGATTTAGGAGCCGCCGCGTAACCCATCGACCTTAGTGTGGCCGCAAAATACACCGTTGGACGAGTTCACTGGTCGGCTTACTCGTACAAGTCAAAAAGACGAGGCGGAAGATCGTCGGTGAAGGAGCCGGTCCGTGGGGTCAAGACCTCGGGGGAATTGTTCTTCGGCGAATTGATCAGCGCAGAAACCTCGACCGCATCCATCCAGGAAGTGGGACACGGCTGCAGCATCTTCCCAATCACCGCCCGGTCGCGGACGAAGGGATCCAACCACGCCGCTTCGTGCGAACGATCGAGGATAACAGGCATCCGGCTGTGAATATCCTTCATGAAGTCATTTGCGGATGTCGTCAGGATTGAGAAGGAATGCCGCTGATCCGGAGTTCCCGGATGCCATGTATCCCAAATGCCGGCGATGCTCATGATCGCTTCATCGCGCAGATATATCCTGAAAGGACGTCTGATCTCTCCCGATCGCTTCCATTCGTAGAAACCGCTCACCGGCACAATACATCGCTGCCGTACGATGAGATCGCGATACAGCGAGCTCGAGAAGACTCCCTCGCTGCGCGCATTGATTGTGGAAAGTTTCGTACTGAACGCCAACTCCTTCGCCGGAACGAGCTGCCAGCGCATCCGATCGATTCGAAGCTCACCGAAAGCGATCCTGACGATCGGGGAATCCTGGGTGGGACAGAGGTTATAGACAGGGCTCCAGTCGAGCGACATATCCGGTCGCGTGCTCAGGTACCGAAAGTAGAGTTCCTCGTCGGAATAGGTTTGATAAACGCGTCCGCACATCGTCAGAGTTGCGTTACATGCCGAGAGCGCCAACCCTCTTGTAGATCAGTGACCCGATCAAGGCTCCCGCGACAGGCGCGACCCAGAATAACCACAACTGAGTCATCGCCCATCCTCCCACATATATCGCGACTCCCGTGCTTCGCGCGGGATTCACCGAAGTATTTGTCACTGGGATGCTGATCAGGTGGATCAGCGTGAGGCACAAACCGACGGCAACCGGTGCGAACTCCTGCGGCGCCCGGCTGTCGGTCGCGCCAAGAATGACGAGCATGAACATCATCGTCATCACGATCTCCGTGGCGAGCGCTGCGAGAAGGGAGTAGCCGAGCGGCGAGTGTTCTCCATAGCCGTTCAGGGCAAATCCTTGCGCCATATCGAACCCCGGCTTGCCACTTGCGATAAGAAAGAGAACTCCCCCACCAACGATGGCGCCCAAGAGTTGAAAGAGAACATAGCCGAGAAGCTTCTCACCAGGTAATCGGCCGGCGAACCACAGCCCTATGGACACTGCGGGATTCAAATGGCAACCGGAGATATGCCCGATCGCGTAAGCCATCGAGACGACGGTCAAGCCGAACGCAATGGATACCCCGAGTAGTCCGATACCCAACCCGGGGATTTTGCCGGCGATGACGGCAGCTCCGCAGCCGCCCAATACCAGCCAAAACGTCCCGAAAAACTCAGCGCCAAGATGCTTCATCGATGCTCCTTGACCAAAGTCAACGCAATACCCCGCAAAAGGAGCGAAACGCAGGGCGACTATAGACGAAGGGCTGAACGGCCCGCAATAGCACCTTCGATTGTCCGGCTGCCTCTTAACCTTTGACGCAAACCACCTGTTTCAATGTGTGAAGAATCTCAACGAGATCCGCCTGTGCGGCCATCACGGCATCTATTGACTTGTAAGCCGCAGGGGTTTCGTCGATCACCTCTCGATCCTTGCGGCACTCCACACCTTCGGTCATGCGAATGTGATCCTCGACCGTAAATCGGCGTCTGGCTTCATGACGAGACATCGCCCGTCCCGCCCCGTGGCTGCAGCTATTAAAGCTTTGAGGATTTCCCTTCCCACGCACGATGTAAGAGCGAGCGCCCATGCTTCCCGGAATGATTCCTACATCCCCGTCGCGGGCTCGGACAGCCCCCTTGCGCGTGATGAGGACGTCCTCACCGTAGTGCTTCTCACGCGCGACGTAGTTGTGATGGCAGTTAATCGCCTCAGCCGCGATGTCAAAGTTCGGGACCTGACCGCATGCCCGAACGGCGGAGACAATGGCATCCATCATGAGATGGCGGTTCCACCGCGCATAGTCCTGCGCCCAGCTCACTGCTTCCACGTAATCTTCGAAATGCTCGGTGTGCTCTGAAAAGTACGCCAGATCCTGATCCGGTAAATTCGCACAAAACTTCCGCATATCGCGCTTGGCCAGCTCGATGAAATAAGTTCCGATGCGATTACCGACTCCGCGGGATCCGCTGTGAAGCATCAGCCAAACGTTATCGCTCTGGTCCAGGCAGACTTCGATGAAGTGATTGCCTGTCCCGAGCGTGCCGAGATGGTTGACGTCATTGCCGCGGTTCAAAGACGAATGCTTCTGAAGAATACGGTCATAAACGGGCTTCAGCTCCGACCAGACTTCCGCGTTGCGGCGTGGAATCGAGTGCCATGCCCCACGATCGCCGGTGCGGCCGTTGTTTGTGCGCCCGTGCGGCACTGACTTTTCGATGGCATCGCGAATCGGTTTCAGGTTGTCCGGAAGATCTCTGGCATTCAGTGTCGTTTGAACGGCCATCATCCCGCACCCGATGTCGACACCAACGGCTGCAGGAATTATCGCGCCCTTCGTGGGAATAACGCTTCCGACTGTCGCGCCGATTCCCCAGTGCACGTCCGGCATCGCCGCGATCCATCGAAAAACAAATGGCAGCCGGGCGACGTTGCGAAGCTGTTTTTCGGCCTCGGGTTCAAGCGGAACTCCGCGGGTCCAGAGTCGGACGGGAACGCCGTTTGGGGGATGGATTAGATTGTGAGTTGATTCAGCCATAACGGGGCTTATGTCGCCGGCAACTTCGTCCACGCCGCCATTCCACCGACGACATTCGAAATGCGATCGAAACCGCTGGTTTCGAGAATGCTGCAGCCAATCGCCGAGCGAAAGCCTCCCGCGCAGATCACAGCAACACGGGCATGAGGATCGACCTTCCGCGCTTCTTCCGACAGGTGATTGAGCGGTGCGTTGTGAGCCGAAGCAATGTGGCCCGTCTCCCATTCGGCAGGCCGGCGAACATCCAGCACGCGATCGATAAGGCCATCCGCAATACGATGCCTCAACTCCTCCGCGGGGATCTGTTCTGTCACGCGCAGCGGTAGACCAGCATCGTGCCAGCCAAGAATGCCGCCATTGAGATAACCGGCAACGCGATCGAGACCCACACGCGCCAGGCGCGTTCGAGCCTCGTGGAGTTTCTCCTCGTCTTCAGCGATGAGAACGATGGAACTTGAAGGGCGAATCAGCGTGCCGGCCCAAGAAGCAAATTGCCCGGAAAGCGCGATGTGAAGCGAACCTGGAATATGTCCGTTGGCATACTGCGCGGAATCGCGCGTGTCGAGCACGACGACACCCTCTTTCTGAAACGTTTGCACTCTTTCCGGTGATAGCGGTTCCAAAGTCTGAAGCTGTTCCAGCGGCGGAGCGCCCTCCATATTGATCTGCGCGTCACGACTGAAGTAACCCGGAGCTTCGGGAAGGTCCGTTGTCATGAGTCGGATGAACTCTTCACGCGCCATCGGCTGGAGAGCGTAGTTGAAACGGCGTTCGTGCCCGATGGTCGAGGTGCGTTCACTGGAGATGTTGCGGCCGCACAAAGAACCGGCGCCGTGCGCCGGAAAGACGCGGACCTCATCCGAAAGTTTCAGAAGCTTTTCGTGCAGGGAGTCATAAAGCATGCCGGCGAGCTCGGTGGCAGACATGCGGGAGCCAAGCAGGTCCGGACGCCCTACATCTCCGATGAAGAGAACATCTCCCGTAAGCACACCATAGGGAACCGTGGTCGAAATCGTGTTATCGAAAACCGCGATGCTGATCGACTCGGGGGTATGGCCTGGTGTCTGGAGCAACCGCAACGTCACGTTTCCGATGTGGAGTTCGTCGCCGTCATGCGCGGCCAGGAAGTCGAATTTCGCCGGTGCGGCGGCGCCAAAAACAACGCGCGCGCCGGTCCTGGCGGCGAGTTCGCGATGGCCGGAGACAAAGTCCGCGTGGAGATGCGTCTCGATGACGTACTTGATTGTGAAGCCGTGCCGGCTGGCTTCGTCGAGATAGATGTCGATGTCACGGCGCGGATCGACGACTACAGCCTCACCGTCGGATCCAATAAAGTAGGACGCGTGCGCAAGGCAAGAGAGATAGAACTGCTCGAAATGCATAGTGGGGATTGTACAGGGAGATCTGGGGACAGACTCCGAATTCGCGAACCGAAGATTCGGCATCTTCGAAAACTTCCCGGTTTGCGAATTCGGAGTCTGTCCCCAGATCTCCCCCTACAGCGGCAAGTTCCCGTGCTTCTTCTGTGGGTTCGAATCCTTCTTCGTATCCAACATGCGGAGCGCGGAAATCAGCTTCTGTCGTGTGTACTGCGGCTCAATGATCTCGTCCACGAATCCGCGCTCTGCCGCGATATATGGAGTCGCGAATTTCTCGGTGAACTCCGTCACCTTCGATTGGCGCAGTTTCTCCACATCCTTCGCCACGGCAAGCTCGCGCCGGTAGATGATATTTACAGCGCCTTCGGGTCCCATCACCGCGATCTCCGCTGAGGGCCACGCAAAATTCACATCCGTTCGAATGTGTTTGCTCGCCATGACACAATACGCTCCCCCGTAGGCCTTCCGCGTAATCACGGTAATTTTTGGCACGGTCGCTTCCGCGAAAGCATAAAGCAGCTTCGCTCCATGCTTGATGATGCCGCCGAATTCCTGATTCGTGCCGGGAAGAAACCCCGGGACATCCTCAAGGGTGATAAGCGGAATGTTGAACGCGTCGCAGAACCGGACGAACCTCGCGCCTTTGAGCGACGCGCCGATATCAAGACATCCCGCCAGCACCGCCGGCTGATTGGCGACAACACCGACGGACCGCCCATCCAGTCGCGCGAATCCCACAACGATGTTCGGCGCATAGTGTTCATGAACCTCGAAGAAGTAATTCTCATCCGCTACGGAGTGAATGACATCTTTGATGTCATAAGGCACGTTGGACTCCGCTGGAACAGTATCGTTCAGAGAAGGATCCACGCGATCGACGGGGTCACTCGACGCCTTATGCGGCGCATCATCGAGATTGTTCGATGGGAGGAAGGAAAGCAGCTCGCGCAATAGCAGCAGACAGTCTTCGTCGCTGTGCGCAAGAAAGTGAGCGACCCCACTCTGCGTGTTGTGTGTGAGCGCGCCTCCGAGCTGTTCCTTGGTCACTTCTTCGTGGGTGACGGTCTTGATGACGTCCGGTCCCGTCACGAACATGTAACTGGTCTTATCCACCATCGCGATGAAGTCGGTGATCGCAGGCGAGTAGACCGCGCCGCCGGCGCACGGTCCCATAATGGCAGAGAGCTGCGGGATGACACCGGACGCCAGAGTGTTTCGCAGAAAGATGTCCGCGTAGCCGCCAAGGGAAGCGACACCTTCCTGGATACGCGCGCCTCCGGAATCGTTGAGCCCGATGACCGGTGCGCCCATCTTCATGGCAAGGTCCATGATCTTGCAGATCTTTTGTGCGTTGGTTTCGCTGAGGGAGCCGCCGAAGACGCTAAAGTCCTGGGCGAATACATAGACGAGCCGACCATCGATTCGGCCATGTCCCGCAACCACGCCATCGCCGGGGTACTGCTGATCGGCCATGCCGAAGTCGAGGCAACGATGCTTGACGAACTTGTCGAATTCTTCGAAGGAATCCTTGTCGAGCAGAACGTCGATGCGCTCGCGGGCCGTCATCTTGCCTTCGGCCTTCTGCCTATCGAGCCGTTCTTTTCCCCCACCGATCTCGGCAGCGCGATTGCGCTGGGCTAGTTGCTCGATGCGGTCGGAAGCCGTGACGCGGGCCATTATTTGATGACGGGGACCTTCTGCCAATCCTTCAGGAACTGTTCGACACCGCGATCCGTCAACGGGTGCTTGAGCATCTGTTCAAAGACCTTCGCCGGCAGCGTACAGACATCAGCACCAAGCAAGCCGGCCTGAATGACGTGGCCCGGATGACGGACAGAGGCGACGAGAACTTCTGCCTTGAAATCGTAGTTGTTGAAGATGCCGACAATCTCTTTGATGAGAACCATGCCGTCCTGTCCAACGTCGTCCAGCCTGCCAACAAATGGGCTGACGTAAGTTGCGCCGGCTTTAGCCGCCATCAGCGCCTGTGGCGCCGAAAAAATCAATGTAACGTTAACGCGAATGCCCTCATCGGCGAGCGTCTTTGTGGCCTTGAGGCCCTCTCGGGTCATCGGGCATTTGACGACAATGTTCTGGTGTAGCTTCGCGAGGTGCCGTCCCTCATCAACCATACCTGCCGCATCCGGGCTGACGGTTTCCGCGCTGACCGGACCATTGACCAGGGCGCAGATCTTCAGCAGCTGATCCTCGAAAGAATTGCCTTCCTTGGAAATCAGCGTCGGGTTTGTCGTGATGCCATCCAGGATGCCGGTGCTGGCAACGTCTCGAATCTCATTGAGACTCGCTGTATCGAGAAAGAATTTCATGATGCGCTCCTCGTGAGTTCAAGTTTATCAGAACGGAGCATTGTCCACAGCAGCCGTCCCAAATTAGGGGACGGATAGTCTGGCTCACGTTTCCCCAAGAGTAGTGCGTGCCGCGAGTTTTCGAAACTCATTGAGAAAGCGCTCCCGGCTAAACCGCAGAGAGGATCTGCGAATCGCAAAAGGCTCAAAGGAAGCACGCTCAAATCTGTCAAGAGCATCTATCACGCACTCTGTCGACTGCTCTTCAAATAGCAAACCCGTCTCGCCGGGATCCACGATTTCGGCGGCCCCGCCGCGACCGAACGCAATCACAGGCTTGCCGCAAGCCTGAGCTTCAGCCATGACGATTCCAAAGTCCTCCTCGCCCGCAAATACAAAGGCCCGGCATTGTTGCATTGCCTGAACCACCGCGGCATCGGACTGCGAACCGAGTAATCGAACCGTTGGCCCGGCGCGGCTTTCCAGCTTCTTCTTCTCGGGACCGTCGCCGATGACCACCAGATTTCGACGGCTTCCGTTGAATGCATCTATGAGAAGGTCCACTCGCTTGTAGGAAACGAGCGGGGAAACAATGAGGAAGAAGTCTTCGGAGCGCTGCGACGAAGGGCCAGGCAGGAACCGTTCTGTATCCACTGGCGGGTAAATGACGCAGCTCTCGCGGTCATAACATTCCCGGATTCGCTTCTGAACATTCCTGGAATTGGCGACGAACAGAGTCACGCGTTGCGCGGCTTCATAATCCCACTGGCAAAGACGTTTGCGAAACGCTGCAAGGGCAGAACTGCTGAGCGGCCCCGCCATGCGACGATACGTTTCATAGCCATTCCATACATAACGCATCGGCGTATGGCAGTAGCAGATGTGCGTTGCTTTCCCGCCGCGCACCCCTTTAACCGTTGCAGCATCGGAGCTGACGATGAAGTCGTATCCCGTAAGATCCAGCTGCTCCGTTGCGTAAGGAAACAGCGGCAAATAGTAGCGGTACCACCGAGTGGCCTTTGGAAAATGCTGAAGGAACGAACTGCGAACGCGTCGAGCGCTGAGCGATTGCGGCATCTTCGTCTTGTCGCAGACAAGTGTAAACAGATCCGCAGACGGAAAGAGTTCCGCCAGCGCTTCGAAGACGCGTTCACCACCGCGAGTGGTCACAAGCCAGTGATGAACGAGGGCGGTTTTGCCTTCCATCGTTCTTCACAGCCGCTCTTGCGGACAGAACTCGCCGATAACGCTGCGAATGCTGAAAGAAAATCTCTCGGGAAGAAATCGGTTGTCCAGACCTGAGCGCGCGCCTGCTTGAAGACGTGCGCGGGCAGCATCGTTTTCGAGAACAACTTCAAGAGCCTGCCTCAGCGCGACTTCGTCTCCGGGGGGGACGAGCAGGCCGTTGAAGCCGTCCCGGATCATTTCCGGAATGCCTCCAGTTCTTGCAGCGACCACAGGTACCCCGGAGTCGAGCGCTTCCAGGATAACAATGCTCAGCGCCTCGGGAGGCAGTGCAGGATGTACCAGAACGTCCATCGACGCGTAACAGGGTCTCGTATCCGACAGGTGGCCTGTCCACGTGATCTGGCCCTCGATACCGAGGCGGGCGGCTTCAGCCCGGAGAGTCTGGCCGTAGACGAGATCCGGCACACACCGCGGAGCCTCCGCGCCAACGATCAAGAGTTGGACTTTGGCACGAATTTGAGCAGGCAGACCGCCGACTGCCCGCAACAGCAAGAGCTGCCCCTTGTTTTCGGTAATTCTGCCGACCATCCCAATCGTGATTCGATCCGAACAGCGCCACGCTCCTTGTTCCTCCCGGGCCAGTCGCGTCTCGGGCTCAGGCAAAGGGTTATACACAACGTCGGTCTTTACGGCGAGACGGCGATCGACATCCAGAAGCGAAGCCCCTGCTGCCTCACAACACGCAACGATTCGTGACACGCGGCGTGCCAGCAGCGCAACCAGAGCGATATCGAGCTTGCGTGTCAAAAACAGATGAAGATGAAAAATCGCAGGACGCCGTGTGAGCCATGCTGCGAGCACTCCAGCCGGCATGCAACGTGGCCCATTGATGTAGATGAGCGCAACGTTCCTCCGTCGGATGAAGGAGGCGAGTTTCACACCGCAATACAGGCTTCGACACGCGAACGTGAACTTTTCCACAAAAGTCTTCTTTCCAGGCCTGTAGTCGCCAATCGGCAAATCCACCGTCTCGATGTTTTTCTCTTCAAGGGTTGATCGAAACGGGCCGTGGTCCGGGAAAGTAACAATCCGCTCGTATTCAGGAGCAATAGAATCCAGCACGGTTCCCAAGACGCGCTGGGCGCCGCCGAACCAGCTCTGCTGTTCCAGGAAAACGACAGCCTTTTTCATAAAGACCCCGCGGCAGACTGCTTGCGCTCGGCCGAATTCAGAGTGAGGGCCGCCAATGCGACAAAGACACAGATGTTGCGCCAATAGGTGTGGGCGTCCGTCGCCAGAAGCTGCACCAATTCGCAACACCAGATCGCAACGAGCACCGTGCTCCAAAATGCCGAAAAGTCATGAAGCGAACGGGCGAGCCGAAGGAACGTTCGAAAAATGGCTCGGGAGAACAGAACAAACCCTGCGAGGCCCGCGACACCGCATTCCAGCAGGAGACTCAGGTATCCATTGTCGGTAATGATTTCGCCATGAAAGAGACGAGTTACCGTAAGGGTCTTATACCCGATTCCAAAGACGAGGTACTGCGGCGCATCTCTCATGATTGCAAGAACGCGAATCCAGGTGTCAAAGCGCCCGCTGGTCGCGGAATTCGGATCGTCGAGGATTTCAAAGAGCCGCCCGATACGCGCGCTCACGAGGTAATCCCAAAGCCCGGGCGACAACATCCATACAATCCCCAAAGGCACGAGAAAAGCGAAGAGCAGCGCAAGACCGCGCGGCAACCTGACGAGCCGTGACAACGCCGCGGATGCGAGCAATGCAACCAAAACACTTCCCCAGGCGCTCCTCGAAAAGGCAACAACGAGGGCAAGACTGAGCATGGAAACGAGCAGCATCAGAAGCGGACGGGAAAACCCCAGGTAGCGCTCTCTACGGGCCAGCAACGCAATCGCCCCTGCGATCAGGAAAAACCCGCAAAAATTTGCGAAATTCGAAGACTCGTAGAAAGGTCCCTGAGCGCGTCTGAGAATGGTTTGTTCTAACCAGATGTACTGATCCGCGGCGGGGTGTGGGAAAGGGATGGGCCAAACAAAGTCTACGATGCCATAGACCGCCGACAACACGGCTCCTACGAACAGCAGGCTATAAACTCGGCGCTCTTCGCGAGCCGATTGGTGATGCGCAAATCCTCGAATGATGCAATAGACGGGCACCGCGTGAGCCATAAGGATCCAGCGCGACAAACTGCTCCATCCCGTTTGCGTTCCCGAAAGCCAGAACGCAAACGGGATGGATAACGCTGTTCCGACAAGCAGGGCGAAAAGCCCCGTCGATATCGGATCCCACTTGAAGTGAATATCCGGGAAACGCACCACGATAATTGCGAATGCAATAGGAAGAAGAACAAATGACGCGAAAATCGGGGTTTCTCCGAATGGACCGATGTAAAGCGGCGGCAAAAATTCGAGTGTGAGGAGGAGTACGGTGACAAGAATCAGCGGATTTCCGATCGACAACACTCCGAACAGGAAATAGCCAGCAACAGCGAAGAATGCGGCCACGAAACCAACGGGATGGCCCGAGAGAGTTAGACCCACTCCCATAGTGCATGCAAGAAGCATGGGGAGAGCCCACTGCGCGTATCGTCGCTCGACAACAATTGACGGAATCATAGGTGGTCATCCGTAAGAAGCTGCCATTCTCTGATGTTCGGAAAACCCAACGTG